>Ga0075365_10001312_pt1 | contig 11098 bp, 7 predicted proteins | sample EndMetdeltDD1765_FD_71387 | JGI IMG/M metagenome (GOLD analysis project Ga0075365, IMG submission 71387) | Populus endosphere microbial communities from Tennessee, USA - Endosphere MetaG P. deltoides DD176-5 | ecosystem: Host-associated > Plants > Roots > Endosphere | place: USA: Tennessee... | reverse complement strand
TCGCTCGTGCGGCTCCTGAGCGACGATGCGTTGCGCGCCAGGCTCGGCAGCGGCGCGCGCGCGCTCATGCTGCGGTCGTTTTCGCTCGATCTCCAGGTCGAGCGGTTCTCGTCGCTCTACACGCGCCTCGTCGCGGCCCGCTGCGGCGCCGCGTCGGCGTTGCCGGTCCACCTGGCGCCGTGAACGCCCGCCCCTCCTTTTTCGACGCCGTGCCGATCGAGATGCACGGGCACCGCAAGAAGCTGGAGTTCTTTGCGGCCTCCCTGGAGCGGCTGGCCGCGGAACGCGGGCTGAGGCCGGCGGACATCGCGATCCTCGAGGTGGGCTGCAGCAACGGCCGCAACGTCGCGCTGCCGCTGGCCGAGCTCGGTTACGACGTGACTGGCCTCGACGTCCACGAACCGTCGATCGCGGCGGCCAACGCGGCCAACCACCTGGCGAACGCGCGCTTCCTGACGGCCGAGCTCTCGCAGCTGACACGCGATCGGCCCTACACGGCCGTGATCCTGTCCGACGTGCTCGAGCACGTCGACGACCCGCGGCAGATGCTCACGCGCGGACTGGCGCACCTCGCTCCTGACGGCATCGTCCTCGTGTCGATCCCCAACGGCTACGGCCCTTTCGAGATCGAGCGCTTCCTCTATCACAAGGGGCTGCTCGCGCCGGTGCTGCTGATGAGGAACGGGGCGCGCTGGGTCAAGCGGCGGGTGTTTCGGCGCGGCCTCGCGCCGCTCGCGGCGCTGCCGGCCTACAACTGGGAGAGCGGTCACGTGCAGTTCTTCACCGCGCGTTCGTTTCAGGCGCTCGTCGCCGCGGCCGGTCTGCGGATCGGGAGACGGGCGAATGGCTGCCTGTTCGGCGGCGAGGTGACCTCGTACCTGCACGCCTACTGGCCGGCGCTGACGCCGCGCAGCCTCGCCGCGGCGGATCGCCTGCCGGGCGCGCTGGTCTCGACCTGGTATTTCGAGTGCCGGCGGGCGCAGCCGCTCAAGGAGACACGACATGCTGGGTGAACTGCAGCAGGAGAAGCTCGAGGCGCAAAAGCAGTGGAACGCCAACCCGTGCGGCTCCGGGAAGTATCTCGACGGCCTGGAGTACGGATCGAAGGCGTACTTCGACGAGGTCCGGCGGAGCCGCTATGAGGTCACCGACACCTGGATGCCGGAGACGATCGACTTCTCCATCGCCAGCGGCAAGAAGCTGCTCGAGGTCGGACACGGCCTCGGCAGCGATCTGCTGACGTTCGCCGAACATGGCGCGGAGGTCTACGGCGTCGACCTCACCGACGAGCACCACCGGATGGCGACCCGGAACTTCGCGCTGCACGGACGGCCGGTCACGCTCGAGCTGTGCGATGCGGCAAGCCTGCCGTTTGCGGCGAACACCTTCGACGTCGTGTATTCCCACGGCGTCCTGCACCACACGCCCGATACCGTCCGGTGCATCTCGGAGATCTACCGGGTGCTCAAGCCGGGCGGCACGATGATCCTCGGCCTCTACTACACGTGGAGCGCGTTTCACCTGTTCTCGATGATCCTGGCGCAGGGCGTGCTGCTCGGCGGCCTGTTCCGCCTTGGCTATCGCGGACTGATGGCAACGCTCGAATACGGAGCGGACGGGAAGAACACAAAGCCGCTGGTCAAGACCTACACCAGGCGCGAACTGCGCTGCATCCTGCAGGATTTCACCTCGGTGCGCTTCCGGATCGCCCACTTCAAGCGCAGCCACATTCCCGTCTTCGGCCTGCTCCTGCCGCCGTTCCTGGAACGGCCGCTGGCCCGGGTGGCGGGGTGGTACGTCGTCGCGGTGGCCGTCAAGTAGCGTGATGGTGAGGTCGCCGCGATGAGCGTCGGGAGTTGCTGGTCCGTCGCCTCTGTGGCAAGCCGACCCGAGCTCAGCAGGAGCGGCAGCAGAAAATCGAGTCGCCGCGGCCCCCGAGCCATTTACGTTTTTCGGCGGCTGGTCCCGTGCACGCGGTGACCGCCGGCATCGTCAGCGTGCCGGGGAAGCCCGCGTAACGATGCGATAATCACTTCGTCATGTTGCCGTCATCTCACGACATCCGTGCTGCGATCGCGGCCCTCGCGGTTGTCGTGCTCGGCCTCGTGGCGGGTCCCGCGGCCGCCGCGCAGCCGGACCGCGCGATATTCGTCGAGCCGAAGGAAGAGGACGCCGAGGTGGAGCTTCCGCTGACGCTCCGCTGGACCACGATCGAAGATGCCGTCACCTACTACCTGTACATCGGCACGTCCGAAGGGTTGAAGGATCTGGTGGACACGGGTGAGATCCCGGCCTCGACGTTCACCGTGCCGTATCTCCCGCCGAATCGCACGCTCTATGCGCGCATCCTGACCAAACGGCGCGACGGCATGTGGCTGTCCGCCGATGTGAAGTTCAAAGCCGCCGGCGCGCCGGTCGCCAGGTTCCTGCACCCGGTCGAAGGCGCCGTGAACCTCAATCTGAACGAGCCGTACCGGTGGACCGCGGCGGTCGGCGCGCAGGCCTACACCCTGACCGTCGGCACGAAACGCGGCGGCAAGGATCTGCTCGATACGGGAGAGATCCACGAGACGAGCTACGTCGGTCCGCTCCTGCCGTCCGGCCGGACGGTCTACGCGCGGATCGCCACGAAACAGGCCGGCGGAACGTGGGCCTACGCGGATGTGCGATTTACCCACGTCAGAAGGACGGTCGCGAGGTTTCAGTATCCGGTCGACGGGGCGACGAACGTCGATCTGAAACGGGCGTTCACCTGGGCGGCCGTGCCGGGCGCCGCGGCCTACGTGCTTCAGGTCGGCACCACCGCGGGCGGAAACGATCTGCTGGACACGGGCGAGACCCGGGCCACCGCCCACAAGATCCGGTCGCTTCCCTCGGGCAAGGTTCTGTTCGCGCGCATCCGGACGAAGTTCGAGGTGCCGGAAGTCGGTCTCGGCAAAGGGCAGTGGGGAAACTCAGACGTCCGTTTCCGGATGGACGGCAGCGTCGTGATTCCCGAGATGATCTTTCCGCGCGATGGCGCGACCGGCGTCGACGCGGGCCGGCCCTTCCAGTGGTCGGCGGTTGAACTGGCGCGCGGCTATCGCCTCGAGATCGGCACGCGCCCGGGGACCAGCGATCTCGGCGACAGCCGCGAAATCGCGGTGACGCGCCGCTTCTTCTACGGCCTGCCTGTCGGCCAGGTGCTCCACGGCCGCATCAGCGCCAACGTCGGCGGGCGATGGCTGTCGAAGGATTTTTCCTTCAGCACCGGCGCGAGCAGCGCGCCCGAGCCGTACTGGATCGAGAGCGCCGTCTGGGCCACGGGCCAGGTGAGGGAGATGGCCGACTCCGGCAACAACGCGTTCGGATGGACCCGGCTGTGGAGCGTGGTCCGCGGCAGGGGATTCCTGTTCGCCTACTGCTCCGAGTATGCGACGGCGCTGCATCTCATCCTCGTGGACATGAACATCCGCGCGCAGACGAGAACCCGTGATGTGTTCTTCGACCGGAGCAACGGCCGCGACGGTCACACCTTGATGGAGATGCTGCAGGGCGCGGGAAAGGAGTGGATGCTCCTGGATCCGACGTTCGGCCTGTCGGTGAAGCGCGCGTCCGACGGCGCCTGGGCGACGACCGAGGACATGTCGAACGTGGCCCGTTCGGCCAAGGTCGAGGACATCTCGTACGAATTCACCAGCCAGTACGGCGACGCGCTCCTGCGCAACTACTACATCGAGTATCAAAAACTGTTTCTGGACCCGAGTGAGCCACGGCCCGCCGGAAGCCACTAGCCTTGTCCGAGGGGCGTTCGTCCGTCGGACTGCCCGACCCGCGTGCTCCCGATCGTGAGTGACGCCTCGTGATCGTCTGGCTGCTGATCGCCGGCGTCACCTTCTACGCCTGGGAGATCTCGAACTTCCAGGTGCTGATGTCGGTACACGAGGGCGGTCCCTGGGTCGTGCGCAACGCCCTGGAGCTCGGACTTCCGGTCGCCGTCGCCCTGCTGGCGCTGGTGGCGTTCGAGCAGCAGACGAGGAAAGCGTCGCCGCTCGGTGCGCTCACGCGCGGCTATCTGTGGCTCGGCGGCTTCGCGCTGCTGCTGGCGCTGGTGTGGGGGGCGGTGATCCAGGCGCGCTACATCGCGCACGGCGTGGTGTTCGCGCTGATCATGGACATGGTCCTCCAGCAGCGCGAGCGTCTCGTCCGGTTCCTCTGGGGCAACGCCATTGTCGGCGTCACCTGCGCCGCGCTGAACACCATGCCCGTGCTGCACTTCGCGGGGTTGGTCGCCCTTCCGAGCACCTATATCGAGCGGACCGGCGCGGGCTGGGCGGCGTCCGCGAACGGTCTGTTGAGCTTCGGCGTGTTCGGGCGTTCCGAGTGGTACAAATATCCGGTCGCCGGGATCTGGTGGAACCGGCTCGACGGCTGGTCGTTCGAACCGATTCACTGGGCCTACTTCGTCCTCTGGACGGCGGTGTGCGTCCTCCTGCTGTTGGCGCAGCCGGCCGCGAAGGTCGTCAAGATCGGCCTGTTGTCCGCGCTGGCCCTGCTGCTCTTTCACCTCGTCTTCGTCTACTCGGCCGCCGCTCTCATCGTGGTCGCGGTCGCCTCCGCCGCGGCGCTCTGGCATCTGGTCGCCTCCCGCGTCAGCCGGACGCTCTCCCGGGCCGTCATCTATCTCACGCTCGTCGTCGGCAGCGGACTGGTCGGCCCGATGATGCTCGCGGCGACGCCCGCCTTCACCCAGCTGATCACGGACGAGAAGGTCATCGCGAAAGGCGACAACTGGGAGAGCAAGGTCGCGTTCGTGCGCCTCGGGCCGGAAGTGATCATGACGCGGGTGGTGCCGGATCCGCTGATGGCCGAGGGCGCCGGACACAACCTGGTGCTCAGCACCTACCTGGCGTTCGGCATCTTCGGCGTGCTGCCGCTGCTCGGATTCGAATGGCGGCTGCTCAGGGTCGTGTTGCAGTCACCGGTCCGTTCCGTCCAGGTGGCTGGACTCCTCAGCCTGGTGGCCATCAACCACCAGGTCCCATGGATGGTCTATTACCCGCTGGGTGCGATCTGGGTCGTGACGCTCGGGCACGCCGCCCGGTTGTCGGCCGTGCCGCAGATCCCCGTCCCGATCGAGCTGACGTTGGCGAAGACAGCATAGGAACCCGAGAACATGTGTGGTATCGCCGGAGTATTCCGCCGCGGCGCCGTGCGCGGCCCCATCGACGCGGCCCTGCTGGAGCGGATGAGCAGCCGTCTCGCGCACCGCGGCCCCGACGGCCATGGCGTCTACGTCGACCCGACCGCGACAGTCGGCCTCGTGCACCGGCGCCTGGCCATCGTCGATCTGTCCGACACCGCGTCCCAGCCGATGGCCGACGCCACCGGCCGCATCCGGGTTTCGTACAACGGCGAGATTTATAACCACCAGGCGCTGCGCGCCGAGCTCGTGCAGGCCGGGTACCGGTTCAAGACCGACCATTCCGACACCGAAGTGCTGGTTCACGGCTATGCGCATTGGGGCATCGACGGGCTCCTGAGCCGGCTGGCCGGCATGTTCGCGCTCTCGCTGTGGGACGCGAAGACACGAGAGCTGTGGCTGGTGCGCGACCGCGTCGGCATCAAGCCGCTGTACTTCACCCAGGCGCGCCAGGACATCGTCTTCGCGTCCGAGATCAAGGCGCTGCTCGAACACCCCGGCGTGTCGCGCCAGATCAGCCGGGCCGCCGTCTCACACTATCTGTCGTTCTGGCAGACACCGGCGCCGCTGACGATGTTCGAGGGCATTTACAAGATTCCGGCCGGACACCGCGTGCGGATCACCCAGGAGCACGGCGTCGAGATGACGCGCTACTGGGACGTGTCGTCGCGGTGTGCCGAGATACCCGACGACATCGCGCGATGGCCGGAGGCGGCGCAGGAATCCTTCTATGTCGACGGCGTCCTGGCCCGGCTGCGCCACAGCGTCGGCGAGCACATGATGTCGGACGTCCCCTACGGCGCGTTCCTGTCGGGAGGCGTCGACTCGAGCACCAACGTGGCGCTGATGCGCGAGTTCACCGATCGTCCGATCAACACCTTCACGGTGGGCTTTTCCGACCACACGCATCTGAACGAGCTCGACGAAGCGCGCGCGATCGCGACGCACTTCGGCACCCGTCATCACCAGGTGCTGATCGACCAGGCGCACATGTGGGAGTACCTCGATCAGCTGATCTATTCGCAGGACGAGCCGATCGCCGACTGGGTCTGCATTCCGCTCTACTTCGTCTCGAAGCTGGCGCGCGACAACGGCATGATCGTGATGCAGGTCGGCGAAGGGGCGGACGAGGAGTTCAGCGGCTACGACGGGTACCTGTCGTACCTGAAGGCGTTCGCCGACTACTGGACGCCGTTCCGGCGGTATTGCCCGGGGCCGCTCGCCGGCGTCGTCGCCTCGCTGGCCGATCAGATGTCCTGGCGCTCGCCGCGCCACGCGCACCGGCTCGACATGGTGTCGCGCGCGGCGCGCAACCGCGAGCTGTTCTGGTCCAACTGCCACGTCTTCACCGACAACCTGAAGAACCGGCTGGTCACGGCCGATCCCGGCGCGCCGGCGGCGGCCGGCGATCCGCTGGCCGGTCTCGTGCCGCCGGAGCTGTGGAGCGTGGATACCTTCGACCACATCCGCCGGCTGCTCGCCGGCTACGACGCGACGCACCCGGCCGCGGAGCAGCTCGATCGGATGATCTACCTCGAGTTCAAGCTCCGCCTGCCGGAACTGCTGCTCATGCGCGTGGACAAGATCACGATGTCGGTCTCGCTCGAAGCGCGGGTGCCGTATCTCGATCACCGCCTGGTCGAGTTCGCCGCGGCGATCCCGCCGCGCTTCAAGGTCCGCGGCGGCCAGGGCAAGCACGTGCTCAAGAAGGCCGTGCGCGGACTCGTGCCCGACATCGTGCTGGATCGGAAGAAGCGCGGCTTCGGCGCGCCGATGGCGCAGTGGATGCGCCCCGGCCCGTTCCTCGATCACGTCCGGGACCGCATCCTGCGGTCCGGGCTCCAGACGGCCGGCGTCCTCGACTACGCCGCGGTCCGGCGCCTGCTGGAGATCCAGGGGAGCGGACGCGCCGATCTGAGCATCTACGTGTGGGCGCTCTACAACCTGGCCGCGTGGTACGACCAGATGATCGATCGTGCCCCTTCCGCCGCGGCCTAGCCGGATGCCCTCGGTTCCGCGGGTGCTCTTGCTGTGCCACGACACCATTCAGCCGTTCACGGGTGGCGGGGCGACACTGCGGGCGCTGTTTTCCGCCTTTCCCCCCGACGCCCTGTTCTCGATCCACAACGACGGCCACGCGGTCGACCGGGATCGCATCGGCGCGTCGTACCGCGTGTCGGATGACGACGTCCGCTACGTGCGGCCGCTCAACGCGGCGCGCGCGCTCGGCCGGACGTTCGCCCGCGCGCGCGGCGCGACGGCGGGCGCGGCGGACAGCGGCCCGGCCGCGGCGCCTTCCGCCGGCGGCCTGCCAATCGCCTCGGGTCTCAGGACACTCCTGGACCATGCCTGTGTGATCCGCCTGCGCCCCGGCGTGATGGCGGCGGTCCGCTCCTTCAAGCCGGACGTGCTCTACGGCTGGCTGGGCGATCCGTTGTGGGGGCGCTCGATGGTGCGCCTCGCGTCGGACCTCCGCGTCCCTTACGTCATTCACTTCATGGACAACCACATCGGGCTTCCCTCGGGCGACGCGTGGACGGCGCGCCTCGGGGCGCACCTCTTCCGCCGCCAGGTGGACGGTGCGGTAGCCGGTGCGTCCGGCGTGATGGCGATTTCCGATGCCATGGCGGAGGCGTACGGGCGGCAGTGGCGGCGCCCGCTCGCGGTGTTCCACAACGTCCTCGATTCGACGGGCTGGCGTCCGCCCGAGCCTCGCGAGCCGAACGCGGTGTTCGAGCTGGCCTTCACGGGATCGATTGAATCGGGGCAGCTGGAAGGGCTGCTCGACGTGGCGCGCGCGGTGGAGCGCCTCCGCAACGAGGGGCTGGCCGTCAGCCTGGTCCTCTACGTCACCGACGAATACAAGCGGCGCGTCCAGGGAGACTTCGCGGCGTTCGCCGGCGTCGAGATGCGGCCGCATCCGCCCGCCGAAGGGCTCCGCGCCGCGCTGACTCGCGCCGACGCGCTGATCCTCGCCTACGGATTCGAGCCACGCACCATCGAGTACTACCGCTACAGTTTTCCGACCAAGCTGGTGCCCTACATGCTGTCCGGCACGCCGATCCTGGCGTACGGTCCCGCGGCGATCGCGCCGCTCGACTACGTCGTCAAGGGCGGGTGGGCCGCGACGGTGACGACGAGGTCGGCCGACGCGCTCGCGACGGCGCTGCGGACGCTGATGCGCGGCCCCGACGATCGCGAGCGGCTCGGCCGGCTGGCGCACGAAGCCGCGTGCCGCGAGCACGACCAGTCGACGGTCGCCGCCCGGTTTCGAGAATATCTCCGTGCCGCGTCGGCAGGTGAGTGCCCGTGACGCGAAGACGGCCATGAAGCCTTCGCCCAGGCTCGGCGCGGGACGTGCGTCGCGCATGCTGACGCTCGCGAGAAAGGCGCGGGCCATGCCTCCGGGCCAGCTCGCCGGCATCGCGCGGACACGCCTGAACAACCGGATGCGCGCCTTGGCGTGGAAGCGTCTCGGCTGGACGCCCGACCGCGGCCGATCCGTCAGCCCGGCGCTGGCCGCGCAGGCCGTAACGACGGCGGCCCGCCTGCTGCTCGGCGATCGCGCCTCCGAGCTTCGGTCCTGGCTCCTGCGCCGTCCCGAGTCCGTCGGCCGCATCGTCTCGCGCGCGGAGGACGTGCTGGCCCACCGCACCAGCCTGCTCGGCAGCGACCGCGCGTACCTGGGCGAGACCATCGACTGGCACCGCGACTGGGTGACTGGTGCGGTGTGGCCGCGCGAGCATTTCAGCGATCTCGATCTGCTGCGGCTCGAGGATCGCTGCGACGTGAAGCGCTGCTGGGATCTGAGCCGGGCCTACCACTGGGTCTGGCTCGCGCAGGCGTTCTGGCTCACCGACGATCGCCGGTGTCTCGACGAGATCGAGCGGCAATGGCGCGATTGGATCGATCGGAACCCGCCGGAGATCGGCGTGAACTGGGCCAGCGCCATGGAAGCGTCGATCCGTTCCGTCTCCTGGTGGTGGGTGCTCGCGCTGACTGCGGGCCGGCTCGACCCGCAACTGGTGACCCGCGCCTGCGGTTCGCTGCAGACCCACCTGGACTACATGCTCGGCCACCTCGAATTCGCCGGCGATGGGCGGAACAGCAATCACCTTCTGGCGGATTTCGCCGGCCTGTCGTTCGGTGGATTGATCTTCGCGGACCATCCTTCGTCGGCCGCGTGGCGCGACGCCGGTCTCGGCGGGCTCTGGCGCGAACTGCCGCTGCAGGTCTATCGGGACGGCGTCAACTACGAGCAGTCCAGCGAATACCATCGCTTCATCGCGGAGTTCTTCCTCCAGTCCGCCCTGCTGGCGCGGCGCGCGGGTCATGAGCCGGGGCCCGGCGTCTGGGATCGGATCGAGCGCATGCTCGAGGTCTGCCTGCACCTGACGCGGCCGGACGGAGTCGCCAACGCGATCGGCGACGGTGACGATGGGCGGTTGTCGTGGCTGACCGATCGGGCGCCGCTCGATTTCCGCGGCCTGCTCGGCGTCGGCGCCGTCATCTTCGACCGGGGTGACTTCCGGTATGTGGCCGGCACCGGCGCCGTCGCGGCGGACCCGCAGGACGATGTCGCGTGGACGCTCGGCATGCCGGGCGTCGAGGCCTTCGATCGCCTGGCGACGCGGCTCCCCGCATCGACCACCGCCGCGTTCACCGACGGCGGCGTCTACGTCGCCCGGACCGGTTGGACCGCCGACGCGTCGCACGTCGTGATCGATGCGGGCCACCTGGGAATGGGTCCGACCGGCAGAGGCTCGCACGGACATGCGGACACGTTGTCGCTGTGCGTGTCGCTGCACGGCCAGCCCGTGCTGATCGATCCGGGCACCGGCATCTACACGGGCCATGCCGAGTGGCGGGACGCCTTTCGCGGCGGCCGGATGCACAACGGCGTGACGGTTGACGGCCAGGCGCTCTGCGCGTTCGACGAGGGACTGTTCCGCTGGTCGTCGCTCTGTACTCCGCGAGTGGAGCGCTGGGAGGAGTCCGCGGGATGGGTCCGCTTCACCGGATCGCACGACGGATTCGAACGGATCGAAAAGGGCCTCCGTCACCATCGTTCCGTCTGGATCTGCCGGACCCGTGACGCGGTCGTGGTCCACGACCGTCTCGACGGATCCGCGACGCATCGTCTCGACGCCTGGTTCCAGTTTCCCGCCGGCGCCGGCGTGGATGCCATCGGCTCCCCGGCCGGCACGTGGTTCGCGCGACGGGGCGACGCCGGCGGCGTGCTCGTTCCGAAGCAGCTGACCGACACACGCGTCTACGTCGCGGACGAGCGGGAACGTCTCGGCTGGGTCTCGCCCTCCTACGGCCGCTGGCAGGCGGGGACGACGGTGCGGGTGAGCGCCGCGGCGGGGCGGTCCGAGATCGTGACGGTCGTCGCCCTGGTGCAGAGCGAACCGGGGGAGTTGCTGTCGCTGGCGGGCGGCGGCGCTGACGGCGAGCTGGCGTCCTTGCTCGAGGCGTGGTTCTAGCGGTGCTGGACGCGTTCCGCCGCATGTCCGCCAACACGCGGTTCCTCGTCAAGGTCGTGCTGTTCTTCGCGCCGATCGTGTTGTACGTCGCGGTGACCGCGGCCATTCCGCTCTACGCCGGCGAATTCTCGGCGGTCGAGGAGGTCGCCGCGCGGCAGGCGGCGGGCGAGCCGATCCTCTACGGACCGGCCTATCGCGACAACTACTACGTGTTCAAGCTGGCCTCGGCGATCCGCCGGCGTCCCGGCGTGCTCGTCCTGGGGTCTTCGCGGTCGATGCAGTTCCGCGCCGGTTTGTTCGGCGCCAACGAGCGCTTCTACAACGCCGGCGGCGCCGCCCAGAGCGTCGCCGAAGCGCGCCGCTTCGTGACCGACCTGCCGGTCGCGTCGTCGCCGCGGCTGTTGATCGTGGGCCTGGATCAACCCTGGTT
>Ga0075365_10001311_pt1 | contig 11101 bp, 12 predicted proteins | sample EndMetdeltDD1765_FD_71387 | JGI IMG/M metagenome (GOLD analysis project Ga0075365, IMG submission 71387) | Populus endosphere microbial communities from Tennessee, USA - Endosphere MetaG P. deltoides DD176-5 | ecosystem: Host-associated > Plants > Roots > Endosphere | place: USA: Tennessee... | reverse complement strand
TGGCGGTCGACGGCGTGTCATGCACGGTCTGCCACCAGATTGCAGCCGATCGACTGGGCACGCGGGCCAGCTTCAACGGCAACTTCGTCGTCTCGCCGCCACGTCCCGACGGCAGGCGCCGCGCCTTTGGTCCCTTCGACGTCGATGCCGGGCGGCGTCGGCTGATGCACTCCGCCACGGGCTTCGAGCAGGAGCAGGCGCCGCACATCCGGGAGTCGGAGCTGTGCGCGACGTGTCACACCCTCATCACGGAAGCGATCGGTCCCGATGGCGCCGTGATCGGCTCGCTGCCCGAGCAAATGAACTACCAGGAGTGGCGCCACAGCAGTTTCTTCGCCGAACGGCGGAGCTGTCAGTCCTGTCACATGCCGGCGGCGGCCGGTCCCGTGCGCGTCGCGTCGGTGCTCGGCGAGGAGCGCGAGCGCCTGGCGCGCCACACGTTTGTCGGCGGCAACGCGTTCATGCTCCGGCTGATGAATCGATACCGTCTGGAGCTTGGCATGGAGGCGACCGCCGCCGAGTTGGAGGCGACGGCGCGAGCGACCGTTCGTCAGCTCGAACAGGACACCGCGACGGTGGCGGTGGAAGGAGTCGCCGGGCGCGACGGTACGCTGTCGGTCGACGTCGTGGTCAGGAATCTCACCGGCCACAAGTTTCCTACGGGCTATCCTTCGCGGCGGGCCTGGCTGCACATGACGGTGCGCGATTCTCGAGGCCGCACGCTCTTCGAATCCGGACGGATGACGCCGGCCGGCTCGATCGCCGGCAACGACAGCGACGACGAGGCCGGCAGGTTCGAGCCTCACTACGACGAGATTACCAGGCCGGACCAAGTCCAGATCTATGAGTCGATCATGGGGACGCCGGGCGGCGCGCCCACGACTGGCCTGCTCCAGGCGACGCGATACTTGAAAGACAACCGCCTGCTGCCGCGAGGTTTCGACAAGCGGACGGCGGCGCCCGAGATCGCCGTGTTCGGCGCGGCCGCGGCGGATGCGGACTTCACGGGCGACGGCGATCGTGTGCGCTACCGCATCCCGGTGAGCGGATCGGGGACGGTCGAGGTCGAGCTGTGCTATCAGCCGATCGGCTATCGCTGGGCGCAGAATCTGGCGGCCTATGACGCACCAGAGCCGCGACGGTTCGTGGCGTTCTACGGCGAGCTGGCGCCGTTCACGTCCGTCGTGGTCGCCCGCACGGCGTCGCCCTTTGTTCGTTGAATGGCGTTCCTCGGAGTCTCGAAGTTCGACGCGCCCGGACGAGCGCGGTTGCGGATGTTCGCTGGCAGGTGCCGAAAGATCCGCTCCGCGATCCTCCGATCGAGAAGTGTTTGAGCGTTTCGAGCGATTCGGCTCGCCGTGCATCGGGTACAAGGCATTGCTCGACGTCAGGTACAGGTTCATCATGGTCTGGATGCGTGCCGTGACGGCGACGCTGACGTTTGGGCAGCGACCCACGTGGCTGCTCGGCATGGGTTCACGATCGAGCGTGGCATGAAGTAGGCCTGACATGCGAACACCCAGGCTCGCGCTCATTGCGGGATGGATGGTCGGGACGAGCCTGACCGTCGCCCTCGCCGGCTCTTCGCACGAGCAAGGCGCGCCACCGGCGAAGACAGCGGATCCGGTGGTGACGCCGGTCGCGGGTCCCAGTTGGCTGAATCGCCTGCACCTGACGTATCGCGACAGCTCCCTCGGTCGCAGCGGGGCGACCTACGGTCCTCCGCCCACGACGCCGACCTACGGTCCACCCGGGTCACGACCGTCGTCGCCGAGCGCGGTGCCGCTGGCCGTCGGCACGCCGGTCGCGTTGAGCGGCGCCGACCTGTACCGGCTCAACTGCCAGGCCTGCCATCGCGCCGAAGGCACGGGGTCACCGCCGGAGATCAAGTCGGTCCTCGGGCTCGTGCAGGGGTCCTCGCTCGAACTGGTCCGACAGCACCTCCGGGAGGAGGGGAAGACGGCCACTCGCGCGACGGTTCACGCGCAGGCGACTCGAGCGAAAGCCGACCTCTACCAGCGAATTCAGAAAGGCGGGCAGCGGATGCCGGCCCTCGCGCACTTGCAAGAAGCCGATATCGACGTGCTCTACGCCTACCTGACGCGGCTGGCCGGTTCTCCCGATGCGCTGCCGCAGATGCGACGGACGACCAGTTGGGCCCGGCTTGGCGAACACGTCGTCAAGGGCACGTGTCACATCTGCCATGACGCCGCCGGTCCACGCCCATCCGGACAGGCGATGCTCCTCCAAGGCGTCATTCCGCCGTTGACGGCGCTGCTCGCGGAGAAACCGGTCGCCGATTTCGTGACGAAGGCGCGCAGCGGCGCGCCGGTGATGGCCGGCGATCCGGCCTTCCACTACCGCGGCCGCATGCCGGTGTTTCCCTACCTGCAGGATGTGGAAGTGGCGGCCGCGTACATGTTTCTGGTCGACTACCCGCCGCGAGCGGGAGACGCGAAGTCTCGCTGAGCCATCTGAACCCGGCGATCAGCGCCGCGCCGCGATGAGTGGTCTGGAGAGCACGCGCCTGAGCGTCCGCTTGACCGCGCTGGCCCGGGTGCGCGACGGCTGGTAGCCGTAACTCCCGTATGACAGCGCGTCCGCCAGGACTTTCAGCGCGTCGATCTGTCCCAACCCGGCGGCCCGCTCGAGATAGCGGCGGCCCTGTGCCGGCCTCTTCGGACCGCCTTCGCCCTGAATCAGCATGAGGCCGTACTCGAACATGCCCCGGTCCTGTCCTTTCAGTGCCGCGCGCCGGTACCAACGCCGCGCCCGCGGCAGATCAGGAGACGGCCTGGTCGCGTATGCGGCTGCCAGGTTGCTCCACGCCGCGGGCTCCGAGGAACGACGCACCCACCGGCGGGCGTAGGCAAGAGCCGCGTCCTCCTCGTTCGTTGGCACGACCGGATCATTTCACACCTTTCCGGCGGCTTGTCGCGCGGGATCTTTTCCGGGACGCCTTTCGCGCCGGGACCTTCGCACCCTTCTTGCGCGCCTCACTCAGCCCGATGGCGATCGCCTGTTTGCGGCTGGTCACCCGCCGGCCCGATCCGCTCTTCAAGGTCCCTTTCTTCTTTCGCCGCATCGCCGATTTCACAGTCCTGGACGCCGCCTTTCCATACTTCGCCATACGCGCGAGCGTTATGTACCTCGCTACCGCTCGGTGCAAACACCATGCTGACGAGGTGCGTCGGAATCAGTCGGCCGGGCTCCCGAACGGTTCGTGGCGCCGGTAGTGACGCCGAGAGGCAGTCGGGCGAATTCCAGAAGCCGAGCCTTATCGCGCGGTACGTACCTTGCGATCTGACTCATCGATGCTGGAGGGACGGGAGACAGGAGCGATGGAGAGCCGGCCGCAGTTGATTCGAGGCGTCGAGCGCCTGAAAGGGCTGTTCCTGGAGATGCCGGGTACGCGGCTCACGCTGACTGACGCGATCAAGCTGTCTGGTCTCGAACGATCAGTCTGTGAAGTCGTGCTGGACACGCTCGAGCACGCGCACTTCCTCAGGCGGGCGAACGGCTGCTACCAGCTGCGTACGCCTGACTCACCTTTTTGAGGTGTCAGAGCGGTCCGCAGCGGCACACGGTGCGCACGCAATGGTGAACGGCAGAGTGGTGCCTCTGTTCTGACTACGCGGGCCGTCGAGATCGGCCGACCTTGGTTCTCCGCGAGTATCGATGCGTCAGGTCGGCCGTCGGGTGCGACATCACCGACGATGAGCCGCGCGCTACGTCGAGCTCTTCACGCCAGTTGCGCGCCGCGTCCATGGCGCTCGAATAGCCCGCGAACAGATCGGCTTTGATCGTGCCGGTCACCCGCACCAGTTTGAGCTGGTATCGCGTGTCGTCGTAGCGAAGGAGCACACACCGCACACCATCCGAACGCGTCCACACCGTGGCTTCGCCGCGATGAGCCATCACACCGGTCACTGCGCCGAAGATACCGGCGTCGTCGCCGGGTGCGGGCGGCGGAATACGTGAAATGCGAGAGGAACGGTTGTGATCGCGCCGATCGCGAGCAGCACGCGACCGACGATTCGGCGTTGATCATCGGACAACCGGCCCGCCGCGAGCAGCCCGATGCCGGCCCCCAACAGTCCGCGTGTTCCCGCGATCAGCGCCAGCTCAGGAAAGGTGACCTTCATGCGTACCTCCAGGACTTTGCTCGTTCAGCCAGCCAAGTGCAACGCGCATGCCTCGACGCGGCCGCCGGATCGCGATGTTGCTGACGAGCCATGTCGAATCGTCCGTGCCTCTGCCAGCGATTGCCTTCGGCGTTCCCATCTCCCTCTACTCGAGCTCTTCGGGTATACTTTGTTATGCAAAGTTTTAACGCCTGGCCTGGGGAGATGGTCGTGTGATGCGGAACAGCGCGGATTCGCGATGGCGGGACCCCGAACCGCCGCAACGGGGAGGGTCGGACCGGTTCCATGTCGCCATCAACATGGACGGGAACGGCCGCTGGGCGCTCCTCCGCGGTCTGCCGAGGAAGGCGGGCCATGTCGCCGGGGCGACGGCGGTCAGGCGGACCGTGGAGTCCGCGCCGGCGTTGGGAATCACGACGCTGACGCTCTACGCGTTTTCCTCGGACAATTGGCGCCGTCCGCGGGGCGAAGTGGACAACCTGATGTTCCTGTTCCAGAAGTACCTGGACTCCGAATGTGCTGACCTGACGGACCGCGGCGTGCGCTTCAGCGTGATCGGACGGCGGGACCGGCTCCCGGAGTCGCTCGGACGCAGCATCGCGCACGTCGAGGCGTCGACGTGCGAAGGGACGGCCCTCCACCTTCGTATCGCGATGGACTACTCGGCCCGCGAAGCGCTGGTCGCGGCGGCCGGCCGCGTCGGCAGGGAAGTGCCCGCGACCTACGAGGATTTCGAGCGAGCCATGTACGACGCCATCCACGCACCGCGTGGCACGCGTGACGTGGACTTGCTCATCCGCACGGGCGGCGAACAGCGGTTGAGCGACTTCCTGCTCTGGGAGTCGGCCTACGCCGAGCTGCTGTTCACCGACGTGATGTGGCCGGACTTCACCCAGGCCGATCTGGCTGCCGCCGTCGAGGCCTTCGCCGCCCGCGATCGGCGATACGGCGGAATCGGAACGGCCGCGCCATGATCGCGGCGCCCCGCGCGACACTGCGCCGCTTCCTCGTCTGCATCCACGACGCCACCCCGGCCTACGCTCGAGAGACGCGAGCGATGATCCGGGACCTCGCACCCTTGCTCGGGCGTCGCCTTTCGTTCGGGGTCGTTCCCGATTGGCACGGCGCATGGCCGCTGGCGGCGCATCTCGACTACTGCCGGCTGATCGGAGAAGCAGCGGAGGAGCGTCTCCTGCACGGCTATTTCCATCGACGTCAACGAGGCTGGGGGCCGGTCACGTGGCTCACCGGGACAGCCGACGAGATGAATGGCCTGAGCCTCGAAGACACGCGCCGCACGCTCGAGCGCGGCCAGCGTGTCCTGGCCGACGTCTTCGGGGAACCGGCGCGCGGCTTCCTCGCACCGGCCTGGCAAAGGGGCCATGTGTGCCTCGACGAGAGGAGCCACCTGCCGCTCGACTACGTCCTCGGCTTCTTCTCTCTCGCGTCGGGCGCGGGTCGCAAGGTTCCCCTGGCGACCTGGGCCTGGGACTGCGGTCGATGGGGGTGGCTCGGGCATCTCGGTCATGGCATCGGGCGGCTCTCGCAGTCTCTCGATCGCGGCGTCCCCGTCCTGGCGATTCATCCCAGAGATCTGGATCGTGGCTTCTGGCCGGCGATCCTCCGGCTCACTCGGGAGCTCGTCGACCGAGGGTACGAACCGAGCACCCCGGCGGCGCTGCTCGCGGAGAAGTGAGTGTTGAACTCCATACTTGACGCCGTCATGGAACGGCGCGCCCGTCGGATGATGAATCACGTCGGCGCGTGGCTGCCGGCGGCGGGGCCGTTGCTGGATCTCGGCTCGGGAACCGGGCATTTCGCGGCTCTGTTGGAGAACGATCTGGGACTCGAGGTCATCACTGTCGACGTGAGCGATATCCATGTCGTCGGACGGCCTCCCGTCCTCGTCGCCGACGGGATCCTGCCGTTCGCCGACCAGACGTTCTCGGCCGCGCTGCTGTTCTTCATGCTGGCCTATCCGGCCGACCCGGCCGCCGTGCTGACGGAAGCGGCGCGCGTCACGCAGGGACCGATCATCGTCGTGCAGACGCTTCACGCCAACCGGTTGGGCTACGCGTGGCTGCGCGTGCGGGAGTTCGTCTGGACGATTGCGGCGTTCCACGTGTCGCGGTTCCTCGGCTATGTCGCTCCGGAGGCGGAGTTCACCATGCGCACGCAGCGTTTCTACACCGCCGAGGCGCTTGGCCGCGACGTGGTGAAGGCCGGGCTGCGCATCCGGGCGCGCCGGGAGCGGCCGATCCTGCCCGGCCGCTCGCTGGCGATCGCCGCGTGGATCCTCGATCGCGATGTCTGAACGCCGGCTGTCTTTCGTGATTCCGGCGCGAAACGAGGAGGCGCTGATTGGCGAGGTCCTGGAGGCGATTCTCGCGAGTGTGGCTCAGGCGTCGGGAGTCTCACGACACGATCTCTGGCTCCCGGATACCGCGTTCGAGGTCGTCGTCGCGGACGACGGCAGCGAAGACGCCACCGCGGCGATCGTCGGCGCCCTCGTCGAAGACGTCGGCGTGCGACTGGTCCCGTGCGGCGGACGGACCTGCGCCGCGGCGCGCAACGCCGGGACCGCCGTCAGCGCGGGACGCGTGCTCTGTTTCGTCGACGCCGACACGCTCGTGCCCGAGAACGCCGCCGACCGCATCCTGGAGCTCCATGAGGACGAGGGCAAGTGCCTGGTCCTCTATCGGCTCGCCTCCCGCGAGCCGGGGATCCGGGCCTGGCTGTGGTGGACGTTCTGGGGGCTGGCGCGGCGCCTGCCCATCGCCAGGGCCAAGTCGATGCCGGCGTTCATGAGCAGTGACCGGGCGCACTTCGAGGCCTACGGTCCCTTCAACGAATCCTGGTCGATCGCCGAAGAGTGGCCGTTGACCATGGCGGCCTACCGGTATCACCGCGAGAGCTTCCTCTACGATCGGCGCCTGACCGCGCGGACCTCCAGCCGGCGGATGGAGCTCCAGTCTTTCGGCTACGCGCGAACGTTCCTGAAGTGGGTCCTGGTGGTCCTCTTTCCCTGGGCCCGCACCTCGCTCACCGATCGCATCCGGCACCAGGCGGACAGCCGGTGATGCACGGGATCTGAACTTCGTGGGAGAGCGTGCCTACTTTGCCGTGTGCCGGGCGCTCGGGCGGCTGCTCCGATCCGCCAGGTACTCGCGGGTCCAGATCGTCGACGAGGGCCACCAGCCGCAGGTGCACAAGTCCCGCGCGCCCTACGCCCCGGTCCTGATTCTGTTGAGTGGTCCGCTGCTCAGGATCCTGGACACCGGCGTGCGTGTCCTCGCTCAACGCGAGTGGGAGGAGCGGGAGCGCCAGATCCAGCGGCAGCTTCGCGGGACGTCGATGCGGATCGACGCCGGGGGTACGCTCGTCATGCCCCGTCTCGCCGGCCGGACGCTGGCGACACTGCTGGAGGACCCGACGCTCGAGGCGCGCGTGCGGAACGAGGCGATCGAGCGGGCGGTCGTCGCGCTCGCCGGCTTCCACCGCCTGGGACTGACCCACGGCGACGCCATGGCCGAGAACGTACTGATTGACCTCGAGGCGAGAGCCGCCCACTGGTTCGACTTCGAGACCATGCACGACGCGCATCGCCCGGCGGCCTGGCGGCGTGCCGACGATGTCCGCGCACTGCTCGTGACCTGTCTGCTCCGAACCGCGCGTGAGCAGCGCGCCGCGATCCTGCAGCTGATCCTCGACGTCTACGCGGACGAGGCGGTCACGCGCGTGCTCGCCGCGGGCTTCGCCTCGGCATGGCGGCGGCCGCTCGTCTTCCACCTCGCCCAGGCGGGCTTGTCCTTTCAGTGCGACCGCGAGATCGGCCGGCTGCTGGCCGAGCGTCTCGGCGAATAGCCGGACCGGAACCTCACCGTCCGACCATTCGCTGCAGGTGCTCCGGGTAGCGGGCTCCGTGCACCTCGATCTGCGCGGCGGCGGCGTCGATCTCACGCAGGTCGTCGTCGGTCAGGGCGATCGCCGTCGCGGCGATGTTTTCCTCGAGCCGGTGCTGTTTGGTGGTCCCCGGGATCGGCACGATCCATGGCTTCCGCGCCAGCAGCCAGGCCAGCGCGATCTGCGCGGGTGTGGCCTGCTTCCGTTCGGCGAACGCGGTCAGCCACGCGACGAACGCCAGATTCGCTTTCCGATTTTCCGCCGTGAAACGGGGCACGACGTTGCGGAAGTCCGAGCTGTCGAACGTGGTGTGCTCGTCGATCTTGCCGGTGAGAAAGCCCTTGCCGAGCGGACTGAACGCGACCAGGCCGATGCCCAGTTCCTCGAGCGCCGGCAGGACGTCGTGCTCGGGTTCGCGAAACCAGAGCGAGTACTCGTTCTGCAGCGCCGCGACCGGCTGGACGGCGTGCGCCCGCCGGATCGTCTGCACGCCCGCTTCCGAGAGGCCGAAGTGCTTGACCTTGCCTTGTTGAATCAAGTCCTTCACCGCGCCCGCGACCTCCTCGATTGGGACGTTCGGGTCGACGCGGTGCTGATAGAAGAGATCGATCGTGTCGACCTTGAGGCGCGTGAGCGCGGCCTCGGCCACCGCCTGGATGTGCGCCGGACGGCTGTCCAGGCCGCTCTGCTTGCCGCCCTCGAACGCGAACCCGAACTTGGTCGCAATCACCACCTGATCGCGCACGGGAGCCAGCGCCTCGCCGACGAGCTCCTCGTTCGCGAACGGGCCGTAGGCTTCCGCCGTGTCGAAGAAGGTGATGCCCCGGTCGACCGCCGTCCGGACGAGTGAGATGCCCTGTGCCCGGTCGACCGCCGGGCCATAGCCGAAGCTGAGTCCCATGCAGCCGAATCCGAGCGCCGAAACGTTCAGGCCGCTCCTGCCGAGTTGTCGCGTGTGCATTGTTGGTCGCCTTCCTCCAGACCTAGAGTAACTCCCTGCAACCGGCGTGAGAAGCCGGGAAAACCGGCACGGGCCGATGAGGGCGATTCACGAATGTCGGTCATGATGTCACCAGCATGACCACATCCGAGGTCGTCCGACTGTTGATCGCCGCGCTGGGGGGCGCGGCCGTGGGCCTCGAGCGCCAATGGTCCGGTCATGCCGGGGGCCCGGCCGCGCGCTTTGCCGGGATTCGCACCTTCACGATGCTGGGCGCCGTGGGTGGATTCACCGGATGGCTGTGGATCGCGGGCCTTACCGCTCCCGCGGCCATCCTCCTCGCCGGGGCCGTCGCGATCGTGGCCGCCGCCTACGTGGCGGCAAGCCGCCATGACGTCGACGGCACGACGGAGGTCGCGGCGCTGGTGGTCCTGGCCGCCGGCGTGATCGCCGGCATGGGATCGGTCCGCCTCGCCTGCGGCATCACGGCGCTCGTGACGCTGCTGCTCGTCGAGAAGTCGCGCCTGCACGCGCTCGTGGAACGCATCGACGACGTGGCGCTGCGATCGGGCGTGCGGTTCGCGGTCATGGCGCTGGTCATCCTGCCGCTGCTGCCCGCGGGGCCGTACGGGCCGCTGGGCGGCGTTCGTCCGCGCGAGTTGTGGGCGCTGGTGCTGTTTTTTTCCGGCCTCAGCTTCGCCGGCTATCTCGCGCGTCGCCTCGTCGGTCCCGGGCGCGGCTATCTCGTGACCGGGCTCCTCGGCGGCCTGGTGTCCTCGACGAACGTCACGTTCACGTTCGCGCGCACGAGCCGGACCGATCTGGCGCCGGCGCGCGCGCTGGGATTCGGCGCGGTGGCGGCGAACGCGATGCTCTATCCGCGCGTGATCGTCGCGACGGCCATTCTCAATCCGGCCGTCGTGCCTCTGCTGCTGCCGTATCTCATCGCACCCGCCGTGGTGGCGCTGCTCGTGGCCGTGGCGGGCGCGCGCCGGCCGCCGGCCGGGGAGGCGCCGGCGGTCTCGCTGGAGAATCCGCTGCAACTGGGCGGGGCGCTGCAGATGGCCGTCCTCTTTCAGGTCGTCCTGATGGCCGTGTTTCTCGCGGGCGAGTCGTGGGGCTCGTCCGGCGTGCTGACCTCGGCCGCCGTGCTGGGGCTGACCGACGTGGACGCGCTCACGGTCTCGATGGCGAAAGGCGTCGCGCACACCATCTCGCCGGCCGTGGCCGCGATGGCGATCGCCGTCGGCGTGCTCGCCAATACGGCGATGAAACTGGGACTGGCACTGTTCCTGGGCAACAGGACGTTCCGGTTGATCGCCGGCAGTGCCCTCGGACTCATGCTCCTGACGCTCGGACTGGCCCTCGTTCTCCGGCAGCCCTGACGCTGCGACGCCGGCAACGGGGAACGGTTCGGCGCACTGCTGGTACGCCGGCGTGTGGTCCGATCACTCGATCAGAATCCTGGCTACCCGCCGTAGTAGCCCTGGCGCGCGCGGATCGTCGCGTCCTTCACCGCCGGCACGAGGACGACGATGGCGTGCCAGCCCGGGCCCTTGACGCCGGACGGCGAGTAGCGCAGCACGTAGCTCTGACGGAAGTCGTCGAAGATCGACTTGAAGGCGCGCGCGATCGACGACGCGCGGAAGAAGCGCGACTGCTCCCGGAGCTGGCCGCCGGTGCGTTCGGCGGCCTGCGTGAGGATGCGCTCGCCGTCCGGCGCGCCCTGCGGCGAACAGCCGCGCACGCGGTAGTGCGCGTCGCCGCCGCCGCCCGAATAGTCCACCAAGTGCATCACCGCATCCGTCCGTCCGGCCACGTCGAGCAGGAGCGAGGCCGGGACGACGCTGCCGCAATCCCGCCGGTCGGTCATGCCGACGATGAGATGGCGGCGGTCCGGTTCGGGACGGTGCAGCAGGCCGAACATCAGCGCGTCGTTGACGAGCGAGATGCCGCCGACGGCCTGAATCGACGGGTGGACTTTCGTGCCCGCCGGCACCCACGGCACCGGCATGCGCACCGTGTCGCCGATGGTCAGCAGGCGGAAGCGATCGCCGGAGCGGAGCAGTTGCAGGACCGTCTGCACGTCGTGCTGCATCTCGTCGAGCTTGCC
>Ga0075365_10001310_pt1 | contig 11106 bp, 6 predicted proteins | sample EndMetdeltDD1765_FD_71387 | JGI IMG/M metagenome (GOLD analysis project Ga0075365, IMG submission 71387) | Populus endosphere microbial communities from Tennessee, USA - Endosphere MetaG P. deltoides DD176-5 | ecosystem: Host-associated > Plants > Roots > Endosphere | place: USA: Tennessee... | reverse complement strand
CGCCGCGCTGGTCGAGAGCCGGGGCACCGCGCCGGTCCCCGCGATGCCGGGCCGGGTCGGCCCCGAGGCGCTGCCCGCGCCCGAGCGCACCCGGGTGGCCGTCGGCGTCGACGCCGACGCGGTGGCCCCGATCGTGCCCGACCTGCTCGGTGGTCCGCTGCTGATCGCCGGTCGCAGCAGGTCCGGCCGCACCTCGGCGCTGGACGGCATCGAGGCCGTGGCCGCGCGGGGCGACGCTCCGCCGTACGTCGTGCGCAGCCAGGACCCGCAGGAGGCCAGCGCCCGGCTGCTGAGCTGGCTGGAGTCGGAGCCGGAAGGTTCCGGCGCGTGGGCGCTCGTTCTGGTCGACGGTGCCGAGGGCTGGGACACTCGTGCCATGGCTGATCTCGGGGTCAGCGGTGCTGTCACGTCCCTGGTCAAGGCCTGCGCCGAGCGGGCCGACCGGGTGGCCCTGGTAGTGACTGCCGACGTGGCGCAGGCCCGCCAGCGCGGCGGTCCGGAGGGCCTGGTCGCGGCTGCCCGGCGCGGGCGCCGTGGGTTCCTGCTCCAGCCGGAGTGGAACGACGGTGACCTCTTCGGCATCACGGTCCCCAACCGCACCATCGAGCCCCTCACGGGCGTCGGTCGCGGCCTCTGGTGCGAGCAGGGCAACCTCCGCGTCGCCCAGCTGGTCGCCGCTCCAGACCACGAGCGCGAAGGTGTGCCGTCGTGAGTTTCGGGCACCCCGGGGGTGGGGTAAGGGATGGTGTGCGCACGCCGCTCGCGGCGATCCGGGAACGCGCGGATCGCTTCTTCAGCTCCCGCCCCAAGCGCTCGGCTCGGGGGACGGCCGAGTTGTCCGTGCTCGTCGTCGCCGGCTCCCTCGTCGCCGGGGCGCTCTTCGGCAGCGGGCTGAGCCGCACCTCGGTCGAGATCGGCGACGGGCTCACCTGGTTCTCCGACGGCCCGAGCGGCGAGGTGATCCAGGTCAACCCCGCCACCGGCCGGCCCGAGACCCGGATCGACGTGGCGGCCCCTGGCAACGAGCTCGACCTCGCGCAGTACTCTGGCCGGCTGATCGTCACCAACCGCACCAGCGGCGAGCTGGTGTCCTTCGACCTGACCAGCATCCTGACCTCCGGGCAGCGCCGGGTCACCCCGGGCGCGGCCACCGACGTCCTGCACCACGACGACGACGTGTTCCTCGTCGACCGCGAGCGCGGCACCATCGCGGCCATCGACCCGGTGAGCACCGACACCATCGGCGAGATCTGGCAGTCGCCCGGCGGCATCAGCGACGCGGTCGTCGACGGCACCGGCAAGGTCTGGTCGGTCGACCAGGAAGGCAAGCTCTCCGAGCTGCGCTGGGCCCCTCGGAGCGGGGCGTTCGTGACCGAGGACGAGCGCAGCATCGACCACAGCGGGTCTCGCTCGGTGCTGGTCGGCCACGAGGAGGGCGTCACCCTCTTCGGCCCCGACCAGGGCATCGTGGTCCAGGTCGGCACCGGCCAGGACGACGAGGTCGTCGCGGGTGCGCCGCGGCTCTCCGGCGAGCTGGTGGTCCCCGACTTCGCACCCGCCTCCCTCGTCCCCGTGGCCGCACCTCAGACCGGGACGGTAGCCATCGTGTCCGGAGGCGCCGTGCACGAGGTGGACGTCGCCACGATCGGCTGCGACAAGCCGGACCGGCCGGAGGAGTTCCAGGGGACGGTCTATGTGCCGTGCCCCGGCGACGACAAGGTCGTGCGTCTCGACGCCCAGGGCGCCCGCGCCGCCGACGACATCGAGCTGCCCGACGGCGGCGAGCCCTCGCTGGTGGTCGACGACGGCGTCCTGCTCATCAACGTCCCCGGCGCCGAGCACGGCGTCGCCGTCGCCCAGGACGGCTCGGTGTCCACGATCGTCCGGCTCGACGAGTCCGTGCCGGCGGTGTCCGGCGACCCGGCCGACGTGCCGACCGTGGACCCAGGGGTCGTCGGCGACGTCGCGAACGACGACGCCGGCCTGCCCAGCACGCCTCCGGTCCCGCTGCCGCCGGTCTGTGTCGGCACCAGGTCCCAGTGCCACCCCGACGAGCCGACACCCGACCCGACCATCGCGCCGTCCTCGCCCGACCCGTCCGGGCAGCCGAGCCCGACCGGCAGCCCCACCGGCTTCCCGTCCAGCACCCACGGCCCGAGCGGCTCGCCGAGCCACGGTCCCAGTGGCGGTCCCAGTGGCGGCCCCGGCTCCGGGACCCCCGGTGGCGGCCCCGGTGCCTGGCCGAGCCCGACCTCGCCGACCTCGATCCCCACCAACGGCCCGCTGTCGAACCCGACCGGCGTCACCGCGGCCCAGCTCCAGTCCGGTGAGGTGCAGGTGAGCTGGATCTTCGACAGCCACCAGCCGGTCGACGGCTTCACGGTCCAGGAGGCCGGCTCGCCGCACGCCTTGGCCACGATCAGCGCCGGCGTCCGGCAGGCGTCGGTCACGGTGCCGCCGGGCTCGCACCGGTTCACGGTGACCGCGCTCCGCAGCGGCTCCACCCCGGCGACCTCCGCGCCGTCGGCGGCGATCAGCACGGCCGACCGTCCGGGGGCGCCCACCAAGCTGATCGGCGAGGTGGTCGGCAGCGAGACCAGCACCGAGGCCACCATCACCCTCAAGTGGCAGCCCGCGGCCGCCAACGGCTCCACCATCCTCGACTACACGGTGCAGACCAAGGACAACGCCGGCGGCCGGACGCTGACCGTCACAGGCACCTCGGCCACCTACAAGGTCGACTGCGGCCAGACCTACTGCAACCCGGGTCCGGTGGCCGTGGCGGTGACCGCGCGCAACGCCCGGGGCACCGGCCCGGCGGTCACGGCCACACTCACCTACTCCGGCCCGGAGCCGCCGCCGACCCCGACCGCGGGCGCCCAGCTGGTGAGCGGCGACAGCACCGCCTGGACCGGCAGCGGCCAGGAGGGGGTCGGCACCACCACCCTGGCCCTCGACCCGCCTGCCGACTGGGCGTCGTACGCCGGGACCTGCAGCTGGACCCACACCGGCAACCTCAACGGCCAGGAGACCGGCACCTTCCCGTGCGACGCGACCAGCGTCGACGTGCCCGTCAACAACGGAGCCCTCTACGACCCGGGCAGCACCGGCGAGACCGCCCACTCGATCGTCTTCCACGCCACCGGGGGCCAGGGCAGCGCCGACAGCGCGCAGTACAGCTGGCTCACGACGCAGCCGACGGTGTGCGACGGCTGCCAGCCCCAATAGCAGCTCTGGCAGCCCCGAGACACAGACAGCTCAGTGACGCAGGAGGACCCCGTGACCGCTCTGGCCGACACGCCCACCCCCACCGAGGCCGACGTCTCGGCGTTCCGCCAGCTCCACCAGCGGCTGGGTGACGCGGTCGAGTCCGCGTTGCACGGCAAGCGGGCCACCGTCGACCTGGTCCTCGTCTCCGTCTTCGCCGAGGGCCACGTGCTCCTCGAGGACGTCCCCGGGACCGGCAAGACCACGCTGGCTCGGGCCGTCGCGCAGGCCCTGGGCGGCCAGGTCCGCCGGGTCCAGTTCACCCCGGACCTGTTGCCGAGCGACGTCACCGGCACTACGGTCTTCGACCCCCGCGACGGCCAGATCAGGTTCCGTCCCGGGCCGGTCTTCGGCCACGTGCTGCTGGCCGACGAGATCAACCGCGCGGCGGCCAAGACGCAGTCCTCGCTGCTGGAGGTGATGCAGGAGCGGACGGTGACGGTGGACGGCGAGACCCACCCCGTCCCCGACCCGTTCGTGGTCATCGCCACCCAGAACCCGGTCGATCTCGACGGCACCTACCGGCTCCCCGAGGCGCAGCTGGACCGGTTCCTGGTCCGCGTGACGCTCGGCTTCCCGGACGCCGAGCACGAGATCGAAGTGCTCCGGCCGGGCAGCACGGCGGGTCAGGTCGGCGAGGTCCCGCGGGTCACCACGCCCGACGAGGTCGCCATGACGATCCGGCAGCTGGAGTCCCTGCACGTGGCCGACCTGCTGCTGCGCTACGTCCGCGACATCGGCGTCGCCATCCGCGAGGACCCCCGGGTCCGGCTGGGGGCGAGCACGCGAGGGCTGCGCTCCCTGGTCCGCTGCCTGCAGGTGTACGCCGCGGCGCAGGGCCGCAACTACGTCGTCCCGAGCGACGTCCAGCGGCTGGCCGTACCCGTCCTGGCGCACCGCACCGTGCTCACCCGCGACGCGATGCTGGCCGGGCACACCCCGACCGCGATCGTCCACGACGCGCTGGAGTCGGTGCCGCCGCCGCAGCCCGACGGCAGCTGACGGCGTAGCGATGGGCGGGACCGCCGTCACTGCACGAGGCTGGCTGGTCGCCGGCCTCGGCGTCGGCCTGTTCGTGCTCGGGGCCGTCCTGCACTACCCGCTGGTGTCGGGCATGGGCGTGGCCCTGATCGTCGTGGTGGCCGCCGAGGTGGTCGCGGTGGTCGCCACGCCGGACATCGTCGTCCGCCGTGTCGTCACCCCCGCCGTCGTCGTGCGGCACGAGGACTGCCGGGCCACCCTGTCCGTGACCGGCCGCCGGCACCGCGGTCTGGCCCGGCTGGAGGTCAGCGACACGGTCGACGGGCGGCTCGTCCCGGTCCCGCTGCCCGAGTCCTCGAGGTCCGAGACCGTCGGCGTCCCCTATCCGATCCCGACGCCCCGCCGCGGCCTGGTCGAGGTGGGCCCGGTCCGGCTGCGCCGGCTCGGGCTCGCGGGGCTGGCCGACCACACCGTGTGGGTCGGCGCCACCGACCTGGTCCGGGTGCTGCCCCGGCGGGTGCCGGTGTCGGGCATGCCGGTCGGGACCCGGCGGACGGCGCACGGCTCCGACACGGCTTGGGAGCTCGGCGGCACCGACCTCGTCGGGCTGCACGAGTACGCCATGGGCGACGACCTGCGCCGCCTGCACTGGGCCACCAGCGCCCGCACCGGCAGCCTGATGGTGCGTGAGGACGTCGACCCGGCCGAGCCGCACGTGCGGGTCGTGCTCGACGACCGCGCGTCCGGCTACCGCGCCGGACCGGCCGGCGACGTGGACCACGGCTTCGAGGACGCGGTCGAGCTTGCCGCGGCGCTGTGCCGGGCGGCCGAGGAGGAGGGTCATCCGGTCCACTTCACGACGACCAGCGGGCGGCACTCCGTCGACATCCCCGGGTCGCCGACACGGCAGGCGCACCGGGAGGCGCAGGAGCTCGAGTGGCTGCTGGCCGAGATCGAGCTCGTCCAGACCGAGCCGCCGGTGGGGCGCGAGGTCGAGGCCGAGGCGGACGGTGCGGACCTGGCGGTCGCGGTCAGCGGGCCCGGTGCCGACGAGCGCCGCCTCCGCAGGCTGCTCGACACCGGCTCGCCGAGCCGCACCGTGCACGCCGTGGTGGACCCGGCGGCCACCGTGGCGAGCGAGGACCACGCCGGCCTGCTGGTGCTCCGCGGTGAGGACTCGACGGCCCTGGCGACGACCTGGGACCGGGTGCTGCGCCCATGACCCAGCCCGAGCCCACCGCCGGCGGCTGGCGGACCACGGTCGCGACGACCGTCTGGGCGACCTGCCTGGTGGCCACCGGCAGCCTGGCGATCGCGGGCGTCTGGGACGCATGGACCGCCACACTGCTGATCCTGGGCGCCGCGATCCTGCCGCTGCTCGTCCTCCGGCTGGTCCTGTCGCTCGGCGTGCCCCGCTGGGCCGCGGCCGCGGTGCTGACCTTGCTGCTGGTCCTGACGGCGTACCTCATGACCGCCAGCACCGATGGGACCTTCGTCGACAGCCTGGCCGACGCGATCCCCCGCCTGCTCACCGAGCCGCTCCCCTATGTCGCCCGAGCCGACCTGCTGGCGGCGCCGGTCGTCCTGGTCGCCCTGGTCTCGCTGCTGGCCGGGCTGCGGCTGGACACCAGGACCCGCGTCGGCCCGGTGGCGGGTGCCCTCGTCCTCTACCTGGCGGGCGCCCTGCTCAGCGCCGGCGAGACCGACCCGCACGGGCTGCTGGCCGTGCTGCTGGTCGCGCTGGCCCTGGCCGGCTGGATCATGCTGGACCGCCGGCCCGACGACGCCCGCCGCCGGATCGCCACCGGTCTGCCCGTGGTGGCCGGGCTGGCCGTGCTGGTCGCGGTGGTGGCGCTGGTGCCGGTCGGCAACGCCTACCAGCCGCGCGACCACGTCGACCCGCCGGTGCTCGAGGTCGACACCCCGAGCCCGCTGCCGCGGCTGGGGGCCTGGGGCGCGAACCCCGACGCCGAGCTGATGCGGGTGCGCGGCGACGTCGTGCCGCTGCGGCTGGTGACCCTGCGCAGCTATGACGGCAGCCAGTGGAAGGCAGCCACCCGCTACTCACCACTCGGCTCCCCCGGGGCCCGGACCCTGCCGGACGGCGAGCACCGCCGGCAGTCGACCGTCGAGATCGAGCTGGCCGGGCTGGGCGGGCCCTGGCTGCCCACCCCCGGCGACCCGGTCGAGGTCAGCACCCGCGAGGCGTCCGTCGACCTCGAGTCCGGCACCGTCTATGACGGCGACGCGGCGGTCGGCACCGACTACCGGGTGACGGCGACCGCCGACTCGCCCGAGCCCGACGAGCTGCTCTCCGCGACCGTGCCGGCGGGAGGCGCCGCCGCGGCGTACCTCGAGCAGCCGGAGCTGCCGTTCGCGCTGGCCGACTACGGCGCCCGGATCACCCGCAACGCGAGCTCGCCCTATGAGCGGGCCCTGGCCATCGAGAGCGCCGTCGAGCACTCCCGGCGGCTGTCCGCCCGGGCCACCTCCGGCTCGGCGTTCTGGCGGATCGAGCAGTTCCTCTTCGGCGCGCCCGGCACCCCGGGCGGACACGTCGGCACCTCGGAGCAGTTCACGACGGCGTTCGCGCTGCTGGCCCGCAACGCCGGGCTGCCGACCCGGGTCGTCGTCGGATTCCGGCCCGGGGTGCCGCAGGACGACGGGACCATGGTGGTGCGGGGCCGCGACGCGCTGGCCTGGCCCGAGGTCTACTTCGACCGGCTCGGGTGGGTGCCGTTCAGCCCCACCCCCAACGACAAGACCTTCGACAGCGGCCGCCCGGTGGTCGCGCCTCCGCCGGTGCCCGACGCCGACCCCGGTGAGCCGGCCGCGTCCGACGACCAGCGCTCGCCGGCGCCCGAGAACGCCGAGACCCCCGCCACCCCATCGCCCGCGGCGGCTGCCCGGCCGCTCGCGCCCACCGTCGCGCTGGCCGCGGGCGCCGGGCTCGTCGCCCTGGTGCTGCTGGTCCTGGTGCTGCGCCGGGTCCGGACCTACCGCCACCTGCGACGCGGCGCCCCGGGCGCCTGGGCCGAGCTCCTCGACACCCTCGCGCTCGCGGGACATCCGGCCGACCGCACCCAACCGGCCACCACGGTGGCCGACGACACCGACCAGCGGTTCGGCACGAGGGGCGCCCGGCAGGTCGCCGACCTCGCCGAACGGACCGTGTTCGGGCCGCCCGCGCCGTCACCGGCGGGTCGGCCGACGACCATCCGCTCCGCTCTCCAGGAGGTACGCCGCGCGGCCCGGTCGAGCGTGCCGGCGTGGCGGCGCTGGTGGTGGTGGCTCGACCCGCGGGTGCTCGGACGCGGCTGAGGGCCGCCTAGCCCTTGGGGGTGACGCAGCGCGGTCGCGGCTGGGCGAACCCGATGTCGCCACTGGGCATGGCCACGACCAGCACGAAGCACGCCCGCTCGCCGTCCGACAGCGGGAAGGTCACCTCGGCCTCGGTGGTGCCGGCCGGGAACTGTCGCAGCAGCGTCTGCTCGGGCGAGGTCTCGGACAGCACGAACTTGCCCTCGCCCTCGGACGGGTCGTTCCACTTCAGGTTCAGCGTGACCCCGTCGCTCTTGAGGCCGAGGAAGTCGAAGGCCAGGTCGGGGTTCTCGGCGGGCGGCTGCGGGTCGCCGGTCTGGGAGGGCTCGGCCGACAGGGTCGGCACGGGCTCGCCGCCGTCCTGGGTCCCGGTGCCGGACGCGCCGGGCTGGGTGGCGGGGTCGTCGTCGTCCCCGCGGAGCAGTGACCCGATCAGCCCGAGGCTGCCCCCGATGACCAGCGCGGCGGCCGCGAGGACGAGCAGCGTGCGGCGCCGGCGGTTCGGCGGTCCGGGTGCGTCGTCGTCGGTGTCCGGCTCTCGGTGGCGCGGCGGGACGCCCGCCACCCCGGCCGGGTCCTCGAGAGGCGGGGGTCGGCTGCCGGTCGGCTCCGCGTCGGCCACCGTCGCGCCGTGGGCCAGCACGGAGAGCGCCACGGGGGCGGGCTCGACCGGGGCCGGCACCGGCGGCTCCGGCTGAGCGGGCTGCTCAGGCTGCCCAGGCTGCTCAGCCACCGGCTGCTGGGCCACCGGATCCGGCTCGGGCGCATCGGGACGGTGCGCAGACACCGAGGGGGCGGGTGCCGGCGCGGCGGTCATCGGCACCATCGCCGTTCCGGGCTCCCAGCCGTGCACCTGCACCTCGGCCAGGGCATCGCGCAGCTCGCCGGCCGACGGCCACCGCTCGTCCAGGTCCTTGGCCAGGCAGCGGTCCGCGATCGCCAGCACCGCGCTGGTGTCGCCCTGGCCCTCGTGGCGGGCGAGCTCGCGCCGCTCCTGGGTGCGGACCCGGCGCAGATAGGCGAGGGCGGAGTCGTCGTCGGGGTCGTCGCTCGCGAACGGCGGGCGACCGTCGAGCAGGGTGAACAGCGTCGACCCCAGCGACCAGATGTCGTCGGCAGGCGTGGGCGCCAGCCCGTCCAGGAGCTGCGGCGACGCGTGACGATAGGTGAAGGTCTCCACCGACGCCGTGTGCTCGGTGTCGATGAGCCGGGCGATGCCGAAGTCCGCCAGCACCCAGGAGGTCGGGAGGACCAGCACGTTCTGCGGCTTCACGTCGCGGTGGAGGACACCGTGGGCGTGGGCGAACGAGAGCGCGTCCGCGACCACCACGCAGGCGGCCACCGCCTCGTCCACCGCCAGCGGCCCGCGGTCGCGGAGCTGGTCGTGGAGGCTGCCACGCTCGAAGTAGTCCATGACGATCGCGGGGCGACCGGAGGCCGTGGTGCCGATCGCCAGGACCGTGACGATGTTGGGGTGCTGGCGCCCGAGCGAGACGGTGATCTCGATCTCGCGGACGAACCGCTCGGCCCGGGCCGGGTCGTCGACGGAGAGCACCTTGATCGCCACGTCGCGGTCGACCGCCAGGTCGCGGGCCCGGTAGACGACGGAGTCGCCACCGCGGCCGATCTCGACGAGGTCGGCGTACCCCTCCAGCTCCTCGGAAGGCCGCGCCGACGCGCGCGGCGGCCGCCACGCGTTGTCGTCGATCACGTCACTCATGGCCCAGATCCTCGAGTGCTTCCTTCACAGACGCTGCCCAGACTGGATTCCGCCGCCAGGCGGGTCCACCACGGATGATCGACCGTGGACGGACCTGCCAAACCCTACGGAATCCGTGGTCTGGTCAACCGTCAGGTACCCAGAGCGGGCTACTGGCCGGCCTTCTCGGCGTCCGCAGCCGCCTCGTCGCCGTCGACCTCCGCATCGGGCTCGGCCTCCGCCTCCGGCGCGGACTCCGGCTCCGGCTCGCCGATGGTGCCGTCGGGCTGGAGGTTCTTCAGCTCGACCGGGTTGCCGGACGCGTCGGTGACCGTCGCCGACTCGACGATCTGGGCCAGCGCCTTGCCGCGCAGGATCTCCTGCACGAGGTCGGGGATGTGGTTGTGCTCGAACATGTGGTTCGCGAACTCCTGCGGGTCCTGGCCGGACTGCTGGGCCCGGCGGACCAGGTGCTGGGAGAGCTCGTTCTGGTCGACGCCGAGCTCCTCCTTCTTGGCGATCGCGTCGAGCACGAACTGAGCAGCGACCGCGTCGCGGACCCGGCGGTCGAGGTCGGCCTCGAACTCCTCCTGGGTCTGGCCCTGCTCCTCGAGGTAGGCGTCCATCGTCATCCCGGCGTAGACGAGCTGCTGCTCGACCGTCTGGCGGCGGGCGTTGAGCTCGTCGGTGACGATGCCCTCGGGCAGCGGCACCTCCATCGTGTCGAGCAGCGCCTCGAGCACGGCGTCGCGCGCGGCCGCGGCCTGCTCGAGCCGCTTGCCCCGGCCCAGCCGCTCGCGGATGTCGTCGTTGAGCTCGGCCACGGTGTCGAACTCCGAGGCCTCCTGGGCGAAGTCGTCGTCGAGGTCGGGGAGCTCCTGCTCCTGGACCTGGGTGACCTTGACCCGCACGTCGACCGACTGGCCGACCAGGTCGCCACCGACCAGCTCGGTCTGGAAGGTCTTCTCGTCGCCGGCGGACAGCCCGACCAGCGCCTCGTCGAGGCCGTCGATCATGCCGCCGCGGCCGACCTGATAGCTCATTCCGGTCAGCTCGGCGCCGTCCACGACCTCGCCGTCGCGGGTGGCGGTGAGGTCCATGACCACGAAGTCACCGTCGGCGGCGGGCCGCTCCACGTCGGACAGCGTGGCGAACCGCTCGCGCAGCGCCTGGACCTGCTCCTCGACGTCGGCGTCGCTGACGGTGAGGTCGTCGACCGTGGCCGTCAGTCCGTCGTACGACGGCAGCGTGATCTCGGGCTTCACATCCACCTCGGCGGTGAACTTGAGCCCGTCGTCGCCGTGCTCGGTGACCTCGATCTCCGGCTGGGCGAGCGGCTCGAGGGCGTTGCTCTGCAGGGCCTCCATGTACTTCTGCGGGAGCACGTCGTTGATCGCCTGGTCGAGCACCGCCTCGCGGCCGACCTGCCGGTCGATGACCGCCGGCGGGACCTTGCCGCGGCGGAAGCCGGGCACGTTGATCTGCTTCGCGATCTGCTGGTACGCCGCGTCGAGGCTCGGCTTGAGCTCCTCGAAGGGCACCTCGACGGTCAGCTTGGCCCGGGTGGGGCTCAAGGTCTCGACGGCGCTCTTCACTGATTCTCCTTTGGTGGTCCTGCGGGTTGGTCCTGCGTCTCTGATCAGTCGGGGCGACAGGACTCGAACCTGCGGTCTCCTGCTCCCAAAGCAGGCGCGCTAGCCACTACGCTACGCCCCGCCAAGCAGGGTCCGGAGCCGTCGGTGACGGCCGTGGACCCGGCTTGGAGCGGATGACGGGAATCGAACCCGCGTAGCCAGTTTGGAAGACTGGGGCTCTACCATTGAGCTACATCCGCACAT
>Ga0075365_10001309_pt1 | contig 11113 bp, 7 predicted proteins | sample EndMetdeltDD1765_FD_71387 | JGI IMG/M metagenome (GOLD analysis project Ga0075365, IMG submission 71387) | Populus endosphere microbial communities from Tennessee, USA - Endosphere MetaG P. deltoides DD176-5 | ecosystem: Host-associated > Plants > Roots > Endosphere | place: USA: Tennessee... | reverse complement strand
GACGTCACCGGGGAGAAGGCCACCCCCGAGATCGACGACGTGGTGGTCTCGCAGTTCTCACCCGGGGTCAGCACCCCACCGTTGCGGGTCTGGTAGGAGAAGTACGGCGCCTGGACGGCCGCCGGGCCCTGGGCGTAGAGGCTCTCGCAGAGCGGCTTGTCGAGCGCGTCCCAGCTCGGCTGCTTCACGGAAACGCCGGCCTTGCCCTCGTAACAGGGCCAGCCGAGGTTGACCGCGCTCCCCCACGTCGACATGTCGGTCCGGTTGATCTCCTCCGCCGTGCTGGCGCCGACGTCGGCCGACCAGAGCTCGGAGGTGCCCGGCCGGAAGGTCAGCCGCCACGGGTTGCGCTGTCCGTAGAGGACCAGCCGGTCGGCGTTGCTGGTGCTGCCGCTGGGCGCGTGGCCGTTGACCGGGTTGATCCGCCACACGCTCCCACCGAGCCCGAGCGGGTCCGCGCCGCTCCGGACGTCCTGCGACCGGAGCGCCCCGCCCTCGTTGGCCGGGTCGCCGCACGGGTTGGCGGCCTGCCCGTAGTCCTGGGTGTCGAAGCTGGCGCCGTCACCGGTCGAGGCGTAGAGCCAGCCGTCCGGGCCGAACCGGACGTCGCCCGACGCGTGGCTGGGGAACTGCATGCAGCCGGCCTCGAGCAGCGGCAGCTCCGGCCCGGTCATCACCCAGCCCGTGGGCCCCATCGTCGCGGTCAGCCGGGACACCCGGGTGTCGACGACGCAGCCGGCCACGGCAGGGTCCGGCGGGTCCGCCATCGCGGCCGGGGCCAGGCAGCCGTCGTACGTGCCCTCGCCGCTGTCCCACTTCGGGACCACCGGCGGGTTGTCCCGCGGGTCGCGGTTGTAGGTGTAGTTGACGTAGACGTAGTCGTGCCCGGCCGTGCCGAACTGGGGGTCCAGGGTGATGCCGGTGAGGCCCCGGTCCCAGTAGTTGTCCACCTGGGTCGTGAGGTCGGCGAAGATCGTGTGCTGGGAGAACGGCTCGAACTCGCGGGTGGCCGCGTCATAGTCGAAGGTCTTGATCTCGCCGGTCTTCAGCGCGACGAAGGCGGTGCCGTCGGGCGCGAACGCGACCGCGGTCGGCTCGCTGAGGCCGGGGATCGCCTCCCGGTCCTGGAAGCCGGTCGGGAGGATCGGCGCGTGACCCGCGATGTGGAGCGGCACGACCGGCGGCACGACGGCCGGGGCGGACGCCGGCGCGAGCAGCGTCGTCGTCAGCGCCAGCAGTGCACCACCGACCGTGGCGCCCATCGCTGTCCGAGTCATCCGAGTCATCGGTCCCCCATCAACCGCTCACAGGGTAATTCAGGTCCGTCTAAGGCAGCGGTGCCAGAGTTGGCCCGTGAGCTCTGCCCGCAGTGACGCCCGCCCTCGCGTGCTCGTCGTCGACGACGACCGTGCCGTCCGCGAGTCGCTGCGCCGCTCCCTCGAGTTCAACGGGTACGACGTCGCGCTGGCCGCCGACGGCGCCGAGGCCCTCGCGGGGCTGAGTGCCGGCGGCGCGGCCGGCTCCCCCGACGTGGTCGTCATGGACGTGATGATGCCGCGGCTCGACGGGATCGAGACCACCCGGGCGCTGCGCAAGGCCGGCCACGACGTGCCGATCCTCGTCCTCACCGCCCGGGACGCGGTCGGCGACCGGGTCGAGGGCCTCGACGCCGGCGCGGACGACTACCTCACCAAGCCCTTCGCCCTCCAGGAGCTGCTCGCCCGGCTGCGTGCGCTGCTGCGCCGGGTCACCGTGCCGGAGGGCGAGGACGACGAGGTCCTCTCGTTCGCCGACCTGTCCATGGACCTGGCCTCCCGCGAGGTGCGCCGCGGCGACCGTTCGATGGAGCTGACCCGCACCGAGTTCACGCTCCTCGAGATGTTCCTGCGCCGTCCGCGGCGGGTGCTCGACCGCAGCTTCATCCTCGAGGAGGTCTGGGGCTACGACTTCCCGACGACCGCCAACTCCCTCGAGGTCTACGTCGGCTACCTGCGCCGCAAGACCGAGGCCGAGGGCGAGTCGCGCCTGATCCACACCGTCCGCGGCGTCGGTTACGTCCTGAAGGACTCATGACCGGGTTCGTGACGGGACGGGTGCTGCCGCCGCCGCCCGATCCGGACGGGTCGCGGTGGGGCTACCGGCAGTCGCTGGCGAGCCGGGTCGTGCTCCTGACGACGTTCGCGGTGGGCATCGCCGTGGCGGTGATGGCCGCGGGCGCGTACGTCGTCGTCCGGATGCAGCTGCAGTCCTCGCTGGACGACTCCCTGGTCGACCGGGCCGAGGACGCGGCTCGCGGCCAGGTACTCGTGCAGATCACCAACGACTACGACATCCCGTCCTGGGCGCTCGGGGCCGGCGACGTGCGGATCGCGTTCGTCCGCGAGGACGGCGCGTCCCGCTTCCTCGACCAGGGCGACGTGCTGCGGCTCTCCGAGGCCGAGTTCGCGGTGGCTGCCGGTGACGACGACCAGAGCCTCCGCACCGTCTACGTCGGCAACGCGGCGTACCGCGTCGTCGCGGTCCCGACACCGACCGACGGCATCGCGCTGGTGATCGCCCAGTCCTTGGAACCGCAGCACCAGACCCTCAAGAGCCTCGGCCTCGTCTGCTTCCTCATCGGTCTCGCCGGCATCGTGTCCGCGGGGGCCGCGGGCTGGGTGGTCGCGAGGAACGGGCTGCGCCCGGTCCGCCGGCTGACCTCCGACGTCGAACGGATCGCCCGCACCGAGGACCTCACGCCGCTCACCGTCGACGGCGACGACGAGGTCGCTCGGCTGGCCACCGCGTTCAACCAGATGCTCACCTCGCTCGCCGCGTCCCGCGACCGGCAGCGCCGCCTGGTGGCCGACGCGGGCCACGAGCTCCGGACCCCGCTCACGTCCCTCCGGACGAACATCGACCTGCTGACGCAGGCGGGCGCGGGACTCCCCGAGGACGCCCGGGCCGAGCTGCTGACCGACGTGCGTGCCCAGATCGAGGAGCTGAGCACCCTCGTGGGCGACCTGGTCGAGCTGGCCCGCGACGAGCCGATGGAGCACGTGGTCGAGACCGTGGAGCTGCACGAGCAGCTCGACAACGCCGTGGCCCGGGTCCGGCGCCGGGCGCCGGGCGTGACCTTCGACGTCGCCGTCGAGCCGTGGTTCGTCGAGGGCGAGGCCGGCGCCATCGAACGGGCGCTGACCAACCTCCTCGACAACGCCGCCAAGTGGAGCCCGGCCGGAGGGACCGTCACCGTGTCCCTGGTCGGCGGCGTGGTCACGGTCGACGACGAGGGTGTCGGTATCGCCGATGACGACCTGCCACACGTCTTCGAGCGCTTCTACCGGGCCACGGAGTCCCGCACGATGCCCGGCTCGGGTCTCGGGCTGTCGATCGTGGCCCAGGTCGCAGCACGGCACTCGGGCACCGTCTCCGCCGGGCGCTCGCCGTCGGGCGGCACCCGGATGACGTTCGCCCTGCCGGGCGCGCCGCTGCCCAAGCCGGCGGCGCCGCCGGTCCGGGTCTAGACGCCCTTCAGGTTGGGGTCGCGCCAGGCGCGCTCGAACGGCAGCCGCCAGGCGTGCGGCGCGATCAGCTGGTGGATCGCGTTGGGCCCCCAGCTGCCGGGCGCATAGGCGCGCACCGGGGGCGGGTTGGTGAGCAGAGGTGTCGACTTGGCCCACAGCTCCTCGATGCCGGCGGCCGTCGTGAACAGCGTGTGGTCGCCCTTCATCGCGTCGAGGATGAGGCGCTCGTACGCCTCGAGCACGCCGCCCGAGGAGGCGGTGTCGTGGGTGGCGAACTGCATGGACAGCTTCTCGAGCTGCATCCCCGGACCCGGGCGCTTGCCGTAGAACGACAGCGACATCCGCGACTGGTCCGCGAGGTCGAAGGTCAGGTGGTCCGGTCCCTGGGTGCCGACGTTCGACCCGGCCGGGAACATGGTGAGCGGCGGTTCCTTGAACGCGATCGAGATGATCCGCGCACCCTCGGCCAGCTTCTTGCCGGTGCGCAGGAAGAACGGGACGCCCGCCCAGCGCCAGTTGTCGATCTCGACCTTGAGCGCGATGAAGGTCTCGGTGTCCGAGTAGTCGGACACCTCCTCCTTGCCGCGGTAGCCCGTGTACTGGCCACGGACCACGTTGTGCGGCTCGAGCGGGCGCATCGACCGGAACACCTTGAGCTTCTCGTCCGAGATCGGACCCGGCTCCAGAGTTGTCGGCGGCTCCATGGCCATGAACGCGAGCACCTGCATGAGGTGGGTGACGACCATGTCGCGGTAGGCCCCGGTCGACTCGTAGAACCTGGTGCGGCCCTCGAGGCCGAGCATCTCGGGCACGTCGATCTGCACGTGGTCGATGAAGTTGCGGTTCCAGATCGGCTCGAACAGGCCGTTGGCGAAGCGGAACGCCAGGATGTTCTGCGCCGCCTCCTTGCCGAGGAAGTGGTCGATCCGGAAGACCTGCTCCTCCCGGAAGACCTCGTGCACCTCGGCGTTGAGCTTGACCGCCGAGTCGTAGTCGGTGCCGAACGGCTTCTCCATGATGATCCGCGAGCGCTCGACCAGCCCGGCCGCGGCGAGCTGGTGGATCACGTCGAGCGCCGCCTTGGGCGGGACGCTGAGGTAGTGCAGGCGACGTATGCGGTCACCGCCGCCGAGCGCCTTCTCGGCCTTGCCGACGGCGGCGGCGACCGCCTCACCGCCGGCCGACTGGGGCACGTAGTCGAGCAACGCCGAGAACGGCGCCCACCGCTCGTCGGTGATGTCGCCCTTGCCGAACTCCTCGCAGGCGTCGCGCGCGACCTTGTCGAACTCCTCGGGACCGAAGTCGTCCATGGAGGTGCCGACGATGCGGACGTCGTTCAGCAGGTCCGACTCGGTCAGCCGGAGCAGCCCCGGCAGCAGCTTGCGGCGGGCCAGGTCACCGGTGGCGCCGAACAGCACGATGACGTGCGGACGGGTCACGCGCTCGACGGTAGTCATGATCGGTTTCGAGACTATTACGGCTGGTCGACCGCGGACAGCGAACGCGTCAGCCGCTCCGCCTTCCACTGCGACTCGGCGTACTCGTCGGCGACCTCCGACTGCACCGTGATGCCACCACCCGTGCCGAGCCGGTAGGTGCCGTCGCCGGTCGTGGTCAGGGAGCGGATCACCACGCCGAGGTCGGCGCGGCCGTCGGCAGCCAACCACCCGAACGCGCCCGCGTAGGCGCCCCGGGCCGTCGACTCGACCTCGTCGATGATCTGCATGGTGCGGAGCTTCGGCGCCCCGGTCATCGAGCCCGCCGGGAAGAGCGCGCGCAGCGCCCCGACCGTGCTCACGTCGTCGCGCAGGCGACCTCGGACCGTGCTGACCAGCTGGTGGACGGTCTCGTACGACTCGACCGCCATCAGCGTCGGGACCGTGACCGTCCCCGGCTCGCACACCATCGACAGGTCGTTGCGCAGCAGGTCGACGATCATCAGGTTCTCGGCGCGGAACCGCGGGTCGCTCGCCAGCAGCTGGCGCTGCTCCTCGTCGCTGATCAGGTCGTCGCCGCGGGGCGTGGTGCCCTTGATCGGCTTGGTCTCGATGCTGTGCCGTCCATCGGGGTCCGCGGTGATGAGCGCGTACCGCTCGGGGCTCGAGCTCAGCAGCCAGGCGGCTGCGCCGGTGACGTCGTGCTGGAGGAACCCCGCGTAGGGCGCCGGGTTGAGCGCGCGCAGCCGCAGGTAGACCCCCACCGGATCCAGCTCGCTCTCCTGCGCCAGCCGGTAGGTCAGGTTGACCTCGTAGCTGTTGCCCGCGTGCAGGTGCTCCTGGACCCGGTCGAAGGCTTCGGCGTAGGCGGCGGGAGTTTCACCGGGCACCCGGTGAAACTCACGCTGGCCCGCTGAAGCATGAGCGGGTGAGCGTGAGTTTCTGCGGGTCAGGTCGTGCTGGAAGAGCCGCACGTGGCTCGGCCGCATCCAGACGGCGTCGGGTACGTCCTCGCTCGGGTACGCCGGGAGGTCGGGGCGCGACGCGTAGCCGAGGTAGCCGAACCACTGGTCGCGGGCGCCGCCGGTCTTCAGCTCGGTCTCGAGGACCGCGAACACGTCGTCACCGACCACCTCGCTCGTGTCGCCGACATGGCGGGTGACCTCGCGGGTCGCAGCCGAGTACGACAGGGAGACGTCGTCCTCCTCGAGCCAGCCCACGAGCGATCGGCGGCCGGACCACTCACGGGCTCCGCCGCCGTCGAGCCAGAAGCAGCGCGGATGTGCGGCCGCGACCTCGCGGAACTCGTCGACGGCGCTGTCGCCGGTCACGGGAGGAAGCCCTCGCTCAGGAAGTTCCTCATCATCGCGGCGCCGTGCTCGGACAGGACCGACTCGGGGTGGAACTGCACGCCCTCGAGGGGGAGGTCGACGTGGCGGACGCCCATGACCACGTCTCCACCTGCGTCCGAGGCCGTGACGACGATCGACGGCGGCAGGTCGAGGGCGGCCAGCGAGTGGTACCGGACCGCGGCGAACAGCTGCGGGAGCCCGGCGAAGACCCCGGCCCCGTCGTGGTTGATCCGGGCGACGACGCCGTGCGCCGGGGTGACCCGGTCGACGGTCCCGCCGTACGCCGTCACGAGTCCCTGCATGCCGAGACAGACCCCGAGCACCGGCCGGGTGCCGGAGAGCAGGACCTCGCGCCCCACCGCGAAGTCCGTGGCCACGGCCGGGTGGCCGGGACCCGGCGACAGCACGACGTGCGAGTGCCGCAGCACGTCGTCGGCGGACACCTCGTCGTGCTGGACCACCGTCGGCAGCTCGCCGGTCACGGACGCGATCAGGTGCACCAGGTTCCAGGTGTACGAGTCGTGGTGGTCGACCACCACGACGTCCGGGGCCGTCACGGGTCGAGGAGCAGCGCTGAGACCAGGTGGTGCAGCACGTCGTACCCGTGCTGGCTGAGGATCGACTCGGCGTGGAACTGGATGCCCCGGTAGTGCGGGCCGACCAGGTGGTTGATGTCCCCGGAGTCGGGGTCGGCATCCACGCGTACGCCGTCGGGCAGCTCGCCGGAGGACGCCCGTCCGACGAACGTGTTGTAGAAGCCGACCCGCTCGGTGCGTCCGTCGATCGCGACCGGTGACTGCGTGCCCTGGAAGACGATGTCCTTGTAGAACAACGGGATCCCGAGGTTGTGGCACAGCGCCTGGTGACCCAGGCAGACGGCGAGGAACGGCTGCCCCGACTCGAGCAGTGCGGCCACTGCGGCGCGCAGCTTGGCCATCTTGGGGTCGGCGTCGTCGCGCGGGTCGCCGGGACCGGGGCCGACGATGACGAGGTCGAAGCCGTCGAGCGCGCCGGGCTCGTAGTCCTCGTGCCGCACGACCTCGCTGGTCATGCCGAACACGCCGAGGACGTGCCGCAGCATGTTCACGAAGTCGTCCTCGCCGTCGAGGATCACCACGCTCCGGCCGGCCAGCCGCGGGTCGGGCGTCGCGTCGCCCTGGTCGGTCAGCCAGAACGTCGAGAGCCGCCGGTTGCGGGCGTTGAGCGACAGCAGCACGTCCTCGTCGTTGACGAGCTGCGCGATGTCGACCGACGGCGCCGGGGCGGCCGGGACCAGGCCGAACGCCGACAGGATGCCGCCCGCCTTGGCGTGCGTCTCGGCCACCTCGTACGACGGGTCCGAGTCGCGCACCAGCGTCGCGCCGGCGGTGACGGTGAGCCGGCCGTCGAGGGAGACGTCAGCGGTACGGATCACGATGGGGCTGTCGAGCACCGGCTCGCCGGCCTCGTCGCGGCCGAGGATCGCGAGGGCGGCGCCGTAGTAGGCCCGGCCCTCGGTCTCGTACTGCTTGATCAGCCGGCAGGCGTTCTCGACCGGCGACCCGGTCACCGTGGCGGCGTACATCGTGTCGCGCAGCACCTCGCGCGGGTCTCGGTCGGTGCGGCCGGCGAGGAGGTACTCGGTGTGGACCAGGTGGCTCATCGGCTTGAGGAACGGGCCGAGCACCTGGCCGCCCTCGTGGCAGATGTCGCACATCATCTTGAGCTCCTCGTCGACGACCATGAAGAGCTCGTAGATCTCCTTCTCGTCCTGGAGGAAGTCGAGGAGCCGGCCCTTCACGTCGCCCCCGTCGCGCGGTATCCGGAAGGTGCCGCTGATCGGGTTCATCCGCACGTCGCCGCCGTGGATCGACACGTGCCGCTCGGGACTGGCGCCGATCAGGTAGCGGTCGCCGGTGAAGAAGACGTAGGTCCAGTAGGCGCCGCGCTCCCGCTCGAGCAGGCGCCTGAAGACGGTCAGCGCCTTGTCGGCGCCCCAGTCGGCGACGGTGGCGCGGTAGTGCCGCCCGACCACGAGGTTGGCGCCCTCGCCCTGGCCGATCTCGTCGCTGATGATGGTCCCGACGAGCTTGCCGTACTCCTCGTCGTCGATGTCGAAGCCGCCGCGGTCCGCGAACTCGACGCCGGTGTCGTCGATCGCGTCGATGACCTCGGCGACCGAGAACTCCTGCTCGGACTCGATCTCCACGGCCACCAGCGGAGTGCCGTCGTCGTGCGCGGCGAACCCGCGCTCGCGGACCTGCCGGAACGGCACGGCGAGCAGCCGGTCGACGGTGCGGCCGCTCTCGGGCGCTCCGGACTCCAGCGGTACGTCGAGGACCGACCCGACCACGGAACGGCGGCCGCCGATCATCCCGACCGTGTCCCGGTCCCCTGCCCGCGTGGATCGACGGATGATCGCCCACGCCTCGTGCCCCTGGAGCGCAGCGATGGCGTCCCGGGCGGCAGAGGTGGCAGACGTGTCCGTCATGTCGGGAAGCCTAGGGCTGCGGTGCGTGGTGCCCCTTGCCCCGTCGGATAGCAAGAAGTAAAACGTTGTAAAGAACTGTGTAGAGGAATGAAGATGACGCGATGACCAATCCGTTCAAGCCGTCGGCCGGCTCGTCCCCGCCCGAGCTGATCGGTCGCGAGTCGTCGCTGGAACGGATCCGCGAAGGCGTGACGGACGGCCCGGGAGGGCCCGGGCGGATCAGCCTGTTCACAGGTGCCCGAGGGATCGGCAAGACCGTGATGCTCAACGAGGTCGAGGAGGCCTACCTCGCTGCGGGCTGGTTGCGGATCAGCCTGACGGCGACGCCGAGCATGCTCGCCCAGCTGCAGGCAGAGGTACGACGGCTCCTCGCGTCGCAGGCACCCGGCGCCAAGCGCCGGATCACCGGCGTCAGTGCCGGCGGGGTCGGCGTGGACTGGGAGAACGCCGAGTCCGTGGATCCGGTCGACCTGCGTGGCACGGTCGAACAGCTCCTCGACGTCCTGGCACCGGACCGCGGCCTGCTCGTGACCATCGACGAGGTGCACGGCGGCGAGCGCAACCAGCTGCGCGAGGTGGCAGCGCTCAGCCAGCACATGGTCCGCGACGACCGGCAGTTCGCCCTCGCCATGGCGGGCCTGCCCGCCTCGGTGTCCAACCTGCTGTCCGACCACGTCCTCACCTTCCTGCGCCGGGCGGACCGGCACGACCTCCGGGCGCTCGCCGTGGACGACGTGGAGGACGCGCTGCGCCACACCGTCGAGTCGAGTGGACGTCGTCTCGACCGTGATGCGGCCCGCACCGCGGCCGAGGCCACGGCCGGCTACCCGTTCCTGGTCCAGCTCGTCGGCTACCACAGCTGGCGGGCCGGCGACCGCAGCCGGATCACGGCGCTGGACGTCGAGCAGGGCATCCCGGTCGCCCGGCAGCGTCTCCGGGAGCTCGTCCACGAGACGGCGCTCAACGACCTCTCCGACGTCGACCGGGAGTTCCTCGTGGCGATGGCCGTGGACGACGGCCCGTCACGCGTCTCCGACCTGGCGACCCGACTGGGGCAGTCCCGCCAGTACATCAACTTCTACCGCGGCCGCCTCGTCGCCGCCGGAGTGATCGAGGCGCCGGCGCGCGGCAAGGTCGACTTCGCGATCCCCTACCTGCGCGACACCCTCCGCCAGGCCGGGGCCGAGCTCAGCTGACGGTCGTCAGCAGCTGCGTGGCACGCGTCAGCACGACGTACAGCGTCGCCCGGCCGGTCGCGGACTCCGCCTCGATCTCCTCGGGGCGCACCACGACGATGCCGTCGAACTCCAGGCCCTTGGTGTCGAGACCGGTGAGCACGACGACCCGGTCGTCCCCGGACGGGGCGACCGAGGAGTCGACGGCGGCGCGGGCACCAGGTGCGTCGGCGGCGAGCTCCGGCCACGACGCGAGCCAGGAGTTGACGTCGGAACGACGGGCGGCCGGCACCACGATGCCCACCGTGCCGCCGACCTGGCCAGCGACCGCGAGCACCTCGGCGCGGGTCGCTGACTCGAGGTCGGTGACCCCGGTGACGACTCGCGGCCCGACCCCGGTCGACCGCACGGCCGTCGGGAGGTCGGCGTCGAGGCCGACCCGTTGGGCGTACGTCGCGGCGTACTCGTAGATCTCGGAGCTGTTGCGGTAGTTGGTCGAGAGGTGGAACTCGTGGAGCTCCTTGCCCTCGAGCGCCTCGGCGCGGGCGCTCGCCGCCTCGGCCGGGATCGGCCACGACGACTGGGCCGGGTCACCGACGATCGTCCAGGAGGCGCCGCGGCCGCGCCGGCCGACCATCCGCCACTGCATCGGCGTGAGGTCCTGCGCCTCGTCGATCAGGACGTGCGCGTAGGGGTCGTCCTCGATCTTGTGCGTGGGCGGCTGCCAGGCCCGGCCGGACGGTGCGTACTCACGGTCGGACGCCGTCAGCAGCTCCTGCATGTCGTGACCGCCCTCGAGCAGGCCCGTCTCGTCCAGGTCGCGCTCGTCGTCGGTGCGCGCCGGGATGTCCCCGACGGCGTAGCGGAGCTCGTCGATGAGCGGGATGTCCTGGACCGAGGGCGAGTCGCTCGCCCCCCAGGACTTGAGCAGCAGCCGCTGCTCCTCCGGACCGAGGACACCCTCGGCGACACGGGCGAGCAGCTCGGGGTCGCGCAGCCAGCCGAGGACCTCGGCGGCGTCGAGCGGCGGCCACCAGGCGAGGACGAAGTCCAGGAAGTCCTGGTTGCCGAGCATGTCGTCGTCGAACGCCTCACGGCCGCGCTCTCGTCCGCGCTCCCCGCGGACCTGGCGCCACATCTGGTCGAGCAGGGCGTTGGCGACCCGGGGCAGCTG
>Ga0075365_10001308_pt1 | contig 11113 bp, 9 predicted proteins | sample EndMetdeltDD1765_FD_71387 | JGI IMG/M metagenome (GOLD analysis project Ga0075365, IMG submission 71387) | Populus endosphere microbial communities from Tennessee, USA - Endosphere MetaG P. deltoides DD176-5 | ecosystem: Host-associated > Plants > Roots > Endosphere | place: USA: Tennessee... | reverse complement strand
GACGAGGAACTGCGGGCCCGCCACGCGGCCGAAGCGCCGATGCTGCGCCCGTGACCCGTCATTTCCTAGCGACGTAGTACAAATTGAACGGGTCGGTCTCGATCTCGCTGACCGTCACCTCGCCGAATCCGGCGTCGGCGAGCATCGACGTCGCGAGCTGCTGGCCCCACACCGTGCCCAACCCGACGCCATCGAGTCCCAGCGACACGCTCATGCAGTGCATCGTCGAGACCGTGTACTTGAAGGACGACAGCGGAGCCCCGATGTTGTCCTCCAGATTGCTCGACGCCTTGATGTCCACCATGAGGAAGACGCCGCCCGGCCGCAACGCGCGATAGATGTTTTCCAGCACTCGCGCCGGCTGGGCCTGATCGTGGATCGCATCGAACACTGTGATCACGTCGTAGTCTTCGACGGCGTCGAGCTCGGCAACATCCTGCGCGACGAAGGTCGCGTTGGTGAGGCCGAGGCTCTCGGCCTCACCTCGAGCGACCCCAAGACCCTCGTCGGAGAAATCAATGCCGGTGAACCGACTGGCCGGAAACGCCTGCGCCATCACGTTGATCGCATGGCCACTGCCACAACCGATGTCGGCGACGTCCGCGCCGGCGCGCAACCGGTCCGACAGGCCGTCGACGAGCGGCAGGATGACGTCGACCAGTGCCGCGTCGAAGACTTCGCCGCTCTCCTCGGCCATCAACTTGTGGAACCGCGGATAGTCGCTGTAGGGCAGTCCACCGCCGTTGTAGAAGCAGCCGATTATCTTCTGCTCGACCTCACCGAGCAGCGGGATGAACTGGGCAACGCGGGAGAGGTTGTCCGGACCTGCGGCACGCGTTAGGACCGCCGCGCGATGAGGCGGAAGCGAATACGTCTGCGTCGCAGGGTCGTAGTCGACGACCCGATTGCTGACCACACCGCCCAGCCATTCCCGAACATACCGCTCGTTGAGCCCCGCGGCATCGGCGATCTGGACGCTCGTGGCCGGCGGCAGTTCCGCCAGCGTGTCGAACAGCTTGGTCTGATGCCCGATCGACAGCAGGACGGCCAGGCTGGCACTGTCGATCGCTCCGACCATGCGCTCGGCGAATTCCTCGGTGGTGTCGGTGAGGTTCTCGTTCACAGTCGTCATGCTTCAACGCTAGGCCGTGGGGTCCACACATAGGCCCAACTTGCAAATTCCGGCCGTGACATGGCCCAAACGATGCAAAACCTTGCTACAGCAACTTGTTTGAATGCACCTCCACCGGTTTCTCAGACGAGTTCAATCGACCGTTTCGCAAGGCCCATCCAATAGCCGTCGATGACCTGCTTGGGCGTCTGCCCCGGATCGCCGGATGCGCCGAGCGCGACGAACAACGGCGAGAAATGTTCGATCGTCGGATGCGCATACGGCATGCCCGGTGCCCGGTGCCGGAAGTCGATGAGCGCGTCGACATCGCCTGCGGCGAAGCGCTCACCTGCCCACTCGTCGAACTCGGTCGACCAGTCCGGCGGGACGGCACCAGGCGACGGGTCATCCAGAAACGGCAGTCCGTGCGTGGTGAACCCGGACCCGATGATCAGCACGCCCTCGTCGCGCAGTGGACGCAGCCGCTCGCCGAGGTGCAGCAGACGCTGAGGATCAAGCGTGGGCATCGAGATCTGCAGCACGGGAATGTCGGCGTCCGGATACATCACAGTCAGCGGCACGTAGGCGCCGTGGTCGAGCCTGCGGTCTGGGTCGTGGGCGACGGGTTCGTCGTCGGGCATCAGCGCCTCGATACGCGCGGCCAGGTCGGGTGCGCCCGGCGCGTCGTAGGTGACCTCGTAGTAGTGCTGCGGGAAGCCCCAGAAGTCGTAGGTCAGCGGGGTCTCGGTGGTGGTCGAGCCGATGGTCAGCGGCGCGGCCTCCCAGTGGGCGGAGATGACGAGGATTGCGCTCGGCATCGGCAGGTCGGTTGCCCACTTCTTCAGCTGTGATACCCAAAGCGCGTCGTCGACGAGCGGCGGTGCGCCGTGGGACAGGTAGAGCGCCGGGATCATCTCCCAAGCCTGCCATCGGACGCATTACCTTGTACGCATGACTCAGACGGTGCGTGGTGTGATCTCGCGGAAGAAGGGCGATCCGGTAGAGGTGGTCGATGTCGTCATCCCCGACCCGGGACCGGGCGACGTGGTCGTCGACATTCTTGCCTGCGGCGTGTGCCATACCGATCTGACCTACCGCGAGGGCGGGATCAACGACGAGTTCCCGTTCCTGCTCGGGCATGAGGCGGCAGGCACCGTCGAGTCTGTCGGCGAGGGTGTAACACACGTCGAGCCCGGCGACTTCGTGATCCTGAACTGGCGTGCGGTGTGTGGCGAATGCCGCGCCTGCAAGCGGGGCCGGCCGTGGTACTGCTTCAACACGTTCAACGCCAGCCAGCCGATGACGCTGACCGACGGCACCGAACTCACCCCCGCGTTGGGCATCGGCGCGTTCGCCGACAAGACCCTGGTGCACGAATTGCAGTGCACCAAGGTCGATCCCGAGGCCGACCCTGCGGTGGCCGGGCTGCTGGGCTGCGGCGTGATGGCCGGGCTAGGTGCCGCGGTCAACACCGGCGCCGTCGGCCGCGACGACACCGTCGCGGTGATCGGCTGCGGCGGTGTGGGCGATGCGGCCATCGCGGGTGCGGCGTTGGTGGGCGCCAAGCGGATCATCGCGGTCGATACCGACAACACGAAGCTGGACTGGGCACGCGGTTTCGGCGCGACACACACCATCAACGCCCGCGAACTCGACCCGGTCGAGACGATTCAGGACCTCACTGACGGCAACGGCGCCGACGTGGTGATCGACGCGGTCGGCCGGCCTGAAACGTGGAAGCAGGCGTTCTACGCCCGCGATCTGGCGGGAACCGTTGTGCTGGTTGGTGTTCCGACACCAGACATGAAGCTGGAGATGCCGCTGATCGACTTCTTCAGCCGCGGCGGGTCGCTGAAATCGTCGTGGTATGGCGACTGCCTGCCCGAGCGTGACTTCCCCACCCTGATCAGTCTGTACATGCAGGGCCGGCTGCCATTGGAGAAGTTCGTCTCCGAGCGCATCGGGTTGGGCGACATCGAAGACGCCTTCCACAAGATGCACGCAGGCGAGGTGCTGCGCTCGGTGGTGGTCCTGAAGTGAACGGCGGTCCAATCCAGCGAGTCGTTACCCACGGCACCTTCGAACTCGACGGCGGCAGTTGGGAAGTCGACAACAACATCTGGATTGTCGGCGACGACTCCGAGGTCGTGGTCTTCGACGCCGCGCACGATGCAGGACCGATCGTGATGGCCGTCGGCGGCAGAAACGTCGTCGCGGTCGTGTGCACGCACGGGCACAACGATCACGTGACGGTCGCACCGCAGCTCGCCGACGCGCTCGACGCCCCAGTGCTGCTGCATCCAGCCGACGACGTGCTGTGGCGAATGACGCATCCGGACAAGGATTTCCGCACGGTCAACGACGGCGACACACTGCGCGTCGCCGGTCATGAACTGCGCGCCATCCATACGCCGGGACACTCGCCAGGCTCGGTGTGCTGGCATGCACCCGAACTCAATGCCGTGTTCTCCGGTGACACCCTGTTCCAGGGTGGACCGGGTGCGACGGGCCGGTCGTACTCCGACTTCCCCACCATCCTCGAATCGATCTCCGGTCGGCTGGGCACGCTACCGGGCGAGACCGTCGTCTACACAGGCCACGGCGACTCCACCACCATCGGCGACGAGATCGTGCACTACGACGATTGGGTGGCCCGCGGCCACTAGCGGCCGCGCACTGTAACTCCGGCGACCGCCGTTCGGACTGTTTCAAGCAAATTAGCCCCATAGAACGTCAATTTGATTCGTTCGACTGACACAGCCGCGCAGACCGGCGTGCCGATGCCGGATCGCCCCCTTCGCCCAGCGACTCCCGAAGCCGAATCTGTGAGCTTGCTGCGGTATACGGCTGAACCTCGCGCAGCACTATCCGAAAAACGAATACCAAGGCTATGAGCTGGGTGTTTCTGTCATATTCTGCCCGCGCGAAACGCCGCGCCCGAACATTGCCAGTTAATTGACGCACGTGTTAGCCTTCGTCGCAGTCGGACATCCCAGTGGTGTGCCGGGCTTCGGACTCCGTGAATTCCTTGCGCCGTCAAACAAGATGTTCGCGAAACCTGCAGCAAACCGCGCTGGCCGCTAAGCCAAGCGACGAAGGAGCAGACGAATGGACGTGAACACCGTCAAGGACGTGGTCCGACGGCCCCCACTACGACCGGGGACCGAATGGCGGGAAGGCGATGCCTGGCTTGCCGGCGGAAGCTGGCTGTTCTCCGAAAAGCAGCCTGCTGTAAGACGATTCATTGATCTTGAACCGCTCGGCTGGGACCCGCTTTACGCCAGCGACGCAGGCATGGAGATCGGTGCGACATGCACCATCGCGCAGTTGTACGCCTTTCGCACCCCCGATTGGCGCGCTGCCCCCTTGTTCACCACCTGCTGTGAAGCATTTTTGGCGTCGTTCAAGGTGTGGAACTCGGCGACGGTCGGCGGCAACATCTGCATGTCGTTGCCTGCGGGACCGATGATCACGATGACGGTCGCGCTCGAAGCCGCCTACACGCTATGGGCCCGCGACGGTTCTGAACGCGTCGTCGAGGCCGTCGACTTTGTCACCGGCAACCATGCGAATGTCCTCGCACCCGGCGAGCTGCTCCGCAAGATCGACATCCCAATTCGTGCCCTACGCAAGCACCACGCACACCGCCGCTTCACGCTGACCAAACTCGGGCGATCGACGATATTCATGATCGGCACCCAGTCCCCCGACACGGCCGACCTGATGCTGACGATCACCGCGGCGACCACCCATCCGATCCGCCTGGCGTTCGATGCCGTGCCCGACGCCGACGAACTACAGGCACACATCGATGCGCTTCCCGACGACGTTTGGTTCGACGATCCGAACGGAAGCCCCGACCATCGTCATCACCTTGCCAAGCACTACGCAGAAGAAATCCGGATGGAACTGGCGACGGGAGCGACCCGATGACCTACACCGTCAACGGCAAGACCTTCGACGAGGAACCGCAGCCCGGCCAGTGCTTGCGAACGTTCGTCCGCTCGCTCGGATGGCACGGCGTCAAAAAGGGTTGTGACGCTGGCGATTGCGGTGCCTGCACCGTGTGGCTCGACGGTGTCCCCGTCCACAGTTGCATCACCCCGGCGTTTCGCGCCGAGGACCGCGAGGTCACCACGATCGAGGGGCTCGGCACCCCGGAGAACCTGCATCCGCTGCAGCGACAGTTCCGCGATGCGCCCGGCTTTCAGTGCGGCTTCTGTACTGCGGGGATGATCATGACGTCGGCGACATTCACCGACGAGCAGAAAAATGACCTGCCGCGCGCCCTGAAGGGAAACCTCTGCCGTTGCACGGGTTATCGCGCCATCGAGGATGCAATCAACGGGGTCGCCGCGATCGAGCAGGCACTGCCGGGCAAGGCCGTGGGCACCAGCGTCGGCGCGCCGGCAGCCACCGATGTGGTGACGGGCCGCGTCGAGTTCACGATGGACACCGAGATGGAAGGCATGCTGCATCTCAAGGTGCTGCACTCGCCGCATGCCCACGCCCGCATCGTGTCCATCGACAAGTCGGCCGCGCTCGCCGTGCCCGGCGTGCATCGGGTGTACACGTGGGAGGACGTTCCGCGCAAGCGCTACACGACGGCCATCCACACCGATCACCTCGTCGATCCCGACGACACCTACATCCTGGACAACGTCGTGCGGTTCGCCGGTCAGCGGGTGGTCGCGGTGCTCGCCGACTCAGTGGCCGCCGCTGAAGAGGGGTGCAGCAAGGTCGTGGTTGAATACGACTTGCTGCCAGCGGTTTTCGACCCGGAAGAGGCGATGGCCCCCGGAGCGCCGCAACTACACGGATACGACGACCCGTTCGTGCGCGATCCGGAGCGCAACATCCTGCTGGAGTTGCACGGCGAGATCGGCGACATCGAAGCGGGTTTCGCCGAAGCCGATGTCATCCACGAAGGCACGTACTTCTCGCCGCGGGTCCAGCACGCCCATCTGGAGACGCACGGGTCGATCGCGTGGATGGAGGACGACCGCCTGATCGTGCGCACCAGCTCGCAGTCGCCTTCGATCGCCAAGGTCAAGTTGTGCTACCTGTTCAGCCTGCGCCCGGATCAGGTCCGCGTCTTCTGTAAGCGAGTCGGCGGCGGCTTCGGCGGCAAGCAGGAGGTCATCTCCGAGGATCTGGTGGCGCTGGCCACCATCGACACCAGGCGCCCGGTGTGCTTCGAGTACACCCGCGAAGAGGAGTTCACCACCGCCTCGCCGCGGCACCCGATGAAGATTTCGGTCAAGTTGGGCGCCCGCGCCGACGGAACCTTGACCGCTTTCCAATTCCGCAACGTGTCCAACACCGGCGCATATGGAAACCATGGCGGCGAGACGTTGTTCGCGGCCGGCGCGGCCATCGCCATTTACCGCTGTCCGAACAAGAGATTCGACGGGTACTCCGTCTACACGAACAGCGTGCCCAGCGGCGCGTTGCGCGGGTACGGCATGACGCAGCCGGCATTCGCGGTGGAGTCGGCGATCGATGAGTTGGCGACCGCCCTCGATCTCGATCCGCTCGAGCTGAGGCGCCGCAACATCGTGCGGCCGGGCGACGCGCTGCTCGCATTCGACGAACATCCCGACGACGTCGAGTTCACCGAGGACGGACTTGGCAAGTGCATCGATCTCGTCGACGAGGCGCTGCGGCGCCACACCAACGGCGAAGTCGTCGGCGACGACTGGATGGTGGGCACCGGAGTGGCGAGCTCACTGCACGAGACCGCGCCTCCTACCGATCACATCTCGGACGCGTGGGCGACGCTGCGAGAGGACGGGACGTACGAGATAGCAGTCGGCACTGTCGAATTCGGCGAGGGTACGTCGACGGCACACGTGCAGATCGCGGCCACCGTACTCGGCACCACGCCGTCGCGCATCCACCTGGTGCAATCCGACACCGACCGAACCGGCTTCGACACCGGAGCATTCGCAAGCGCGGGACTCTTCGTTGCGGGCAACGCCGTGCAGCGGGCGTCGACCGCCCTGCGCGACCGAATGCTCGAAGTCGCGGCGACACACATGAACCTCAAGGCCGCCGACTGCGCGATGGATGACGACGGAATCACCTGCGGCGACAAGCGCATATCACTGGCCGAGCTCATCGAGGTTGGCCGCGCACGCGGCATCCGGTTCACCGAGGCGCGCAAGGCATACGGGTCACCACGCAGCGTCACGTCGAACACGCATGGCTTCAGGGTCGCCGTGCACCGGGTCACCGGCGAGGTCCGCATCCTCTACAGCGTCCAGGCCACCGACGCCGGTGTCGTGATCAATCCAGTGCAGGTGCGCGGACAGGTCGAAGGCGGTGTGACGCAGGGAATCGGCTTCGCGCTTACTGAGAACTTCCACGTCGATGCCAGCGGCGTGATGATGAACCCGAGCCTGCGCAACTACAGGATCCCGACCTACGCCGACGCTCCCCGCACCGAGGTGCTGCTCGTCGACTCCACCGACTCGGTCGGGCCGATGCGGGCCAAGGGAATGGCGGAGTGCTGTATCAACCCGGTGGCGCCGGCGTTGGCCAACGCGGTCGCGAATGCCACCGGCGTGCGCTACCGCTCGCTGCCCCTGTCTCCGGAACGGATATACAGCCGGCTTCGGGACACCCGATTGGTTCCGGCGACCTAGCCGTCGAGGCGACATCCATGCCTACACAGAACATCACCGATAGCGCCGTCACGGTAATCCTCGGCCAGCGTGTACGTCCCGGCGTCGAGCAGGAATTCCTGGCATGGCAACACGAGGTCAATGAAGCCGCGTCGGGCTACCCGGGATTCGTCGGCGCCGAGGTCAACCCGCCCGTCGCGGCTCAGCCGGACTGGTTGGTCATCTACCGCTTCGACACCATCGCCAACCTGCGAGCGTGGTTGAACAGCTCCACGCGGCAGGAGGGGTTGGCGATCGGCTCGCAGTTCTTCGATGGGCCGCCGACCCAGCAGATCGTCGGCGGCGCGGCCAAAGCCGCGGACCAACTGGTGACTGTCGTCGCCACCCACCGCGTCGAGCCGGATGACGTCCACGAGTTTCTCGCGTGGCAAGAGCGACTTCGGTTGGCCGAAAGCAAGTTTGACGGGTACCACGGCACCGAGCTGTTCCGACCGGTAGAAGGCGTCCAGGACGAGTGGACCGCGATGTACCGCTACGACAATGTCGCCCACCTCGAAGCGTGGCTTACCTCCGACGAACGCGAGCGACTTCTCGAGGAAGGTGCGAAGTTCCGCGATTTTCAGCTGCGAACCGTGGACAACTCGTTCGGCAGCTGGTTCGCCTTCGACGACAAGGGCAACCAGGTGCCACCACCATCGGATATCAAGACATCCTTTGCGGTCTGGGTCGGCATCTATCCCACTGCGATGGTGATCATGCTTGCCCTGTCTTCGTTGCACCTGCCCGTCTTTCTGGGCACCTTGATGGGAAACCTGTGCTCCAGTTTCATCCTCACGTTCGTGACGATGCCGTTCTACGCCAACCGACTGCTTAAACACTTCCTGTGGCCGCGGGCGGACGAGCCGAAGTCGCGTACGAATCTTCGAGGCGCTGCCATAGTCGCTGCCTCCCTGCTGTTTTGGGCGGTGGTCTTCGGCCTCGTCTGGAAGTTCTGGAACTTGCCGTAAATCAAGCGAAAGAGAAGGAGAAACGATCAGCATGACTGAATCCAACGGCGGACTGCCGGATTTCATGCAGCAAGTCCTCGACGCAAGGCCACCCGCCAGTGCGCGCGAGGTCGCGGAGCACGCGGTCCTTGCGCTGAACGCGTCGATGATGCAGCTGTACGACGAATCGCTGGCGACGTTCAAGCACAACATGCGCGAGCGTGTGCCGATCATCGTCGCGCTGTTCAGCGGCCAGGGCGGCCAGATGATTCTGTACCCGCCCGGTCAGCCCCCCGAGCCTGCGCCGCCCGTGCCGATCACCTACCAGGTCGCCAAGTCGGTGGGCCATAGCTCCATGGCCATCTACGAGGTCGTCTCTCCATATCTGTCCGACCCGCGCGCAAATCAACTGTGGCGCGCCCCTCTTCAGATGTACCGGACGCAGAACCAATCCGCGCTCGACGGCTTGGACGCGCTGGATTTGTCCGACGACGACCGCGAGGTGCTGCGCACAATTCTGCAACGCAACCTGGCCTTCATGGACGACTGCCTGGCCGCGGGCACCTACACGTACGGGCAGCTCGAGGAGTACATCCGCGGCACCACGCCCTACTCAGTGAGGGGAATCGGCATCGCGTCGAGCACCCAGGTGGGCCACTGGATGAGTGTCGTCGAGGGGTGGAAGAACAAGCTCGGCAAGGATTGGGACGTCACCTACGCCGTGAACAACACGATGTACGTGACGCGGCAGAACAACATCCTCTACAGCATCTTGGTTCAGTTCATGGGCACCGAAACGATGGGCGAACGGCTGCTGCTCGTCGAGACCGCAGAGTTCGAGACCACGCCAGACAAGCTGCTCGACGTGCTGGCCCGCATCGTCGCCGACCGCTCCCTCGGGATGGTCTTCTTCCGTGACTTCTTCGCGATGGACGTCGAGCTGCTCGGCGGCGGCGGCCGAGCGGCGATCCAACGCGAGATGGCGAATCGAGGTCTACAAGCAGTGCTGCCGAGCCTCGCGCCCTTCCGCTCCAACGACTGGCCGTGGAAGACCGACCCCACCAAGGGCAAAGGGCCCGCGTCGTTAGAGGATGCCGTCCCGAGCTGCCCGGTGCTCTAAGGCGGCGGCTCAGCCGTTAAGAATTCGGCGCTTTTCGTTCTCGAATTCGGCTTCCGTCAACGCGCCCGAGTCACGCAGTGCGGCAAGCTGTCGCAGCTGCTCGAGTCGCACGCCCTGATCGGTCGGCGTGAAGCTCGCCGCTGAGCCACTGCTCCACGCGGGCTCGTCGAGGTGCACCGTGTCCTCCGGCGTGAGCGGCCTCGCCGCTTTGGCGGAGCGGGCAGACCAGAACAACGCCACGACCAGCTCCACCACGCCGAGAGCGAGAATCCCGCCGAACACCCACGTCAGCCATCCGTAGGAACTGCCGTGGCCGAACGCAAGCCGGGGACTGATGTAGCCGTTGACATTTCCGTCGGTGACGACGTCGTAGGTGCCCTCTTGCGGGATCTGCACCAGCCACACCTGCACATGCGTGTCACTGTTCACCGTCGTTGTGCCGCCGACACTTTCGGTCACTTCGGGTTTGGCAACGCCCTGCGGTGGTGTGATCGAGAACTTCAGATCCGGAATCGGAAACCCGCTCGACGGGCTGCCCGTGACCATCGTGTGGAAGCTGACGGTCACCTCACCCGCGGGCAGGTGCAGGCTGGTCGAGCCGGGGACCGGCACCTCCCCGTAGGCGTCGTACTCGTCGAGGACGAACGCGTTGAGGATCAGCATGGCGACGAGGCCGACGCCACCGACGACCAACGCCACTACAGCGGACACAATCGCGATCCGAGGCCCGACCCGTTTGCGCATGCGCGAAGTCTGTCACGCCTCGGTTTGGGCTGCGGCGCCTATCAGCCACGTGACCAGCCCGATGCGAAGGCCGTCGCCGAACCGCTCCCCGGGATCGGGCATGCCCAACTCGGCCATCGCCGCGCGGACCGGTTCGGTGGGCGCCGAGAACGGATACATCCCCGCGAGCAGGGTCAGCGCGCCCTCCGCAAAAAAGTCGGCGAAGTCGCGGGGCAGCCACGGCAGGTGCGTCGCGACGAGTTGCGCCAACTCGGCGATTCTCGTCGTCGCGCGGGCCTTGAAGTCGCGCGCGAAGTCATAGGAGATGTTGCGCTCGAGCACGACGGCCATCGACGCGGCCAACTCGCACAGCGACTGCCTCTCCGTCAGGGAGTCAGCGATCGCCGTCGCAACGCGAATCTCATTGGCATAGTTGGCTTTCCTCGCTCGCGGCCGACCGAGCCGGGCGTCGAGGTCCACCAGCCACGCTTCAAACTCCTCGTCGAGTATTTCGAGGAAGATCGCTTCCCGGCTGTCGAAGTAGCGC
>Ga0075365_10001307_pt1 | contig 11114 bp, 9 predicted proteins | sample EndMetdeltDD1765_FD_71387 | JGI IMG/M metagenome (GOLD analysis project Ga0075365, IMG submission 71387) | Populus endosphere microbial communities from Tennessee, USA - Endosphere MetaG P. deltoides DD176-5 | ecosystem: Host-associated > Plants > Roots > Endosphere | place: USA: Tennessee... | reverse complement strand
CTTTGTGTCTCGGCCCTCACACAATCTGCGGCGGCATCCGGCCGCCTGACATGCTGCTGCCGAGACACTTTGTGTCTCGGCCCTCACACAATCTGCGGCGGCATCCGGCCGCCTGACATGCTGCTGCCGAGACACTTTGTGTCTCGGCCCTACAATCTCCTTCCCCATGCGAGCCGCGGACGCACTGTGTGAAGCGCTGAAGGCCGAGGGCGTCGAGCACGTCTTCGGGATCCCCGGCGGCGCCAACCTGCCGACGTACGACGCGCTCTACGACGCCGACCTGCTGCACATCCAGTCCCGCCACGAGCAGGGCGCCGGTCACGCGGCGGAGGGTTACGCGAAGGCCACCGGGCGCGTGGGAGTCGCCTTCGCGACATCCGGGCCGGGCGCCACGAACCTGGTCACGGCGATCGCCGACGCGATGATGGACTCGGTGCCGACCGTGTTCATCACGGGCCAGGTCCGCACCGAGCTGATCGGCACCGACGGCTTCCAGGAGGCAGACGTCACGGGGATCACGCTCCCGGTTGTCAAGCACTCCTTCCTGGTCACCGATCCGCGCCAGATTCCCCAGTACATCCACGAGGCGTTTCACATCGCGAATACGGGCCGGCCCGGACCCGTTCTCGTGGACGTCCCGCAGGACCTCTCGCGGGCTGACATCGAGTACGAGCCGGCGGAGGGGTCGCCGAACCTGCCCGGCTACAAGCCCACGACCGAGGGCAACATCAAGCAGATCCGTATCGCCGCCAAGGCGCTGGCGAACGCGCGCCGGCCGGTGATCTACGCGGGCGGTGGCGTGGTCAACGCCGACGCGTCACAGGAGCTGATCGACTTCGCCACCTCGGACAAGCTGCCGGTCACGCTCACCGTGATGGGGCTCGGTGCGTTCCCCGCGCCGCACGAGCAGTGGCTCGGGATGCTGGGCATGCACGGGACCCGCACGGCGAACTACGCGATGGACAACGCGGATCTGATCCTCGCGATCGGATCGCGGTTCGACGATCGCATCACCGGCAAGCTCTCGGAGTTCGCTCCCCGGGCCAAGTTCGTGCACATCGACGTCGACCCGGCGGAGATCTCCAAGAACGTCCCGGCTCACATCCCGATCGTGGGCGACGCCAAGGACGTGCTGCCAAAGCTCACCCGTGAGTATCGGGCGCTGAAGGCCGATACGAGTCGCCTCGACGAGTGGTGGGGACAGATCCGCGAGTGGCAGGCGGAGCACCCGCTCGGCTACGCCGACTCGAGCGACTCGGTGATCAAGCCGCAATTCATGATCGAGGCGATGTACGAGGCCACCGAGGGCGAGGCGATCATCACGTCCGACGTCGGCCAGCACCAGATGTGGGCGGCGCAGTACTACCACTTCTCCCGACCCCGCCAGTGGATCAACTCCGGCGGCCTCGGGACGATGGGCTTCGGCCTTCCCGCGGCGATCGGCGCCAAGGTCGCGCGCCCGGACGACACGGTCGTCTGCCTCGCCGGTGACGGCAGCCTGGTGATGGTCTGCCAGGAGTTCGCGACGGCCGCCGCGCACGACATCCCGGTCAAGGTCTTCCTGATGAACAACGGCTACATGGGCATGGTGCGCCAGTGGCAGGAGCTCTTCTGGGACGGCCGCTACAGCTCGGTCGAGCTCGGCGACAGCCCCGACTGGGTCAAGCTCGCCGAGGCGTTCGGCTGGAGCGCCGCGCGCTGCGACGACAAGCGCGAGCTGACCGGCGCGATGCGCGATGCGCTCGAAACCGACGGGCCCGTGCTCCTCGACGTCCACGTGGACAAGACCGAGAACTGCTTCCCGATGATCCCGGCGGGCGCGGCCGCAAGGGACATGGTGGGCTGATGGAAGCCGGGACCCCGGATCTGGTCAAGCTCGAGGACCTGCAGGTCGGCAAGATGCTCACCGGCCGCAAGCACATCCTCTCGCTCCTGGTCGAGAACAAGCCGGGCGTGCTCGCGCGGATCGCAGGTCTCTTCTCGCGTCGCGGCTTCAACATCGACACCCTCGCCGTCGGCCCCACGGAGGACCCGGACATCTCCCGTGTGACGCTCACACTCGACGGCGCCGTGCACCCGATCGACCAGGTCACGAAGCAGCTCCACAAGCTGGTCAACGTGATCAAGATCCGCGACATGGAGCCGGATCAGACGATCGCCAGGGAGATGGCGCTCTTCCGGGTCCAGGCCGCGGTCGAGAACCGCGCCGACATCATGCAGTTCGCGGAGATCTTCAAGGCGAGGATCGTCGACGTCTCGCGCCGGACGCTCACCATCGAGGTCACCGGCACGCAGGACAAGATCGACTCCTTCGAGCGGATGATCCGCCCGCATGGGCTGATCGAGATGGCCCGCACCGGCGAGGTCGCCATCACCCGCTCGCGCTCCGACCAGTAAGCCCGCGGGTGGTCGAGGCGACCGAAGCGCTCGTGTCGCTCGAGTCGCTGCTGGCCGATGCCGACGGGGGCCGGCGTCTGGTTAGCGTCACCGCGGAGGTCGACCTCCCCGATCCGAGCGCCGCCGTCTTCGGATCAAGGCGTGCCGGCGACCGCTGGTTCTGCTGGGAGCAGCCCGATCGCGCGGGCTTCGCCATCGCCGGACTGGGAAGCGCGCACGAGGTCGTCTCTCGCGGCCCGCGGCGCTTCGAGGACGTGGCCGGCGCCTGTGCCTCGATCGCGCGCCACCGCGCCGCGGACGAGCCGCCGAGCCTTCCCGCCGGCGCCGGGCCCGTGTGGGTCGGGGGCTTCTCCTTCGACGCCGAGGGAGCCCGCGAGGGGCACTGGGCCTCGTTTCCGCCCGCCCTGATGGTTCTGCCCGAGTTGGTGCTCCACCGCCTCGATGGCCGGAGCTTTCTCACCCTGTGCGCCGTCAGCGCTCCCGAGGCGGATCGGGAGGCGGTGACAGCGGGGCTCTCCGCGCGGGTCGCCTCGCTGCGCGAGGCCACGCTGCCCATGATCGATCCGCACCCCACCGGGTCCGTGCGCATCGCCAGCGCCTCGCCGCCGGAGGGGTACGAGCGCTCGGTCGCGGCGGCCGTCGAGCGGATCCGGGGCGGCGAGCTGGACAAGGCGGTCCTCGCCCGGGAGGTCACGGTGGACGCCCCACGCGCCCACGATCCCGCCGGCCTCTACGGCGCGCTTCGAGAGCTCTTTCCGAGCTGCTTCTGCTTCTGCTGCGGCTCGCCTGAGGGTGCGTTCCTGGGGGCGAGCCCCGAGCTCCTGGTGCGCCGCAGCGGCTCCAGCGCGGCAACCGTCGGGCTCGCGGGATCCACCAGGCGCAGTGCCGATCCGGCCGTGGACGACCATCTCGGCGAGCAGCTCCGAACCTCCGCCAAGGACCGGTCGGAGCACGAGATCGTGGTCCGTCGCATCGAGCGGTCGCTGCGCCCCTACTCGGTCTGGGTGCAGGCGGCGCCGGAGCCCGAGCTGGTCAAGGTCGCGAACATCCAGCATCTCGGGACGCCGATCCACGCGCAGCTCGCCGAGCCGCGCTCCGCAATAGAGCTGGCCGGGCGCCTGCATCCGACGCCCGCCGTGGGTGGAGAGCCGCGGGAGATCGCGCTGCAGGCCATCGCCGAGCTCGAGGGTCTCGACCGGGGCTGGTACGCGGGCCCGGTCGGCTGGATGGATGCGGCCGAGGACGGCGAGTTCTGCGTGGCGCTTCGCAGCGCGCTCCTGCGAGATCGAACGGCCCATCTGTTCGCAGGCGCCGGGATCGTCGCCGACTCGCGTCCCGACGCCGAGCTCGCCGAGACCGAGCTGAAGCTCGGGGCGCTGCTGCCGCTCGTCACGGGCTGATACGCCCTTGTGACGATCGTCATACGCCGTTAAGCTGACCGGCGGTGTCGGATCGGATGAAGGGCCTGACGGCGGTTGCCGTGCTCGTCGTGTCCGCGTTGTTCGCGGCGAGCGCGAACGCGGACGTTCGATACGCGTCGCCGGCCGGCAGCGGCTCCGCCTGCACCCACGCGGATCCGTGCGCGCTTCGCAGGGCGATCGAGGGCGGAGCGGTGAGATTCGGGGACGAGGTGATCGTCCTGGGCGGTACGTACGACCTCGGCGACCGTCACGTCCTCGTGGATCGGGGGATCAGGGTGCACGGCGTCCCGGGTGCCCCCCGCCCGACGATCGTCTCGCACGACTTCACGACGCTCTGGGTGTTCCATCGCGCCGCGGTGGTCAGCGATCTCGAGGTGGTCAACAGCTCGGCCATGCTCGCATCCGCCGTGACCGTGTCCGACGGGATTCTGGATCGCCTACGGGCTCGCTCCCCGGCAACAGGCTGCGCCCTGTTCCCCGACGTCGAGGGTCAGCTGCCGCTGATCCGCAACAGCTTCTGCTGGGGAACCTCCGCGCATGGCTACGGACTTCAGTGGGGGATCGGCGCGGGCACCGAGGTCTCATGGACCGCGCGGCTTCGTGGCGTGACCGCGATCGGGGGTCAGTCCGGCCTTCGGATGGATGCCGGGAGCGGGCCCGTGCACCTCAAGCTCGACGCTGCGAACGTGATCGTGCGCGGGGGCGTCGCCAGGGACATCGTCGCGCGCGCCGAGGCGGGCGGTAACACCATTCGGATGGACTTCAGCCACTCCAATTACGCGCGCAAGGCCGGATTCGCGGGGGACGGCAGCAGGGTTCGCATCACCAGGCCGGGCGCCGGCGCCAACCAGACGGCGGCACCGGTGTTCAGGAACCGTGCCGCCGGAGACTTCCACCAGCGCTCCACCTCGCCGACCGTCAACCACGGGATCGACACCGACCTGAACGGCCCGCGCGACGTCGATCGCCAGCGCCGATCGCAGGGCCCCGCGCCCGACATCGGAGGCGACGAGCTGCCCGCGGGCGGCTAGCTGTCGCCGGCGGGGCGCAGCGCGGAGAGCGCCTCGACGGCGCGCTCCGTGATCCGGCGATGCACGTCCACGTTGCGCCCGCGGTCCACCGGGATCTCGACGATCGCCGTTCCCGCCTCGGCCGCCTGACCGAGGTCTGCCAGGTCAGTGACGAGCATGTGCGGAATCCCGTACACGGCCGCCACCTTGGCCGGGTCGATCCCGAGCGGGGTTCCCAGGATCGCCTCGAACTCGTTGCGCTCGACCTGATCCGCCTGCGGCAGGAACTCGAAGATGCCGCCACCGTCGTTGTTCAGGACCACGATCCGAACCGGGGTCCCGGCGCTCCGCAGGGCGGCCAGGCCGTTCATGTCGTGGTAGAGCCCGAGATCGCCGGTGACGATCCAGGCCGGTCGCCCGGTGGCCGCGGCGGCGCCGATGCCGGAGGAGATCAGGCCATCGATTCCGTTCGCGCCCCGATTGCAGAGAAACCTGACCGCGGTCGGCATCGTCGGCAGGAACGCCTCCTGGTCCCGGATCGGCATGGAGGAGGCGGTGTAGACCAGGTCGCCGTCGCGGTAGATCGATCCAAGTGCCGCGTGCACTCCGGGCTCCGTGGGGCTCGTCTCCTCCCCGATCGCGTCGGCGATGGAGGCGGCCGCCGCATCGTCGGCGTCGCGCCAGCGCCCCGGCCACTGCGCGTCCGCTCCCTCCGGGAGCGCGGCCGCCAGCTCGCTCGCGAAGGCCGTCGGATCGACGCGCATGATGACGTCCGCGGAACGGGTGGGCTCGTTCCAACCGAAGGCACCATCGACGATGAGCTGCCGGCTCTCTGGCAGGGCCGCTAGCCATTGCCGCAACGCCTTGCTGGTCGGCATGTCCCCGAATCGCAGCACCACGTCCGGCTCGAGGGCCGCGGGGCGAAGGCGAGCGATCGAGTCGTAGTGCGAGACGACGAGCGATCGATCGTGTGCTCCCAGGCGAATCTGCGAGGTCGGCTCGGCGAGAATCGGATAGCCGCACGCGACAGCCAGCCGTGCGATCGGCTCCGCCAGCCCGGGCTCGAGCTGGCGACCGCACACGATGAGTCCGCGGCGGTAGTCATCGCGCACATGGCCGACCATCACGTCGATGAGCGCCTCGCTCGGCGGCGGGGCCCCCGAGCCGGGCACGGCTGTCAGCGGCCGCTCCCCTCTGCCGTGCAAGGCGAGCTCGGAGTCGGCCGTCACGTCCTCGGCCCTGGGCTCCGGCCCGAGCGGGTCGCGCCATGAGACGTTCAGGTGAACGGGCCCCCTGCGGGGCTCGCCCTGAGCCGCCGCGAAGGCGCGGCACGCAACCGAGCGGTAGTGGAGGAGCCCATCGTCGTCCGCCTCGTGCGTTCCGACCTCGCAGAACCACCTGACCGCCGACCCGTAGAGCTTCAGCTGGTCGATCGTCTGGCCGGCGCCGATCCCTCGCAGCTCCGGCGGGCGGTCGGCCGTGAGGACGATCAGCGGAATGCCCGCCTCGTCCGCCTCGCAGACCGCCGGGTGGAAGTTGGCCGCGGCGGTCCCGGAGGTGCACAGCATCGCGGTCGGGCTCCCGCTGGCCTGCGCCGCGCCCAGCGCGAAGAACCCGGCCGAGCGCTCGTCGACGATCACCGCGACCTCGATCGCAGGCTGGCGCCAGAGGGCAAGCGCCAGCGGCGTGGAGCGCGAGCCGGGGGCGATCACCGCGTTCCGCACGCCGCAGCGCGCGAGCTCCTCGACCATCGCGGAGGCAAGGGCGGTGTTGCGGTTGGTGGGATCCACCGCCGCGAACGGTATCCGGCGGGGACCCGCGGCCACCGCTCGCAGGGACCGCCTACAGGTCCATGACCACCTCGATGGCGCCCTGGCCCGCCAGCCTGGTCTCGTAGGGGCCGGCGACCTTGTCCATGAGGCGCTTGATCGCGGTGTTGTCGGGGTGGATGAGGCCGGTGAGCCTGGTGACCCCGGCTTCGCGCGCACGGGCCACGAGCGCCTCGAGCAGGGCCGTTCCAAGGCCGATCCGCATCCAGGCGTCGCCGACCCCGACCGCGAACTCGGCCGTGTAGGGATCGTCCTCGCTGCGGACGTAACGAGCGGTGCCGAAGCTCTGCCCGGTCTCGGGATCGACCGCGATCAGCGCCTCGTGACGGTCGTGGTCGACCGCCGTCAGGTACTCGAGCTGGCGCTCGGTCAGGCGCGTCTGGGGCCCGAGGAAGCGCATGAAGTTCGATCTGGCGCTGGCGGTCGAGAAGCCCTCGTTCAGCCGGGTGCGATCCGAGGGCTGGATCGGCCTGATGAGCGCTCTCGTGCCGTCGCGAAGCTCGACGATCTGACCGGTGTCATCCGCCACCTCAAGGGAGCCTAGATCCGGTTTCGCTCCAGCGCAGCGTCGTCGATCGCCACGCCGAGGCCGGGTCCCTCGGGAAGGTGGAGCAGGTTCTCCTTCAGCTCGCACTCCAGGGAGGCGATCGTGTCCGCGAACAGGAGCTGGGTCGCCAGCCCGTGGGCGAGAGCGTCCCATGCCGAGCCCGTGCGCAGCACCTGCGCGAGGTGCGCGGCGGCGGCGATGCCGACCGGGCCGTCCAGGGCGCTCGACAGGTACACCGGCAGCGCGCCCGCGATCGCCCGCGCCTGGCCCATGCCCCCGACCTTCGCGAGCTTGACCGTGGCGAGCTGGCAGGCGCCGAGCTCGCTCGCCCGGCGCGCTTCCTCGGGCGTGTTCACGCTCTCGTCGGCCGCGATCGGGATCGCGGTCTGATTCCGCACGGCCGCCAGGTCCTCGAGGTCGGACGCGGGCTGCTCGGCGAGCTCGATCCCGTGCCGTTCCATCGCGGTCAACCGCAGAACCGCGTCCGTGGGCGTCCAGACCCCGTTCGCGTCCACGCGAAGCCGCGCCTTGGGCCCCACGGCCTCGCGGACGGCCTCGACCTGCCCGACGTCTCCGGGAACGCCCACCTTCAGCTTGAACGTCTCAAATCCGCGCTCGGCCCAGCGGGAGGCATCCGCGGCGACCGCCGCCGGCGGGCCCGCCACCAGGGTCGCGTTACAGGTGACAGGGCTGACGGATTCCGCGCCCAGCGTTCGCCAGAGCGGCTCCTCGGCCGTCTTCGCGACGAGGTCGAGGAGGGCGATCTCGACGGCCGCGGCGGCCGCCGGCGACATGCCCGCGGTCGGTGGTGCCTCCTGCCGGCCCGGTTCGGTGCCGGCGAGCAGGGCATCGGTGCGCTCGGTGACCTCGTGCGCCAGCGACGAGGCGTCCGTTCCACCGCGCAGAGACATCGCAACCGCCTCCCCGAGCCCCTCGACGCCCTCGTCGGTCTGCAGGCGCACCAGCACCATCTCGCGCCGCTCCAGGCGGCCCCTGGCGGTGACGTAGGGCTCCCTGAAGGGGAGCGCATAGGGCACGGCCTCGACCGCGGTGATCCTCATCGATCAGATGGTGGCGAGGAGGAGCCCGATCGCCAGCAGCACGCTGAAGACGGCGAGGAGCGCGCCCGTCCCGGCCAGTGCGCCGTTCAGGGCCGGGCCGTCGGTGCGGGTCATCACGGCCGTCAGGGGACGCTGAACAAGTGGCGTGGCGAGAAGCATCAGGAGCCCCCATGCCGACGTGCCGGTTGCCAGCAGGGTCACCGGAATGGCGACGAACGCGCCGGCGATCAGGGTCGCGTACAGGTTGCGGGTGCGCTGACGGCCCAGGCGAACCGCGAGCGTCATCTTGCCCGCGCGCCGGTCGGTGTCGATGTCGCGGACGTTGTTGACGACCAGGATCGCCGTCGCCAGGAACCCGACCGCAAGCGAGAGCCCGAAGGGCAGCCAGTCGAGCTGCTCGACCTGAACGTAGTAGGAGCCGTTCACGGCTACGAGTCCGAAGAAGAGGAACACGAACAGCTCGCCCAGTCCCGCGTAGCCGTACGGGCGCGGCCCGCCTGTGTACAGCACGCCCGCCAGGATCGAGACGGCGCCCACGACGAGGATGACGACGCCCGCCACGGTGGCGAGGTAGATGCCCGCCGCCACCGCGATCGCGAACGCCACCCAGGTGGCGACCAGCACCCGCCTCGGGGCGACGAGGCCGGATGACGTCACCCGCACCGGGCCGAGACGGTCGGCGGTGTCGGCGCCGCGCCTGGCGTCCGAGTAGTCGTTCGCGAGGTTGGTCCCGATCTGGATGAAGATGCTTCCGACCAGAGCCGCGATGAAGGCGCCCACGCGGATGTGATGGGCGTGGTCCACCGCGGCCGCCGTGCCCACCAGGACGGGTGCGATCGCCGCGGGCAGCGTTCGCGGCCTTGCGGCCATCAACCAGAGACGCATGCGCTTACGGGCGCCTTGGGTACTTGCCGAAGTCGGGCTTGCGCCGCTCCACGTAGGCGTTGCGGCCCTCCTGGCCCTCCTCGGTCATGTAGAAGAGGAGCGTCGCGTCATGGGAGAGCTGCTGGAGGCCGGCGAGGCCGTCCTCGTCGGCGTTGAAGCTCGCCTTGAGCAGGCGAAGGGCGAGGGGGGAGAGGGCGTTCATCTCGCGGCACCAGGCGACGGTCTCGCGCTCGAGGTCCTCGACGGGGATCACGGCATTCACCAGCCCCATCTCGAGCGCCTCCTCGGCCGAGTACAGGCGCAGGAGGAACCAGACCTCCTTCGCCTTCTTGACCCCGACGTTGCGGGCGAGCAGGCTCGCGCCGAAGCCGCCGTCGAAGCTCCCGACCCGGGGGCCCGTCTGTCCGAAGCGTGCGTTGTCGCCCGCGATGGTCAGGTCGCAGACCAGGTGGAGGATGTGCCCGCCGCCCACCGCGTATCCGGCGACCATCGCGATCACCGGCTTCGGCAGTCGGCGGATCTGAACGTGGAGGTCGCCGACGTCGAGCCTGCCGACGCCGTGCTCCGCCACCTCGTCGTCGCCGATGTACCCGTCGTCGCCCCGGATCCGCTGGTCGCCGCCCGAGCAAAACGCCTCGGTCCCGGCGCCGGTGAAGATGATCGAGCCGACGTCGAGATCGTCGCGGGCGCGGTTGAAGGCGTCGCGGAGCTCGGCCAGCGTCTGGGGGCGGAACGCGTTACGGACGTCGGGCCGGTTGATCGAGATCTTCGCGATCCCATCGGCCTTCTCGTAGGTGATGTCCTCGAAGTCGCCGGCGCTGCGCCACTCGATGGGCGCATAGAGCTGCTCGGAGGGCGGGGCCTGCTTGTGGCGAATCGGCATGTTCGGAATTATCCCTGGCTGTGACCGAAGGCGACTTCACATGATCCTCGACAACTGGCTCGCTCAGCGCGCCGAGACGTGCCCCGACCGCGTGGCGCTGATCGCCGGTGGCATCCAGCTGACATACGAGGAGCTCGAGTCGGAGGCCACGCATGCGGCCAGGCGCCTCGCGGCGCGGGGCGTGCGCCGGGGCGCGAGCGTGGTCATCGCGCAGCGGGCCGGCGTCGAGTACGTGCTCGCGATGCACGCGCTGATGAAGCTCGGCGCCGTCGTGCACCCCCTTAACCCCGGGCTCGCGCCGGGGGAGCTCGAGGCGGCGATCGAGCGGGCGAATCCGGCGCTCGTGATCGGCGAGGCCGACCATGCCACGATGAGCGAGGCCGACCTGCCCCTGCTGGGAGAGCATGACCTCGACGCGCTCCACTGCCGGGTCCTCACGAGCGGCACCTCGGGTACCCCTCGCTCCGTCGGGCTGACCTACGGGAACCATCTCTGGAGCGCGGTCGGCTCGGCGTTCAACCTCGGCGTCGACCCGGCCGACCGCTGGCTGTGCTGCCTTCCCATGCACCACGTGGCCGGGCTCCAGATCGTGATGCGCTCGGTCATCTACGGGACCGGCGCGGTGGTCCACGAGGGGTTCGACACGGACCGGGTCGCCACGTCGATCGAGAGCGACGACCTCACGCTGGCATCGCTGGTCACCACCCAGCTGATCCGCCTGCTCGCCGCGGACGTCGACCTCTCGCGGCTGCGCGCCATTCTGGTGGGCGGCGGGCCGGTGCCCACCGACGTCCTCGAGGAGGCAATCGGCCGGGGCGCTCGCGTGGTGCAGACGTACGGGCTGACCGAGACGGCCTCTCAGGTGACCACGCTCGCCCCGCAGGACGCGAAGCGCAAGCTCGGCTCGGCCGGCCGGCCGCTTCTGACCACGCACCTCCGCATCACGGACGGGGAGATCTGCGTTCAGGGCCCGGTGGTCGCGCCCGGGTGCGCCGACGAGGACGGCTGGCTCCACACCGGGGACCTGGGCAGGATCGACGACGAGGGCTTCCTCTACGTCGAGGACCGGCTCGGCGACGTG
>Ga0075365_10001306_pt1 | contig 11115 bp, 10 predicted proteins | sample EndMetdeltDD1765_FD_71387 | JGI IMG/M metagenome (GOLD analysis project Ga0075365, IMG submission 71387) | Populus endosphere microbial communities from Tennessee, USA - Endosphere MetaG P. deltoides DD176-5 | ecosystem: Host-associated > Plants > Roots > Endosphere | place: USA: Tennessee... | reverse complement strand
GATATGACTGCCCCTCTGTCGCGCTTCGCTTACAGCAGCCCGGTGCAGGCTGGCGAGCGCCAGACTGTGCGTCACATCATCGGCTCGCGCCGTCCGCTGCATGAGGACACCCTCAATCTGCTGGGCGCTGGCCAAAAGGTTACGCGCCATCAGGTCGCAACCAACTACGCGTTCTGAGCAACTCGCCGCTCCCTTCTCCTCCTCCCTCACGGGACCGGCGATCAGAACCAGTAGAAGCCCGCTCGAGCGCTCCTCCTCCTTCGAGCTCGCGGGCATTGACCGGGAAACTGGTCCAAAGGCGGTGCCATTGGCACCGCCTTTTCTTTTGCCCTCGCCTCAAGGACGATCGAGATGGATCGTCACCCAGCCATTACGCCAGATCGTACGGACGTGCCGCAAATGCGCACCGTTATAGGCCGCCAGCACCTTCCAACGCTGCGCAGCCAGAATGCCGGAAAGAATGACCGAGCCCCCGGGCGCCAAGTGGGTCACGAGTTGTGGCGCCATCTTGATCAAGGGCCGCGCCAGGATGTTGGCGATAATCAGATCGAAGGGGCCATGCGCGCAAAGGGCGGTCGAGTGAAAACCTGGCGCCGTCTCTGTGGCGATACCCGACGCAATGCCGTTGCGCCGAACATTCTCGGCAGCGACCCGCGTCGCGATCGGGTCAATGTCCGTTGCGAGAACAGGAATGTTCCGCAGCTTCCTGACAGCAATCGCCAGAACGCCGCTGCCGGTTCCGAGATCAAGCGCATTCCGCACCCGGCGGGAACGCAAGACACGGTCGATCGTCTCCAGGCAGCCTGCCGTCGTGCCGTGATGACCTGTACCGAAAGCCTGGCCGGCATCGATCTCGATCGCAATATCGCCGGACCGCACCTTGTCGCGGTCGTGCGATCCGTGGACCAGAAAGCGCCCCGCCCGAACCGGCTTCAGCCCCTCAAGTGACTTCGCCACCCAATCGACCTCGGGAATCACTTCGCGCTCGACTTTGGCCTCGGGAAAGCTCACCTTCAGCGCTTCCTCGACGCGCGCGCGAACCTGTAGTTCTTCTTCGCGCATCATGTAGACCGAGGCTTCCCAAATATCCTTCTTCTCATCGATCTCAGTGGTCGCGATTGCGAAGTCTTCTTCGCCGAAAACATCGGACAGCAGATCCAGAATCTCTCCTGCCTGCACTTCGGTCGTCGTCACATAAAGGCGTATTTCACTCACAAGCGGTCTTTCTTCTATAGGGCGCCATCGATCCAGGGCGGCGACTGCGTATCATATCCGGAAACGCCGTGAAGCAATTTTTGTCGGAATGCAGGTATTCGCAAAAGTAAGGGGACGGCAACATTGCGGATCGCGATCGCCACCGGATTCTTCATGGTAATAAGCGATGTCAGTTGATGGGTCTGCTTCAGCACCGTCTTCACCGCCGGCATTCTGAGGCCCGCATATTCGCGCTCCCGCCCTTCCGAGATGAGCCAGGCCAACCAGCACGCGTCCTCGATGCCAAGGTTCATCCCCCGCGCACCGGCCGGCGAATGAATATGCGCCGCGTCGCCTGCAAGAAACACGTTGCCTCTTGCCATCACAGCGACATGGCGGAAGTGAATGCGAAAATCGGAGGCCCAGACACGCTCGGCGATTGCGGCAGGATGTTGGATGCGGCTCTCGAAATCGGGAAGCGTCGAGATGTAGCGCAGCACATCGCGGGTGACAGGCAAACGCCCGATCATGCCGGGATCGAACAGGGTTATCTCGGCAAAACCGGGATCGATCGGCACAGCGTAACGAAAGTCCGCCAGATAGAAGCTGCTCTCCAGCGCCTGTCCGGGGAAACCGATACCGACAGCTTTGCGGACCGCCGAATGGGCACCGTCGGCAGCGATCACGATATCGAAATCCGCCGTTTCGACCGATCCATCGGCCTTCCGTAGCGTTACTCGCGGCTTCGAAAGATCCCCGGAGACTGTCTCCACCGCAGTTTGCCATTCCGGAGCAACCTCATAGTCGGAAAGCTTGCCCAGCAGCAGCCGCTCGGTATGCCCCTGTGCCAGCGCGTGGATTGCGCTGTAGGGGCCGGGAACCTTCGTCGTGTCGATGTCAGCAAGCAGTCTTCCCTTGGAGACGATGCGGAAATGCGCAATCTGCTGCGCCTCCTGCAGTATCGTGTCCGACACACGCGAGGGTGAAAGCAGCGCCAGCGTTCTGGCATTGATGCCCAGCGCACGGCTTTCCGTCAGCGGCACGGGCCCGGCGTCGCTATCAACGATACGCGGAAGGAACCCGCGTCGGGCAAGTTCGAGGGCAGCAGTCAGGCCAGTCGCGCCGGCCCCGGCGATCAAGATGCTGCGATGCCCTGACGCCATGCCGTCATCCCTTGCTGACGAGGTTCTCCAGTTTCTTTACAGCCGTATCGGGATTTTCGCCATAGGCGATGGTCCCGGAGAACCGCCCTGCCGAATCGAGCAGGAAGACCGAGGCCGTATGGTCCATCGTGTAGTCGCCGTTCGGATTGCTCTCATCCACGGGAACCTTCTTGGCGTAGACGCGGTAACCCTTGATGACGTCGGCAACCTTGTCGGGAGCGCCTGATATACCGACAATGCGCTTGGAGACATTGGAGACGTACTGGTTCATGACGTCAGGCGTATCGCGCTCCGGATCGACGGTGACGAAGTAGGCCCGAAGCTTCTTGCCCTCCGGATCGACCTTCTCCAGCCAACCATTCATTTCGAACAGCGTTGTCGGACATACTTCCGGGCAATGGGTAAAGCCAAAGAAGAGCGCCGTCGGCTTGCCGCGGAAGGCCTGCTCCGTGATTGGTTGGCCGTTCTGGGCGACAAGCGTGAACGGCACGCCGAACGGTCCCTCGGATACAGCCTCTTTTGTCTTGGTGACATTGAGCGTCAGCCAGCCGAGAATCCCGGCCATCACCAGCACCGCAACCCAGACCGCAATGCGGACAGTCTTCATCGATCGAACCTCTGAGATCGGGACCATTCCCGTTTCCGGGTGATATCGCCTCGTTCTTCAGGGTGCAATTCAACAAGATGTTTTCCAGGCGGCGACCGATTGCCCCACCAGCACACGGAAAAGGCGCAATCAAAATCGGAAAATCCAGTATTTACAAACACATATTCGACGCAACAAAGGCAACCTACAATCTTTGAGGGTTAGCAAATACTTAAAAATACATATCTATATTTAGCAATGGATAGAACGGTCGCCGTTCTCGTGACATGACGTCTGCCTGGCATTTCAACCCCGGCTATCCGCGTGAGCGCAAGATACATGCCGCGTCTCATCGCGGGGGGATAATCGTCACATGACTGATATGAAAGTGCGCAAGAGCCTCTCCGTTGGCCAGAGGCTTGGAACGCTGGCCGGCGCTGCATTCGTCGGCTTCGGCGCGATGCTTGGAGTCGGCTGGCACCAGAATTCGAGCGCCGACGCCGCTCTGAGGCATGCCAACGAGATCCAGGCTAGCGTCGATCACATCAACGAGCTGCGCACCGCAAATCTTACTCTAATTCTCGCCGCCATGGACACCATCGTCGATCGCGGCGATCGCGCCGTGATGCCCGAACGCCTGAAACTGATGAACGAAGCGATCGGCGAGCTACAGAGCAGTTCCAAGGAAATGCACCGCCTCGGAGAGGAGCTGAACACGGGAAGCCTGCTCTCCACGTATGATGGAGACGTGGCGACACTCGGACAGAATGTCGTCGGAGACCTGAAAGCTGCCGTCGAATCTGGGGCGCCCGACAATGAATTCGACAGGCTTGATGACGCCATCGACGGTGGCGGCGACAAGGTGGGCGCGACTCTGGATAAGTTCGCCCGCGAAGGCGGCGAATTCGCCAAGAGGAAAATCGACGAAGCCAATGTGATCTCGCAGCGAGCGATTCACATCCAGCTTGCACTTGGCATCGTCGCTATCCTGACGATGGCGATCCTGCAGTACATCCATGGCGGCTCGATTCGCCGCGGCATCGAGGGCGTACGCAAGAGCATGCAGGGGATCATGCGCGGCGATCTCGATAGCCACGTCCCCGCCACTGAGCGTGGCGACGAGATCGGCGACATGGCGCGCGCGGCGGAGAGCTTTCGCCTTGCCGCAATCGAGAAGCAGGACCTCCAGGCGCGAAGTGAAAGCGAACGCCAGCAAAGTGATGCCGAGCGTCGCAGCCGCGAAGCGGCAAAACTTGCAGATGCCGAAGCGCTCGATAAAGCAGTAAAAGCACTGGGCCAAGGCCTCACACGGCTCGCTGGCGGTGACGTAACGGTCACCATCGATCAACCGTTCAAGCCGGAACTGGAGCGCCTGCGTAGCGACTTCAACGAGACCACGGCAACGCTCCGCCAGACGATGGCCGGCATCTCCCAGAACGGAGCTTCCATCCAGGCAAACAGCCAGCAGATGCGCTCGGCCGCCGACGACCTCGCAAAGCGCACGGAACAGCAAGCGGCCTCGCTCGAGGAAACCTCCGCTGCCCTCGATCAGATCACGGCAACGGTTCGCAACGCCACCAACCGCGCCGAAGAAGTCGGCCACATGGTGGCCCATACCCGGCAGAACACGGCGAAGTCAGATGTGGTCGTCACCGACGCCATGGCGGCCATGGAGCGAATCGCGGCGGCCTCGCGCGAGATCGGAACGATCATCAACGTCATCGATGAGATTGCATTCCAAACTAATCTCCTCGCCCTCAACGCAGGCGTCGAGGCGGCGCGCGCAGGCGAAGCCGGCAAGGGCTTTGCGGTCGTCGCACAGGAAGTGCGTGAACTCGCCGGTCGCGCAGCGGGTGCCGCCAAGGATATCAAGGCTTTGATCGGGAAGTCCGGAGCCGAGGTGAAGGCCGGCGGTGAACTCGTGACGGCCGCAGGCGAAGCGCTGCGCCAGATCGGCGACGATGTTTTGCGCATCGACGAGCATGTTAAGTCAATCGTAACCTCTGCACGCGAACAATCCACTGGACTGAACGAAATCAATACGGCCATCAGCCAGATGGACCAGGTCACGCAGAAAAACGCGGCCATGGTGGAAGAGACGAACGCAGCAAGCCACGCACTCGCCACCGATGCCGACAGCCTGATCCACCTGATCCAGACGTTCAAGATCGGCGAGGGCATGAATGCCCGTTCTACGCCGCGGGAAGCCACCGCAGTCTCGCATCCAAAACCATCTCCCGCACGAAGCCTGATCGGCAAGGTGGCGGGCGCATTCAGCGGCGGCGCAACCGCCAGAGCCATGGCCCCACCGGCCGGAGACAACTGGGAAGAATTCTGATCATGAACAGTACCATCATCAACCAGACCGGCTCGCATCTCGAGATCGTCTCTTTCCATCTCGGCGAGCAGGAATTCTGCATCGACATCATGGCGATCCGCGAAATTCGCGGTTGGGCACCGGTCACCCCGATGCCGCACACGCCGCCTTACGTGCTTGGCCTCATCAACCTGCGCGGCGCGGTGATCCCGGTCATCGACATGGCCTGCCGCCTCGGCATGAAGATGACGGAGCCGTCCGAGCGCTCCGCCATCATCGTCACCGACATAGCCGGCAAGCTCGTCGGCCTGCTGGTCGAGCAGGTCTCCGACATGATGACCATCAAGAGCGAAGACCTGCAGCCGGCGCCGGAGATCATTCCGGAAGCACAGCGCGCCTTTTGCCGCGGCATCGTTGCGCTGGAAAAGACCATGGTCTGCTTCCTGAACCTCGACACCGTCATCGCCGACGAGCTGGCACAGGCCGCGTGATCAGACTAGCCGGGTTTCGCTGCTAGGCCTGGCCCCTGACAACATTTCCGAACCGCTTGCGACCGAACGTTGCGAGCGGTTTTTCTATGCCGCCATTCTTAGGGCCGCATTGCAGGCTATCTCGTTGGCGAACGCCACCTCCGTCACGCGGTCGTTAGACATAACCTTGTAAATGAAGGGCGAAGGCCGGCGTTTCAATGTCGTTGGAAAAGGCAATGGGATACGCAGGATGAGCAAAGCAAAGACCCGCCACACCGGAGGATGCGGCTGCGGCGCGATCCGCTATAGAATCGACGAGGCGCCCCTATCCAGCGGCATCTGCCATTGCCAGACATGCCGGAAGGTTGCTTCGGCTCCCACGCTGCCGTTCGTCACCTTTCCCGTGCGAACACTGGTGTACGAACAAGGAGCCCCGCGGGCTTTCGCCTCCTCGAAGGGCGTCGTGCGGACATTCTGCGGCTCATGTGGTTCCCCGCTCGGCTACCAGAACGATGCGGACCCCGGTTTGATCGACATCATGACCGTCAGCCTCGACGAGCCGGATGAGTATCACCCGACCTTTCACGTCTGGACATCCGAAAAGGTGTCCTGGGATGTCATCTGCGACAACCTGCCGGCCCATCCCAAAAGCCGTCCCTAACTCGACGGGCCGCGCTGCTGTTGCGGCTTGCCGTTCTTCCACATGACGTTCCGGCCGTAGAGCGGGATCGTCGAGATCGCCATCTTGGCCGAGCCGTCGGCCTCGAAACGATCGCGGTCTGATCGCAGACTGATGCCAGGATCGAACTACTCGACGATCTCGACCGTAAACGCAAAGCGGCCGATCTCGCCGGGAGGCAATGTCAGGCTGTACGGTCGCTTTGCAAGCTCCCTCGAGCCGTTCTTTTGAGCAGCCATCCCATGCCAGGGTTCGATGCAGATGAACGGCGCACCCGGTTTCTGCCAGAGCGCCAGATTGGGCAGATTCTCAAAACTGAAATGCATCGTCGGTCCGCCCTCGACGCCGTAGCGCAGCCCCTTCCCCGCATCCTCCGGAAAGATCATGGCATCCTGCTCGAACATGCCGTGGTCCAGCACAAGCCGTCCTGCCTTGAATGGGGATGCCAGCTTTGCGGGCGAAATCAGCCCATTCTCCAACCGCACCAAACCAGGCTCGCCCTGATTGTCGAGCGTTATAACGTGATCCTGCCCGGCAGCGCCTGGCAATGGCCAGAGGAAGGCGGGATGAAAGCCGAGCCCAAAAGGCATCGGCCGCCGGTCGCGATTGGTCACCTCGGCGGCGACGGTCAGCGCCCGCCGCTCAAGCGTATGCTCCACCGCCAACAGGAAGTCGAACGGAAAGACCGCCATCGTCGTGGGCGATGACGCAAGCTCATACCGGCACGTCGTCGCGCTGGCGGACGCAAGGGCAAATTCCGTCCGGCGCGCGAAGCCGTGCTGGCCCATCGGAAAGCTCTGGCCGTCGATTGCCAGCATGTCATCGGGCGCCTTGCCGACGATCGGAAAGAGCACAGGCGAACGCCCGCCCCAGAAAGCCGCATCACCATTCCACAGCCACGACCTGCCGTCGCTCGTCAGCAAGTCCTGCATCTCGGCGCCGAAAGAGGAGACATCGACTGTCAGGTACTGGTTTGCGATCCGCGTGAGGCTTGGCATCGAGCATCCTTTCGATTTGATCCGCAATCGGACCCTATCCGCGTCAACCAACGATTTCCATGACGACGCACGATTGGCCACCTCGTCCCGTCAGCGAGCGCGCAGCTATTGCGGCTTTCCGTTCTTCCAGATGACGCTCTGGCCATAGAGCGGGATAGTCGAGATCGCCATCTTGGCCGAGCCGTCGGTCAGTTCGCGAGAATGTGCGAGATAGATCAGCGTGTCGTTCTCCTTGTCGTAGATCCGGTTGACGACCAGTTTCTTCCAGATCAGCGACATGCCTGTCTTGAACACCTCGTCGCCGCCCTTCGACAGGTCAATGTCGCCGATCTCAATCGGCCCCGTCTGACGGCAGGCAATGGAGTTGTTCGAGGGATCCTCGAACCAGTTGCCGTTCTTCACGCGGTCGATAACGCTGCGGTCGAAATAGGTGACGTGACAGGTCACGCCTTTCACCTGCGGGTCGGCCACCGCGTCGATGATGATGTCGTTGCCGATCCAGTCGACCCCGACCTTGCCGACTTGGTCGGCGGATGCCGTGCCGGCGCAGAGGCCTACAAGCGAGGCGGCGGCAAGCGCGATACAGCTCTTTCTGGACATGACGGCTCCCTGATTACATCCGCATCTAAGGTAAGCGCGACCGATGCCTTTACAAGGAAGCCCTCACGCCTTCCTGCACGTGCAGGCCTCGTACCCCTCCGACGTCAGCCTTCCCGGTTTCATGCCGATCAGAGCAGGAATGGCGTTCACCGCTGTCGCCCCGACGGCCTTTGCCATCGCAATCGCCGCATGCGCACAGACCGCAGCGTCTTCGGCAGCGTTGTGATGCGCAAAGCGCAGCCCAAGGTGCTCGGCAATCATGTTCAGCCGATGCGACAGGAAATGCGGCCAGATTCGCTGTGCCATCTTCAGGCTGCAGAGATAGGTGAGTTCCGGATAAGATTGCCGATACAGGTCGAGACTTGTGCGCCAAACGCTGAAATCGAAAGCCGCATTGTGCGCGATCATGGTCGCGCCTCGGAAATCGTCGTGAAACTCGTCCATCACCTCCGGAAACTCCGGCGCGTCCTCGACGTGCTCCGGCCGAATGCCATGAATGGCGATGTTCATGCCGGAAAACCGCATTTCCTTCGGGCGGATCAGCCGTTCCTCGACGCGGGTGACCTTGCCATCCTCGATCCATGCCAGACCGACCGAACAGGCGCTGCCGCGTTGTTCGTTGGCAGTTTCGAAATCAATGGCGATGGTCTTCAAGGGGTTTCCGATTCGATTGTATCGATATGGCATAGCCTTCCGGCCCTGTCGGCGCAAACCCAAGCTGTTGACATCCGCAACCGGATTGCGAAACATGGCGGGCATGAACGGATCGATGACCATGACGCTTACGCTGACGACCACCACCCTTGCAGGGTTGGCGGGAGCGACGGTGCGTTAGATCAAGCCCCGTCATCCCCGAAACCCTGCCGAGGCGAGCAGGGTTCTGGAACCGGCTCTCCTCACAACAACCAGGAGAGTTGCATGCAGAATAATCCAAGCAGTAGAAAAGCACCTGTCGGACTGTTGATCCGAGCCATCCGTCCGTCCGACACCGAAGCCTTGGCAGCGCTGGTCAATCTGCCGGGCTTTCGGGCAGGGACCTTGCGTCCGCCCTACCAGAGTATCGAAGAAACCCGCCGCCATGTCGAAAACAGCAATCCGGACGCGATGCGTCTGGTCGCAACCATCGACGGGCAAATCGTCGGCGACATCGGCATGACCCGCTTCCGCGGCCGTCGCAATCACGTCGCCGGCATCGGCATGGGCGTTCATGACGACTTTACCGGCCGAGGCATCGGCAGCGCGCTGCTCGCAGCCGTCATCGACGCCGCGGATAATTGGTTGAACATCATGCGTCTGGAATTGACCGTCTACACCGACAACGAAGCCGCTCTTGCGCTCTACAGAAAGTTCGGCTTCGAAGAGGAAGGCGTACTTCGTGCCTACGCCTTCCGGGCCGGCAGTTACGTCGATGCCTATGCGATGGCGAGGGTCAAGCGGTAGAAGAAGGCTCTGAGGTGAGCAGAACCGATGCCCTCACCCGCCGATCAGCGCCAGCCACTCGTCCTCGTCCATCGTCTGGACACCGAGTTCGCGTGCCTTGTCGAGCTTCGAGCCAGCGCCGGGTCCCGCAACGACGATATCGGTCTTCTTCGACACCGACCCCGCGACCTTGGCGCCGAGGCTTTCGGCCCGCGCCTTGGCCTCGTCGCGTGAGAACTTTTCTAGCGAGCCGGTGAAAACGACGGTCTTGCCGACGACAGGGCTGTCGGATGTCACCGGCTGTTCGGCGGGCAAGGGCCTCTTGTCGTTGAGTTCGTCAAGCAGCGCTCCGATCACGTTGATATTGCGCGGCTCCTTGTAGAATTCGACGATGGCACGAGCGACAATCTCGCCAATGCCTTCGATGGCGTTCAACTCGTTCCAGGCATCGCCGGAAAGTGATGCAGCCTCCTTCATCGCCTCCTCGAAGGCGTCATAGGTGCCATAAGAGCGCGCCAGCAGTTTCGCGGTCGTCTCGCCGACATGGCGGATGCCGAGCGCATAGATGAAGCGGTGGAGCGCGATAGTGCGGCGCTCGTTGATAGCTGCGTAGAGCTTGCCGACACTGACCTTGCCGAAGCCGTCGATATTCTCGAGCTTGGTCAGTGAGCCCGCCTGCCGCTTCTCCAGTGTGAAGATATCGGGCGCGGTGCGAATCTGCAGCGCCCTGTCCTCATTCTCGAAGAAGAAGTCGATTTGCTTCGATCCAAGGCCCTCGATATCGAAGGCATTGCGGGAGACAAAGTGCTTGAGATGCTCCGTCGCCTGCGCCCTGCAGATGAAGCCGCCGGTGCAGCGGGTGACCGAATCGAGCTTGCCGGTCTTCTCGTTCTTCTCGCGCACGGCATGGCTGCCGCAGACCGGGCAGGTCTTCGGGAATTCGTAGCGGGCTGCATCTGTGGGCCGCTTTTCCATGACGACGTCGAGCACCTGCGGGATGACGTCGCCGGCCCGCTGCACGATCACGGTATCGCCGATGCGGATATCATGCTCCTCCTCGCGGATGCGTTCGCCCGAATTGCCGATGCCTTCAATGTAATCGGCATTGTGCAGCGTCGCATTGGTGACGACCACGCCTCCGACGGTGATCGGGGTCAGCCGCGCGACCGGCGTCAGCGCACCAGTGCGGCCGACCTGGATGTCGATATTTTCGACCGTCGTGAAGGCCTGTTCCGCCGGGAACTTATGCGCGGTCGCCCAACGCGGGCTGCGCGAACGGAACCCAAGACGGGTCTGCAGCTCAAGACTGTCAACCTTGTAGACGACGCCGTCGATGTCGTAGTCGAGATCCGGTCGCTTCAGGCCGATCTCGTCATAGTGCGCCAGGATATCGGCGACGGAATTCAACCGCTTCATCAACGGATTGACGGGAAAGCCCCATTCCTTGAACTTCTGCACCATGTCGAATTGCGTCTTCGGCAAATCATTGGGCTCGGAAATTTCGCCCCAGGCGTATGCAAAGAACTTCAGCTTGCGGCTCGCTGTCACTTTCGCATCGAGCTGTCGCAGCGAGCCAGCGGCGGTGTTGCGCGGATTGACGTATGTCTGCTTGCCCGCCGCCTCCATCTGCTTGTTCAGCGCCATGAAGTCGCTCTTGGCCATATAGACCTCGCCGCGCACTTCAACGAC
>Ga0075365_10001305_pt1 | contig 11123 bp, 12 predicted proteins | sample EndMetdeltDD1765_FD_71387 | JGI IMG/M metagenome (GOLD analysis project Ga0075365, IMG submission 71387) | Populus endosphere microbial communities from Tennessee, USA - Endosphere MetaG P. deltoides DD176-5 | ecosystem: Host-associated > Plants > Roots > Endosphere | place: USA: Tennessee... | reverse complement strand
GAGTGCGTGCATCCCGAGCCGTGCGACGCCGTATCGGCGTAGCGCGGGCCGTCGATGTGAAGAGTCCCCGACCCGTCGTACAGGACGTCGGCGCCGTCGTCGGCGTGGCCACCGGTCACGATCACGGCCTCGGGGCCGAGCGCCTGAATCGCCCGCGCGAGCTCCCCCGAACCGGCGGAATCGCCCAGTCCCGCGAGCTCGCGTGCCTCGAGCAGGTTGGGCGTCGCGACGGTCGCCAGCGGAAGGATCCGCTCGATCAGCGCGGCCTTGGCACCTCGGTCCAGGAGGACCGCGCCGCTGGCGGACACCATCACCGGGTCCACGACCACGGGGGCGTCGCCAACCAGCCCCAGCGCCTCGACCACGGCGTCGATCGTCCGCTCGTCGCCGAGCATTCCCACCTTGACCGCATCGATGTCCATGTCCTGGGCCACCGCGTGGACCTGCGCCACGATGGTGGGCCCGGGAACCTGCGTCACCAGCTCGACCCCCACCGTGTTCTGAGCGGTGATCGCGGTGATCGCGGACGTGCCGTGGACACCACACCTGGCAAAGGCCTTCAGGTCCGCCTGGATGCCCGCACCGCCACCGGAGTCGGAACCCGCGATCGTCAGGCAGATCGGCACGCGCTCGGTGCTCACGGAGTGAGCGTAGTGGCCGCCTCCGGGATCCTCAGCGTCGTTCGCGCGTACCGCCCGCCGGCGTCAGCGCGCAGGTAGCCGAGCAGCTCGAGACGAGCCAGCGCCACGGCCGCGTCGCCCGGCCCCATGCCGGTAGCGAGCGCCACCGCATCGGGCGACGTCGCGTCACCCTCAACCGCGTCGGCGACGCGGGCGAGGTCGGGGTCGAGCGACGGGCCCGCCCGCCGCGCATCCGAGATGCCGACGCCGAGCAAGCGGTCGAGCACGTCCTGAGCGTCGCGAATGAATGCCGCGCCGTCCGCGAGCAACGCGTTCGTCCCCGCGGCGACCCGGGTCGTCACCCTGCCCGGTACCGCGCCGACCTCGCGCTGAAGTCCCTGGGCCTGCTCGGCCGTGATCAGCGACCCGGACGGCTGCGCCGCCTCGACGACGATGGTCATCTTCCCGAGCGCGGCCATGATCCGGTTGCGCCTCGGGAAGCATCCGGGCCCCGGCCTCGTTCCCGCGGGCACCTCGGAGACGACGGCCCCGCTCGCCACGAGGCGCTCGTACAGGCGACGCTCGCTGCGCGGGTAGACGACGTCCGGGCCACCGCCGAGCACCGCGACCGTGGGCCCACCGGCGGCCAGAGCCCCTCGGTGGACGGCGGCGTCGATCCCGAGCGCCATGCCGCTCACCACCGTCAACCCGGCAGCCGCGAGGAGGTTGCCGAGCCCCTCCGCCACCTCCAGGCCGTAGGAGCTGGGATGGCGCGAGCCGACGATGGTGACGGTCTCGTCGAATGCCAGCTCGCGCACCAGCCGCTCGCTCCCGCAGCCGTTCAGGCGTTCGGGGGCGTCGTCGCCGAGCTCGAGCAGCGCCGGCGGATAGCCCTCCGTGCCCCTCTCCAGGCACCAGACGCCCGCGTTCGTCGGGCTCACTCCGCACCCCGGCGGCGCAGGGCGATCGCCCTCGCCACGTGTTCGGCATCGATTCGCTCGGAGGCTGCGAGGTCCGCGATCGTCCGCGACACCCGGAGGACCCGATCGTGCCCTCTGCCGCTGAGGCCAAGCTGCGCGTGGCCCTGTGCGAGCGTGCGCTTCGCGGCCCGGGTCAGGCGGGCGGCGAAGCGAAGCTCCGCCAGGTCCATGTCGGCGTTGCAGCGGCCCGGCCCGAGCCGCCGCTCCTGTCGCTCCCGCGCCGCCGCGACCCGCGCCCGGACCCCGGCCGAGTCGGCGCCGCCGTTCGCCCCCATCTCAACGGCGGTGGGCCTGTCGACCGCGACCGAGATGTCGATCCGGTCCGCGAGCGCTCCGCTCAGCTTGGCGCGGTAGCGGCGCATCGACCCGGGCTGGCACTCGCACTCCCCGGACCCCTCGCCGCGGCCGCACGGGCACGGATTCGAGGCCGCCACGAGCATGAAACGGCAGGGCAGCTCGACCGCGCCCCGCGCGCGCGTGATCGCCACCGTGCCCTCCTCGAGCGGCTGGCGGAGCGCCTCGAGGGCCTCGCGCGAGAACTCGCCGAGCTCGTCCAGGAAGAGGACCCCCCGATGCGCGAGGGTCACCTCGCCCGCCCGCGGCGGCGATCCACCGCCCACCAGGCCGGCGGTGGAGATCGTGTGATGGGGAGCGCGAAACGGGCGCCGCACCGACAGCCCGTTGCGGCCCAGCGGACCGCAGGCGCTGGCGACGCGCAGGACCTCCATCGCGTCCGAGCGAGTCAGCGGCGGCATGATCGAGGGCAGCCGCCGCGCGGCGAGGGACTTGCCCGCACCCGGTGGCCCCACGATCAGGAGGCTGTGGCCGCCGGCGGCCGCGATCTCGAGCGCCTCGCGAAGGTACGGCTGACCCCGCAGGTCGGAGAGGTCCGGGGCGTTCGGTGCGGCGCCGTTCAGGCTGAGCTCGAACGGCGGCGGGTCCGGCGGCTGCTCGTCGGTGCCGACGAGGGGAAGCTGGTCGAGGCGCTCCAGCGGGACCACCCGCGGCACGCCGGCGAGCGCGGCCTCCGACCCGTTCGCCGCGGGGACCGCGATCGCTCGCACGCCCAGGCGGCGGGCGGCCTCGGCCATCGCCAGGGCTCCCGAGACCGGCCGGATTGAGCCGTCGAGGGCGAGCTCGCCGGCCAGCACGACGCCATCGAGGCGCTCCGCCGGTAGCTGGCCGGATGCCACGAGGAGGCCCGCCGCGATCGCGAGGTCGAAGCTCGGTCCCGCCTTGCGGAGGTCCGCCGGCGCGAGATTGGCCGTGATCCGGTGCTGCGGGAATTTGAAGCCGGAGTTCTCGAGCGCCGAGCGCACTCGCTCTCGCGACTCCCGAACCGCGGCATCGGGCAGCCCCACCAGCGAGAAGGTCTGGAGCCCGCGCTGGCAGACGTCTACCTCGACGTGGACCTCCCGGACCTCCACGCCGAGCAAGCTGAAAGTGCGCGTCGTCGCGAGCATGGCGGCCACGCTAGGGGCCGAGTGTTCGCGGGTGGTACGCGAGTTGTGCCGGATCCGTGACGATCGGCGCACCACGCGCGCAGCGCAGCCTCCTAGCGTGCGGAGCCGTGCCGCACGCCCGCAAGCTCCTCGGGGACAGAGCCGAAGCCCTGGTCGCCGCGCGCCTCTCGCGGTCCGGCTTCCGCGTCCTCGCACGCAACCAGAGGACGAGCGAGGTGCAGGGCGAGATCGACCTGATCGCGGTCGAGGGAAGCGAGCTCGTCTTCGTCGAGGTGAAGGCGCTCAGCGCCGGGGCGATCGCAGGGCCCGAGCGGCCGGTCCTCGCCGTCGGCCACCGCAAGCAGCGGAAGCTCCGCTCGCTGGCGATCGCGTGGCTGCGCGACCACGACGGCTTCGTGCCGCACCACGATGCGCTGCGCTTCGACGTGGTCGGCGTGCGGATCGATGCCGCGGGTCGGGCCGTCGACTGGGAGCACGTGCGAGCTGCGTTCTAGGCGCGTCGGAGGTCACGTCGCATCGATGCCCTCGAATCGCCGGACGTCCTGGGCCTCTCCCCTCATTGCCGCCGTTGTTTCGTCGTCGAGCTCCTCGAACGGATCGAGCTCTACCTCGACGCTCCCGCCCTTCCTCCGCACGCTCCACGTCCCGACTGCAACTCCGTCGACGATGATCGTCGGACGGATGAGGCCGCCGCCGGGCATCACCGTCGTCCACCTGTCCGGCCCCGCGATGAAGTCGCGGTCCCGGTGGCCCATCAGGTAGTTGTCCCATCCGGGCAGAAGGCGAACGATGCGTCCACGCGGGCGGCGGGCGGCGCCGCGGAGCGTCCACGCCTCTTGTTCACCGATCCGCGTCTCCCTGAGCTCGCCGCCAATCCGGTGCAATCCCGCGCGGACGTCGCGCATCGGCAGCCCCGACCAGCCGGCGAAATCGGCCTCGGTCGCCGGGCCGAACGCGCGCAGGTAGCGACGGGTGAGCTCGGTGACCGCCGCGTCGCGGTCGTGGCGCGGGCGCTCACCCACCCACTCCCTCGTGAGCGCGAGCAAGGTCTCCGCCCCACGGTCGGGTCCGAGGATCGCGATGCCCTCGCCGGTCGCCACACGGAACAGATGGACGCGCCTGGCCGCATCGACCTCGATACCAAGGCGCGCAAGTCTCTCGACCAGCTCGGTGCGTCCCAGGTAACCATCGCTCTCGAGAGCCGTCCGGATCGCGCCGAGCGCCCTGTCCTGGGCCCTCGAGTCGAGTCCGAGCTGCCCCAGTCGCCGGCGCGAGTCCGCGGAGAGCCTGGCGTCGAACAGCGGCAGGACCCATTCCGCGTCCTCGGTCGCGAGCAGGTGCACCGTGCTGCGCATCGCCCAGGTGCGAACGATCGAGCGCTCCTCGATCCGCGCGCGGTCGACGTCGGCCGCAGTCAGGCTGGTGCTCCGCGCCCGGAAGCCGAGGCGCCCGGCACGCGGCTCCTGAGCCTGGATGCCCGCCGTCTCCCGCGCCACCGCGGCCGGGTCCGCGGCGGCGCCCGGCCGATGCAGGAGCTGCGCCGCGGCGCGCAGCGCCGGCAGGCGCGCCGTGTCGACGGCGCGGCTCAGGACAGCTCGAGCTGCGAGTACGCGATCGACTGGAAGGAGCGCCGGTGAAGAATCGACGGGCCGTGCTCGACGATCGCTGCGCGGTGCTCCGGCGTCGAGTAGCCGACGTTGCCCGCGAAGCCGAAGTGCGGGTACGCGCCGTCGACGCTGCACATGTACCGGTCCCTCGTCACCTTGGCGACGACGGACGCGGCCGCGATCGCCGCGCTCGTTGCGTCGCCATCGATGACGGCGCGATGTTCGACCGAGCAGGAGGGGACGCGAAACCCGTCGGTGAGACAGACGGCCCCGGGCACCGCGACCCGCTCGAGGCTTCGCGCCAGGGCGGCGAGGTTCGTGACGTGCAGCCCGCGGGCGTCGATTCCGCGAACGCACCGGACGGTCACCGCGACCCGGGCCGCCGCGCGCAGGACGCACGGATAGAGCTCCTCGCGCTCCTCGGGGCTGCGGACCTTCGAGTCGTCCAGCTCCGAGAGGGCGCGGCGGTCCCTCAGAGTCAGGCGCTCGTAGTCGATCAGGACGCCCGCGGCCACCAGGGGGCCGGCGAGCGAGCCCCTCCCCGCCTCGTCGGCGCCGGCCACGAAGCGCACTCCGAACGACCGGTCGTACCGGAAGAGCTTGGCCGCGCGCCGCTGGCGCCGCGCGCGGGCGCGCCGTTGCGCCGCGGTCGGCTGGGCGGGCGCCTCGGTCCTCGCCACCGCTGTCGTCGCCCGCGCCATCGCGAGCATGATGAACAAACGCCCGGGTGGATTCGGACGCGGGATGGTCGCGACGCCGTTGCCGACCCCGCAAAGACCGCGAAATCAGTTGCCTAGAGCAGCCCGATCCGGTCCGGCGGCCAGTAGGTGAAGAACGCCTCGCCGATGATCCAGTCGCGCGGCACCGGCCCCCAGAAGCGGCTGTCGTCGCTGGAGCCGCGGTTGTCGCCCATCATGAAGTACTCGTTCGGCGGGATCTCGATCTCCTTGGGCATGTTGCAGCTCGGCCCGCCACCGCAGGGCCTGATGAAGTCTTCCTTGGCCTCCACCCCGTTGACCACCGGATGGCCGTCCTCGATCGACAGGTGGTCGCCGGGCCCGGCCACGATCCGCTTGATGAAGTTCGTATCGGCCTCCTGGTCGACCGGCTGCGGACACGCCTCGCCGGGCGGCGGGCTGGGGACGCCGCACTGCGGCCCGTTCGCCGAGACCGCCCCCTCCGGCGGATGGAAAACGACGATGTCGCCGATCTCGGGATTGCCGAAGTGGTAGCTGACCCGGTCCACGAGCACTCGCTGGCCGATGTCGAGTGTCGGCTCCATCGACGCGGACGGGATCTGGTACGGCTTGACGATGAAGGCCTGGATCAGGAGGGCAAGCCCGATCGCCAGCGCGACGATCACGATGAGCTCGATGAACGCGCCCCGGCCCGTCGTGGGTTTCGGGATCAGCGGGCTCAACCGCCGGTCCGTGCGTCGTCGGTCGCCTGATCACCGGAATCCTCGGCGTCACCGTCGGATTCTTCGGATGATTCGGCGCCAGCAACTCCCTCCTCGTCGGCAGTAGCTTCCGCTTCCTCGCTCGCGGGCTGCTCCTCATCGGCGGCCTCGGCCTGCGGCTCCTCGTCCGGAGCCTCCTCCGCCGCCGACTGCTCTTCCTCGGTGGCCTCGGGAGCTCCCTCACCCTCGGGCTGCTCCGCGGCCTCCTCGCCGCCTTCCTCCTCCTCGGGCTCGACCACCTCGGGCTCGGCCTCGCTCTGCGCGACGCCCTCGGAGTCGATCGCCTCGGTGTCGTCTGTGGTGAGAACGAGGTCGTCCTCGATCCCCCAGCGGCGCTCCGCCACGCGGGCGCGCTTGCCGACGCGGCCGCGGAGGTAGTAGAGCTTCGCCCGGCGCACGTCGCCGCGGGCGACGACCTCGAGGCGCTCGATCTTCGGCGAGTGGACCGGGAAGGTTCGCTCGACGCCCACCCCGAACGACTGCTTTCGGACCGTGAACGTCTCCCGGGCGCCCGAACCGCTCCGGGCGATCACAACGCCCTCGAAGACCTGGGTGCGCCGGCGTGTCCCCTCGACGACCTGAAAGTGAACCCGCACCCGGTCGCCCGCGGAGAAGCGCGGGACGCGCTTCAGCTGGCGCTGCTCGATGCTGTCGATGATCGTGCTCATGGCGTCCAGTTCACGGAGGGCGGAGGGAAGCGCCCGCTCGCGGGCGAAAAAATAAAGCGTGGCCCGCGGGCCGCGCGGCGGCGAATCTTACTAGGCGCTGATTGGATTCCAGGGGCACCGGGCACTGCAGACCAGGCACCGAGGGCAGGCCCGGAGCGAGAGGCGCGGGTCAACGCAATCTACGTCCGGAAACCGGACGCGGATTGCGTTGATACGGCAATCAGGCGAGACCGCCCCCTACCCAGCCATCCGACGTCCGGCTCGACGACCCCGCCCGCGCCCTAAGCGTCCTGAGCGCCGCCCCGCCTGCGACTCTCCTCCAGCCGCCACTCGCGCACGCGGGCGTGGTCGCCGGAGAGCAGCACCTCCGGGACGTTCCAGCCCCGGTACGACCCCGGGCGCGTGTAGTGGGGGTACTCGGGGGCGCCGCCCAGGGCCTCCGAGAACGACTCCTCGACGGCGCTGTCGGCGTGGCCGAGGGCGCCCGGCAGCTTGCGCATGATCGCGTCGGCGACGACCATCGCCGCCAGCTCGCCGCCCGAGAGGACGTACGGACCGATCGAGACGGCGTCGGTCGCCAGGTGGTCCCGGACTCGCTCGTCGATCCCCTCGTAGCGACCGGATAGCAGCGCGACATGCGGCTCGCCGGCAAGATCGCGCGCGAGCTTGTCGTCGAGCTGGCGGCCCGAGGCGGAGAGCACCAGGACGCGGCTGGGCTCCCGGCCGTCGGCGTACGCGGCGCTCAGCGCGGCGTCGACGACGTCGACGCGGAGCACCATCCCCGCGCCACCCCCGTACGGAGCGTCGTCCACCTGGCCACCCCCGAGCGGCGTGGAGTCCCGGTAATTGAAGAGCCGGAGCTCATTGCCCGCCTGGACCGAGTTGCGGACGTGCCGCTGGGTCAGAAACCAGTCGAACCAGTCTGGGAAGAGCGTGAAGACGTCAATCTTCAATGAACTCGACCAGTACCCGGCGGTCCGAGCCGGTGGAGGCCGCCTTCGCGACCGTGCGGATCGCGTTCGCCACGCGGCCGCCCTTCCCGATCAGGCGGCCGAGGTCGTCGCCGCCGACGGTCACCTCGACCACGAGGTCACCGTTCTCCTCGACCTCCGTCACCTCGACGGCGTCGGGATCTTCGACTAGCGCCCGGGCGAGGAACTCGACCAGGTCGCGCATCAGCTGCCGGTTGCCTCGATCCCCTGCGTGCGCAGGAGCCCGGCGACGGTGCGCGTGGGCAGCGCGCCATGGTCGAGCCAGTGGCGGGCCCTGTCCTCGTCGATCACGATCGTGGACGGATCGGTCTGCGCGTTGTAGGAACCGATCGTCTCGATGACCCGCCCGTCCCTGGGGGAGCGGCGGTCGGCGACGACGATGCGCCAGATCGGGTTCTTGCGCGCCCCGACCCTCGTGAGTCTGATTCTTACGGCCATCTGCGGTCGCTCAGGTTAGCTACTGGACCCACAAATCACCGCATGCCCTTCAGCAGCTGCTGGGGATCGGGCATCTTGCCGCTGGCCAGCCGGGCCATCATCTTGCGCATCTGACCGAACTGCTTGACCAGCTGGTTGACCGCCTGCACCGTCGTCCCTGAGCCCCGCGCGATCCGCTTCCGCCGCGAGCCGTCGATCAACTCGGGGCGCGCCCGCTCGGATGGCGTCATCGAGAGGATGATCGCCTCGAGGCGGTCCAGCTCGCGCTCGTCCATGTTCACCTCGCGCAGCTGCTTCATCGTCTTGCCCATCCCGGGCATCATCCCCAGCACGTTCGAGAGTGGGCCCATCTTGCGGACCTGCTTCATCTGGGAGAGGAAGTCCTCGAGCGTGAACTCCTGGCGGCGCATCTTGCGCTGGAGCTCCTCCGCCTCCTTCTGGTCGGAGACCTCCTCCGCCTTCTCGATCAGCGACATGACGTCGCCCATCCCGAGGATCCGGCTCGCCATCCGCTCCGGGTGGAAGCGCTCGAGCTCGTCGAGCTTCTCGCCGGTCGACGCGTAGAGGATCGGCTTGCCCGTCACCGCCCTCACGGACAGGGCGGCGCCACCGCGCGCGTCGCCGTCCAGCTTGGTCATCAGGACGCCGTCGAACTCGACGCGCGAGGCGAACTCCTCGGCGACGTTCACGGCGTCCTGACCCGTCATCGCATCGAGCACGAGCAGCACGTCGTGCGGCTTCGTGCGCTTGCGGACGGCGACGAGCTGGTCCATCAGCTCCTCGTCGATGTGCAGGCGCCCGGCGGTGTCGACGATCACCACGTCCTCCCCCGCCGCCTTGGCCTGGCCCAGCGCCCACTCCGCGATGTCGGCGGGGTCGCGAGTCGTGCCCTGCTCGTACACCTTGGCGCCGGCGCGCTGGCCCATGGTCACGAGCTGCTCGACCGCTGCGGGTCGTTGGGTGTCGCAGGCGACGAGCGCGGGCTTCTTGCCCTGCTTCTTAAGGAGCTTCGCGAGCTTGGCGCAGGCGGTCGTCTTGCCCGAGCCCTGAAGCCCGGCCATCAGGATCACGGTCGGGCCCGAGCTCGCGAACGCGAGGTCGCGACTTGCGCCGCCCATCAGCCCGGCGAGCTCCTCGTTGACGATCTTCACGACCTGCTGGCCGGGGTTGAGGCTCTCCAGCACGCCCTCCCCGATGCAGCGCTCGCGCACCTGCGAGGTGAACTGCTTGACCACCTTGAAGTTCACGTCAGCCTCGAGCAGGGCGAGGCGGATCTCGCGCATCGCGCGATCGACGTCGGCCTCGCTCAGCTTGCCGCGCGAGCGAACGCCGGAGAGCGTGTCCTGAAGTCGGTCCGAAAGCTGATCGAACATCGCACCCGAGGTTACGCGGTGCCGTCGGTGGCGGCCTCGCGCGCGTACTCGACGAACGCCCGCGCCGCGGGCGAGAGGCGCCGGTCCCGCCGACGCAGGAGCGCCACCGGCAGCCGGACCGCGGGGCGCAGCGGCCGGACGTCGACCGGCGGCCCCTCCCGCGCCGTCAGCGATCGGGGCAGCACTGCGGTGCCGAAACCCGCCGATGCAAGGCACCAGAGCATCAGGGGATCGGCGCTCTCGCACGAGACGTGGAGCGGCGCACCGGCGGCCTCGAAGAACTCCTCGACCGCGATCATCGTCGCCGACCCGGACCGCGTCGTCATGATCACGCGGTCCGCGAGCGTGGTCGCGCCGACGGCGCCGCGCCCGGGCGCCGTTCCGGGCGGAAAGAAGGCGACGAGCTCCTCGACGCTGACCGGCTCCGCCACGAGCCCGTCCGGGGCCTCGGAGGCGAGCATCGAGAACGCGGCGTCGATCTCGTCGCGTGAGAGGTAGCGAAGCATGTCGCCCGCCGTGCCCTCCCGGAGCAGCACGTCGACCCCAGGATGGTCGTGGCTGAAGCGCGAGAGGAGCGCCGGCACGTCGATCGCACCCGCGGGCAGCAGGGCGCCGATCGACACCCTGCCCTTCACCAGCCCCTGGAGGTCGTCCACCTCCTCGCGGACGCCGTCGACCTCGGCCAGCACGCGGCGGGCGCGCTCGGCGACCGCCTCACCGGCCTCGGTGGGCACGACGGTCCTGCTCGTCCGCGAGAACAGCTCCGTGCCGAGCTCCGCCTCGAGGCGGCGTATCTGATGCGAGAGCGCCGACTGGGCGACATGCAACTCCTCCGCGGCGCGGGTGAAGTGCCGGTGCCGTGCCACCGCCTCGGCATATCTCAACTGCCTGAGCTCCATGGGGTCTTCCGGTGGGGGCCCAGCCCCGAAAACGACAGGTGCGGTTCAGTTGTTCAATCGTAATTCACGATCAATTCGGTGACAACTATGTGTTGCGGAGATTCATGCGATCGGGACAATGGCCCCCATGGCGGCACCCTCCATCCGGCGAGAGCTCCGCCCCGGCGACCTCGGGGCGATCATCGAGCACCACGGCCGTCTCTACGCGCGCGAAAACGGGTTGGACACCGGGATGGAAGCACACGTCGCCGCGGCCGTGGCCCAGGCCGCTTTACGAGGCTTTCCGCGAGACAACGAGGCGATCTGGATCGTCGAGCTCGGCGGTCGCCACGCGGGGAGTCTCGCGATGACCGACGAGGGCGAGGGCATCGCCTGCGTGCGGTTCTTCGTGCTCGATCCCGAGCTGCGCGGCGAGGGCCTGGGGCGCTGCCTCCTTCGGGAGCTCCTGGAAACAGCGCGGGCGCGCGGCTTCGAGCGCGTCGTGCTGGAGACCTTCAGCGAGCTGGAGGCCGCCGCTCACCTCTACCGCGATCACGGCTTCAGGGTGGTGAGCGCCGAGACCGGCGCGCGCTGGGGCCGTGCGGAGATCACCTACCAGCGCTACGAGGTGAGCCTCGCGGAATC
>Ga0075365_10001304_pt1 | contig 11123 bp, 10 predicted proteins | sample EndMetdeltDD1765_FD_71387 | JGI IMG/M metagenome (GOLD analysis project Ga0075365, IMG submission 71387) | Populus endosphere microbial communities from Tennessee, USA - Endosphere MetaG P. deltoides DD176-5 | ecosystem: Host-associated > Plants > Roots > Endosphere | place: USA: Tennessee... | reverse complement strand
GCCGTTCCGAGCTTCGCCGAGCGCCGGATCCTGCCCTTCGGGATCTTGTCCTCCGCCATGCCCTCAGGGTAGGCGGTGGGGATTGCCCGGGCGGGCGCGGCGGCGCATGCGTGGGCAGGTAGGGAGCAGTCACGTGCGGCTCGAGGAGGGGTGATCGACTCTTGGGGCCAATAGCGACCCAAAAAGTCGATAACCCCCCGACGAGCCTGGTCCTTCATTGCCCAATCGCCGCGGGCGGCGCGGGGCGGCGCGGGCTTCGCCGGAAGCGCGCCGCGCAGTGGCGGCCCTACTATCCTCAACGCCTCATGGCTTCGGATCGCGCCACGCTGAACGTCTCCGACCGCACCGAGTTCGGGTCCCGCACGACTCGCCGGCTGCGGCGCGGAGGGCTGGTTCCCGGCGTCATCTACGGCGGCGGGAAGGACGCCCGTCACTTCCAGGTGCCGGAGCGGGAGGTGCGCACTGTGCTCCTGCACGGTGGCGCGCTCATCGACGTCCAGTTCGACGGCTCCGGCGCGACCCCCGTGGTCGTCAAGGAGGAGCAGCGTGATCCCGTGCGCGGGTCGCTGCTCCATCTCGACCTGCTCGAGGTGAAGCTCGACGAGGCGATCGAGGCGGAGGTGACGATCGAGCTGCTCGGCACCGAGGATGCTCCCGGTGTGAAGGAGGGCGGCGTCCTCGAGCACGTGACCCACCAGATCACGATCGAGGCCCTGCCGACCGCCATCCCCGACAGCATTCCCGCCGACGTCTCCGGCATGTCGATCGGCGACACGCTCCAGCTCAGCGGCGTCGTGCCCCCCGAGGGCGTCACCTTCGCCCTGGGCGAGGGCGTCGACGCCGACGAGGTGACGATCGCGACGCTGAACCCGCCGCGCGTCGAGGAGGAGCCCGAGCCCGAGGTCGAGGAGGAGGCCGAGCTCGTCGGCGAGGAGGGCGAGGTGCCCGAGGGCGAGGAGGCTCCCGAGGGCGAGGCCCCGGCGGAGGGCGAGGGCCCCGCCGAGGGCGAGGAATCCGAAGGGGAGTAGCGACCGCTGTCGCTGCTCGGCCGGCTGCGACGCGGCCGACCCGGCCGCGAGACCGGTGCCTCGGGCGCCGATCAACGCCTGCTCGTCATCGGCCTCGGTAACCCCGGCGGCCGGTATGAGGGAAGCCGTCACAACGTCGGCTTCGAGGTCGCGGCCGAGCTCGAGCGACGCTGGGACCTCGGGCGTCCCAAGGAGCGCTTCCGGGGCCTGATCACCGAAGGCCGGGCAGGCGAGGGCGGCCCCCGGGTGGCGGTGCTCCGCCCGCAGACCTACATGAACGACTCCGGCACCTCGGCGGGGCCCGCCCGCGGGTCGCTGAAGGTGCCGATGGAGAACACCATCGTCGTCCACGACGAGATCGACCTGCCCTTCGGCGACATCCGGGGCCGGCTCGGCGGTGGTTTGGCCGGCCACAACGGCCTGAAGAGCCTCGCCCAGGGCCTCGGCGGCCCCGACTTCTGGCGCGTGCGGGTCGGCGTCGGCCGCCCCGACTCGACCGACCCCGACGTCGTGGCGCGCTACGTGCTGTCCTCCTTCGCGGAGCCGGACGACGCGGTCCGCGAGCTGATCGAGCGGGCCGCGGACCAGGTCGAGCGGCTCGCGAGAGAGATCGTGGAGGAGGACTCCGATCCCCTCGGCGAGGTCATCGATTGACCGACGTCGTCACGACCTACGACGTCGACGAAGCGGGGGTCGCCCTCCTGCGGCTGGACCGTCCCGAGGCGCGTAACGCCATGAACACGCAGATGCTCGAGGAGCTCCTCGGGCATCTGGCCACTGCCCGCGATGACCAAGCGGTCCGCGTTCTGGTGCTCTCGTCCACCGACCACATGGGGCTCTCGGCCGGCGCCGACGTGCGCGAGGAGCTCGACGCCGACGCACGCGTCCGGCGAATGGAGCTGTTCGCGAATCTCTACGACGAGCTCACGGGGTTTCCCAAACCCACGATCGCGGTGTGCCACGGGGCCTGCGTGGGCGGAGGCGCGGAGGTGGCCGTCGCCTGCGACCTGCGCGTCGGCGGCTCCAACCTGCGCCTGCGCTTCCCCGGTGCCGCTCTGGGCGTGCCGGTGGGCCCGGCCCGGCTGGTCACGCTCTGCGGCCTGTCCGTCGCCAAGTACCTGCTGCTGACCGGCCGGGAGGTCGGCGCCGACCTGGCGCTGCGCTGGGGTCTGGTCCACCGGGTGGCGCCCGCGGCGGCGACCGAGGAGGCCGCGCTGGAGCTCGCGCAGGCGGTCGCCCAGAACCCGCCCGAGGCCACCGCGACCCTCAAGCGGATGCTCCACGAGTGGGACGACGTCGAGGGCAGGTCGCGGGCCGAGGGGCGGGGCCAGGTCGAGTGGCAGCGGTCGGGCCCGGGCCTGCCGTTTCAGACCGGCTGAGCGCGGCCTAACATCGATCGGGCGATGAGCCTCCGCCCGCTACTCGAGATCGCCGCCGACGACCAGCGGTTCGCGGCGCTGACCGACGCCGTTCGCGGCGGCACCGCGGCCGAGGTCCACATGTCGGCCGCGATCCGGCCCTACCTGCTGGCCGCGGTGGTCGGGTCCGACGACCGAACGAGCGAGCGCTCGACGCTGATCGTCGCCCCGGACGACATCGCGGCGCGCGACCTGGCGCGCGACCTTCGCGCCTACCTGGCACCGCGCCGCGTGCGCTACTACCCGTCACGCGGAACCGGCTACGCGTCGCATCTGGCACCGCCGCCGCACCTGGTGGGCCTGCGCATCGCGGCCCTCGACTCGCTCAGCGAGGGAGGCGCCGTGGTGGTCGCGAGCGCCCCGGCCCTGGCTGAAGCCGTGCCCGACACCTCGCTTCGCCCAGCCGGGCTCGCGCTTCGAAAGGGCGAGGAGGTGGACGTGGGCGAGGTCGGCGACCGGCTGGTGGAGGCCGGCTACGAGCGAATCGACCAGGTCGAAGAGCGCGGCCAGTTCGCGATCCGCGGGGACATCCTCGACGTCTTCGGCGCCACCGAGGACCGCGCCGCGCGCGTGGAGCTCTTCGGCGACGAGATCGAGCAGATCCGTTGGTTCTCGACCTTCACCCAGCGATCCCTCGGTGACGCGGACGCCATCGAGCTTGCCCCTGCCGCCGAGCTCGGCTCCGAGTACAGGGAGCTGGCGGAGCTGGCCCTCTCCGAGGAGGAGGCGGAACGTCCAGACCTTGCGGAGCTGCTTCCTCTGGACAGCTTTCGAGCCCCGCTGGAGCTGATCCCCGGCGATACAACCGTGATCGTGGCCGCCGCCGGCGAGATGGAGGCCGCGCTCCGCGATCACTGGGAGGACGCGACGGCCGCGATGCACGACAGCGACGCTCGGCGCCTCTACGTGGACGTCTCGGATGCCCTGGACGAGCGCGCCTCGGTGCGAATCTCCGACTCCGACGCGGGACAGGAGCTCTCCTTCCGGGCGCAGGCGCCCAGCTCGGCGGCCCGGAGCATCGGCGAGGCCGAGAAGCAGCTCGAGAAGGAGCTCCGGTCCGGTTACCGCGTCGTGGTCGTGTTCGAGCACAGGGGAGAGGCCGAGCGCGCGCGCTACAACCTCCAGCGCACCGAGGCGAGCTTCCTGGACGGGGCCCCGCCCCCGGACGAGCGAGCGTTGCTCTTCGCGGAAGCGGCTTTGTCCGACGGCTTCGTCTCGCCGGACCTGAAGCTGGCGGTGATCCCGTTCCGGCGCCTCGTCCACCGGCGCCGGGCTGCTGCCGCCGCGCCGTCGAGGGGCCGGCTCGCGGCGTTCACGGACCTCCGCGTCGGGGATCACGTCGTCCACGAAGACCACGGGATCGCGCGCTTCGCGGGATTCGAGACCAAGACCGTCGCGGGCGTCACCCGGGACTACCTGGAGCTCGAGTACCGCGGCTCGGACCGCGTCTTCGCGCCCACCGACCAGCTGGCGAAGATCACCCGGTACGTCGGCACAGGCGGCGAGCCGCCGCAGCTCTCGGCGCTCGGCTCGAAGCGGTGGGAGGGCCTCAAGGCGCGGGCGCGCCGGGCCGCTCGTGAGCTCGCCGGCGAGCTACTCAACCTGTATGCGGAGCGGCGCACTCGCACCGGCCACGGGTTCCCGCCGGACGGCGAATGGCAGATGGAGCTCGAGCGCGCGTTCCCGTACCGGGAGACGACCGATCAGCTCGAGGCGATCGAGGCCGTGAAGGGCGACATGGAGGCCGAGCGGCCGATGGACCGCCTGATCTGCGGCGACGTCGGCTACGGCAAGACCGAGGTCGCGCTCCGGGCGGCGCACAAGGCGATCTCCGACGGCAAGCAGGTGATGATGCTGGTGCCGACGACGATCCTCGCCCAGCAGCACCTGGGGACCTTCCGCGAGCGGCTTCAGGAATTCCCGATCGAGGTGGACATGGTGTCCCGGCTCCGTAAGCCGGCGGAGGTCCGCCAGACGCTCGCCCGCTTCGCCGAGGGCAAGGTCGACCTCCTGGTCGGCACCCATCGACTCCTCTCGCGCGACGTTCGCGCCCCCGACCTGGGGCTGCTGATCGTCGACGAGGAGCAGCGGTTCGGCGTGCGCCAGAAGGAGCTCCTGCGCCAGCTGAAGCTGAAGGTGGACGTCCTCTCGCTCTCGGCGACGCCGATCCCGAGGACGCTCCAGATGAGCCTGGCCGGCCTTCGCGACATCTCGGTCATCGAGACTCCGCCCGAGGGGCGCCGCCCGATCCGCACGTACGTCGGCCCCTACGACGAGGAGCTGGTCCGGCGGGCGATCGAGCGGGAGAAACAGCGCGGCGGGCAGGCGTTCTTCCTTCACAACCGGATCGACACCCTCCACGAGACCGCCGAGCGGCTGCGGGCACTGTGCCCGGGTGTCCGCTTCGCCGAGGCGCACGGGCAGATGGACGAGACCGAGCTCGAGCAAACAATGCTCGAGTTCCTGCGCGGCGAGGCGGACTGCCTGGTCGCCACGACGATCATCGAGTCCGGCCTCGACATCCCGCAGGCGAACACGCTGATCGTCGAGCGCGCGGACGAGCTGGGCCTCGCTCAGGCGTACCAGATCAGGGGCCGGGTCGGGCGCTCCCGCGAGCGCGCCTACGCCTACCTGCACTACCCGTCGGAACAGGCCCTGAGCCCGGAGGCGGGCGCGCGGCTCGCGACGCTCTCGGACTACACGGAGCTCGGCTCCGGGTTCGCGATCGCGATGCGCGACCTGGAGCTCCGCGGCGCGGGAAACCTGCTGGGCGACGAGCAGTCGGGCCACGTCGCCGCGGTCGGGTTCGAGCTCTACGTGTCGCTGCTCGACGACGCCGTCGAAGAGCTTCGAGCGGCGGGCGGGGCCGCCCGCCCAGAGGCGGCGGTGCGGCTCGACGTCGATGTCGACGCGTACCTGCCCGCCGACTACATCCCGTTCGAGGCGGCGAAGATCGACGTCCACCGCCGGATCTCCGGCGCGGGCGACGTGGGCGAGCTGCGCGCGCTCCGCGACGAGCTGCGCGACCGCTTCGGCCCGGTTCCGGAGCCGGTCGAGAACCTGATGGAGCTCCAGAGGGCGCGGGTCGAGCTCGGCGCGCTCGGCGCTCGCACGGTGGAGTTCCGTGGAGGACGGCTGTCGATCACACCGCTCGAGATGGATGCGGCGGCGGTGACCCGCCTGCGTGAGGGCATGCCCGAGGCGATGTACGAGTCGCGCGTCAGCACGCTCTCCGTCCGCGTGCCGGACGAGCCCCCCGCGCGCCTCGCGGCGGTCCTGGGCCTGGCGGAGGCCGTGCGCGGCGCCGTGCCTGAGCCGGTCGCCGCGTAGCGAGGTTAAGGGTCGCGTTAGCTGCGCTCGCTATTCTCCCGGCCTCGTGGCGAAGCAGAGCAGTCCCCCCAAGAAGCCCAGGGACAGGAGGATCGTCATCGGGGCCGTGTTCGCGGGCCTCTTTGCGATTCTGTTCGCCTGGGTTGGAGTCGCCGTCGGCATCGGGAAGCCGAGCGTGCCATCCGGCGACGTCGCCACCGTCCAGGACGCCCCTGACGGCAACGTCTCCCAGGACGACTTCGACGCGGCTCTCAAGCAGACCGCGCTGGGCCAGGGCATCACGCAGGTGCCGAAGCCGTCCGACCCGCAGTACGCCACGTTGCGCGACGCGACGATGTCGAACCTGATCACCGAGCGCTGGGTCGCGGGCGAGGCCTCCGAGCGCGGCATCACGGCATCGGACACCGACATCCAGAACTACATCAAGCAGAACATCGGCGGCCCCTCGGCCTTCCAGAAGGCGGCCCAGCAGGCAGGGTTCTCCCCGTCGGAGGCCAAGGACCAGATCCGCCTGATCGTGCTCGGACAGGATCTCCAGAAGGCCGTCGTCGGGTCAACGCCGCCGGAGGTCTCCCAGGAGGACGTCCAGAGCTTCTACGACGCCAACAAGGCCCAGTTCACGCAGCCCGAGACGCGCGACGTCCACGAGGTGCTGAACCAGGACAAGAGCCAGGTCGAGAAGGCCAGGGCGGCCTTGGAGAAGGACGACTCCGACGCGACCTGGAAGACGGTCGCCGCCAGGTACTCGACCGACAAGGCGACGAAGAGCACCGGCGGCCTACGCAAGGGCGTCGCGCAGGGCCAGAGCGAGCCCGAGCTCGACAAGCAGATCTTCGCGGCGCCCACCGGCGAGCTGGTGGGCCCGTTCAAGGGCCAGCAGGGCTGGTATCTGATCGAGGTCGCGAAGGTCACTCCCGAGTCGGTCACGCCGCTCTCGAAGCTGGAGTCCCAGATCAAGCAGCAGCTCCAGCAGGGCAAGCAGCAGGAGCAGGTGAGCCAGGTGCAGCAGAGCATCACGGCCAAGTGGACCTCGCGCACGTTCTGCGCCGACGGCTTCGTGGTCCAGCAGTGCGAGAACTTCACCGCGCCCTCGACGGCCGCACAGGGAGCCCCGCCCGTGGCCTCCAGCCTCGCGGTCAACCCCGGTCAGGCAACCACCTTCCCCGGCCAGCAGCCGCCGGCGCTGCCACAGGGCCCGCAGTACCCGCAGGCCAAGCAGCCCGCGGTGGTCGGTCCCGGCGGCGCCCCGACGCTCCCGCCGGGAGCGGCACCCCCCTCGGGCTCGGCACCACCGCCCTCGGGCTCGGCGCCACCGCCGTCCGGCGCACCGCCGGCGCCACCGCCGTCCGGCGGCTGATCCGGCCGCTCGCATGACCGACGCGCCCGGGCCGTCGGACCCTGATGGCGACGTCGCGGACGCCCTGCTGCGGCTCGACGAGATCACGCGCCGCCTGCGGCGTGAGTGCCCGTGGGACCGCGAGCAGGACGAGCGCTCGATCGTCCCGCACACGGTCGAGGAGGCGTACGAGCTCGCCGACGCCGCCGCGGCCGGGGACGACGAGAAGCTCCTCGACGAGCTGGGCGACGTCCTCTTCCAGGTCCACTTCCTCGCCCTCCTGCTCGAGGAACGCGGCGCGGGCAGCCTCGCCGAGGTCGCCGAGACAATGATCCAGAAGCTGATTCGCCGCCATCCGCACGTCTTCGGCGAGGCAGAAGCGGCAAACACCAGTAACGACACCAGCCAGTCTCGGGGACTGAAGTCCCCTCGCACCACCTCTGGGCAGGTGCTCCGCAATTGGGATCGGATCAAGCGCGAGGAGGAGGGCAGGGGCGCGGACGACCCGTTCGCGGACGTGCCGGAGAACCTCCCGGCCCTGCTCTACGCGCGCAAGATCCAGCGGCGGGCGGTCTCGGCGGGGCTCGCCGGCGAGGAGCCCCAGGAGAGCCTCGGCGACGCGCAGACCCGCGAGGCGACCGAGCGCTGGATCGGCGAGACCCTGTTCGAGCTCACGGACGTGGCCCGCCGCCTCCGGGTCGACCCGGAGCTGGCGCTGCGCGCCGCGGCCCGGCGTTTCCGCGACGGCCTGGACGACGCGTAGATTGCCCGGTACGCTTGCTCGGACGGCTGCAGCGGCAGCCGGTCCAGGGAAGGGGAAATCGTGAAGTCCATCCTCAAGCGCCGGCCCTCGCCCGCGATGGTGGTCGCGATCATCGCCCTCATGGTGGCGCTCGGCGGGACCGCGATCGCCGCCAGCACGATCCGCACCGATGACATCGTCGACGGCCAAGTGATGACGCGCGACCTCCATGCCGGCGCGGTGGTGCCCGCGAAGATCTCCCGGATCCCCGCGGTTGGTCTGCGCCGAAACTCGAACCTCCCCGTCAATCCGAACACGCCCAACCTCGTTCCGTTCGACGCGGAGGGCTTCGACACCCGAGACATGCACAACGGCAGCGGCTTCCTCGTCAAGGCGCCGATCGCTGGCATCTACAGGGTGACCGCGCACGTGAGCTGGGTCGGAATCGGCTCGGCGACCCTCCCCGACGGCACCGAGTGCACCGTCGGCGTGGCACGGGGCACACCCGTCGAGCAGGACGGGAACGTTGGGATCTCGAAGGGGGACTGTTCCGACGGGCACGCGATCGAGATGAACCGGACGGTCAGGTTGAACCGTCACGAGACGTTGTTCATGGCGGTCACGCAGGACTCGAACGCCGCCTTCACCCTCGCCGCCTCCCAGGACCCCATCTACCTCGACGTAACCTGGGTCGGGCCCGCATCGTGAAGCGTCGCGCCATCCTGGGCCTGGTCTGCGTGGTCGTCGCCGCGGTCGCCGTGCCCGCCTTTGCCAGCACCCCCGATCGCGGCCTCTACCACTGCTACAACGGCAGCGCCCCCTTCGGCGACCTCAAGCTGAAACGGGGCGACAAGTACGTCTGGAACGGGGGCTCGCCGGGAACGTACGCGTACAAGGCCGCCAGCAAGAAGGTGATCTTCAAGACCGGCGTCTTCCACAAGGACCACTGGTACGGCAAGCACAGCCGCGACCCATCGGACGGGAGCTCGGTGATCAAGCTGTACGAGACGGGCAAGGGATCCCTCGGCATCACCTGTTACGGGACGCGCTGAGCGCGCCCCGGCCTGAAACAATCCCGCGCCCGTGCCGACCATCGAGCGCATCCACGGACGCCAGATCCTCGACTCGCGGGGGAACCCGACGGTCGAGGTCGAGGTGACCCTGGACACGGGCGCCATCGGGCGTGCCGCGGTCCCATCGGGGGCATCCACGGGCGAGTTCGAGGCCGCCGAGCTGCGTGACGACGGCGAGCAGTGGGCCGGCAAGGGCGTCACCGGTGCGGTCGGAAACGTCAATGACGAGATCGCGCCCGCGCTCACGGGAGCCCGGGCCACCGAGCAGGGAGCCATCGACCGCACCCTCATCGACCTCGACGGGACGCCCAACAAGTCCCGCCTCGGGGCGAATGCGATCCTCGGCGTCTCGCTCGCCGTCGCCAAGGCCGCCGCGGCTGAGGCCGGAGAGCCGCTCTACCTCTTCCTCGGCGGTACCGCCGAGACCACCCTTCCGGTGCCGATGATGAACGTGCTGAACGGCGGCGCCCACGCCGACAACAAGGTCGATTTCCAGGAGTTCATGGTGGTTCCTGCGGGGGCGAGCTCGTTCGGCGACGGGCTCCGCATGGGGGTGGAGATCTTCCACGCCCTGAAGGGCGCGCTGAAGTCGCGGGGCCTGGGGACCACGGTCGGCGACGAGGGCGGCTTCGCGCCGGACCTGGGCTCGAACGAGGAGGCGCTCGAGATCCTCATGACCGGCATCGAGGCGGCCGGATACGAGGCGGGCTCCGACGCGTTCATCGCCCTCGACCCCGCCACCAGCGAGCTCTACGAGGGCGGGTCCTACGTCCTCGAGCACGAGGGGCGCTCGCTGTCAGGGGACGAGCTGACCGACTACTGGGCGGGGGTGTGCGACCGGTACCCGGTGGTGTCGATCGAGGACGGGATGGACGAGGAGGACTGGGACGGCTGGAAGGTGCTGACCGAGCGGCTCGGCGACCGGGTGCAACTCGTCGGCGACGACCTCTTCGTGACCAACTCCGAGCGCCTCCAGCGGGGGATCGATGCCGGGGTCGGGAACTCCGTGCTCGTGAAGCTGAACCAGATCGGCACCCTCACCGAGACGCTCGAGACGATCGCCCTCGCGCGCGACGCGGGCTACACGACCGTGATCTCGCACCGCTCGGGCGAAACCGAGGACACGACCATCGCCGACATCGCCGTGGCCACAGGGGCGGGTCAGATCAAGACGGGAGCGCCGTCGCGATCCGATCGCGTCGCGAAGTACAACCAGCTCCTGCGCATCTCTGAGGAGCTCGGGGACCGCGCCGTCTACCCAGGGATCGAGACGTTCGCCGGAAGGTAGAAGGCTCCCGCCGCCGAACCATGGAGCGTGAGCGCTCGCGCGTACCGCGTATCACCGCGCCGCCAGAGCGGCAGGCGGACCCGGATTCACTGGGACAGGCTGGGGAGGATCGCCCTCGTGCTGGTGTTCTTCGCGATCCTGTTCTCGTACATCAGCCCGGCCATGAACTTCTTCGACGCATGGCGCGGCTCCCACGACACGGACTCCCAGCTGCAGTCCCTGCAGCTGGAGCACAAGCACCTCTCCGCCAAGGCCGCCTCCCTGAACGACCCGGGCACGGAGATCGAGGAGGCGCGGCGGATGGGCATGGTGCTCGAGGGCGAGCGCTCCTTCGTGGTCAAGAACCTGCCGCACTGATCGTGTCCCGAGCGGCCGGCTCGCGGGCCGGCGGCGCATGACATCGGCCGCCTTCGTCACGGCGCCGGCCAGCGAGCGCGTCCTGACCGCCGGTGACTACCTGGTCGGCGCGGTCGAGCTCGCGGCGGTGCTCGCGGCGCTGGCGTTCGGCGCCCACCGGGTGCGGCGCCTGCTCCTGCCCGGGTGGTCGGGGGCGCCGGCGAGACTGGTCGAGATCGTCCTCGGCGTCACCGCGCTCGTCTTGGTGAGTGAGATCCTTGGGGCCTTCGGCTGGTTCGACGAGCTCGCCGTGCTCGTGGTCACGATCGTCGTCGGCATCGGCGCGGGGCTCTGTGCCTCGCGGCTCGAGGCCCGACGCGCGCCGAGGCCGTCAGATGCGCCTCCGGGCCCGCCCGTTTGGAGCATCGCCGCCGTGGTCGCGGTCCTCGCCGTCGGCGCGCTCGCGGCAGCCTGGGTGATCCCCACCCTAAGCACGCTTGCCTCCGGGTTCGATCGGACCGACACCCTCTGGTACCACCTGCCCCTCGCCGCGAAGTTCGTGCAGACGGGCT
>Ga0075365_10001303_pt1 | contig 11124 bp, 8 predicted proteins | sample EndMetdeltDD1765_FD_71387 | JGI IMG/M metagenome (GOLD analysis project Ga0075365, IMG submission 71387) | Populus endosphere microbial communities from Tennessee, USA - Endosphere MetaG P. deltoides DD176-5 | ecosystem: Host-associated > Plants > Roots > Endosphere | place: USA: Tennessee... | reverse complement strand
CGCCGCCATCGATGGCGGCGGGCGCCTGCTGATGCCGGGTTTTGTCGATCTTCACGGCGACATGGTGGAACGCGAGATCGCGCCGCGCCCGAACGCGCCGATGCCAATCGATTTCAGCATTCACGAACTGGATAAGAAGCTGGCGGCGGCTGGCGTCACGACCGCCTTTGCCGCCGTCTCCTTCGCGACAGAGAGCGTCTACGGTCATGTCCGCTCGCTTGAGACGACCTCGGCCGTCATCGAGGGTATCAACCGGCTTAAGGATGACCTGCTGATCGATCACCGCGTCCACGCGCGCTACGAGATCACCAACCTCGGTGCCGCACCCACGCTTGAGAAGCTGCTCGATGCCGGTCATGTCGATATGGTTTCGCTGACGGACCACACGCCTGGGCAGGGCCAGTACAACAACATCGAAAGCTACATCCTGAGCATTGCCGAACGCCGCGCCATTTCCGAGGAGATGGCCGCCGAGATGGTCACCAAGCGCATCGAGATGCGCGACAATCCGGACATCGAGATCAAGCTGAAGCGGGTCGTCGATCTTGCCCTGAAATACAAGCTTTCGCTCGCCTCCCACGACGACGACAGCGCCGAAAAGGTCGCGCAAATGCACGATCTCGGCGTCACGATCAGCGAATTTCCGGTGACGCTTGCCGCGGCAGAAGAGGCGCGTCGCCGGGGTCTGTGGACGCTGATGGGCGCTCCGAATGCCCTACGCGGACAATCCATGTCCGGCAATCTCAGTGCGCTCGACGCCGCGGCAGCCGGCCTGCTGACGGTTGTCGCCGCTGATTACCATCCCGCAGCCTTCGTGCCTGGCATTTTCAAGATCGCCGATCGCACGAGCCTGCCCCATGCCGTCGCCATGGCGACGCGCAATGCGGCCCGCTCGGCCGGTCTTCTGGATCGAGGCGAGATCGCCCTCGGCCAGCAGGCGGATCTCGTGGTCGTCGAGATTGGTGACGTGCACCGCATCCGCGCCACGTTCCGCAAGGGCCGTTTCGTCTACAGCGATGGTACGCTGCATCAGCCGCGGGCGCTTGCCGCCTGAGTTCAGGCGCGCTCGCCGATGATCGAAATGACTTTGCCGTTTTCCGCTGACGTGGCGAGGGCGCCTGTGCTGACGGCTTTGCCGCCTTCCATCTGCACCTTGCCTTCGGCAAACAGCCGCAGCGCCTGCGGGTAGAGCTGGTGCTCGACGGTTAGCACGCGCGCCGCTAGGCTCTCGGCACTGTCGTCGGAGCGGATCGGCACGGCCGCCTGGCCGATGACTGGCCCTTCATCCATGCCTTCGGTAACGAAGTGAACGGTGCATCCCGTCACCCGCATGCCAGCATCGATCGCCCGCTGATGGGTGTGCAGGCCGGGGAAGAGCGGAAGTAGGGACGGGTGGATGTTGATCATCCGGCCTTCGTAGCGCTGGATGAAAGTGCCGCTCAGCAGCCGCATGTATCCGGCAAGGCAGAGGATGTCGGGAGACAGTTGATCGAGCGCCGCAAAGATCGCTTCCTCGTGCGCTTCCTTGCTGTCGTAGTCCTTGCGGACGAAGGCGAATGTCCGAATGCCTTCGGCTGCCGCCTTGGCAAGTCCGCCGGCATCGGCCTTGTCGGAGATGACGCCGACGATTTCTGCCGGATAGTCGGCAGCCTTGGCCGCGGCGACTAGCGCCATCATGTTGGAACCGCCGCCGGAGATGAAGACGACGGCGCGTTTGCGCGGCGTCGTCATATGGCGAGCGTACCCTTGTAGAGCGTACCGGCTGCACCCTCGGCGCGGGCAATCATGCGGCCGAGCGCCACGACCGTCTCGCCTTCAGCTTCGAGCGCGGCGGTGACGGTCGCAACGTTCTCAGCCGAAACGACTGCGATCATGCCGATGCCGCAGTTGAAGGTGCGCAGCATTTCCTTGGCCTCAACGCCGCCCGTCTTGGAAAGCCAGGAGAACACCGTAGGAACCTTGACAGCAGCAAGATCGATCTCGGCTGCCAGATGCTTCGGCAGAACGCGCGGAATATTCTCCGGGAAGCCGCCGCCGGTGATGTGCGCCAGCGCCTTGATGGCTTTGGTTTCGCGGATCGCCTTCAGGAGCGGCTTTACATAGATGCGCGTCGGCGTCAGCAGTGCTTCGCCAAGGCTCTTGTCTTCCGCGAACGGAGCCGGGGCATCCCAGGCGAGGCCCGAAATCCCGACGATCTTGCGCACGAGCGAAAAGCCGTTGGAGTGAACACCCGAGGAAGCAAGGCCAAGAATGACGTCGCCCTCGGCAATGTCGCCCGAGGGGAGCAACTGGCCACGCTCGGCAGCGCCGACGGCAAAGCCGGCAAGGTCGTAGTCGCCGGAGGAATACATGCCCGGCATCTCGGCCGTCTCGCCGCCGATCAGTGCACAGCCTGCATCGCGGCAGCCGGCAGCAATGCCTTCGACGATCGCCGCACCCTGGTCGGGGTCAAGCTTACCCGTGGCAAAGTAATCGAGGAAGAACAGCGGCTCGGCGCCTTGGACGACCAGATCGTTGACGCACATGGCAACGAGATCGATGCCGACTGTGTCATGAAAATCGGCGTCGATCGCGATTTTCAGCTTGGTACCGACGCCGTCATTGGCGGCGACGAGAACCGGATCGGTGAAACCAGCTGCCTTCAGGTCGAACAGGCCGCCGAAGCCGCCGATTTCGCCGTCGGCGCCGGGGCGGCGCGTCGAGCGCACGGCGGGCTTGATCTTCTCCACCAGAAGGTTTCCGGCATCGATATCGACGCCTGCGTCGCTATAGGTCAGGCCGTTTTTTCCAGACTGGCTCATGCTGCTCTCCGATGGCTGTGCAGGGGCGGGAAATGTCACCGCCTCAATATGCGGGTCGCCATTGCATGACACGGGCCTACATGCAAGGGATTGCATGGAAAAAGCCCCAATTTCCCGCTCTTTTGACGTAGGCCCTCCGGATTTTCAGCGGCGGGGTTGACCATTCTCTCAGCCACATCCTATGTGCTCGAAAGGTTGCATCGTGACGATGCGGCAAAACGAGACGGTCGATCAGCGGGGAATGTGATGCCACAGCAGGTTAGCGGGGCAGGTCTGAAGCGCCAGGTCATCTTCTGGCTGATCGTACTCGCCTTCTTCATCGGCTTCCTCTTCCTCTTCAGTTCGATCCTACTCCCGTTCCTCGCAGGGATGGCGCTCGCCTATTTCCTCGATCCGGTCGCCGATCGGCTGGAACGCTTTGGGCTGAGCCGCCTGATGGCGACGATCGTCATCTTGATCGCCTTCATCGTCGTGATCGTGCTGGCCTTGATGATCCTGATACCGGTTTTGGCGAGCCAGTTCAGCGATTTTGCCGGTCGCCTGCCGGGCTATATCGATCAGTTGCAGACATTCATTACAACGTCGCAGAACTCTCTCATGCCGGATTGGGTGAGGAACCAGCTCGGGACGATCAAGAACAACTTCTCCGAAATCCTGTCGCAGGGATTTGGACTCCTGACTGGCCTCTTTGGTCAGGTCTGGAGCTCGGGTCTTGCCGTCGTCAACGTGATCTCGCTGATGATCGTTACGCCGGTTGTGGCCTTCTACATGCTGCTTGATTGGGATCGCATGATTGCAAAGGTCGATCAGTACATTCCGCGCGACTATGTAGCCAATGTCCATCAGATCATGCGCGAGATCGACCAGGCGATCGCCGGGTTCATTCGCGGGCAGGGTTCGCTCTGCCTCATCCTGGGCATCTGGTATGCGGTTGGCCTGTCGTTGGTCGGCTTGAACTTCGGCCTGCTGATCGGTCTGTTCGCGGGTATGATCAGCTTCATTCCCTATGTGGGCTCGTTGGTGGGGCTAGTCCTTGCCGTCGGCGTTGCCATCGTCCAGTTCTGGCCCGATTACATCTGGGTCGGCGCGGTGCTCGCGGTATTTTTCAGCGGTCAGTTCATGGAAGGAAACATCCTACAGCCGAAGCTGGTGGGACACAGCGTCGGGCTGCATCCGGTTTGGTTGATGTTCGCGCTCTTTGCCTTTGGCGCGCTGTTCGGCTTTGTTGGCCTCTTGGTCGCCGTGCCGGCGGCTGCCGCGGTCGGCGTGCTTGTCCGTTTTGCGCTTTCGCGCTACCTTGAGAGCGATCTCTATGCTGGCGGGTCGAAGATTGGCCAGGTCGGCAAGACAAAAGCTGATCCCAAATGACTGATGTGAAAAACGCTGCTCCAAGGCGCAATGCCGTCGAACAGCTTCCCTTGGCCTTTTCGCACGATGCGGCAACCGGGCGCGACGATCTGTTGATCTCCGAACGGCTTGCGGCGGCCGTCTCGATCGTCGATGCCTGGCCGCACTGGCCTTCGCCCGTCGTGATCCTCGCCGGTCCAGTGGGCTCCGGAAAATCGCATCTGGCGAACATCTGGAAAGATCACAGTGGTGCCGTCGATATTCATCCAAGGGCCGGTGCCAACGCGGCGATCGATGCCGCCAATGGTCCGGTGCTGTTCGAGGATGTCGATCGGCTTGGCTTCGACGACAATGAACTCTTCCATGTGATAAACAGCGTGCGGGAAAATGGTCACAGTCTTCTGATGACAAGCCGCCTGTGGCCGATGTCCTGGCCGGTAGAACTGCCGGATTTGCGCTCGCGTCTAAAGGCTGCGACGGTTGTTGAGATCGGGGAACCGGACGAGGAACTGCTGTCACAGGTCATTGTGAAGCTGTTTGCTGACCGCCAGCTTTATATTGATGACAAACTGGTCCTCTATATAGTCAACCGGATGGAGCGGTCGCTGAACGCGGCCCAGACAATTGTGGACAGGCTTGATCGACTTGCCCTCTCTCGAGGCACGAAGATTACTCGAACTCTCGCCGCTGAAGTGTTGAATGAATTGGGCAATTCGGAGCCGGCGGATTGACTGTCACAGTTCTGTCGTGAAACTGATATAATTCGCTGGGCGAATGAAACGGGACAATCAGACCATGGATAGTGCAGTCGCGGAGCATCACGAACCTACTCCGGAAACCAATGAGACTGTGCCATCGCTGGAAGAACTGCTCGCCAGTCCTGAACGTTTCATCAATCGCGAATTCTCTTGGCTGCAGTTCAATCGCCGTGTTCTCGAGGAGACGCTGAACATCGAGCATCCGCTGCTTGAACGCGTCCGCTTCCTGTCGATCTCGGCAGCAAACCTCGACGAATTCTTCATGGTCCGTGTTGCAGGCCTCGAGGGGCAGGTGCGTCAGAACATCGTTGTTCGCACGCCCGACGGCAAGACGCCTGCAGAACAACTGGATGCCATCCTTCAGGAAATCGACAATCTGCAGATGGAGCAGCAGGCATCGCTTGCCGTGCTCCAGCAGTATCTCGCCAAGGAAGACATCCTGATCGTCCGTCCGGGTGCCCTCAGTGCATCCGATCGGGCCTGGCTCGCAACGGAGTTCGAGCAGGCGATCTTCCCAGTGTTGACGCCGCTGTCGATCGACCCGGCCCACCCGTTCCCCTTCATCCCGAACCTCGGCTTCTCGATCGGGCTGCAGCTCGTCAGCAAGAACGGCCGTGAGCCCATGACGGCGCTGTTGCGCCTGCCACCGGCACTCGACCGCTTCGTGCGACTGCCCGACGACGGCAACACCATCCGTTACATCACGCTTGAGGACGTCGCCAATGTCTTCATTCACCGGCTCTATCCTGGCTACGAAGTGCAGGGCTCCGGCACATTCCGGATCATTCGCGACAGCGATATCGAAGTCGAGGAAGAAGCCGAAGACCTCGTGCGCTTTTTCGAAACGGCACTGAAGCGCCGTCGCCGTGGATCAGTGATCCGTATCGAGACCGATTCGGAGATGCCCGCGTCGCTGCGCCAGTTCGTTGTTCAGGCCCTCAGTGTTCCGGAAAATCGCGTCGCCGTTCTGCCCGGACTGCTGGCCCTGAACACGCTGTCCGAGATCACCAAGGCGCCGCGTGAAGATCTTCGATTTCCGTCCTACAACGCGCGATTTCCTGAACGCGTCCGAGAGCACGCCGGCGACTGCTTCGCTGCCATCCGCGAAAAGGACATGGTGGTTCACCATCCCTACGAATCTTTCGACGTGGTGGTCCAGTTTCTGCTCCAGGCTGCACGCGATCCTGACGTCCTGGCGATAAAGCAGACCCTCTACCGCACGTCGAACGACAGCCCGATCGTCCGTGCACTGATCGACGCGGCCGAATCCGGCAAGTCCGTTACGGCCCTGGTGGAGCTGAAAGCCCGCTTTGATGAAGAGGCCAATATCCGCTGGGCGCGCGACCTGGAGCGCGCTGGCGTACAGGTCGTCTTCGGCTTCATCGAGTTGAAAACACACGCCAAGATGTCGCTGGTCGTCCGCCGCGAAGAGGGTAAGCTTCGCAGCTACTGCCATCTCGGCACTGGCAACTATCATCCGGTCACCGCGAAGATTTATACCGACCTGTCGTTCTTCACCTGCAATCCGGTGATCGCGCACGATATGGCGAATATCTTCAACTTCATCACCGGCTATGGTGAGCCGGAAGAGAGCATGAAACTGGCGGTTTCTCCCTACACGCTGCGCTCGCGCATCGTTCGCCACATCGAGGAAGAGATCAAACACGCCAAGAACGGCGCGCCGGCGGCGATCTGGATGAAGATGAATTCGCTCGTCGACCCTGAGATCATCGACGCGCTTTACACGGCAAGCAGCGCCGGCGTTGAGATCGATCTTGTCATTCGAGGCATCTGCTGCCTGCGCCCACAAGTGCCTGGTCTGTCCGACAATATCCGGGTGAAGTCGATCGTCGGACGCTTCCTGGAGCACAGCCGCATCTTCTGCTTCGGCAATGGGCACGGGCTGCCGTCCGACAAGGCGCTGGTTTATATCGGCTCTGCGGACATGATGCCGCGCAACCTCGATCGCCGTGTCGAAACGCTCGTCCCACTGACGAATCCGACGGTCCACGAGCAGGTTCTCTCACAGATTATGCTCGGCAATATCATTGACAATCAGCAAAGCTACGAGATATTGCCCGACGGTACGTCCAGGCGCATGGAGGTGCGCAAGGGCGAGGAGCCGTTCAACGCGCAGCAGTATTTCATGACCAACCCCAGCCTGTCCGGTCGTGGCGAAGCCTTGAAATCCAGTGCGCCTAAGCTGATCGCCGGCCTGCTTTCCGGCCGAAACAACAAGTAATATTGGACCTGCATGGTTGAATCAGAAGCCCAGGGGCGCCTTCCAGGGATTGCCCCGGTCTCCGTTGTCGATATCGGGTCGAACTCGATCCGTGTGGTCATCTATGAAGGTATGTCCCGTTCGCCGACGATCCTTTTCAACGAAAAGGTGTTGTGCGGGCTCGGCAAGGGCATTGCGCTGACCGGCAAGATGGATGAGGCGAGCGTCGAGCGCGCTCTGGCCGCTCTTCACCGGTTCAAGGCATTGTCCGATCAGGCGCGCGCTGCCACCATGTTCGTGCTGGCGACCGCGGCTGCCCGCGAAGCATCAAATGGACCGGATTTTATCCATCAGGCAGAAACAATTCTGCAGCGTAAGGTCCGCGTTCTCTCCGGTGAAGAAGAGGCGAAGTTCTCCGCCCTCGGCATTGTCAGCGGCTTCTATGAGCCGGACGGTATCGCTGGTGACCTGGGCGGCGGTTCGCTCGAACTGATTGATATCAAGGGCAAGGAAATCGGCAACGGCGTAACCTTGCCGCTTGGCGGCCTTCGCCTGTCCGAATATGCCGGCGGCTCGATGGAGAAGGCCCGCACGTTTGCTCGCAAGCATGTGAGAACAAGCTCCAAGCTTCTGGCGAAGGGCGCTGGGCGCACCTTCTACGCCGTGGGGGGCACCTGGCGAAACATCGCCAAGCTGCACATGGAATTGACGCAGTATCCGCTGCATATGATGCAAGGTTACGAGGTCTCGCTCGAGGCGATGATGCAGTTCCTCGATCAGGTGGAGATCGCCAGGGACTCGAGAGATCCCGCATGGTTGGCCGTCTCGAAGCATCGCCGCGCGTTGCTTCCCTTCGGCGCGGTCGCCATGAAGGAAGTCCTGAGTGCGATGAACCCCTCTGTTATCTCGTTTTCGGGGCAGGGCGTGCGCGAAGGCTACCTCTATTCATTGCTTTCCGACAGCGAGCGCCGCAGCGATCCACTATTGGCCGCGGCGGGCGAGCTTGCCATTCTCCGTGCCCGTTCGCCGGAGCATGCCAGAGAACTGGCGGAGTGGACCGGTCGGATGATGCCCTATTTCGGCATCACCGAGACGAAAGAAGAGGCGCGCTATCGTCAGGCCGCATGCCTGCTCGCCGACATCAGCTGGCGCGCACATCCCGACTATCGCGGCTTGCAGGCACTGAACATCATTGCCCATTCGTCCTTCGTCGGCATCAGCCATCCCGGCCGGGCATTCATCGCGCTCACCAACTACTACCGGTTCGAGGGGCCGCATGATGACGGCGCGACGGGGCCGTTGGCGACGATCGCTACGCCGCAATATGTCGAGCGCGCCAAACTGCTCGGCGGAATGCTGCGGGTCGTCTACCTTTTCTCGGCATCCATGCCGGGCGTGGTCCGCAACCTGAGTTTCCAGAAGTCGTCCAATCCCGATCTGGACCTGGAGTTCGTGGTTCCGGCGGAGTACAGCGACTTTGCCGGTGAGCGCCTTGATGGCCGCCTGCAACAGTTGTCCAGACTCACCAACAAGCGCTTGGCTTTCCGCTTCGAGTAGCGCTTCGCGCTTGACCAAGGCACACCGCCGCGAACAAACCGACGACTTTGTTGATCGCTTATGGCGCATTCCCACAAATTTCGTCCCTAAGTTGACGTATTGGTTCGGTATGCTTGCAACCAACATCACGAGCGAAATTTGGGCGAGAGACATGATCACGGATATTGAGGACTTTTTTACGAAAGGATGCGGACGCTGCGAGCGGTTTGCGACACCGGACTGTTCGACACGGCAATGGATTGACGGCCTAAACGAACTTCGCCGCATCTGTCGCGATGCGGGCCTCGTCGAGACGGTGAAATGGGCGCATCCCTGCTACATGCACGAAGGCCGCAATATCGTGATACTCGGTGCCTTCCGCGGCGATTTTCGCGCAAGTTTCTTTAACGCCGCACTGATGAAGGATCCCGAAGGCGTGCTTGAGAAGCAGGGATCGAACACCCAACATCCCGACATGCTCCGTTTTGTAAGCAATGCACAGGTAGCAAAGATGGAACCCGTCATCCGGTCCTACTTGAAGGAGGCGATGGGCTATGCGGAGGCAGGCATTAAGCTGCCTAAAGAGCAAAGCCAAATAGAACTGCCTGACGAGTTGGTGGAGGCCCTGGATTCCGACCCTGAACTTGCCGAGGCTTTTCACGAGCTGACGCCCGGCCGGCAGAAAAGCTACGTGATCAATCTCAACGGGGTGAAAAAGTCGGAAACGCGAACGACGCGGATTGCTAAATTCCGAGATCACATTCTCGCTGGAAAGGGCGCAACAGAGCGCTAGTCCGAATTTTCGAACGCCCAACCGATCTGGTGTCTGCCGCGTCATTCCCGAAAAAGCCCCGCTCCTTCGAGCGGGGCCCTCCTTATGAGCGTAAACTTACTTCGCGTTCAGGAGCTCGCCGACTTCGAGCAGGCTGAACTCGTTGTTGTCGGCCTTGTCGACAGCGCGGCCCGCCGAGAAGGGCAGGTTGTTGTCGTTGCCGACGACGATATGGGTGGCATCGACGCGATCGACGTTCTCGATCGTTACGAACGGCATGTCGTAGATGCCATCCTTGCCGCTAGCTTTCTTCTTATTGTCCGGGTCCTTGATGTTCAGGAGGTCGATGTAGCCAATCTTGCGAACAGACTTGCCGACGTTGGCGTCGTTGAACTCGATCTTGTAGATACGCTTGAGGTCGGCCGGTGCCTCGAAGCAATCCGGCTTCGGCTGCTTGGGATCGGCGCAAGCCTTGTCCTTCGTGCCGGCGCCGTTGTCGCGTTCGATGACGAGCGCGGTCGTGTCGTCGAGCATGTTGAAGTCGCCGATCGAAACGCCCTTGTCCTCGAAGGGGTAGAACCAGCTGCGGCCTGTCCAGCTCTTGGAGGCAGTGTCGAACTCGATGACGCGGATGGCGGTATGGCCGTCAACCGACTCCATCTTGCCGTCGTCCTGATAGATAGCGCCTTCCAGAAGGCCGTAGAGCTTGCTGCCATCCTTCGACATTGCAAGACCTTCGAAGCCACCCGAGCGCTTGAGGTTGAACACAGGCATCTTGGCGATCGGATTTGCCGGAACGGAGAGCACCGGATTGTCGGGCGACATAACCGGCTTGCCGTCGACAGTGGTCGAGATCACGTCGGTCAGGCGGCCTTCCGTGTCGAACTTGAGGATATAGGGTCCGAACTCGTCGCCGACCCAGAAACCATCGGTCACAGGCTGCACGGATTCGATGTCGAAATCTGCGCCTGTGAGATAACGCTTCTCAGCGCCTTCCAGAACGATCGGGAAAGGAGCTTTCTTGCTGGGGTCGGAGAGGAAGAGGTTCTTGACGACCTCGACCTTGCCCGTCTGCCAGTCGAACTTTGCCTGATGCAGGAAGAGCATCGCGTCGCTGGAGTTCGCCTTCGAGCCGAAGCCGTTGTCGGAGAGCGTCCAGAACGTGCCATCCGGCATGGTCTTGATGCCGGAGAAGCCCTGGATTGGTTGACCGTCGAAGGGCAGCTTCAGATCGGTGACGCGAGCGCCGTCCTTGCCGGGAACCGTACCGAGCGCTTCGGTGCGCTTGCGGTCGGCGGTCGTGAACTTGCCCGAGTGCTTGAGGAACTCAGGCGCATCGGCTGGAGCCGCGACGAGTGTGTTGGCCGGCAGAATGGCCTGGCCTGCGAGCTTAGCTGGAAATTCCTGCTGGTCGGCGGCGGCCGAACCAGCGATCAAAAGAAGAAATGAAACAGAAGCGAGAAGAGTATTTTTCATCGAAACCCCCAAGGATTGGAATGCGGGTCTCGATTAGCAATGCTTTCATGTCGGCGCGTTGACGCTTGCGTGAAGCTTTGGTGACGCCTTGCGGTTGTCTGCCTTGGCGAGCGCGATAACGCCGAGGCTCTGGCCGCGGCCCTTGACGGCGTGGCTTCCAAGATCCTCGGCCGAGACCGTCTCCGGCATCTTGATCCGCTGGGCGAGGTCGCT
>Ga0075365_10001302_pt1 | contig 11130 bp, 11 predicted proteins | sample EndMetdeltDD1765_FD_71387 | JGI IMG/M metagenome (GOLD analysis project Ga0075365, IMG submission 71387) | Populus endosphere microbial communities from Tennessee, USA - Endosphere MetaG P. deltoides DD176-5 | ecosystem: Host-associated > Plants > Roots > Endosphere | place: USA: Tennessee... | reverse complement strand
GCCACCAGCGAGCCGAGAAAGGCCAGCCACCCCATGGTGATGTGCGAGTAGCGCACGTGCCAGCGGCTGAGATTGAGGTAGGCGAACAGGAACACCAAGAGCGTCGCTGCGAGGATCGCTTCGCCTGATGCGCGCCAGACGCGCTCGGCGCCGGACGACATGTCGAGCACCTTGCCCCAGAAGCCGAAGTCGATGCCGATATAGACCAGCACTGCCCACGACAGCCCCGCCGCAGCGGGGAACATGATGCTGCCCTTCACCACGAACAGGATCGTCAGCACCAGCGACAGAAGGCCGGCAATGCCGATGACGATGCCCTGGTAGAGTGTGAACGAGTTGACCTTGTCCTTGTATGCTTCGGGTTCCCACAGATAGAGCTGCGGCAGCTTGTCGGTGCGCAGCTCGACTACGAATGTGACGACTGATCCCGGATCGAGCGTGACGCGGAAGATGTCGGTGATCGGGTTTTCCTGCCGCTCGGGGCGGTCGCCGGTCGAGGGCGTGATGGTGGCGATGCGCGACAGGCCGAGGTCGGGCCACAGCAGCCCGGACGAGACGATGCGGTAGTGCGGAGCGACGATCAGGCGGTCGAGCTGGTCGTCGGTGTTGTTGGCGAGCGCGAACACCACCCAGTTGGTGCCGCCTTCACGGGCACGGACCTCGATGCGGCGGACGATGCCGTCGGTTCCGGGCGCCGTCGACACCTGGATTCGATCGGTGTCGCTCTTCTGGAACTCGAGGATGCCGGTGAGATCGATCGCAGGCGAATCGGAGCGGACGCTGACGGCGTCGACCGCGTGCGCAGCCGTGATGCTCGCGAACAGCGCGAACGCAAGCACAGCAATGCCGCGCGAGACACGCGCAATGCGCTCTGAGAACCGCAATGTCTGCTCCGCGTCAAAACCTCTTGCGAGGCCTGTGTTAGATGCCACGAAACTTAAGGAAAACCAAGGGTTTCCGCCCCGTCCACCCCGCCCTCAGGTGGCCAACACAATCTTGCCAATATGATGGCTGGACTCCATGCGCGCGTGGGCTTCGGAGGCCTTGGTCAGCGGATAAACGCTGTCCATCAAGGGCTTGACCTTGCCGTCGCGCAACAGCGGCAACACCTTCGCCTCCAGGGCGCGGGCAATGGCGGCTTTATCCTCGATTGCCCGGGCGCGCAATGTCGATCCGGTGTGGGTCAGCCGTTTCAGCATGATCCGCCGAAAATCAACATTTGCCTTGGGATTGCCCAAAAAGGCGATCTGGACGATGCGGCCTTCGATGGCCGCTGCCTCGTAATTCCGCTCGATGTAGTCGCCGCCGACCATGTCGAGGATGACGTTGGCGCCCGCGCCGCCCGTTGCGGCCTTGGTTTTGGCGACGAAGTCTTCGGTTTTGTAGTCGATCGCGTGGTCCGCGCCGAGTTTCAGGCAGGCGTCGCACTTCTCTTTCGAGCCCGCGGTGATGATCACTTTTGCGCCGAATGCTTTCGCAAGCTGAATGGCCGTGGTGCCGATGCCGGATGATCCACCATGGATCAGCAGCGTCTCGCCCGCCTTCAATGCCCCGCGCTCGAACACGTTGTGCCAGACGGTGAAGAAGGTTTCCGGAATGCCGGCGGCTTCGTTCATCGAGAGCGATGGCGGAGCAGGCAGCGCATGGGTTTCATGCGCGGTGCAATATTGTGCGTAGCCGCCACCCGGAACCAGCGCCATCATTTTGTCGCCGATCTTGAAGCGCGTTGCGCCCGCGCCGAGCGCGATGACTTCGCCTGCAATCTCCAGGCCCGGAATGTCGCTTGCGCCCGGCGGCGGCGGATAGTTTCCCGTGCGCTGCGCGACGTCGGGGCGATTGACGCCGGCGGCGGCGACTTTCACGAGGATTTCATTCGGACCGGGTTTCGGGACAGGTCGCTGTTCGGGTACGAGCGCTTCCGGTCCACCGGGCTTCGGGATGCCGATGGCGGTCATTTGTGTGGGCACCGTGCTCATGGTCCTCCCCGGTGTTTTGAGCGCGAAACAATGTGTGGCTGCGATTGGGCTCGCAAGCGCGTTCGCGCGATGTGCTTAATCTGCACGCCGCCGTGCGATATGATAGCCGATCCTGAAATCTTTTGGGATGTGAGCTGATCGTGCTTGCTTCAATCGGAACGTGGTGAGGATCGCATGGCAACTGACGACGAAGACCGTCCGCGCAAAAAGATCACGCACGAGATCGGCCAGGATCTCGCACTGCTTTCGGTCGGTGAACTGGCCGAGCGGATTACGCTTCTGCAAGGCGAGATCGAGCGATTGCAGGCCGCCTCAAGTTCGAAGCAGGCGAGCCGCAGCGTCGCCGACAAGTTCTTCAAGTCGTGACGGCCGCAGGCGGCAGACCACGTGTGAACGGCCTCGACATGGCAAACGGTAACCGCTGCCGGCTGCGACAAAATTGCAAATAAATCCTGAAAAAATTAGCTCATTTACGAAAGATTAAGCTTTCTCGTCCATTACTTGGGTCGTCCAGCTTTGGACACCGAGTGGCTCCTGTCCACTCTGTTTGACGCCTCCCTGTTATCAACTATTTAGCCGCCGGAAACGGCGGCTTTTTTTTGCCCGCATTTCGCCTCGGTGGTTCTCGCATCCGGTATCCAGCGCGGAAACCATATCCGGCCTTATCGCTGGACTCTGCACTCGCGCCGCGCGATGATTTCCCGGCGCAAGAATTTGTTCAGCATAAACTGCGCAGGGCGTTCGTAGAGTTTTGCGTGAGGCGTTAACCATGTCCGACAATTCGGCACGTGAGGCGGATCTGGTTCTCTTCAGCGAGAGGCTGGCCGGTTCGGCTGTCTTCTCCACGCTGTTCCGCGAGGGCATGAACCTCGTCGAGGAGACCGCGGCCTATCTCGACGGTGCCGGTCGCAAGGACGCCAAGACGCTCGATCGCTCAGCAAGCCTCACCTACGCCACCGAGAGCATGCGCCTCACCACGCGGCTGATGCAGCTCGCATCGTGGCTGTTGCTGCATCGGGCGGTGAAGGAAGGCGAGATGTCGCTCGCGCAGGCGAACCGCGAGAAGGTCAAGGTGAAGCTCACCGCAGCCGAGCCTGGCGCTTTGGATGCGGTGTCAAAGCTGCCCGCAAGGCTGCAGGATCTGATCGAGCGCTCGATGGCGCTGCAGGCGCAGGTGAAGCGGCTCGACGGGTCCATCCACGCGCCGGCGCTCGAGCCGGCCGTGATCGGTAATCCGCTGGTGCCGCAGCTCGACAGGTTGAAGGCTGCGTTCGAGCGGCAATAACCGAACAGAGCCGTGAAAACGAAAACGCCCTGCCAGAGCAGGGCGTTTTGTTTTGGAGCCGGATCGGGCGCTTATTTCTTCAGGAAGCCCTCGAAACGCTTGTTGAAGCGCGACACGCGGCCGCCGCGGTCCAGGATCTGCTGCTGGCCGCCGGTCCAGGCCGGGTGCGACTTGGAGTCGATGTCGAGGTTCAGCGTGTCGCCGTCCTTGCCGTAGGTCGACCGGGTCAGGAACTCGGTGCCGTCCGTCATGACGACCTTAATCGTATGATAATTCGGGTGAATTTCGCTTTTCATAACGGCATCCTTGGCGCGCCGGCGCGCTCGGTCTGGTTTGAAGTGTCCGGATTTGGCGGCTCTATATCGCACCAGCCCCCGTGAGACAAGGCGATCAGGGCCCGGATTGAGGGCCTACGCCTGCACGGCCGGTTTTGACTTCGCTCAAGTCACACAGGCCGACGAAACCGTAGTCGTCACGGGCGCGTATGGAGAGTGCGTGGTGCCGCCGGCGGCGTCATCGCGCATCATTTTGACGATGTCTGCGATCACTGTCGGGTCACCATCGGCGGGCCAATCCCGGAAATGTCATGACCTGCGGCTCGCCGCGGACCTTGAACAGCGGCGTCGCCCGCATGAAGTGGATCGAGAATGACTGCGGGGGCGAGATCCTGATGCGCGACGCTAAGCCTTTCTGCGGGCAGCGAAAACCCGCCCTTCACATTCACTGCTGGCCACCTTGCCGCAATTGCCATCGCCGTCCGCATGGCCTATCCCCGGCGCGGACAACTGCGGCCGAGGTTGCATGAGCACGCTGGGACGGATCGACGGCGGGGGACGCGGCGGGGCGCCCGCGCGCGTGTCCAGTGCGCTGCAGGCCGGCGATGACGTAACGGCGGTCGCCGGTATGGCGGAGGCCGCACGCGGCGCAAAACTGCGGCCGCTACTGGCGCTTCTGCCCTATGTGGCGCGCTACCGGGGCCGGGCGCTGTGCGCGCTGGTCGCGCTGGTCGTCGCCGCGCTGACGACGCTGGTCGTGCCGGTTGCCGTGCGGCGCATGATCGACTTCGGCTTCACCGCCGACGGCATCGCGATGATCAACAACTACTTCAGCGTGATGATCGCCGTCGTCGCGGTGCTCGCCGTCTCCAGCGCCTCGCGCTACTACCTTGTCATGACCATCGGCGAGCGCATCGTCGCCGATATCCGCAGCCAGGTGTTCGAGCACCTGACGGCGCTGTCGCCCTCGTTCTTCGATTCCGCCCGCAGCGGTGAATTGATCTCGCGGCTGACCGCCGACACCACCCAGATCAAGTCCGCCGTCGGCGCGTCCGTCTCGATCGCGCTGCGCAATTTCGTGCTGTTCGTCGGCGCCGCCACCATGATGGTGGTGACCAGCCCGCGCCTGTCCGGTTTCGTGCTGTTGATGATCCCGCTGGTCGTGCTGCCGCTGGTGGCGTTCGGCCGCTGGGTGCGGCGGCTGTCGCGTGACGCGCAGGATTCGCTTGCCGAAGCGTCCGCCTATGCCTCCGAGCTGATCGGCGCGAGCCGCACGGTGCAGGCCTTCACCAACGAGCGGCTGGCGACGCAGCGCTTCTCCGGCGAGGTCGAGCGCGCCTACGAGACCGCGCGCAATTCGACCAAGGCGCGCGCCCTGCTCACCGCGATCATCATCTTCATCATCTTTACCAGCGTCGTCGGCATCCTGTGGGTCGGCTCGCACGACGTGCTGACCGGCCAGATCTCCGCCGGCACGCTCAGCCAGTTCATCCTCTATGCGGTGTTCGCCGCGGGCAGCCTCGGCGAGTTGAGCCAGGTCTGGGGCGAGGTGTCGGCGGCGTCCGGCGCGGCGGAACGTCTGTTCGAGATCCTGCGCGTCAAGCCCGAGATCGCAGCGCCGGCACATCCCCGCGCGCTGCCCCTGCCACCGCGCGGCGACGTGGCGCTTGAGAATGTCCGCTTCGCCTATCCGGCGCGGCCGGAGACGTTTGCGATCGACGGCGTGTCGCTGAACGTCCGCCAGGGCGAGAAGGTCGCGATCGTCGGTCCTTCCGGTGCGGGCAAGAGCACGCTGTTCCATCTGCTGCTGCGATTCTACGATCCGACCAGCGGCAGGATCGATTTCGACGGCGTTGGCGTACGCGACGCCGATCCGCATGAGGTGCGCAAGCGCATCGCGCTGGTGCCGCAGGACTCGGTCGTCTTCGCCGCGAGCGCACGCGACAACATCCGCTTCGGCCGCCCCGAGGCAAGCGATGCCGAGATCGAGCACGCGGCGCAGCTCGCGCACGCGACCGAGTTCATCCGCCTGTTGCCGCGCGGCTTCGACACGCCGCTCGGCGAGCGTGGCGTGACGCTGTCAGGCGGACAGCGCCAGCGCATCGCGATCGCCCGTGCAATCCTGCGCGACGCGCCGCTGCTGCTGCTCGATGAGGCGACCTCGTCGCTCGATGCGGAAAGCGAGACGCTGGTGCAGACCGCGCTCGAGGACCTCATGCGCAACCGCACCACGCTGGTGATCGCCCATCGCCTCGCGACCGTGCTCTCCTGCGACCGCATCGTCGTGATGGAGCAGGGCAGGATCGTCGAGCAGGGCACGCACACCGAGCTTGCCGCGGCCGGCGGCCTCTATGCGCGGCTCGCCAAGTTGCAGTTCCAGGGCGTATGAGCGCTGCAATCGTTTTGGAGGACAATGCTGCAGCCGGCGTCGATGTTCGCCGCAAGCACATGCCTGAGCATCTGGCTTTCCTGCAGCGAAATGCCGCGACGATACAGGCGGCCGGGCCATTGGCTGAGGCCGACGGCCAAGGCGCCGGCGGCCTCTGGCTGGTCGAAGCGAAAGACCCCTCTGCAGTTGACGCCCTGGTGGGAAGATCCGTTCTGGCCGACCGGCTTGCGCAAGTCGGCGCGAATCTTGACCTGGAATCAGGTTTTCGCTGACGGCAAAGCGCTGATCAAGGGTTGACGTACGGCATGCGACTGCGTCGGCCCAAGCCACATCAAGCGGCGAGAAAGCCGTCGACGGCGGCCTGATCGCTGTCGAGCACCCAGCACTCCTGCAGCTTTCCGTCCTTGATCGCGTAAACCAGGATGCGCTCGAACTCCGCGCGCCTGCTGTCGCGTTCGAACGACTCGCGCGCGATGATGACGGCACGCACAGGCCCCGCCATCACGTCGACGATCGACATCAGCTTGCGGTTGGTGCGCGCCGAGAATTTCGCCAGCGTGGTCAGTGCCGCCTGCTTGCCGACATGGTCGCCCGCGAACGGGTTCTGGCCGAAATAGTGCAGGGTGAAATCGTCGTGGTAGCAGTCGGCGATTGCGGCGCGATCGCCTGATCGCCAGGCCGCGGCATAGCGTTGCACGGCTTCGAGGTTTGTTGTTCGGGTGTCGACCGCATCCATAGGCTTTCCTCCTGCTGCCGGGAGAGAAGCCGACCCGTAGCCGAAAATGAGACTGTGGCGCTTTCAGAAACTGGCTGCGCTCAGCCCCTGCCGTCCTGAATGCTCAGCCGTGCTGCGGCGAGCTGCGACGGCGACAGGCCGAACATCTCGCGAAATGCTGCGCTGAAATGAGATGAGCTGGCGAATCCCGCGGCCAGCGCGGCCTCGGTGAGGGGCCGGCCTGCGGTCATACTGCGGACGGCAGCGCCCATCCGCATCCACATGCGGTAGCGGCGAAACGGTACGCCGGTCGCAGCCTTGAACAGATGCAGGAAGCGGGACGGCGAAAGGCTTGCCTTGCGCGCGACTTGCTCCAGGGCATGCGGCTTGTCCGGATTCTCGCGCAAGCTCTGCAGCGCCGCGGTGATCCGCGCGTCTTCAGGCAGCGGCCTGCCGAGACCAAGTGCTGCTGCAATCTCGATCCGAGCCTCACGCCATGGCCGGCCATCACGCAATGCGTCGAGCGCATCGAGGTAGCGCGTCTCACCGGCAAGCCGCGTCGCAAAGCGTTCGCGCATGGCCTGCATTGACGCCGCAACGTGTCGAAAATCGTCGCTGCGGGCATCGACATACAGAAACGCCATGGTCACGTCGCCGCAGCGCAGGTGATGCAGTGTATTGGCCGGGATCAGCGCCGTCCGGCAGGCGATGTATCCTTGGTCCGGTCGCTTCGGATCGCGTGCGACCTTGAAGGGGCCGTCCACGCCCGCGCAGAGCACTGCGACCGCATTGCGATGAGCGCTGAGGCCCAACGCCTTCCCAAGGAACAGCGTGCGTGCGCCCCAGAAGAACAGTTTTGGAGCATCTTCTGCGGTCAGAGCACGCACCGCAGAGCCGCTGGCCATCTCAGCGTTCCGTCAGCTTCAACTCGATGCGGCGGTTGCGCTTGAATGCGTCTTCCGTCTTTTCCGGATCGATCGGCTGGAATTCGCCGAAGCCGGCGGCGACCAGGCGCTGCGGGGAGATGCCGTGTGCGATCAGGAACTGCACCACGCTGATCGCACGCGACGACGACAGCTCCCAGTTCGAGGGGAATTGGGGGCTCGCGATCGGCCGCACGTCGGTGTGCCCGTCGACCCGCAGCACCCAGGGAATTTCTGCCGGAATCTGCCGCTCGAGCTCGATCAGCGCCGCGGCGAGGCGGTCGAGCTCGGCGCGGCCTTCCGGCTTGAGCACGGCCTGGCCGGCGTCGAAGAACACTTCCGACTGGAACACGAAGCGGTCGCCGACGATGCGGATGTCGCTTCGGTTGCCGAGGATCGCGCGCAGGCGACCGAAGAACTCCGAACGGTAGCGTGCCAGCTCCTGCACCCGCTGCGCCAGGGCCACGTTCAGCCGCTGGCCGAGCTCGGCGATCCGGGTCTGCGAATCCTTGTCGCGCTTCTCCGAGGCGTCGAGGGCTGCCTCCAGCGCGGCGAGCTGGCGGCGCAGGGCGCTGATCTGCTGGTTCAGCACCTCGATCATCGCCTGCGCGCGCGAGGAAATTTGCTTCTCGGAATCGAGCGCCTTCGACAGTTCGCCGGCGCGGCCGGCGGCGTCGTTGCCCTGCGAGGCGAGGCCTTCATAGAGGCCCTTGATCCGGTCGCGTTCGCCTTCCGCGGCGGCAAGGCCGGCGCGCATCTGCGACAGCTGTTCGTCGAGATTGAGCCTGCCGAGCTTCTCCAGCGACAGCAGCTCGTTGAGCTGGGCAATCTGCGCGTTCAGCCGTTCCAGCGCCTTGTCCTTGCCGCTGACTTCCTGGCTCAGGAAGAACTGCACGACGACAAACACCGACAACAGGAAGATGATCGCCAGGATGAGCGTCGAGAGCGCGTCGACGAAGCCCGGCCAGTAGTTGAAGGCTTCGCCGCCTCGTCGGTTGCGTGCAAGCGCCATGGCGGTTCTCCGAAAGCTAGCTCTTCTCGGGCTCGCGTGCGATGTGCTCGAGCAGCCGCTTGATCTCGCGGTTCTGCTCGCCCTGTCCATCGGCCCATTCGCGGATCAACTGCTGTTCGCTGCGCATGTGCTGCACAAGCCCCTGAATTGCATCCGCGAGATTGGCCATCGCCGTGGTCGCGGCGCGGCCCGAGCCCATGTCCTCGATCGCCGCGCGCAGCCGGTCGACGACGTTGTAGAGGTCAGTCGGTGTGGTGACGCCGCCCCCGGCCGGCTCGGACGTATATTCGCGCACGATCGTCACCAGCCAGTCCTCGAGATCGGTGTAGAAGCGGTTCTGCGCCTGGCTCGATTGCAGGTCGAGAAAGCCGAGCACCAGGGAACCGGCGAGACCGAACAGCGACGACGAGAACGAAATGCCCATGCCGCCGAGCGGGGCGGCGAGACCTTCCTTCAAAGCGTCGAAGATCGAGCCGGCGTCGCCGCCGACCTTCAGCCCCTCGATCACCTTGCCGACCGAGCCGACTGTTTCGATCAGGCCCCAGAACGTGCCGAGCAGGCCCAGGAAGACCAGCAGGCCGGTCATGTACCGCGACAGGTCGCGCGCTTCATCGAGGCGCGTGGCGATCGAGTCGAGCATATGTCGCATGGTCTGCTGCGTGATCGCGGTCCGCCCGGTGCGGTCGCCGAGCAGCACGGCCATCGGCGCCAGCAGCGTCGGCCTGCGGTCGAGCGCCAATCCCGGATCGGAGATGCGAAAATTGTTGACCCAGCGGATCTCCGGATAGAGGCGGATAACCTGCCGGAACGACAGGATGATGCCGATCGCCAGAACGCCGATGATGACACCGTTCAATCCCGGGTTGGCAAGGAAGGCGGCCCAGATCTGTTTGTACAGCACGAGGATCAGGAGCGCGCAGAGCACCAGGAACACCAGCATCCGGAACAGGAAGATGCTCGGCGAGGAAAGCTTCGCCGGTTCGACGGAGGCTGCATAGCTGTGCATCGGGTCGCGCGCCATTTCTCAAGAGCTCGGTGTGCCAAAAGGCGTAGGAGGGGACGTTTTCTGCGGTCAATATGGCATAGGACTTTCCGGAAAACAGGTGAATTGATCGAAATCGACAGCTTCGCCGCAAGGAACTGACGGTCGAAACCCGGCTCCGCTTTGAGACGTATTTATGACCCGAGTTTATCCGTTGGGAGCCTCGGGCAGATGGGACTTCCGTTCGTCGTTGCGCTGGTCGCGATGGCCGCAAGCCTTTGTGCGCTGATGGCGGGCGCCTGGCTGATCCAGCAGCGCACCGGCAACTCCGGCTGGGTCGATACGACCTGGACGTTTGCGACGGGGTTCGTCGGTGTGGTCGCGGCGCTGTGGCCGTTTGCCGCTGATGCGCTGGTTCTGCGGCAGTTCATGGTGGCGGCGCTGGTCCTGGCCTGGGCCTTGCGGCTTGGACTTCACATTGCCATACGCTCGGCCGGCATCCACGACGATCCCCGCTATGCCGAATATGCGAAACAGTGGGGTCCGGCGGCGCCGCGCAAGATGTTCGTCTTTCTCCAGCAGCAGGCACTCGGCTCGCTGCCGCTGGTGTTTGCAATCTTTGTTGCCGCACAGCTGCCGGCCGCGGCGCTCCGCCTGCAGGATTATCTCGGCGCGCTGATCCTGCTTGTTGCGATCGCTGGTGAGGGAATCGCCGACGCCCAACTGAAACGCTTTCGGGGGGATCCTGCCAACAAGGGCAAGGTGTGCGAGGTTGGCTTGTGGCGCTGGTCGCGGCATCCGAACTATTTCTTCCAGTGGTTCGGCTGGCTGGCCTACCCGGTGATCGCGATCGCACCCGGCTATCCGTGGGGTTTTGCCGCGTTGCTTGCACCACTCTTCATGTTCGTCATCCTGAACTACGTCACGGGCGTGCCGCCGCTCGAGGAGCAGATGGCCCGCTCGCGCGGCGAAGCCTGGCGCAGCTATCAGGCGCGAACCAGCCGCTTCTTCCTGCGTCCGCCGAAGTCCTGATGGACCGGCGTTCGCAGCCGCGATCGTCCTGAAAGAACATTTGTTTTTCAGCCACCGGCAAATCTGCATGGCGGACAAGGCGTTTGCGCCGCTTGATGCGCTCGCGCAATTATATGATGATGATCATCGTAATTTGTGCGGGCGGTGCTCGCATTTTTCCGACAGGGCCGTCTTGATGGATGCGCGATCGCCTGTGATGCCGGATCTGGCTCCGCCAGCTCTGCAGCCTGCCGCGATCAATCCGCTGACGCTGCGGCTGCTGCAGGCGCCGATCATCCCGCTGATCCTGAAACTGTCCTGGCCGAACATGATGATCATGCTGGCACAGGCGGCCGCGGCCCTGGTCGATACCTGGTGGCTGGCGAAGCTCGGCAACGACGCGCTTGCCGGCATGGTGCTGGTGTTTCCGTTCGTGCTGCTGGTCGGCACCGTGTCCGGCGGATCGATCGGCGCCGGGATTTCCGCAGCGGTCGCCCGCGCGCTCGGAGCACGGCAACAAGCGCATGCGGATGCCGTCCTCATGCACGGACTGATCATCAAC
>Ga0075365_10001301_pt1 | contig 11131 bp, 10 predicted proteins | sample EndMetdeltDD1765_FD_71387 | JGI IMG/M metagenome (GOLD analysis project Ga0075365, IMG submission 71387) | Populus endosphere microbial communities from Tennessee, USA - Endosphere MetaG P. deltoides DD176-5 | ecosystem: Host-associated > Plants > Roots > Endosphere | place: USA: Tennessee... | reverse complement strand
TTTTTTGTAAAAGAAATATCAAGTTAAAACTTTCCAAAACTTTATAATGAAGTCAGAAAGGAAAACAAATCATGAACATTTTAAAATTATTCAAACAACCAGCATCAGCAGAATGGATCGAAACTATGCTGATCAAAGAAACAAAAAAAACAGGTGAGCGCCCAACTCTCCCTTCAGCAATCAACGAGGAGATAGTAGTAAATCAAACGGTCTCGGCGACTGAACATGCTAGACAAACAGTTTGCACAAGTGAAAATTTCACACATAATGATGAAGAGAATCAGCAAATCAGAAAAGTGCATGATGAACTAGCAGGGATTATCTTCACACCAGCACTCGCATTTTAAGCCGCGACAACTGCTGAAGTAAATTTGGTGAGATTAAAAGACGTTCGATGTAAGTCACAGAGACCATGTGTTTTGATTGCTGCTTGGTGTTTCTTGGTACCATAGCCTTTGTTTGTGAAGAAATCATACACTTTATATTGCTCATGCAGTTTTTGCATAAGCTCATCACGATACACTTTTGCAATAATCGACGCGGCAGCAATTGAAACGCTTTTGGCATCACCATGAATAATTGGTTTTTGCTTTTTGCGGGCGATATGCTGGATATAAAAGGCATCCATGAGGATAAATTGCGGTTTTATCGAAAGCGTTTTAATCGCTTGTCGAAATGCTTGTTGTGCGGCTTTCCCAACTCCCACTGCATTAATCACTTCAACAGATACTTCCGCTATAGAAAAAGCCAGTGCTTCTTCTTTTATAATCTCAGAAAGTTTTTTTCTTTTCTTGGCAAGAAGAAGCTTTGAATCATTAACTTCCCCCGCTGCTGAAAAATCTTTTGAGAGAATAACCGCTGCAGCGACAACAGGACCAGCAAAGCACCCTCTCCCCACTTCATCAACACCAGCAATATGCTGAATGTCTTGGTTCCACAAATAATTTTCTTCGTCAAATGTTGGCTTGGTCATTACTCTAAGAGGTTTTGTTGCTCAGTATCATCAGTTGATAATCCTGAATCGAGACTTGGGATAGATGGTAATGATGCGCCCATGATTCCTTGTAGTTCTCCGTACATCGTGGCGACACTTCCCATTAATCTCTTTATTTGCATTTCCCGTTTCTTCCACATGCGAATCGTTGAGCGTTGTTCTGTCTCCAAATCATTCTTGAGCATTAAGAGACTTTCAACTTGGGCTTCGAAGCGATTTCTAAAACCATCCTTTGAGAGATACGAAAAGAGCGCTTCAAGCCGTTCGTCTTTGTGAGCGGTAGTAGATTTGGCAATTGCTAATTCAAATAGCCCCATACGCAGGACATTGACCAAGGGAATAGCATATTCATAGTTGGTGACCCAGACATTCTCATGCAAACCAAACGTCGCGATATTTTCAGGAAGAACTTCACTTACGAGGATGGCAATGCTCGCATCCATTCGACGCTTATCATCACGAAGTTTGGGGAGCCAACTATTGCTCCATGCTTTTGTTCGTTTTGTTTCCCACAGAATAATCCCGGCTGTTTGACCATGTTTGTTCCGAACTTTTTGGGCAATATCAGCGCCATCAATACCTTTTGGTACGGGTAAAATCTCATCGTGAGGAAAATCTGACTGTAATTGGGCTTCCAAATTAAGTTCAAGCACTTCCCCTTGCAATTGCTGCGATTTTTGAGCAGCTTTTCTTTGCGCATCTTCTAATGCTTTCTTTGTATCGTCTAGTTGTTTCTTAAGCTCTGCTGTTTCCAAACCAGCCTTCTCTTGCATAGCTTTCAACATCTCTTCCTGCATTTTTTCCCGTTCAGCAATGAGCTGTTTTTGCATCGCGATTTCTTTTTGTTGCTGCTCGTCTTTCATCTCTCGAAGGACCTTCATTTGATCAAGTAAATCATGTTGGAGTTTATCGCTTTTCTTTCGTGCTTCTTCTAACTCGTTAGCAGAATTTTTGAGCTTTAATTCGACTTCTTCATTTACCCTTTTTGCCGTATCTTTCTCAATCTCACTTTTTAGCTGAGCCAATTGTTCTTTATGCTTATTTCTTTCTTCCCGCAGGATATCCTCTTCAATCTGATGCTTAAGCGCTTGATTGATTTCAACTTCCTTACCACAATGTGGACATACAACATTATTCATCGTAGCACCCATCATAGCGCACACCTGTTTATCATGCAATATGTTTAAGATGATATAATCTCCAATGATGGCAGAGGTGCTTCAAAAATATCGAGACAACCATAACATTACCAAAGCTCAATTAGGTCAGGCAAAAGAAATTATGAGAGAGGTGGTTATGCCACTCGTAGAAATAGCTGTGAAAGAAGGTAATCGCCCCTTTGCTGCCGCGTTACTGAGTCCCCAAGGAGATATTTACGTTGACTATAATCGCACTGGTAAAGGCGATCCCACGGCTCATGCGGAAACTCTTTTGATCGGCCAAGTCTGTAAGAAAAACCAAAATCCTTCTCTGAAAGATCATACAATGATCATTAATGCTGAACCATGTCCTCAATGTATGACGTCGATCATGCGATCTGACATGGAAAGAATTGTGTATGGTGCAGCTATGGAATCAGAAGCTGTCATTCCAATCTCAGCAAAACAAATGAAAGAGCTTGTACCAAAATCAAGACTGGATATCATATCAGGAATTTTAGGGGAAGAAACACAAACTCAATTGGACCGATTAAAACAACCAGATCCATGGATACGAATTGGTATGCCTTTAATATCAAGATTCGGTAATGAAATTAATGTTTATCAAAAGAGGGCTGGTTTCTTACAAATAGACAATGGTGGAGATAGCTCATGGTATGAACCTGAAGAAGTGACACAATACGGTAACGGGGTTTATCAGCAAGGGGTTGACGTATTAACAAATGTTCACTTTGCAGCCCGGCCATATAAGATTGGCCCCGGCAAACCAAGACTCTCTCCACGTCTAGATTGAAATGAATCTCTTGAAAGAGCTATAATAGATTCCAACCTCCCATGAAGACAATCATCAGGAATACTGCCATCTATACGCTTGCTCTCTACTTCCTTCCGTCACTTATCCCTGGTGTCAAGATTGAGGGAGGGTTTATTACGCTTCTGATTGGTGGCCTCGCGTTGGCGCTTATGTTTCTTATCCTCAAGCCAATTCTCCATATCATCAGCTTTCCTATCAATCTCTTAACGCTCGGTGTCTCTTCAATCTTTACAAATGCCCTTATCTTGTACCTGCTTACGATCTTCGTCGTCGATATCTCAATCGTGGCGTTTACCTATCAAGCAACAAATGTTTTTGGATTTGGCATCCCGACGATTCAATTTAATACCTTCTTTGCCTATCTCTATACAGCATTTATTTTATCGTTAATTGATTCTAGTATTTCATGGCTTGTAGAGTAGCCAGAACTTGCAGAGACGCAGGTAAAAAGATATAATCAGTCTATGTTTGAGAACATTATCTACGTCGTTCAAATCATCGTTGCTGTGTTGCTCATTGGAGCTATTCTTCTCCAAGCACCTGAAGGTGGAGTTTCACCGGTATTCGGTGGTGGTGGGGAAATGTATCGAAGCAAAAGAAACGTAGAGAAATTTCTTATTGGTGCAACCGTTACGCTTTCTCTCTTACTCGTTATCTTATCACTTGCCCTACTTTTCCCTCAAATCAAATAAAATATTATGGTAGTCATTAGACGACGATTAATTTTTTGGCTTATTAAAGCCTACATTAAGAAGTCAGGAAAAATAATTCTTCTTTCTTTCCTTCTCGGACTTGGTATTTTTCTCATGCTTCTTTTTGGCTCACGTTATTTTAGCTTTATCAAATTTCATGCGCCAATTGAGAAAAAGATTGCTATCGGCGTTGTCGGCGCTTATACCCAAGATTCTTTGCCACCACTTGTTATGAGCAAGTTGTCTCATGGGCTTACTTCGGTTGAAAAAGATGGAAGTATCAAACCTGATGTCGCAAGTTCTTGGGAAGAAAAAGATAATGGCAAGACGTATGTCTTTCATATAAAGCCTGATAAATATTTCACCAATGGAGAGAAAGTCACCTCAGAATCTATTTCTTATAACTTCTCCGATGTAAGTATCGAAAAACCAGACAAGCAAACGATTATCTTTAAACTCAAAGATGCTTATGCACCTTTTCTTATTACCGTATCAAAGCCCATATTTAAAAAAGGATTTACCGGGATCAGTGATTATGAAATTGCAGATATCAAACTTAACGGTAACTTTGTGCAATCTTTGACGCTGGCTTCAACAAAGAACCGCTTTGAAACGATTCGATATCAATTCTATCCCAGCGAAGATGCGGTAAAGATGGCCTATCTGCTTGGAGAAATTTCAGAAGCCGGGGGCTTAAATAATCCTTATTACAAATCGAAATCTTTTGCGACGTTTTCTAATACTAATGTAAATCAATCACTCGACTATTCACGATTAGTAACTTTGTTTTATAATACCTCAGATAGTGTCCTCTCTGACAAGAAAGTTCGTCTCGCACTTACCTATGCACTTCCTGAAACCTATCCTGCTGGAAAGATAACCTACATGCCCTACTATCCGGAATTTATTTATTACAACCATGATATCCCAACAAGAAAACAAGACTTTGCTCACGGGAAAGAATTGCTGGACGGAGCAAACACCGCAAGCGGCAGTGCAAAAGTAGCAACAACGTTAACTATTAAAACATTAAAGAAATATCGCCACACGGCAGATGCAGTCGCACAGACGTGGAAGCAAATTGGTATTAAGACCAAGATTGAAGAGGTAGAAAGAATCCCTTCAACTTTCCAAGTTTATCTGGGTGAATTTAACGTACCAAAAGATCCTGATCAATATGTGTTATGGCATTCAAGCCAAGTAAACAACATCACCAAATATAAAAACTTACGTATCGATAAGTTACTTGAAGATGGAAGAAAGACTGCTGATGTAAATGCTCGAAAGAAAACCTATGCTGATTTCCAAAAATACCTCATGGAAGACGCCCCCGCATCATTCCTCTATTTCCCTTACGAGTATACCCTTGTGAGGAAATAAAGTTCTAACTAGCAATTGCGGCTTTACTACGAAGTTTTCGATGATACGTTATCGCAAATCGGTGGGCTTCGTCGCGGATTCGCATGATCAGATGGAGGGCTTGTGAATTTTTTGGGAGCGATACTTCCATGAAGTTCTCGTTATCTTTTTCTAATGTTGCAAAAAATTCTTTCTTCCCCAAGGTGATTGCTTGTTTTGCTTTTGCTTTTACAATGTCTGAAGGGATGACTATTGTCTCTTCCCTTTTGGCAAGACCAACGAGCGGGATTGTACTGCCCATAAGCGCTAGGGATTGTAATGCACTGGAGATCTGTCCTTTTCCTCCATCGACGATAATCAGATCAGGAGTATTCCATTCATCATGACTCAATCGTCTCTTCAAAACTTCTTTCATCATCGCGAAATCATTTGGCTTGCCATCTTTGCGGATTTTAAAGCGGCGATATTGCGATTTATCAATTTCACCATTGGTCAAAACGACGAGAGATCCCGTTGCATTGGTTCCTTGAGTATTAGAAATATCGTAACACTCGATCCGTTCCAATTTTTCTAAATTAAAATCAGCATGTTTATTTAACGTTTGCATCAACTCATTCAGCTCTTGTTGCCTGATATCAACACGCAGATTAGGATTTACATCGTACTCAAATGGTCGATGGAATGGCGTCGTGATTAAACTGAGTGCTTCGATTTTCTTTTGCACTTGTAATGCATTCTCATATTGTTCTTCTTTACTTAATGCGTCTCGTTCTTTTTCCAATTCGGTCATAATCTTTTTTGATTCTCCTTCAAGAATACGCACAATGCCTCGAATATTTTTCTTATAACTTTTTTCTAATTCTGGAGAATCAAAGATACGAGGACAGGGACATAAACCTAAATGGTGATAAAGACAAATTCGATTGGCATGATTGGGCACAGATTGGAATGGGAAGACTTTTCGAATTGTTTTGAGAACCAATTTGACTGACGATGAGCTAGGATACGGGCCGAAATACACCGAGTTTTTGTCATCTTCTCTTCTTGCCAAAAGCACTTTTGGATATTTGTCTTTTATCGTAATTCGGATTCGGATATAGGATTTGTTATCCGTTAATTTGATGTTGTATTTAGGAGTATATTTCTTGATGTAAAACGCTTCAAGTAAGAGCGCTTCGAGTTCTGATTCGACGATTGTTACTTTAATCGCAACGATTTTTGAAACGAGAACCTTTGTCTTCTCACCAAGCAAGGGGGAATTAACAAAATAAGAAGAAACGCGGGATTTTAAATCCTTTGCTTTTCCAACATAAATAACAGTACGTTTATCGTCTAAAAAGACGTAAACGCCTGACTTTGAAGGCAATGATGCATATGAATGTCGCGAGTATTCCAAATAAAATTCCTCCTATTCCAAGGGGTGTGAGAAAGAACGGTACCACTTTTATATCGTGTGTACTTGTTTCTTCAGCTAGTCGTATTGTAAATTGGCTTGAGGTATTTGTCAAAAAAGGCATGCCATGGAAAGCAACATCAATCGTCGCTTTCCCAAAAGGAGGGATGGTATCAACAGTGTACATTTGATCAGAAGGGGATAATGTTTTGGAGGACACATAGAGTGCTTGTGCGGGAATCATCGCTGATCCATTATTCTCTACGGTGACTTTACCGTGAAGAGGAAGACCTGCCATGGCTGTTTTTGCGATAGATGTGCTGATCTCAACTGCTTGTGATTTGTCGGGCAGACTGTCGGCAAAAGTGACATTGACGTCTTTGAGCGTTTCATTGCCAGCAAATTTATATCCTCCAGCCGGAATAGGATAACTACTCTCTCGGCCTTTTACCACAAATGCTAAGTGATCAAAATCAAGAACATGGAAGTAATCGATGCCACCTGTCGTACTACTCCACGTTGGATCGACCATTACCCACGTCTTTCGCTGTGCATCATAATACTCAGGCCATTCATGTAAGATATCGCGAACTAAAGAGAGCGGTCGTTGTTTAGGATTTTCGGTATACGCGAAGCCATCAATTTCTCGAGCTGGAATGCCCGCAGCACGTGCTATCGCAATAAAGAGATCCGTAAACTCCCGACAGACTGCTGAATTTGGATTTTGTAGTGCAGCAACCGCACCTAAACGAGGTTTGTCATCTGTGACGCGAGCAAAATCATAATGTAATGTCTTTACCACATAATTATAAATTGCCTCAGGAGTTTTTAACTCTGCTGCCAGGGTACGAATTGCTGGTTGATCTGCTTCCCAATATTTTTGCGGTTTTAAATACTCAGCTAATTCTGCTTGGGTGACCTCTTGCTTCATTGGTGTCAAATGAACTTCTGCTTCTCCTTGTACAGTAACCTCAAGCTGTTGTGATGGAAGTAAATTATATTCCGCAAGCCAATTACCATCTTTATCTGTTTTGACATTGCTTGGAAGTGGCGAGATATTGGTAATAAAGACATCTTGATAATTGGTTGAAGGAGGGAGCGCAATTTGTGTTTTTAAGGGAAGCGGTTTGCTATTGGTGAGATGGTACGTTAAATGAAACGCATAGAGTTGCTTATCTCCAAAAGCAATTGATATGCCAGATTTACCCAATTGCTCTTTGGTAAACGTAAGTGCACTACTTGGTTGAGTCGGTTTGATATAGCGAGGTGGTCCAAATGAAGGAGGGACATTAATTTGTACCGTAAATGACGAAAAGTCATTTGGATTTGAAAGCCCCGGGATACTAATTTCCCAAACCTTGCCGTATTTTTTTGCAACAGCAGGCGTATCAAATGACAAGGTAAACGGTAACTTCCCGCCCAATCCTACTGCTTTTTTGTTAAAGGTAAGATCGATGGTATAGCCATCGCTTACTTTTGTCACAACAGGGTTTATTGGTCCACTGGGATCAGATGCTTTAACGTCTTTAATCGTATCAAAGCCAACCTGCATTTTATATGAGGAGGCATAATATTGCGTGGAAGTATTGGTCAACGAACCGTCAATTACCGCATGGGTTGTTCCGTTTTCGTTAACAGTATAAGTAACATGATAGTCAGTTGTGAAATTGGTGGTAGCAAATGCAGCTTGCGGAAAACTAAAAAGTGTTAAGATACTAAAAAAAAGTGTGAAGAATAGTTTTCTCATGAATAGGCAGAAAGAAAGAATCTGTTTCTATTTTAATACATTCTTAAGAAATTTGCCCGTCCAAGAATTTGGGTTAGCTGCGATTTCTTCAGGTGTTCCCGTCGCAACAATTTGACCACCTTTTTCTCCACCTTCTGGACCAAGATCGATGATATAGTCAGCATTTTTAATCACATCAAGATTATGCTCAATAACGATGACTGAATTACCAATATCTACAAGTCGGCGGAACACGTACAAGAGTTTTTCTAAATCAGCAAAATGTAACCCTGTTGTCGGTTCGTCAAGCAGATATAATGAATCTTTTCCTCGTTTTGAGAGCTCAGAGGCAAGCTTTACGCGCTGCGCTTCTCCACCTGAAAGAGTTGGTGCTGCTTGACCGAGTTTGATGTATGACAATCCCACATCTTGAAGCGTTGCAAGCTTATGTGCAAGAGGCGTAACGAAACTAAAGAAGTTTACTGCTTCACCAACACTCATCTGTAAGACATCGGCAATATTTTTTTCATTGAACAATACTTCAAGCGCTTCGTTATTATATTGCTTGCCTTGGCAAACTTCGCACATGATATAAACATCTGGCATGAACTGCATTTCAATTTTGATTTGCCCTTCTCCTTCACAAGCTTCACATCGTCCGCCTTTTACATTGAATGAGAATCTTCCTGGACCGTATCCACGAAGTTTGGCTTCTTTGGTGGCCGCGAAAAGATTTCTAATGTACGTAAATGCTCCGGTGTATGTCGCAGGATTACTTCGAGGAGTTCGGCCGATTGGCGATTGATCAATGGCATAGACATGCCGAATATGTTCGTACCCTTGAAGACTCAAAAACTCTCCAGGTTTCTGTGGATGATAGGCATTTTTCATTTGCATCAATGCGTGATACAAAATATCATTTATTAACGTCGACTTACCACTTCCTGAGACACCGGTTACGACGACAAATTTATTTAAAGGAATTTCAACGGTGACATCTTTAAGATTATGTTCTGATGCGCCAATCAGTCGTAACGTTTTCTCTTCATAAAAGGTTGTTTCATCCCTTGGTGCTGGTGCTTGCATCTTAATCTTTTTCTTGCCCGACAAATATTGACCGGTAATAGAATTTTTATCTTTCTTGAGTTCTTCAATTGTTCCCTGCGCGATAATATTTCCTCCATGTTCACCAGCTGCAGGACCAAAGTCAAAAATATAATCTGATGCTTCCATCGTATCTTGGTCATGTTCAACAACGAGCACCGTATTACCCAAGTCTTTCAACTTTTTCAGTGTCTCAATCAATTTGGTATTATCCCGTTGATGTAAACCAATTGATGGCTCATCAAGAACATACAACACACCTGTTAACCCACTACCAATTTGTGAAGCAAGACGAATTCGTTGCGCTTCTCCCCCAGCTAATGTCGCTGCCGTTCTTGCAAGAGTGAGATAATCAAGTCCGACATTCATAAGGAAGGATAATCGTTCGCGAATTTCTCGCAAAATCATTTTACCGATTTCTTGTTCTCGTGGAGAGAGTTTTTGATTTTCTAACTCATTAACAAACTGTAATGCTTTTTCAATTGAAGAATTTGAGATTGCGACAATTGATTTTCCATTAATTGTTACTGACAATGCTTCTCTTTTTAGTCGTCCGCCCTTACAAGTAGGACAGGTTTCATAGCGCATAAATTTATCGAGTTGTGATTTGATAAATTGAGAATCTGATTCGGCATGTCTTCGTCTTAATTCTCCGCCAACTCCTTTGAATGGTTCATGAATTACTGTCTCATGTCCCCAACGATTTTCTCCTTCAACATCATATGCCTTATTACCTGTCCCGTTTAAGAGAAGCATTTTTTTCTCTTCAGAAATTTCACTCAATTTTTTTCTCAATGGAATATCGTTTTCTTCACAAAAAGTTTTGAGTATTCTTGCAAACCAGGTATCACTTGTTCCAACATTATAAAAAGGCAAAATACCTCCTTCATTGATCGAAAGGTTATCGTTAAAAACCAAATCACGATCAACATTAAGAACTTTACCAAGTCCAGAACAACCAGGACATGCACCGTGTGGCGTATTGAAAGAAAAGATTCTTGGTTCTATTTCGGGAAGTGAGATATTACAAAAAGGACATGCAAATTTTTCAGAGAAGAGTTGGTCTTCGAGTTCTTTTGGTTTTTCTGGAAGATCAAACGATGCATCTTTAATAAGGGACACAATCATTTCTCCATTACCAAATTGTAATGCTTGTTCAACATCAGTTGCGATACGCGTTCGTTCAGTTTCTTTCGTTAGGACAACAGCATCGATAATCAGATCGATTGAGTGTTTGTTTGTTTTGATCAACGTAAAATCATCGTTAAGATTAAAGACGTGTCTATCGATTCTGACTTTGGTGTATCCTCTTTTTCGAAGACTATTAAATAATTCTGTGTATTCTCCTTTTCGATCTTTAACGAGTGGAGCTAACAGTAATAAACGCAAATCTTTTCTGCCGATTTCCTTATGCGTATCAAGCAATTTATAAATCGAATCGACGACTTGTTCTTTTGATTGCCGAGTAATCTCTCGTCCACAATTTGGACAATGAGGATGACCGATGCGCGCAAAAAGTAATCGGAGGTAATCATAAATTTCTGTGACTGTTCCGACTGTCGATCGAGGATTATGACTTGTAGATTTTTGATCAATAGAGATTGCAGGAGAAAGTCCTTCTATCAAATCAACATCAGGCTTCTTCATCGTGCCAAGAAACTGCCTTGCGTATGACGACAAACTCTCCACATATCGCCTTTGTCCCTCTGCATAAATGGTGTCAAAAGCAAGTGAAGATTTCCCACTACCGGAAAGCCCTGTCAAAACAACCAATTTGTTTTTAGGGATCTCCATGTCGATGTTTTTTAAATTGTGCTCTCGTGCACCCTTTACAATAATTTTGTCGATATTACTCATATTATTTTTTGGGGAAGATGATCTCTCATTAT
>Ga0075365_10001300_pt1 | contig 11132 bp, 9 predicted proteins | sample EndMetdeltDD1765_FD_71387 | JGI IMG/M metagenome (GOLD analysis project Ga0075365, IMG submission 71387) | Populus endosphere microbial communities from Tennessee, USA - Endosphere MetaG P. deltoides DD176-5 | ecosystem: Host-associated > Plants > Roots > Endosphere | place: USA: Tennessee... | reverse complement strand
CAGTTCGACCAGTCGCGGCCCGGGGCGACCTCAGAAGGGCCACCACCACCACGGCGGGCGGGGTCGGGGGCGGGGGCCACTACCTCCTCCGCCTGAAGCGGCCACAGCTTCGGAGCTCAGCGACGTGGACAGAAGCATCGTGATGGCCGGTGGCGTCACGGCGGCGAATTTGCCGCAAGAGGCCAGAAACTTGCGCCGATCCTCGTTAACCTCTGCGGGCTGGTGCCCTTTCTCTTCAGGAGTCATTTTTTCGCCGCCCTTGATTCCAATTTGCATTAACGCTACGCGACACTTTAACCGATGATCTAGCTATTAAACGAAATTCAATATGGTATTTAATTTTCCGTCAATCGGCCTTTGACGTGACCATATGGCGCATGTTTTGAAATTCGAAGGACCCGCAAGCTCATTTTCTGCCGAAAAAGCGGCAATTAACGACCCCTTCGCGGATGATCGCGATGACCGGCTCTTCCGCGTTCTCGGCCCCGCCGACGGAGCGGCTTTTTTCCTGCTGGGCGATCGCTGCGCAATCTTTTCGGAGAAAACCCAGCAAATTTACGCGCTCAATCAGACTGCAGCCTACATCTGGTGCCGACTGGAAGAGCAAGCTGCTCCGGCGACGATTTGCGAAGAGCTGGCGACAACCGGGATCGGCGCCGACCTCGCACAAACGCACATCCGCGCGGCCTTGCACAGCTGGTTAAAGCTCAGGCTGCTCAAGGTCGACTACAGCTTCGATATCGGATCCCTCCCCATCGAACGCTCGCTCGATTTGAGCATTGCAGGCTTCGATTTCTCCATACACGTTTCGGATAAACGGCTCGCCGGATTGCTGAGCGCGTTCGAGCATCATCTGGTGCCGGCCCGAGAAGCTCATCACGTCTTTCAAGTGCTCGAGTTGAAAGGCCTCATCCATGTGCTCCACAACGGGCGCAACGTGATCTGCTGCGACGAGATCGAGCTTATGCCTTCGATCAAGGCCTACATCACCGATCAGATCGTGACGATGAGTCCGCCGAACGTCGTGTTTCATGCGGCCTGCCTGGTACGCGGCGGCAAGAGCCTCCTCATCAGCGGTCGTCCCGGCGCCGGGAAAACGACGCTCACACTTCACCTGACGGAGGGTGAGTTCGCGTATGGAAGCGACGACATCTCCTTGATCGCGCCTGATGGAAGCGTGACCGGCGTTCCGTTTGCGCCTGCAATCAAACCCGGCGCCTGGGAGATCGTGAAGCAGTTTCGCCCGGGTCTCGATGACGCCATCATCCACCGACGTCCAGACGGCAAGCGCGTGCGCTACCTGAGCCCGACGCACGTCGCATGTGGCGGCCGCTACCCGGTTGGCTGGATCCTCTTCATCAAACGGACCTCGGGTCCGGCAAAGCTCGAGCCGCTTGAGCCAGTCGAGGCAATGCGTCGATTGATGGACGGCTCCTACTCACCGGGCGAGAAACTGAACCTGGCGGCATGCCGCGCGATCAACCGAACTCTGGCCTCCGCCGGTTCATACGAACTCACGTATTCCAATCTGACCGAGGCCAATGACATCATAGAGCGTCTTTGCAATGGCTAACCACGGCACGTCACTCTCGCATCTCTGTCAGTGCTTTCGGGGCGTACTGCCGAAGGACGTCGACTGGATATCTGTCATCAGCCTGGCAAACCACACCTTGACCACGCCCGCGCTGCAGGATGTTGCGGAGCGTTGCAGTGACGGCATTCCCGAAGACGTCCGCCGCTACGTCAGTGAGATTTTCGCACGCAACCTGGCTCGCAACGATCGCCTCACGCAGCAGCTCACGGAGGCCCTGGCGGCGCTCAACGCGCGCGGTATCACGCCCACCCTGCTGAAGGGCAGCGCGATGCTTGCAACGTTGCCTCGCATCAAGATGGGGCGCCGACTTGTCTCCGATCTGGACTTGATGGTGTCGCCCGACGAGGTTGAATCGGCGCTCGATTGTCTTCAGAACCTCGGCTATCGCATTCACGTGAAGGCACCGGACGGCGCCGCGAAATGGTACGCCGACCTGACAAGACCGGATGACGTGGGCATGATCGACCTGCACCAAAGTCCTCCCGGGCATCGCTTGCTCTACAGCGCTGCAGATGACATCAGGCAGCACTGTCGACTGCAGGGAGCGGCCTATGTTCCGTCGGCGACATATCACGCCCTGATGCTTATTATTCATGATCAGTTTCAGGACTCGGATTATTGGGTCGGCAAGATCGACCTGCGCCATCTGCTCGATCTGCGCGATCTGGCAAACTCGCCGGACGGCATCGATTGGAATCTCCTGGCCTCGCTTGCTTCAGGCAAACTCGCCAGGAATGCGATCGAAACGCAGCTCGTAACGCTGAGCTCGCTGCTCGGCGTCAGCGTGCCGGACAACATGCGCGGGCGAGTGATGCCGCGTCTGCAGTACTGGCGCCGCAGGCTTCAGGCACACCTGCCGGTGTCGCGCCACGCGCTGTTCCTGCTGATGCTGTTCGACTACGGGAATTATCGCGCCGGGCCGGGGCTGGAAGAGCGAGCGGCGAAACGGCTCGCACCGAGGAAGTGGATTCTACCCAGGATGGAGACACTGCGTTTTTTGCTCGAACGGGCTTACGAAGAGCGCCCCGGCAAGGTGTGAGAGTTCGTTCGGACAAACGCTTCGGTTGTATCGCAGGCGCCATTCTACCAATGCTCTCTGGTTTAACTGCAGCGAGGTACCTCCATGGTCATGCGCAAAATCAGCTGCAATTTGTGCTACCGCTTTGAACCTTCTGCGGTCCTTAAATAACTGAATTAAAGACAACATGCTTACTTTGATCTAGATTGATAAGCTCGCTCCTAGAATTTGTACCTCGTGTTTTAAATGGGAGGCGACAAATGGAATACCGCAAAGGCGAGTTGTCCAGACTGGTTCTGCGGTCGCTTACGAAGATGAGAATAGCCAAGACTCGCTTTCTCCCTCTGTCGATCGATCTGTCGAATGCCGCCGCTCTGGCCGTTCAAATCAAGGTCCGAGACGACTTCCTCTGCAACATTCGGAGAATCCGCATCAGCCTGGGCAGCCGCATCATGCACGCAAGCTCAGCAAGCCGCCGCGCTTCCGCGGGCCGCAAGAGTCGCAGCAGGCACAGGGTGGGAAGCGCCGGCTGCCGACAACAACGCCAGCCGACCAACTAAGCCGCCGAACCATCGCGATCGGTGCCGCCTTCCCATTCGGGGCGAATCATACGTAGCATCGCCCGCGGAATAAGGATTCCGTGCAGACGTCAGGGGCATGCCGCGCGTTTTTCGCGCCGGCATCCAAGCGTGCTTCTATTCCCTCTCCGCGCCAGCATGGACGATTTTGAAATCGTCGATCTTGTGGCCGGTCTTCAGGGCTACAACGAGCCAGCGCGGCGTCTTGCCGCGACCGGACCAGGTCTCCGAGGGCGACAACGGATTGCGATACTTGGGCAGCACTCTTGGATACTTGCGGCGCGGAGAACGACCTGCAACGACAGCGGCGGATAGCTTGGACAGTCTCTTCTCTCCAGCTATTTCGCTGCGGTTGAGTTGCTCCAGACGTTTTTCCAACTCCCGCTTTTCGGCGAAGATTCGTTTCGCGAGTATCCTTGCGATCTCCTCATGGAGACGCCAGAGCTCGCTGAATTGCATCTCGTCCAGGTCTTTTTTTCGCATGGGGAATCTCGTGATCGTAGCTGTCCCTTTGGCTTCCAAACATGCAATTCCCGAAAACGCGTATTTCTCCACGGCCGTTAAATTAATTTTGAGCCGCTTAACTACCCGGAACGATAATAAATGATTCTGTTAAAATAAGGAGATTTAAATATGATGACCAGAAGAGTTTTCCGCAGATGAGTTCGGTACCCCGGATGTCGGCGGTAATATTATCCGAGGCAACCTGTCTGCTATACCCCGGAATAAAGGCGGCATATTTGCAGTATTGAAGCGATGCAGTGGCGAATCCGGATTAAATACGACGGCAACAGGTCGCAATTCATATTCCGCCTGCGGAAGACCGGAGTCGGCCAGCACTGATCAGTGTGGCATATTAGGCACTTAAATGCACAAAAACCGGCGCCGGAGCCTGGCCCGGTTCGGCCGCCCCGGGCAACGCCTGCCCAAAATACTGGCGGATTCAGGCACTTAGCGCGCAGAAAATGCCAGAAGCAGCAACCTAGCGTCCTAAATCTGTCGTACTGAAACCAAAAATTGAATTCCTACGCACCTACAATCGGATTGAACGGGACCAGTTTATGGCCTACATGCCTTCGGTCGGAATTCAGCAGGCGGTCCAGCCCCGATGAAAAAGATCGATCTTGAAGATATGTCCATCGACGACCTTTGGACACTCCATGAGAAGGTCAGCAAGATCCTCTCGGTGAGAATAGCCTCGGAGAAGCATGAGCTGGAGAAGCGGCTGGCCTACCTCAACCGGGGCACCGACGCGATCATGCAGGGCGCTGAGCTGACATCCGGCAACGGCGAAGGCAAACCCAGGCGGAAGTATCCCAGGGTTCTCCCCAAGTATCGTAACCCGTCGGCACCGCATGAGACGTGGTCCGGGCGAGGCAAGCAGCCACGCTGGCTCGTCGCGGCCATCAAGACCGGGCGCAAGATCGACGATTTCAAGATCGGCGCGGCGGGCGGGTCGAAAGGCCGGCGCTAGCAGGCACGTGCCGCGGCATTGAAGCGCCAGCTCCGCAACCGCAGGCTTCCCCGACGAGACGTGGCGCGCCGAGGCCAAGTTCGCCGCGTGCGATCTCCATAGGCATCCGCTCCGGAGGGTCGGCACCGGGACGCAGCATTCAACGCCAGTAGTTCAGTCCATGAGCCAAGCCTGTCGAACCTCAGGCTGCCGCGCAGGCGCACAGTCGGTGCAGGCGTTTGGACCCGCTTCGCCGATCAGTAGGCGTTGCGAGCGCGAAACACCTCAGCGACGGTCTGGAGCATGATGAAGAAGTCGAGGCCGAAGCTCCAATTGTCGACATACCAGAGGTCATATTCCACGCGGCGCTCGATATCCATGGGAGTTGGCGTCGGCCCTCGACAGCCGTGCACCTGCGCCCAGCCGGTGAGCCCCGGCTTGACCCGGTGCCGGAAGGCGTAGTTCTGAACGACCTTGTCGAATTGAGTGTCGTGGACGACCGCATGCGGACGGGGTCCAACCAGCGACATGCTGCCTTTTAGCACGTTCAAAAGCTGCGGCAGCTCGTCAATGCTCGTCCTGCGCAGCCACTTGCCGAGACGACTGACCCTGCTGTCCAGGCGCTGGGCCTGCATGACGGCCTCGCCATCTTCCTGCACCAGCATCGTCCTGAACTTGATGATCTGGAAACTACGGCCATTGAAACCGCATCGTCGTTGCCGGAAGAAGACCGGTCCCTTCGAGTCGAGCTTGATCGCGATCGCGACGATCGCAAAGAACGGCAACAGCGCGATCAGACCGATCCCGGCCATGACGATATCGAGGCATCGTTTCAGTCCGCATTCGAACCGGGTCAGCGGGCCGCGCAGCACCTCTATACAGACCGCACTCCCGAGTTCGCGGCAGGGCTGCTTGAATATCTCCGATACGGCTCCGACCGGTATCAAATTGACCGGACACGGCAGGATGCGTAGCTCGGCGAGCAGGCTACGAAGCTCGGGCCAATCCTTCAAATCGGCGGCGACGACGATTTCCTCGATTTCCGATCCGCGTACGCTTGCGATCGCCCTCGATATCGTTTCCTTGCGCTTGCGACTGCCCTGCGTCGGCGGAGGCAGCGCAAAGTGGCGCTCCAGCTGAAATCCCAGGCTGGTCAGGACTTGCGGAAGGCCCGATTCCACGGGCTGCCTGTGGTCGGTGATCAAGACGACCTTGCGGCCGGAGAATTTGTGCTCGATCACCCCTTTGGTCAGCAAATTCCGCCACAGGATCCGCTGGCCAATCAACGCGCCGAGCCCGACGGCCGCAAAGACCAGACTCGCGCCGCGCGAAAGTTCGTTGCCTATTTTCAAGGCGAAGACCGTGCCGGCGAGCAGCGCGAACACCGCCACCCAAAACAGGCAGACCGTGCGGATTTCGCTGCGCAGGAGCAGCAATTCCTTCGGCCGGTACATCCCGCGGCTCTGCATCAACGAGATAAACAGGGCGCCCACGACCGCCGCAGACCCGCAATATTGAATAATATCGCCGGATATTCCGAACGCCTGATAATGATAAATAATCCCGGAAACGATGCTCGCCGCCGCGATGATGGCGGCGTCGACCACGATGGTGATAATCTCGACGGAATCGTAACTTATCGGCCACTTGCGCTCCGAACGCGACGCGGTCGGATCGCCGACCGCGACGGCGTCCGTCACGTCTATGTCACGCCTGATGAAGTTCATTAACGCCCCGGAGGCCGGATACGGTTATTTAAATTAACAAAAATTAAACCATATATTCGTTTAATTTGGCAAGCGTTTTAATTGGCGAAAATTAAATGCCTGGGGGCATGCCCGGCCTGAGAACCACGGCAAGGCGGGCGGCCAGGCCACCGCGGGAGAACCGCCCACCCCTTTTCCTTCTGAGGGCTTATTGCGGGCCGGTACGCAGCAGATCGGCGAGATAGGCGGGGTCGATCGCCGACACCACACGTTCAACGAACTGCTTGTTCGGGCCGGACGCAGCCTTGTAGACGGCAGCCAGCGCAGGCTTCTGCGCCGGCGTCCTGGTGATCAGCAGGCGGATGTCGCGTCCAATCAGGTCCGCAAACTCCGGGTCCTGTATGGGGGCGACGTGAAGCGAAACCTTGATGCGCAACAAGAACAACGCCGGCTCGTTGGGGGCGGTGTAGTGCGACATTTTCAGCAAAGAGCTCGGCGTATAGCCCTTCCAATCGTATCGATCCGCCATCGCCGCAAGCAGCAGCCAGACATCGCCGCGATGCGGCGAGAATTGCAGAGCGCGCTCAAGATGAACCCGGGCTTCGTCGATTGCGGCGGGACTGGACGCCGCCTGGCCTGTCCAAGGCAAACCGGAAGAAGTGAAAGCGCTTTCGGCCCACAGGTCGCCGCGGACGACCGCGAGTTTCGCGGCGCGTTTGGCCTGTGCGTGATGGAGCGCCGCCTCAGTGCTTGCCTGCTGCTCGACAGGAACGCGAATGCCGTGCGGATGCTGAAATTCGGCCGACAGGATCCAGACTGCCTGTGCAGTCAGGACAAGACTGAATGCCACCAGTCCGGCGCGCAACCAGACCGGAAAGGCTTTATCGGAGCCAACCGAAAATCCTTTGTCACTCCAAAAACGTTCCATGTGCGACCGGCAAAGAAAAGACGACGATCTAGGCGCTCCAGCTCCTGCTTTGGGCAAGAGCCAAGCCACAGACCGCACTCGTCAGAAGCGACGCTCCGAGACCGAGGATGCCTGCGTTGGCAAACGACGAGCCAAGCACGGCTACAATACAAGCTGCACCCGTCCCGGCATAAACGTACTCGCGACTGCGCGTCAGCGCTCTTATGAGCAGGCTCAGTGCGCCGATCAAAGCCAGGATGACGACCAACAAAAGCAATGGTCGACCCATTTCAATGGCGATGGAAGAGGCGGCGGTCGGCGCAGCGTCCAAGGCTACATCACCAACGTCGCGATAAATCGGCAGGAGCGCTGCAAACGTGCCGGCGCCAGTTCCGGCCCATTTCGCGTCGGACAGCATGCGTTCGGCGGTCGCGATCGAAACTTGAGGTTGACTCGACACGACAAGTGTAAGGTCCGCAGCCCCATTTGTCGGGATTGCAGCAAAGAAGCCGATCAGGGCGACGGCTGCTGCCGCGGCGATGCCGGATACCCCCCACGGACCAAGTCGCAACCGGTGAATCACCGCCAGACCAATCAGAACGAGGACGCCGGAAGCCGCGGCAGCAGCCATCGCCACGTCCGCAGCGATCACGATCGCCGACAGACAGATAGCGATGGCTGCGATCGGAACTGCCGTGGCAATGCTTGTCGAAGGGTCCGGGCTCCCGTTCGTCCCGCGGCGCCGTCGATAGTTCTCAAACGCACGCAGCGTCGTCGCGCATGACAGGACAAGACCAATCAGAGCGATCGTCAGCATCTGTGCACGTTGAGCGGAGAGGCTTTCGGCGAAATGCTGAGAGCCGAGGTTCAGGCCGATCAGGACTGCGGCGATCGATGTGGCGGCGGCAGTGAGGACAAAGAGAAGGATCTCTGCACGTCGTCGATCGAGACAAACCGCCGTGGCAATCAAAGCAATGGCCAAAACCAACGAGTACCGGCCAAGGCCAAGCAATGTCGCACCAATGTCCAGCGTGATGGCCCCTACAAGCGGCTCGCCCAAGGCGGTCGACGCGCTCATCCAGACGGGATGGGCGAACCAGCCGGGGACCGGGACGGTCTGGAGCAGCATCCAGATGCAAGGAATGAGTGCAATCGCCGCAATCGGCTTCCACAGCGCGCCCAGCCGATAAAATTCACTGGCCGGCAAGGTCAGAACGATTGATGCAACAGCCACCGCAGCGATTGCCAGAAGAAATCCGACTGAGGTGACGCCGCCCAAAATCGTGAGCACGGGGACAGCCGCAATCAGCAGGATCAGAATCGCAAAGACTGCTGTCACAAGGCATCACCACCATCGATTACCGAGCAGCATGCCCGACAATGCCTCGGTTTTACAAGGCGCAATCGTGCGCTAGGCACCACAGGAGCGAGGGCGAAAGGCTGCAGATCGAGACCGCTATTGGCCGCCGATCGGCGTCGGCGTTGTGATGATGGTCGACGACGTCGCACCCCTCGCCGCTGCCCTCAAGGCATAGGCGTTCGTGGCATATATGATCGGATCATTTGCGGTTGCCATAATGGTCCGCAGGTAGTTCAGGAATTTCGTGGTCTCGACCGAGATGGCGTTCGACGTGTAGATCACGTCCTTGTTTCTCATTTCAAATGCCTGCGCCTGGAAATAGCCTGACGGGTCGCGGAAATTCACATGGTAGATGATCGGGATGATCGGTCCCTTGTATTTCGAGACATCGACGCCAAGACGTCCGGCGACCTCGCGTGTTTCACCGCGATAGAGGAAGACATTGCCCGGATCGGCTTGAAGATCGTTCAGGCCGCCATGCTTTCCGACAGCCTCGGCCAGCGAAACTCGCCACGCGTCGAATTTGTAATGTCCCTGCGTCCCTGCAGCGCCAAACGCGACGAAGGTCTGAGGCTCGCTGTAGAGATAGATCGTGTCGCTCGGAATAACGAAGATGTTGTTCGACGGTTCGTAGACCAGCGCGCCAAATGGAACACTCGCGCGGTGTCCCTGGCGCTCCAGCGTGACCCAGGTGTCGTATCCCTGTGCGCTGGGACCGCCGGCGCGCGTGACCACATCCAGGATGCGCTCGCCAGAGGAACTCGCAGGGAACCGTCCGGACGCCTTAACATCGCCCAGCACGCTGATCAGGGACGCCCGCTGATCGACCAGCGACACCACGGCCTGCGGCTCGATCGCGCGGTTCTTCAGCGCATCGACGATCGATTGCTGAACCTCGGGCGGAGTCCTGCCTCGCGCCTGGACGTTTCCGGCATATGGCACCGAAATATTGCCGTTGTTGTCGACCGCCTGATTGGGAATCGTGACGAAGTTCCCGGGGCGCACGCCGGCTTCCGCCGGAATGAACAGCCCGCCGGCGGCGGCCTCGAAGATCGTCACGCTGACGGTGTCGCCGATTCCGAAGCGAAACGCCTTTGGCGGCGTCCGGTTGGCAAATGCCGTCGAAAGCCGTGGCCTCGCCTCGCCCAATACCTTGAGCACCGACGGCTCAAGCTTCACAAGGGCATAAGGGAGGGTGACCGGCTCGCCCTCTGATAGGCCGGTAACGTTGAAGCTCTGCGGCCCGCTGGCAGGCATGAGCGCGCACCCGGAACACGCAAATGCTCCGAGGATCACGCCGATTTTCGCCAACTTGGAACCGGCGGTCGACAGAACCGAATCCCCCATTACCAAACCAGCGATATATTGGCATCGCTGGGTGTAGGAGACTAGCGCGATAATGGTTATCAGGGGCTGAAAGGGCACAGCTGTTGCGCGTTTGTCGCACTGCGCGCGATCCGCCGTTACTCAGCGGTGGAACTCGACCAAACCCAGCAAAACTACGCCGTATATCCGTACCGACCGTAGTGTTTATTATTGTAATAATCGCTGTGGTAACTGTCGTAACGCTTGATGGCCTGCATATCCGTCTTGCTCAGGACCGCTCCGATCAACGCCTTGTGGAGACTGGGGGCCGTATGGAGGGCGTGCTGGACGACGTCTGTCTTGGTGCAAGCCCATTCGACGGCCAGGATGAAACAATCGATCAGCGGCGAGGTCGCTCGCACATCGACCACGGGCGCAAGCGGCGGCAGGTCGACGACCACATAATCGTAATCCGACCGCAACTTGTCGAACAGTTGCCTGGTTGCCGCCGCAGAGAGGATTTCGCTGCTGTGGAACAGCGGCGTCTTCTTGACGGTCGGTAGCAGAACCAGGTTCGTCTTCGGATCTCTCCAGACTGCGTCTTCCAGCGAAATCCCCCCGCCAATCACCTCGACAAGTCCTGCGTTCGCCGTCGGCGCCAGGCTTCGAGACAGGGACGGATTTCTGAGATCGCAATCGACGACGATGACACGTGCCCCCGCATGGGCCATCAACAGTGCCAGGCTGGCGGCAATCGTCGACTTGCCTTCATTCGGAAGCGATGAGGTGATGCCGACGACCTTGTTTGATGTGTCGGTCACATTCAGATCGACAGCGAGTTTGATCGAGCGGATCGACTCGGCAAAGCGCGATAGCGGCATTTCGGTCGCAGCCCAGAACACCCCGGAATGACGCGCGATGGTTCGTTGCCCGAATGCCGTGCTGGCCTGCTGCAGCTCGCGCGGCAACTGCTTCGGCTCAACTTCCTTCAGCAGCGGCACCAGCGACAGGCAGGGCATATGCAGCGTAGCCTCGAGCTGGGCGGCGGTGCGGAAAACGCGGTCCATGATATCGCGGAGAAGGCCTAGAGCCGCGCCGAGGGCAAGACCGCCAAACAAACCAAGCGCAGCAACCAGGGTCGACTTGGGCTTGCTCTTGCTGTGTGGCGGCGACGCGGGTGAAATCACGCGCGCTTCGCTGATGGGAAACGT
>Ga0075365_10001299_pt1 | contig 11135 bp, 8 predicted proteins | sample EndMetdeltDD1765_FD_71387 | JGI IMG/M metagenome (GOLD analysis project Ga0075365, IMG submission 71387) | Populus endosphere microbial communities from Tennessee, USA - Endosphere MetaG P. deltoides DD176-5 | ecosystem: Host-associated > Plants > Roots > Endosphere | place: USA: Tennessee... | reverse complement strand
ACGATGAGCTGGTCCCGGTACCCCTCCGAGAGGAGCCACTCGACCATCTCGAGCCGCTCGCCGTCGGTCGGGTTCCGGAGGGCGGGCGAGCCGTAGAAGAAGTCCGAACCCCACGTGTCGTAGGCGAGCACCGCCCCGGCCTGGGCGATCTCCCGGTGGTAGCCGGGGTCCCAGAGCTCGTCGAGGTGCCCGATGACGATGCGCTCGGCGGGCATCCCCTCCTCGATCAGCACCTCGAGGACGCTGGTCCCGCCGGTCCCGCGGAAGGACTGGTGCGTGTAGACGGCGGCGCCGGTCTCGACGCCGGCGCGGGCGGCGGCGCGGAGGACGCGCCATTCGGCGTCGGTGATCGGCCAGCTCGTGCCGATCTCGCCCAGGATGGCGGGCAGGATGCCGGTGCCGTCGATCCCCTCGGTCAGCTGGGCGATGAGCATCTCGGTGAGCGTGTCGACGTCGGCCGTCCGCACCGTCTCGGTCATCGTCTCCTCGACGTAGAACCCCGCGCCGACGCAGATGTCCACCCCGGAGCGACGCGAGATCTCCGGGAGCTCGGCGATGCGCCGGCCCATCCCCTCGAGCGTCAGCTCCACGACGGCAGAACCGCCCGCGGCACGCACCCAGGCGAGCTCCTCGGCGGCGACGACCGGATCGTGCAGCACGAGGTTGTCGGGGAGCGCGAGGAAGTTCCAGCGCAGGTAGGCCATCAGCTCGGGACCCATCGCCACGCCCTCCGGGGGCGCCTCGGTCTGGGGCTTCGCCCACAGGCTCAGATCGCTCAGCACGTGCTCGTGCATCGACGTGGGGCCGAGCTGGTCGGCCGGGATCGGGCCGAGCACGGTGTGGATGGGCATGCGACTCCTCGGGGGCGGTGCGGTTCAGGCGCCGAAGACGGCTCTGCGGGGGTTGTCGCGATGAATGGCGTCGAGCACGTCGGGCTCGATGCCCGCCTCGATCGCGAGGGCGCGGAACTCCTCGAACAGGAAGGTGTAGCCGGGACCGCCGTAGGCGCGCAGGTGCGATCGCTGGCACACGTCCTGCGAGAGGAGCAGCTTCCCGGCGTACCCGGCGGCGATCAGCGTCTTCAGATAGTCGATCCGTCGGTCGATCTGGGAGCGCACGAGCTGCCCGCCCACGCGGCAGGTCATCAGGCAGTCGAACTCGACGAACGCGCCCCGGCGGAGGATCTCGAGCGAGTACTCCACGCTCTTGACGGTGTCCGCGTGACCGATCACCACGCGTGCCGGGTCCACCCCCTCCTCCTCGAGGATGTCGAGTTGCGCGAGGCCGGTCGGGAAGGTGGCGGCGTGGGTGGAGACCATGATGCCGGTCTCGCGGCTCGCCCGTCCGGCCGCGCGGAAGGATCGCTCCTCGACGGCGGTGATGTGGGAGAGGTCCGAGGCGATCTCTCCGATGACACCGGCGCGGACGCCCGTCCCCGGGATCTCGTCGAGCAGGTCCGCGATGAGGTGGTCGGCGAGCATGTTCGTCGAGGTGCGGTCGAACCACGTCTTGTCGAGGTAGGTGTCGTAGTAGTGGCCGGTGCCGAGGATCACCTGGACACCGGTGAGCTCGGCCGCCTCCTTCGTGGCGAGCACGTTGGCGACCGACCGGGATCCGGTCCGCGGGTTCTGCTGCATCAGGGACAGATCGTCGGTCCACCCGACCGGCGCGGCGTAGTCGCTCAGCTCACCGTTGGTCATGTCGATGATCGTCGAGCCGCCCGCCATCCGGAATCCCCGCAGCTCCGCCTCCATCTCGGCGGCGACGTTCAGGTACCCGTCCTGCGGGGTCGTGAGCGTCATGTTGATGTAGACGTGCTCGTGCGGGAGCGTCACGCCCAGGTCGCCGGGGCCGATCGGTCCCGTGACGGTCTGCACCGTGTCGACCACGGATGCCTCCTTCTCGCCGTGCGGCGCTCAGATCGCGATGACGACGCTCTTGGACTCGCAGAAACCGCGCAGCCCTTCTTCGCCGAGGTCCCGGCCCAGTCCGGACTCGCCGACGCCGCCGAACGACAGCGCCGGATCGAAGATGTTGTAGGTGTTGACCCACACCGTCCCGGCGGTGATGGCGGCGGCCATCCGGTGCGCGCGGGACAGATCCCGCGTCCACACCCCGGCGGCCAGACCGTACGACGTGTCGTTCGCGATGCGCACGGCATCCGCCTCGTCGTCGAAGGGGATGATGCCCACGACCGGGCCGAAGATCTCCTCACGGGCGATCGTCATGTCGTTGGTCACACCGGAGAAGAGCGTCGGCTCGACGTAGTACCCGGGCGAGCGGGTGCCGCCGCCGACCACGAGGGTCGCGCCCTCGTCGACGCCCTGACGGATGTAGCCGAGGACGCGTTCGCGCTGCTCCTCGGAGACGAGCGGACCGACGGTGATGCCGCCGTCGAGACCATCGCCGACCGGCACCCGCCGTACCGCCGCGGCCAGCCGCTCGGTCATCTCGTCGAGGATGGAGCGCTGCACCAGGAGGCGGCTCCCGGCGGTGCACATCTGTCCGGAGTGCCCGAACGAGGCGCGCATGGCGGTGAGCACAGCGGCGTCCAGGTCGGCGTCCTCGAAGACGATGTTGGGGCTCTTGCCGCCGAGCTCGAGCGTCACCCGCTTGAAGTCGTCGGCGGCGACGTGCGCGACGATCCGCCCGACCTCGGTGGATCCCGTGAACGTGATCTTCGCGATCCCCGGGTGGGCGGTCAGCGCCGCACCCACGCGGCCGTCCCCCGTGAGGACGCTCACGACGCCCTCGGGGATCCCGGCCTCCTGCAGGATCGCCGCCAGGCGCAACAGCGTGAGCGGGGTGTCCTCCGCGGGCTTGGCGATGACGGGGCAGCCGGCGGCCAGCGCCGGGGCGAGCTTGAACGCGGCCGTCATGATCGGGAAGTTCCACGGCAGCACGATGGCGACCGGCCCGACCGGCTCGAGCACCGTGTAGACGTGGTGTGCGCCGCCGTCGATGGGGACCACGGTGCCGCCGAGGCGCGAGGGCGCCCCGGCGAAGTGCCGGAACGTGCGGGCCGCGCTCATCGTGTCCGCGCGGGAGCGCTCGATCGGCTTGCCGTTGTCGCGCGTCTCGAGGATCGCGAGCTCCTCGAGGCGCTCCTCGATGAGGTCCGCGACGCGGTTCAGGATGCGGGAGCGATCCAGCGGCGCCATCCCGCGCCACCGCCGGTCGGCGTGGGCGGCCACGGCGATCGACACCGCCGCGTCCACATCGGCCGCGGTCGCCTGCGCGACGGTCGTGAGCGGCTCCTGCGTGGCGGGGTCGACGACCGTGAGCAGCTCGCGGGCGCCCGCAGGCACCCACTCGCCGCCGAGGAGGAACGGTTCGTACGCGGGCAGGGCGCTGACGGTGGTGCGGATGGTCATCGGTGTTCCTCTCGGAGATCAGAAGATCTCGAAGTATTCGCGCTGCTCCCAGTCGGAGACGTGACGCAGGTATCGGCCGAACTCGGCGCGCTTGATCGTCGCGTACCAGTCCACCACGGTGGCCCCGAGCGCCGTCCGGAAGGCGTCGTCCGCGACCAGCGCGTCCACCGCGTCGCCGAGGGAGGCGGGGAGGGCGGGTGCGTCGGTGCGGTACGGGTCGGTGGTCGGCGCCGGGGGGACGAGGCCGCGCTCCATGCCGTCCATGCCGCTGATCACCTGGGATGCGATGTACAGGTACGGGTTCGCGGCGGGTTCCCCGGAACGGTTCTCGAGGCGCGTCGCCGGGTCGCCCGCTCCGCCGACGGCCCGGATCATCGCCCCCTTGTTGTCGACGCCCCACGCGACCCGGTCCGGGGCGAGGGAGAACGGCTGGTACCGCTTGTACCCGTTGACGGTCGGCGTCGTGAACGCCGCCGCCGCGGGGGCGTGCGCGAGGAGGCCGGCGAGGTACGCGGTGCCGAGGGGACTCAGCGGCACGCCCGTCTCGGCCGGCACGAAGGCGGCCTCGCCGGTGGCGAGGTCGTACAGCGACTGGTGCAGGTGCCACCCGGTCGATGCCCCCTCGGCGCCCTGCGGACGGGACATGAAGGTGGCGTGGTAGCCGAGTCCCCGGGCGATCCGGCGCACCGCCATCCGGCACAGCACGATCGCGTCGGCGATCTGCGCCGCATCCCCCGCCTCCATGGTGATCTCGAACTGGCTGGGTCCGAACTCGAGCTCGATCGACCGCAGCGGCAGATCGAGCAGGGTGAGTCCCTCGTACAGCGCATCGACCAGGGGCTGCATCGCGTCGAGCGACTCCTCGTGCAGCAGCTGCGCGCCGCGGGTGGTCGGCAGGGTGGGGATCGCCTCGCCGGGACGCCCGGGAGCGCCCACGTGGCTCGCGTCGAGGTCGCCGCCGGAGGGCCGGTAGACGTGGAACTCGAGTTCCGCGCCGACCGTCATGCCGTAGCCGCGCGAGCCCAGGGTGGTCAGCTCGGTGCGCAGGATGGATCGCGTGCAGAACGGCACCGGAGATCCGTCCGGGAAGCGCAGGTCGCACAGGACCCAACCGGTGCGCTTCGTCCACGGGAGCACCCGGAACGTCTCCGGGTCGGGCACGAGCACGATGTCGCCGGCGCCGCTGAACCCGTCGACGCCCACACCCGTCTCGGCCGAGAACACGGAGAACACCGACTGGCCCGAGGTGTCCTTCAGCAGGAGCGAGCTCGGCACGGTGATCCCCGCCCGCATCGCGGCGGGCACTCCTGCGCGGGTGATCGTCTTCCCGCGGAGGATGCCGTGCTGGTCGACGAAAGAGAACCGCACCATCTCGATGCCGATCTCGTCCATGACGCGGCGCATCTGGCCGGCGGACGCGTACTGCGCCTCGGACCAGAGATCGTGGCGGGCGATGAAGCCCGTGCGATCCGCGGCGAGCATGGGTCGCGCCGAGACCCCGCCGCCGTTCTCGGAGACCGGGCGCTCGTCCGCGTTGCGTTCACGCATCGACGGCGACCTCCGCGTTCGTCCGCGGTCCTGCCCACGGCGACGCCGCACGGCGCTCACGCTCGCGATCGACCCAGCGCGTCTGCCACGCGTCGTTCGCGGCGATCGTGTCCATGGCGATCGGCCCCGTGAGCGCGGCCGCCTCTTCTTCGCTGACCGGATGCGACGGGGTCTGCGCGCCGGCGGCGAACGCGTCGATGGCGCGCAGGAGCAGCCGTCGGTTCGCGCTCACGGCGCGATCGGACACCCCGAGGCGCTCGACCGTACGGTCCTGGATCGTGCCCATGCTCTCCACGGCCCACTGGTCGTGCACGTTGATGTCGAGCCCCATGCCGGTGTAGGTGAGCTCTTTCTGCTCCTGCGGGTCGAAGCCCCAGTTGTTGCTGCGGTTGCGCAGCGGCCGGTAGTCGGGCAGGCTCACGCCGTCCAGGCGCTGCTGCAGCAGGGTGTCCTTGTCGGTGGTCTCCGCGAAGTCGTACCAGATCATGTACCAGTACGAGGTCTCGTCGTCGATCGGCACATGCCACTGGGTGAAGACCTTGGTGTTGCCGAACGGCACGACGAAGGCGTTCGGGAAGAGCAGGTTCGTCACGCGCACGTGCTTGATGTCCTCGGTGAGCTGGCGGAGCGCATACACGCGGAGCCCGTGCTCGGCATTCTCGACCTCGATGTCGGGGCGGTAGCTCTCCCCCACGAGCATCGAGAGCTTCTTGCCGGTGCCCTCGACCTCTTCGGCGAACTGCTGGCCGTACATCTCCCGCGGGTCCTCCTCGATGAACCGGTGCAGGAACGAGACGTGGCTCGGGTCGATGCCGCCCTCGAGACCCTGCAGCCAGTTGCACTCCCAGAGGCCCTTGAAGGCGAAGGTGTACTCCTCCGGCGCGACGAAGCAGTCGTAGTGCGGGAAGGGCGGCGGGTCGCCCGCCCCCATGTAGGTGAAGATGATGCCGTTGCGCTCGATGCACGGGTAGTTCGCGATGCGCACCTTGCCGAGGAACTGGCTGTGGTCGGGTTCCGCCGGCTGCTCGACGCATCGGCCCTCGCCGTTGTAGAGCCACCCGTGGTAGAGGCAGCGGATGCCGTCCTCCTCGAGTCGTCCGTACGACAGGTCGACGCCGCGGTGCGCGCAGTACCGGCTGATCAGCCCCCACCCCTCGCGCTTCTTGAACAGCACGAGGTCCTCGCTCATGATCCGCACCTGCTTGACGGGGCGCTCCCCCGGCATCTCCGACACGAGGCCGGCGGGCTGCCAGTACGACCGCAGCAGCGAGCCCAAGGGCGTCCCCGGGCCGGAACGCGTGATCTTCTCGTTGTCTTCCTGCTTCAGCATGGGCGTTCCCTCGTATCCGATAGTCGAAGCTTTGTATCCAATATAGTGACGCGGTCAGGCGTCGAGGACGAGCAGCGGGCATGCGGCGCGGGAGACGCAGACCATCATGCAGTCGTTGCGCGCCTTCTCCTGCGCAGTGAGCACGAAATCGCGGTGCTCCACCTCGCCGTCGAGCACGGCCGTCTCGCAGCTGCCGCAGATCCCCTCTTCGCAGTCCGACAGCACATCGATGCCGGCCTCGCGCATGACCTCCAGCACCGACACGTCCGGCTGCACCTCGAGCTCGAGGCCGGACCGGGACAGCTGGATGCGGAATGCGCCGCCGGGCTCGTACTCGACGGTGGGGGCGGAGAAGTACTCGACCCGGAGGCGCCCGGAATCCTCGGGCAGCTGCTCACGGAGTGCGGTCAGCATCCGCTCGGGGCCGCACGCGTAGACGAGCGCATCCGGGCGTGCAGAGATCTCCGCCGGCAGGTCGATCCGATCCGCCTCGTCCCGGGCGACGACGACGACCGAGCCCCCCTCGAGAGCGTCGATCTCATGGAGGAACGGCATGCGCGAGCGGGAGGAGCCGAGGTACAGGAGCGTCCACGGGATGCCGGCGACCGAGGCGGCACGCATCATGGGGAGGATCGGGGTGACGCCGATGCCCCCGGCGACGAAGAGATACTCGCTCGCCGGCTCGAGCAGGAAGTGCGTGCGCGGTCCGCGGATGAGCACCGTGTCGCCCGGACGCAGCCGCTCGTGCACGGCACGTGATCCCCCCCTGCTCGATTCCTCGAGCAGCACCGCGATGCGGTAGCTCGCCGCGTCGATGGGCCCGCACAGCGAATACGGACGGACGGGGGCGCCGGGGACGACGAGATCGATGTGCCCGCCCGGCTGCCACTGCGGCAGCCGGCCGTCGATCGCCTCCAGCTCGACGCTCAGCACGCGCTCCGCCTCGAGTCGCAGGGATCGCACGCGGACCGGGATGTCGGCGGTCTCCTCGCTCACGGTCATAGTTGGATCCTAACATGCGAGTTCTGGATCCAATAACGACCGAAATGGACGCCACGCGGAAAGAGGCCTGCTCGGCACACGGGCGTTCTGGTACGTTTCCAACGCGCGGCACTGGTCGGGGGCGGCGCGTGACGCAGGAGGAAACCGTATGAGCGTTGGCGACGTCGCGACGTCGGAAGCGACCGGGCATGCGCTCGTCGACGAGATCGCCGCGAAGATCCGAGCGCGCATCATGTCCGGCGACATCCCGATCGGGGCGCAACTGCGCCAGGCGGAACTGGCGAGCGACTTCGGGGTCAGTCGCACCCCGGTGCGCGAGGCCCTCCGACAGCTGCAGGCCGGCGGACTGATCGACGTCGTGCCGAACCGCGGTGCGGTCGTGCGCGTCCCCTCCCCCTGGGAGGTGCGCGAGGCGTACGAGGTCCGCGCCGAGCTCGAGGCCCTCGCCGCCGCCCGCTGCGTGAGCCGGGTCTCCCGTGCGGACATCGAGAAGCTGCACGCGGCGAACCAGGCCATGTACGACCGTTCCCTCGCGGAGAACCAGCCCGCGCGCGAGGTCGCGCTCGACAGCCGTCGTGAGAACGACCTGTTCCACAACACGATCACGGCCGTCTCGGCGAACGAGCGGCTCGCGCGCACGATCGACGAGATCAACGAGAACTTCCCCCGGAACGTCTCCGCGCAGCTTCTCGTCGGCGACGCCCGGCACCGCGACGAGAACTACGAGGAGCACTCCCGGATCATCGAGGCGCTCGAGCGCGGCGACGCGGAGACCGCCCAGGCCGAGATGCGGCGGCACGTGCTCAAGGCGGGCGAGCAGCTCGCCCAGTGGTACGAGCGTCGTTCGTCGACGGTCTTCAAGGGCTGACGGCCGCCGACCCTCAGCCCGCGACGACGGCGGCGCCCATGAGGAGCACCGACAGTCCCATGCTGGCCTGCTGCACACGGTCGACGCGGCGGGTGCGGCGGATGAGGATGGACGCCGCGGCGTAACCCACGGCTCCGACGATACCGGTCGCGGTCAGCGCAGACGCCGGACCGCCGTGGTGCCCGCTCGTCGCGACCTCGGCGGCCGCCGCGGGCACGGTCATCAGGATCAGCAGGAACGCCATGACGATCGCGCCGATGGCCTCGTGGGCGCGCGCGACGCGCCGCTCGCCGGCGCCCGCGCGACGACCCGGCGCTGCGAGGGAGACGACCGCGCCGGCCAGGAGAAGTCCCGACCACGCGATGGGCGCGAGCAGGACGGCGCCGGCAGCCGCATCCGCCATCGCGACCACCATGAGCAGCGTGAGGATCAGCCCGCGCACGCCGCCCGCGTGCCGGCGGTTGGCGAGCAGGCAGCAGCCGCCGAGGACCGTCGTGCCGAGCGCGCCGAGGTGCAGCGCCAGCCCCATCGGCTCAGTGCTCGGCGTGGCCGGCGTCGTGCCCGTGCGCCCCGTGGGCGGACCCGTGATCGTGTCCGCCGCACTGGCAGGCACCGGGCGCGCAGGCGCACGCGGATCCGGAGGTCGCCCCGGGCGCGCAGTGCGCGCCGGCCGAGGGCGGCAGATCGAGCGACGGGTTGCGGGTGAAGAAGCCGTCCGGTTCGAGCCGCAGCCCGATGCGGTGCACGGGCATGATCGGCCACTCCTCGGGCTTCGGGTAGTGGTGCACGCCGACGATCGGCCAGACGACCAGCTCGGCGCCGTCGAGCGGACGGTCCGCCTGCTGCCAGGCCGTGATGCCCTCCGCCTCGAGCGGTGCCTGATTCGGGTACTCCCCCGCGATGAAGCGCTCGTTCGGGTCGTAGGCGGTGGCCCACAGGTGCTTCGCCACGAACGGCGCCTTCCGGGCCACGACGCTGCCGGGCTTCGCGAACAGCCGCGTGGTGTGCGGGATCGCCAGGCGGTACGCGGTCGATTCGCCGAAGCGGTTCGTCCGGTCGGCGCTCTCGATGCGCCAGTGGACGGCGCGGGACGCGTCCGCCATCCGCGCCGCGTCCTTCTCGGATGCGATCGTCTCGGGCACCATCTTCACGGCGTTGCCGTACGGGTTGAGCTCCTCGTCCTCCTCGACCTCCGCGTGCATCTCCACGAGGCGGTTGAGGTTCCCGTCCACGGCGGTGTCCAGGCGCACGGCGAAGTAGTGCTGGTGGGTGGGCGCCTGCACGTTGGGGCTCACCATCCGGCCGAAGGGGGGCGTGAGACCGTCGTCGATGCCCGACACCGACAGGATGCCGGTGAGCTTGATCTCGAGCTCGATGCTGCCGTCCTGGTGGAGCGACCAGTAGAACCCGTAGTCGTAGTTCGCGACGGTCGCGAAGAACGAGATGACCAGCCGGCGGGACCGGCGCACGTCCGCCTCGCCGGTGCGGGTGTTCACGTGCTTCCACAGGATCGAGGCGTCCTCCTCGTGCAGGCAGATGCCGTTGACGATGGTCTTCGCCTCGCCCGTGCCGTCGACCACGTGGGCGTCGAAGTAGCGGATCTCCCCGAGGCAGTCGCAGCCGAGCTCGAGCGACGCCGTGAGCGGGCCCGCGCCGTACTCGCCCCAGTCGAAGAAGTTCTTCCGGTACGCGGTCGGATCGGGATCGAGGTACGGCACGTACATCTCGTTGACGGCCGCGCGGCGCAGCACCGGGCGCACCACGTCGCCGTCGCGGTAGGCGACGTCGTGCAGCACGAGGCCCTCGCGGTGCGTGAAACCGATGCGGAACGACCAGTTCTGCCAGGTGACGAGGTGCCCGTCCACCTGGAAGCCGGGGCCCTGGGGCTGGACGATCTCGAGAGGAGCGACCTCGCGGTCGGGCCCCCAGGTGCCGGAGCGGTAGTTCCCGCCCTCGGATGCCATCGGGATGACACCGTGGTCCTCGATGCGGATGACGTCCAGCGTCTCGAGGTCGAGGATCGGCACGAGACCCGCCACCGGACGTGCGTAGCCGTTGTCGTCGACCGACTCGCGATACCAGACGGTCCCCCACGACAGGCGGCGGTCCGCGAGGTCCTCCGGCTCGAAGCCGGTGATCGACTCCGGGTCGACCCACACGAGCGAGGTGTCGGTGATCCCGCGCTTGGCGAGCGCCTCGACGATGAGCGGGTGGTTCCGGGCGGCCTGCGCGATCAGCCGGGCTTCGTCGGAGGAGACGCCCGGACGCTTGGCGTCCACGGGCGACCAGGACGCGATGGATGCGGCGCGGTCGGTGCCGGGCGTCCACGCCGTGACCTCCCATGCCTCGTGCGCGCCCGGATTCATCACCACGAGGCGCACGGGGCGCCCCTGGCCGTCGGCGAGGGCTCGGGCGAGGTGCTCCTCGACGGCGATGCCCCAGAATCGCGGCGCCTCGCCGATCCGCGCGTCGGCGCGCACCAGCGCGATGACCTCGGCGATCTCGTCGGGGGTGAGCGGGTCGCTCCAGTGGCGCAGGGTCATCGGGTTCTCCTTGGGTCGAGCGTGTCGTCGGCGTGATCCGCGCCGCCCACGAACGCGGCGCCGTCGGCGCGCGGATCGCTCGCGGCCTCCAGCGTCGACGTCGCGCGCGCGACGCGCACCAGTTGAACATGTCCGGCCTCGTCGGCGGGGCCGGGGAAGGCGATGACCGGGATGCCGAGCTCCGCGGCGCGCTCGCGCACGGCATCGGGTGCTCCCGGTTCGCACACGAGGCTGAGGGTCGGCTGGCCGAGGTCCCGGTCGCCCACCACCCAGCGCGGGCGCGCCAGCACGTCGTCGAGCCTCTGAGCGGGATCGAGGGTGTCCGGCAGCAGCTGCGCGAGGATCCACGGCTGCGCGCGACCGCCCTGGCAGCCGGCCACCACGGTGACCGCTCCGTCGTCGACGATCGCCGGGCACAGCGTGTGCGGGGGCCGTGCGCCGGGCCGGATGAAGGCGGGCGACGCGGGATC
>Ga0075365_10001298_pt1 | contig 11143 bp, 10 predicted proteins | sample EndMetdeltDD1765_FD_71387 | JGI IMG/M metagenome (GOLD analysis project Ga0075365, IMG submission 71387) | Populus endosphere microbial communities from Tennessee, USA - Endosphere MetaG P. deltoides DD176-5 | ecosystem: Host-associated > Plants > Roots > Endosphere | place: USA: Tennessee... | reverse complement strand
CAATGGGATCTCCTTGCTGGTGAATCGTAGGTGGTGCGGGGCTAGACCCGATTGGAAAGAGGCGGCCGACCCATGTCTGCCAGGCGCGCCTTCTTGTTGGCCAGATCGGCCTCGGCCTTCTCGATCTCTTCCGCTGTGAGGCCGAACTGCCGGGCGTAGCTGGCCGCCGCACCGGCAATCACGAACTGCACGTAGTCCGCATCGCTGGCCAGGTATTCGGGATGCGCTGCGATCGGGGTGTCGTCGCCGCCGTCCGACTTTCTCTGTGCCAAGGCGGCGTTTCTCGCTTCACGCGCGGCGGCGATGCCGGCGAGCGCGGCGGGATCGGTAATTTCGACGGTGAATCTGGTCATGGCATTCTCCTTATGAGACGACCGCAAGCTTGCGCGCGGTGCCTGCCGCATCCTTGACGGTCATGTAACCCGTGATGGTCTCTGCACCGATGGCGCTGTGCGTGCCGAACCGCACCCGGCCAGTGCCGGCGGGGGTGATCCGCACATCGAGGTCGTCGGAGCCGGTGCCGGCTGTCTCGGCCGCCAGTTCGACGTAGCCCGACCCGGCCTGCAGGGCCCAGCGCTCGTAGTTCGAAGCGTCGGTGAAGGTCCGGTAGCCACGGAATATTTGCGCGGCCGTACCGTTGCACAGGGCAAGCGTGGCGGCGGCATCCCTGACGAGGGCCACGTCGGCTCCGGACGTCGCATCCCCCGTGCCCGACCACTGGAACAGGCCGGTCGAATTCAGGGCCACGTAGCCAATGTGGCCATACTGCCCATAGAACCCGCGAATGGCGCCGAGGGTCCGGGCGACCAGGGCGTCGGGCGAGTTTAGCCGGCCATTCGCATCCACATAGAAGACGGAGGTGCCACCGACCAGCAGGTCCACCAGCTTCGCACCGCTCGAGGCGGTATTCGTGATGGTGAGCTTGATGCCGGTCGGCGCACCGGACGTGTTCCAGGTGCCGCTGAGCTCGAGCAGTGATTGGGCGTTCGAGCCCGTCAGGGAATAGCCGCTGGCGACGATCGCACTGGTGTTGGCGGCCGGCGAGAAGGTCTGGGTCGCGCCCCAGGTGTTCGTGCCGTTGGCGAGCGGGAGCGTGGCGCCGGACGTGCCTGTAGCTTGCGTCGCCGCCGTGCCGAGCCCCAGCGTCGCTCGGGCGGCAGCCGCATCCGCGTCGTCGACCAGCGAACGGGCGAACGAGGTGAAGTCGGCCAGCGCCGCCGTGCCTGATCCGGTGAAGTAGGGCAGCTTGTCCGACGCCGAGGCAAGGCCGGCAAGAGCCGCAAGCTCGGCATCGTAGGCCTGCACGTTGGTGCCGATTGCAAGCCCCAGCGTGGTGCGAGCCGCACTTGCGTCGGCGTCATCCAGCAGCGTGCGTGCGAAGGCGCTGAGGGTTGTCAGGGCCGCCGTGGACGTGCCCGTGAAGTAGGGCAGCGCATCGGCCGCCGGCGTCAGCGCGCCGAGCGCGTCCAGCGCCGCGCCGCCGCCGCCTCCACCCGAGAGTGCGCCCCAGTCCGTGCCGTCATGGACGTAGAGAAGGTCTTCGTCCGCCACCCAGGCGAGCCAACCCTCACGCGGGGTATAGAACTGCCAGGCGCCATCCTGGTAGGCAGCTATTCTGCCGGTCTGCCCTACCCAGGCGCCGGTGGGGGATGCGGCGACGATGTAGCGGTCGCCGTCGGCCGGCGACGCGGGGGGATCGGCCAAGTCCTGGTCGAGGACCATCTGCTGCACCAGCGCATCGAGCGCGCGCATGGCTTCGTTGTAGGTGACGTGCTTTTGCGACTGCGCTGCCATCAGGTAGGCGAGCTGCAGGTTGGGAGAGGTGTCCATCGCGGAGGTGGGCCTGGGTTGCGGGTGGCGGTTCGTGACCCACGCATTGTGCCACAGCCCGGAGTCGCGGGGATAAAGTAGGCTGGATGCGCAGAGTTGCAGCGCCTAGAGCGGTTTCGGCTTGAAGGAGCACCGGCATGTCATCCCGGAATTCCGCGTCAGCGAAATATCCGGGACCCAGGGCGGCAAGCGCACGGCCTGCGGCCCCTGGGTCCCGGCTCTGCGCGCGTCATGCTGAAGCATGCCTCCGGCATGAGGCGCTCCGGCCGGGATGACAACGGTACGATTCCATCAACGTCAAAGAGAGGCTCTAGGTGCGCTTGTCGTCGGGAGCGTCGGGATGCTGGAAGCTCTCGATAACGGCGAGCTTCTCGGCGCCGATGTTGTCGAGCGTGGTCCTGCCCGGCAGGTCGTCGACATGAGCAACCCAGGCGAGCTTGCTCTCGATGCCGACCGCGTAGGTTGGCGGGACGCGCTCGGGATGGTCGAAGGTGCCGGTCAGCAGCTCGATGATATCGCCGCCGGGCTTGCGATAGCTGAGCGGCGTGCCGCAGGCGGCGCAGAAGTCGCGCAGCGCGCGTGAGGAGGAGCGGAAGGTCGACGGCGCACCATTGCTCCAGGTGAAGTCGGCGCAGGGTACTTCGGCCAGCACCGCGAAGGGTCCCGCCACCGCCTTCTGGCACATGCGGCAGTGGCAGATGCCGATCCGGCGCGGCTCGGCGAATACGGCAAAGCGGACGGCGCCGCATTGGCAGCCGCCGCTGTGCACGGCCGTGCGTTGCTCGTCAGGCGCGGACACCGAGGGCCTCGTGCAGGCTGGCGAGCACGGCGATGGCATCGGTGCCGGCGAACACGAACGCATCGATGCCGGCAGCCTTCAGCGCCGCTTCCTGCTCCTTGGCGCGCCCGGCGAGCAGCACGCGCTTCGCACCGGCGGCGGCCAATGCCCCGACGGTAGCCTCGGCCAGTTCCGCATAGACCGCGTCCGATGAGCAGATACAGGCGACATCGGTGCCGCTGTCGGCGAACGCCTTGCCGGCTTCGGTGGAGTTGTGCAGCGGCGCGCTGGCGACGGCCTCGATACCGCCGGCGGCGAGGAGATTGCGCATCCAGGCCGAACGCGCCGAATGGGCGGCGAGCTCGCCGAGATTGGCGAGGAACACCTGGGGGGCGGCTCCCGTGCGCACAGCGAAGGTATCCGCCGCATCGCGCAGGGTCTCGAACGGCTCGGCCAGGCGGCGAGCCTGCAGCGCCACCACCGAGGTGCCCCCCTTCACAATTGCATCGGCCGGAGGATGCGGGGCGACCTTCACCCCGTCGTCGCCGAGCCGCGGAAAGGCCGAGACGCCCGTCAATTCCAGCCGGCCCGTGGCGATACTCCTCGCGCGCGCCTGTGCCACGTTCGCGATCTCGCCTTGCAGCGCCCCGCTCTCCAGCACGCGGGCCATGCCGCCCTTGCGCTCGATATCCTGGAACAGCTCCCAGGCCTTGCCGGCCAGATCGCGCGTCAGCTTCTCGACCGCCCACGCGCCGGCGGCCGGATCGACCACGCGGCCGAGCCCGCTTTCCTCCTGCAGCACCAGGTGCGTGTTGCGGGCGATGCGTCGGGCGAACGCGTCCGGCCTGCCCAGTGCCCACGTGAAGGGGAGCACGCTCACCGCATCGGCACCGCCGAACGCCGCGCCGGCGCACGCCGCGGTGGCGCGCAGCATGTTCACCCAGGGATCGCGCCGGGCCAGCATGCGTTCGCTAGTGGTGGCGGTCAGGTGCATGACCGCGCCGGCGCTGCCGGCCCCGCACGCATCCGCCACGCGGCAGACCAATATCCGCGCCGCGCGCAGCTTGGCCACCGTCAGGAACAGGTCGGTATCGGCCGCCAGGCCCAGCGCGATCTTGCCGAGCGCCATGCGCGGACGCAGGCCCTGCGCCTCGCAGGCGCGCAGATAGGCGACCAGCGTCGCCAGCACGGCGGCCAGCTCCTGCGCCTCGCTGGCGCCCGCCTCGTGATAGGGGCGCCCGTCGGCCAGCAGCGCCGTGACGTGCGTCATGGTCCGGCAGTCGACGGCCAGCCTGGCAGCGATCTCGCAGGCGCGGTCGGCCGGGTAGTAGAGCGTTCCCGTGGCCGCCAGCACGCCGAGCGGATCGCAGTTGAAGGCGCCGAGCCGCGCGTTCTCGCTCAGGTTCGCCGCGCGCCACAGCTCGATCAGGCTGCCGGCCGCGTCCATGGTGTTCTCGCGCGCATCGAGCGCGACGGTGCAGCCATTCAGGAACACGCCCTTCAGCGCGGTGGAAAGCGCTTCCGCGCTGTAGGATAGGCCCGATTGCCCGGGCGCCATGATCTGCAGCAGCAGCGAGGTCACGCCCCCCTGCAGATCTTCCAGGATCGCCGCATTGGCAAGCGATGGGTCGGGCTCGGCATGGCGCTGGCGGATGTCCCAGCCGCCCTGGAAGTAGCTCGGCTTCTTGGCGATGGGCGCCGCTCCGGCGACATCGGCGCGGGTGGCGAGCGGCGACAGGGCGAGCCCATCGGCGGTGCGCGCCACCAGCCGCTTCTCGAAATCGCCCCCTTTCAGCACCTTGTCGACCAGCTTCAGCCACGCCTCGCGCGTGGGCGCCTCGAAAGCTGCCGCCAGGGCCACATCGGCTTCATTCATGATCGGGTTCCGGACCGACTATCCTGCCGGTATTCCTAGCCCATTCTGCCGCCAATCCAATGCCCATAGTAGCGGCAATCCGTGCTGCCGAGGTCTGCCAAGCCGGCGGCAAGGTCAGGCGAGCTCCGCGACCGGGACGCTGGAGCGTGACCTCAATTTGCCACGCACGGGCCGCCGTGGCAGCGCCGAGATCCTTCAGCGGAAGTTCATCGGCGGTAGTTGTTTCATCGGGAACACGATGACCGCCCGGCCAGGTGTTATCCCCTCCCCTATGCAGCCGACAATCAGAAGACGACCGGTTCCGCCATTATTTTCCGCTGCGGGCGCCCACCATTGTCCGCCGAAGCACTTCAAATATGACCGCCGTCGACCAACCAAACAGCAGCACTCCGTTCATCGCCGTGATTGGCCCAAGCAAGCGCCAACGTTCCAGTGGTGTCACGTCGCCGTAGCCGAGCGTCGTATAATTCACAAAGGCGAAATAGACGAGGTCGGTGCCAGGAGGTGCGATACGGATGAGCGAGTAAGCCACGGACCAAACCAGCACTTCGGCAAGATGCGCGACCATCAACACCAGCGCGGTTGCGCTCATGACGGCCGTCAACCGAAGAGATTGGCGTGAGGTTGCTCTCTCACTTGCGGCGCGTGCCACCTGTATGACCGCCACCATCACCATTGCATGGATCGCAATGTTGCAGACGCTGACGGCCATCCCTACGAGAAATTGGCGCAACATGCGGACCGTTCATTGGTTCGAGGGAGGTCCTTCACTGCAGCCGGGGCGGCAACAGGTACAGCGTCATGGCGAAGACCAGGTAGACCATCAGCATGAGCACCCCGACAAACCACGCCGACCGTCCGCTGTTGGTCACGAGGGACGCGGTCATGACGGCAATGAGCATCATGGCCACCGCGCCCGGCCAGAATTGCAGGTCCATCGGCGTCGGGCCGATGGCGTAACTGGACAACACCAGAATGGGAGCGACGAAGAGCGCGATTTGCGCGGCGCTCCCGAGCGCGATACCCACGCTCAGGTTCAGCCGGTCCTTGCGCGCGGCGGAAAACGCTGAGGCCATTTCGGCCGCACCACCCACCAGCGCCACCACAATGAAACCCACGAACGCGGGTGTCATCCCAAACGCGACTGCAGCGTGCTGAACCGACTCGACGAACACCTCGCTCACCAGGGCGACCAGTATCGTAACCCCCGCCAACGTGGCCAGGGCCAAGCCCAACGGCCAGGGCGGTTCGCCGGCCTCCACCTGTTCCGCACCACCGAAGAGCTCGCGATGCGTCTTGAGCGAGAAAAACAGGCCCAATGCATAGGCAGCGATCAGAAGGGCAGACAGACCCACGCTCAGCTTTTCGACGAACGCCGCCCCCGCATTGGGATCGGCCACAGTCACCACCGAGGGAGCCAGCAGTGCGATCGTGGCCAGGAAGAGCAGGCCCGCCTGCAGGCGGGCGCTGGCACGGTTGTATTCCTGCACGTGATGTCTGAGTCCGCCGAGCAGGAACGACGCGCCCAACATGAACAGCGCGTTCGTTACAATCGCCCCGGCGATGGAGGCCTTCACGAGGGTGTATTGCCCAGCACGCAATGCGGCCAGCGCGATGACCAATTCGGTCAGGTTCCCCAGCGTGGCGTTGATCAGACCGCCGACGGTATCGCCCGTCTTGGCCGCCACCGATTCGGTGGCGTGGCTGAGCAAGCCTGCCAAAGGCACGATGGCAAGGACGGACAGCACAAACAGAAGCGTGTGCGCTTCGGGATCGATCTTGCGGGCGGCGAACACCGCGGGCACGAAGGCCAGCAGCCAGAGCAGAGGGTTACGACGGATTTCCTTAAACAAGAGCCTCATGCGGACGGTCTCGGGAGCAAGGGTGCGCAGCGGACCGTCAGTGGCCGCCAAGCACCAAGGTCTTGACGGGAAATAGCAAGGTTTGGGCGCGCAAAATGATGGCGTGCACGAGGCCGACGGCATCCACCACGTGCAGGTAGGTGCGGGTGAAGATCCCCAGCTTCTCCTTTTCCAGCCGCTCATGATTGCTGGTGTAGGCGTTGGCAATGCAGCTGCTGCCTGGCGTCACGCCGTCCAACCCGCCCGCAAAAAGGGGTTCCAGAAAGACCAACAGCGTGCCCGGCTTGGTGACCTGCTGGGCTTCAATCAGCTGCTCGCCGGCGCGGATTTGACCGGCGGCGATGGCGTCCTGCACAGCCGTTACGACCATTGGAATGATGGTCAGCGGCTTGGAGGCACAGGTTGCCTCAGCTGCCATGCCGACCTGCATCACCTGCGCTTCCAGCTGCCCGAAGCCGGCCTGGAGCGCCTGTCGTCCGCCCTCGGTCGGGATCAGGACACCGCCAGGCCGCATCAACGGATTGACGACGTCTCCGACCCGAAGAATGAACTGCTCGACCCGGCCGGACACGCCGGCATAGACGACCGATTTGTCCAGATCGACCTGAGCCTGCTTGAGTGCCGCCTCCGCGCTCGCCTTTTGCGCCGGCAGCAAGGTGGAAACACGCGTCTCGGCCGCCTGCTTGGCAGCTTCCGCCGCCGCAACGCCGCCCTTGCGTCCCTCGACCAGGTTCTGAAGTTTCTCGATTTCGCGCGGTGCCACAACGTCGGTGTTGCGCCGCCTGAGCTCGGTCTTGGTGTTCAACTCGTCGAGCGCCTGCTCCAAAGCGCCCTGCGCCTGCTGAATCTGGCCCACCGCCACCGCAATGTCGGCCTGGGCCATGACGCTCGTCGCGTCGATTTCTGCGATGCGCCGCTTGGCCACCTCCAGATCGGCTTCCTGCTTGGACGTATCGAGCTTGAGGATGGGCGCGCCCTTCTCGACCTCGCCACTCACCTTGACATAGATCTCGGCCACGCGGCCGTTCCGTTCAGGCAAAATCGGAATGGCGCGAAAAAAAGCCGTCACGCTGGTTGTGGATGGGTGATGGTAGAAGATGATGGTGATCAGAAGGACCGTCAGCATCAGGCAGGCGGTGATGCCCCACCTCAGTTCGAACCATACCGAGTAAAGCGTGATCTCCCGGCCGATCCGCTTGTCCTGCACGTAGCGCCGATAGAGATAGTCGGGGACGATCGTGAACAGGGAGCACAGGACGAGTTCCAGCATAACCTAACCTTGCGCCTCAGGCTGCGGTTGCCTGGGTTCCGGCGCAGGCTCCTCCGGCGGGGTTTGAATTCCCGACAATTTTTCCAGCGATGTGGCGATGCGCCGAAGCGGCGTCTGGAAATCCGGCAGATCGATAAGCGCCAGCAGGAGGCCGGCAACCCAGAACGCATGTACGTGCGTGAACAGCGACAGCAGTCCCAGAACCGCCACGATCTCAAACTGGAATTTCTTGTGCCCCAGCCGCTCGGGCAGTGAGTGCAGCCGGAAAAATATCACGCCCAGCCCCAAGACCGTACCGATGACCAACACGGTCGTGATCGCGTAAAGAATGTCCGTTTCACCGGGCGCGGTTATGAACCAGGGCAGGTGATGAGACGCGGCCGGGTGCTGAGTTGCCGTCATGCGAACCCTGAAACTCCCAGCCAGCCGCGAAACTGCGGTTCTTCAATCGGGAGACCGCCATCCTGCCAATTGGTCAGTGCACAAGCGATCAGGGAAAACCCTCGCCCGTCCGCGGCAAAAGCCCGATGAGCCTTCGAGTTGTCAGTACCCTGGATCGATGGATGCGGAACGGAGCAGTCCGGCCGCCGCCGCGGAGCTTGGCGACCTCAAACCTCGCCACGACGCTCCTGAGGCCAATTTCGCGAGGCTGACCGGAGGTCGAAGGGCTAGTCCTAGCTCCGACTCGGGGTTTTTCCGGACCTGCTTCATCGTTGGCGGCAATCAGCGCGTCGAGCGGCGGCGAGTAAACTGCAGCTGAGCTTTCTCTTTGAATTGTCAGTGGGGCAGCTCGCAGTGAGGCGACCTTATGACCGAGCCTGGCAGTGATGCCGGCGCACCGCTCAGCGCCGCGACCACAGATCTGGTAATTCGGCTCGGGCTTCTCGGGCTGCTTGCCTACTGGTCTCTCAAGACCATCGCACCCCTGCTGACGATTGTGTTGTGGAGTGCGATACTGGCTGTCGCCCTTTACCCAATTTATGATTGGCTTGCGCAGCGGTCGCAGCATCCTCGACTGGCAGCGACGCTCGTGACGTTGCTGTGTCTCATGATCGTCATCGGCCCCGTGACGTGGCTGGCGTACGGGCTGGTCGCCGGCGCCGACTCACTCGTAAGGCAGATCGACTCCGGCTTGGTCGCGATCCCTCGTCCCGGCGAAGCGGTGAAGGGCTGGCCACTAGTCGGCGAGCGTATTCACCAGCTGTGGACTGGGGCGGCTTCCAACATCAAGGCAGCCTTGGCCGACATAGCGCCGAGTCTCAAGCCGCTCGGAGCCAAGCTGCTTGCCTTCGCCGAGGGCATCGGGCTGGGTCTACTCCAGTTCATGGTCTCGATCGTCATCGCCGGCTTTCTGCTGGTCCCGGGACCACGTCTGGTCAATGCGCTTCGCTTGCTGGTGCGCCGCATCTTCAGCCATCGCAGCGAAGAGATGGTCCAGCTGGCCGGCACCACCATTCGCAATGTCGCGCGCGGCGTGGTGGGTGTCGCGCTCCTGCAATCCATTCTTGCCGGCGTCGGGTTCCTTTTGGCAGGCGTTCCGGCACCGGGTGTCCTCGCCTTCATCGCCCTGTTGCTGGGCGTTATCCAGATTGGCTCTGGGGTTCTTATCGTACCGATCGTCATCTGGTCGTGGACATCGATGGAAGCAATGCAGGCCATGCTCTTTACGCTCTACATGATCCCCGTCGGCCTGATCGACAACCTGCTCCGGCCCGTTCTGGTGGCGCGCGGCCTATCGACGCCGACACCGGTGATCGTACTTGGCGTGATTGGTGGCACCCTTGCCTATGGCTTGATAGGGCTGTTTTTCGGTCCAATCGTGTTGTCCGTCGCGTGGGCTTTGATTTGCGGTTGGGTGGACGAGGCCGACGACAACCAGGACAGCCGACCCAAAGCGGTATGAGATCGCCGATCAAGCTCCCAACGCGCGGCTGCCGTTCGACACCCGAGCACTTCTCCCGAGAAAAATCGGCACAAACCCCAATAGCCATTCTCGCGCATAGGCACACCATCCGTGGGGTCACGGCACGCACGGAGATGGTGAGCACATGTTAATCCGAGGCCTCAGGTCTTTCAGCCGCTTCGCGCTGTACCTCCTCCTTTCGGCCGTCCTCGCCGCACCGGTGCAGGCTGAGCAATCGAGCACGGCAGCGCTGACCAACGCCCAGCTCGAGCAGCTGGTGGCTCCCATCGCCCTCCATCCCGATCCTCTGCTCTCACAAATGCTGATGGCCTCGACGTATCCCACGGAGGTCGTCCAGGCGGCACGCTGGGCGCGCGAGAATTCTGGGGTTACTGGCCAGGCTCTGCAAGATGCGATGCTGAAGCAAACCTGGGACCCCAGCGTCAAGGCGCTGACGGCGGTGCCGCAGACATTGCAGATGATGAGCGACAAGCTGGATTGGACGCAGCGCTTGGGTGATGCGTTTCTGGGGCAGCAGGCCGATCTTCTAGCGGCGGTGCAGCGCTTGCGACATCGCGCGGAGGCCGCCGGCCATCTCAAGACTTCAGAGCAACAGACGGTCAACAAGGTGAAACCGCCGGCCGGAAGCGGAGCAAGCTCGAGGATCACCATCGAGCCGGCAAGCACCGAGTATCTGTATGTCCCGGTCTATGACCCAAGGGTTTGCTACGGCGATTGGCCCTACCCGGAGTATGAACCGTACTACTGGTATCCGGCCGGCTTTTCGGGCGGTGGCGTACTGGCCTTCGCAGCCGCCGTGGCCGTCGGCTCCGCCCTTTGGGGTCGGTTCGACTGGTGGCGAGACCGTGTCGATATCGATGTCAATCGCTTCAACCAGTTCAATCGCACCAACATCACCGACAAGACCTGGCGCCACGATGCCCGGCATCGAGGCAACGTTCCCTATCGCGACGCCAAGGTCGCCCAGCGCTTTGGTGATGCAAACCGCGCTGCCGCCCGAGACTCGTATCGTGGCAAAGCGGAGGCGGGCCGCCGCGACTTGGCGAAAGCGAAGGCGACCAAGCCTGGTGGCGACCTGAAAGCCAAGTCGGCCGCCAAAACAAAACAAATCGCACATACGAACCAGGCCGGAAAAGGCAAGTCTGCCGCCGCTCACGCAAAGCGCGCCAAGACCAGCAAAACTGCGCAAACCGGACATCGGGCGAAGCCAAAGCACGCCAGCCGGCCGACCAACCGCGCCTACAGCTACGCACCGCGTGGAGCGCAACGCCATGCCCGCCCAGGGGGCGGCGGACACCGCGTCGCGATGCGCGGCGGCGGAGGCCGGCACGGTGGCGGTGGGCGGCGTGGTCGCCGCTAATGCCACGCTGACGCAAGCTGTCACCCATTGGGCACCGATAGGGTGTCGCCCGGACGAATTCACGGGTTTGCGGGTATTCCGATCCAGCCACTGAAGACGCAGGATCGCCTCTCCTCTCGCATCTGACGGCCAATCTATCTGCAAAGGAGATCGGGTATGACACGCCTCCACAGCACCCTCATTGTCTCCGCATTGTTCACAACCGCCTTGGCACCTGCGCACGTGTTGGCCCAAGGCGGTCTG
>Ga0075365_10001296_pt1 | contig 11146 bp, 8 predicted proteins | sample EndMetdeltDD1765_FD_71387 | JGI IMG/M metagenome (GOLD analysis project Ga0075365, IMG submission 71387) | Populus endosphere microbial communities from Tennessee, USA - Endosphere MetaG P. deltoides DD176-5 | ecosystem: Host-associated > Plants > Roots > Endosphere | place: USA: Tennessee... | reverse complement strand
ATCGTGAAGACACCGACACCGGAGATGAAGGCGCGCTTGTGGCCGACGGCGTCGCCGACGCGGCCGCCGAGCAGCAGCAGGCCGCCGAACGTCAGCACGTAGGCGGTGATCACCCAGCTCTTCGATGCGTCAGACAGGCCGAGCTCGGCCTGCATGCGCGGCAGCGCGACGATCACGATGGTGCCGTCCAGCGTGGACATCAGCTGCATGCCGGTGATCGCAACGATCGCGATGCCCAACACGCGGGAGGCAAGGGGTCTGGTCGCCGGTAGCGGACCGCTCGCGCCAGACATGGGTATCAACCCTACCGTCCCGAATGGGGCGCCCGGCGCTCGACGATGCGTGCCCCAGGCACGAGGAGGAGAAGGCTAGAGCTCTCCGGCGTCGATCGCGTCCTTGACTTCCTGAGCGTGGGCGACCTGTGAGGCGGTGTAGCCGATGAACAGCGCGACCACGCCCACGATCACCGCGACGGCGGCGACCCACAGCAGGCCATAGGTGTAGCCCTGGTCCAGAGCGTGCAGCTGCGCATCGTTCATCTTCTTCACCGGGCCGGTGGTGCCGCCCAGGTAGAGCGTGCGCGAGGTGATGACGGCCTGAATGATCGCCAGCACGACGGGTCCGCCGAGGTTCTGCAGCATCAGCGCGATCGCCGTCACCGGACCGATTTGGTCGAAGCCGACACCGGCGATGGCCGACACGGTCAGCGGCACCACGATCATGCCGATCCCGAGACCACCGACGGTGATCGGGATGACGAGGTTCGGGAAGTACGGGATGCCGCCGTTGAGCGTGGAGCCATAGAGCATTGCGCCCAGCACCAGCACGCCACCGGCGATCACCAGGATCCGCGGCGGGAAGTACGACACCAGCTGCGACGAGGCGCCCAACCCGACGCCGAGCGCGATCACGAACGGGATGAAGCCGATACCCGCCTTCAGCGCGCTGTAGCCCATGATGTCCTGCACGTACAGGCCGATCAGCACGGTCAGCGTGAACATCACGCCGCCCGCCAGGAAGACCGCGGCGAACGTGGCCAGCCGGTTGCGGTCGCGGAACAGGCCGAACGGCACGACCGGATTGACCGCGCGGCGTTCGACGAAGAAGAAGGCGATGAAGGCGACGACGGCTGCGGCACCCGCGGCCAGGATTATCGGCGACGACCAGCCGTTCTCGGGGGCTGAGGCGAACCCGAACACCGCGGCGGTGCAGCCGATGGTGGCCAGCAGCGCGCCGGCGGCGTCCATCTTCATCCGCTCGCGCTGGGTCTCCCGCAGGGTGTTGCGGGCCAGGTAGATCATCAGCAGGCCGATCGGCACGTTCACCAGGAATGCGAACCGCCAGGAAACCTCGACCAGGGCGCCACCGACGACCAGGCCCATGACCGAGCCGATACCCGTCATCGCGGCGAACACCGCGGTCGCGGCATTACGCGCCGGCCCCTTGGGGAATGTGGTGGCCACCAACGCGAGTCCGGTCGGTGACGCGATTGCCGCACCCACGCCTTGGAGCAGGCGGGCGATCACCAGAGTCGCCTCGTCCCATGCGATACCGCACAGAACCGAGGCGATCGTGAACAGCGCGACGCCGGCGATGAAGGTGCGTTTGCGACCGATGGTGTCGCCGAGGCGACCGCCGAGCAGCATCAGGCCACCGAACGTGAGCACGTAGGCGGTGATCACCCAGCTGCGGCCCGCATCGGACAGGGCCAGCTCGTCCTGGATCTTGGGGAGCGCGACGATCGCCACGGTGCTGTCCATCGTGGCCAGCAGCTGCATACCGCCGATCGCGGTCACCGCGGCAAAGAAACGCCCGGATGGCAACCAGCTGGGGTACCTGCTGGTGCGCTCCAGAGCCGCCGGCTCGAGGCGCATGGGAACAGCGCGCTCTGAACTGTTGGCGGTTGCCCGCGCAGCGTCGTTGAGGGCCGTCATACCGAGCTACCCTACAGTAATCTTAAGAAGACGTTAAGTGGCGAAGGCCGCCACCGGACCGATCACGATGATTGCCGGCGGCTTAATTCCGTCCTCGCGAATGCGCGCAGGAGCATCGGCCAACGTCGTGCGGACAATCCGTTCCGCGGCCGTCGTGCCGTGTTGCACCACCAGAACCGGCGTTTCTGCAGGTCGGCCGCCTGCGATCAGTGCTTCGGCAAACAATTCGATGCGCTCGACGGCCATCAGCAGAACTAGCGTTCCGGTCAATTGCGCCAGTGCATTCCAATTCACTAACGATTCCGGATGCTCAGGCGCTAAATGGCCGCTGACCACCACAAATTCGTGATTAACGGCCCGATGAGTGACCGGAACTCCCGCCATTGCGGGCACCGATATGGCACTTGTCACACCCGGCACAACCGTGACCGGTATCCCGGCTTCGGCGCAGGCCAGAACCTCCTCATATCCCCGGGCGAAAACGAACGGATCCCCACCTTTGAGGCGCACCACGAAGCGCCCTTCGCGCGCCCGCTCTATAAGAACTTTGTTTATCGCCTCTTGAGCCATCGCCCGCCCGTACGGGATCTTGGCGGCGTCGATGACCTCGACGTGCGGCCCGAGCTCCGCGAGCAGCTCCGGCGGAGCCAGCCGGTCGGCGACGACGACGTCGGCGCGGGCGAGCAGCCGGCGGCCACGGACGGTGATCAGCTCGGGATCGCCGGGTCCGCCGCCGACGAGCGCGACGCTTCCGGGTACGACGTCGCTGGTGTCAGCCGCGATGAGACCCTGCTGGATCGCTTCGTGGATCGCCGAGCGGATCGCCGCCGAGCGACGGTGTTCCCCACCGGCGAGCACGCCCACCACCAGTCCGTCGTGATCGAACGACGCCGGGGTGACGGCAGAGCCCTCCACCGCGATGTCGGCGCGGACACAGAAGATCTGCCGACGGTCGGCCTCGGCGACGACGGCGGCGTTCACATCGGGGTCGTCGGTGGCGGCGATCGCGTACCAGGCGCCCTCGAGGTCGCCGTCGCGGTAGTCGCGCAGCTGCAACGTGATGCCCGGCGTTGTGGTGGACAGGACCTCCACCGCGGGCGTCGCGGCCCGCGCGATCACGTGCACGTCGGCGTCGCTCCCGATGAGCAGCGGAAGACGCCGCTGCGCCACCGTGCCGCCGCCGACCACGACGACCTTCTTTCCGGCCAGGCGCAGGCCGACGAGGTAGGCGTTCTCGGTCACCGGGGCAGCTTAGTCAAGGCCGCGTGTGCCACAAATCGACCGACCGACTGCGGTTGGGCGGCGGGATGGGTGTGCAGATAGGAGGCGTGCACCCCGGCGCACACCGCACCTTCGCGGGCCGGCTGACCATCGTGCTGCCGAAAAGCCCATGCCGGTTCGACCCCGCCCGCGAATTCCGCTGTGGTGCGGTGGAATTCATGACCGACGACCCGCTCCCCCGCCGCGTGCAGCGGCGAGTCGGACAGTGCCACCGCCTCGCGGTAGCCCAGCGTCAGCCGCTGGGTGAAGCGGGCTGAGCCGGCCAGCACCCCGCACATCGGGTGGCCGTCCAGGTCGTCCATCAGATAGGCCAGCCCGCCGCATTCGGCGTGCACGGGGGCGTGCCGGGCCAGCTCGCGGATCTGGGCGCGCAGCTCGGCGTTGGCCGACAGGTCGGCCAGATGCTGCTCGGGAAAGCCGCCCGGCAACACCACCGCTGCGGTCCGCGGCGGCAGCGTCTGGGTGAGCGGGTCGAATTCGACGACGTCGGCGCCGGCAGCGCGCAGCAGCTCGGGGTGCTCGGCATAGCCGAAGCTGAACGCCTTGCCGGCGCCCACAGCCACCACCGGGCGGCCCTCCGACGCCGGCCCGACGGCGTCCTCGGGTTCCCAGCGCTGCGCGGTCACATGTGAGCCACCGAGCGCGACGACGGCGGCGAGGTCGATATGGCGGGCCACCAGCGCGGTCATCGCCGCAACCGCCGCCCGCGCCTGCTCGCCGTGTTCGACGGCGGTGACCAGTCCCAGATGCCGTGACGGCACCGACAACTCGTCGTGACGGGGTATCGCACCGAGCACCGGCACCCCGGCGGCCTCGCAGGCTTGGCGCAGAATCTGCTCGTGGCGAGCGGTGCCGACCCGGTTGAGGATCACCCCGGCGATGTGCACACCGGGATGGAAGGTCGAAAACCCTTGCAGCACAGCCGCGATGCTATGGCTCTGGCCACGTGCGTCGACCACCAGCAGGACGGGGGCGCCGAGGATTCCGGCGACGTGCGCGGTCGAGCCGCGGGCCGGAGTCACGATGCGCTCGTCGATGCGGCCGTCGAAAAGGCCCATCACACCTTCGATCACGGCGATGTCAGCGTCGCGGGTGCCGTGCCCGTACAGCGGGCCGATCAGCTCCTCGGGCACCAGAACCGGGTCCAGGTTGCGGCCGGGCCGGCCGGCGGCCAGTGCGTGGTATCCGGGGTCGATGAAGTCCGGGCCGACCTTGAACGGTGCGACACGATGTCCGGCCGCACGTAGCGCGCCGATCAAACCCGTTGCAACCGTGGTCTTCCCGCTCCCCGATGCAGGAGCGCCGATGACGACGGCGGGGATGGACACCATGCTCACCACTCAATGCCGCGCTGGCCTTTGCGGCCGGCATCCATCGGGTGTTTGATCTTCGTCATCTCGGTGACCAGATCGGCGGCGTCGATCAGCCGCTGCGGGGCGTCGCGCCCGGTGATCACCACGTGCTGGCCGCCCGGGCGGTCGAGGAGCACCTGAACTACCTCATCGATATCCACCCACCCCCACTTCAGCGGGTAGGTGAATTCGTCGAGGACGTAGAAGTCATGGCGCTGATCGGCCAGCCGCGCAGCGATTTCGGTCCAGCCTTCGGCGGCGGCCACGGCATGGTCCTCGTCGGAACCCGCCTTGCGAGTCCAGGACCACCCCGAACCCATCTTGTGCCATTCGACTGCGCCGCCGATGCCCTGCTCGGCGTTGAGCCGGCCCAGCGCCGCGAACGCCGACTCCTCGCCGACCTTCCACTTGGCACTCTTGACGAACTGGAACACCGCCACGCTCATCCCGGCGTTCCACGCCCGCAACGCCATCCCGAAGGCGGCGGTCGACTTGCCCTTGCCCGGCCCGGTATGCACCGCGAGCACCGGGGTGTTGCGCCGAGCCCGGGTGGTCAGGCCGTCGTCGGGCACGGCGGTCGGCTGGCCCTGAGGCATGGACAAACCCCTTTCAGACTCAGGCCGCGCGGCGCACGGCCTGTGCCAGATAGTCTGCGCGCAGCTGTTCGAGCTGCAGCAGTGGGGCGTCCAGATTCTCGGCCAGATCAGCGGCCAAACCCAGCCGCACGTACGACGTTTCGCAATCCACGACGACCGCGGCGGCACCCTCGGCTACCAGTTGGCGGGCAGCAGAACGGCTGCGGCCCAACGGATCCGGTCCGCCGGTGGCCCGGCCGTCGGTGAGCACCACGACCAGGGGGCGCCTGGTCCGGTCGCGCACCCGCTCGCGGACCACGACGTCGCGGGCGGCGAGCAGCCCCTGCGCCAACGGGGTGGTGCCACCGGTGTCGAACCGGGTCAGCCGCCGCGAGGCGATATGCGCCGACGTCGTCGGGGGCAGCAGCACCCGGGCGCCGTCCTGGCGGAACGTGATGACCGCGACCTTGTCGCGGCGCTGATAGGCGTCACGCAACAACGACAGCGCGGCACCGGTGACCGCAGACATCCGGTCGCGCGCGGCCATCGACCCGGAGGCGTCGACGACGAAGATCACCAGATTGCCTTCCCGGCCCACCCGCACCGCCCGGCGGACATCCTCGGGGTGCGGACGCAGTCGGCCGTTGCCCACGGCGTTGAGCACGGTGGCGAACAGGTGCAGCCCATGCCCCTGCTCGGGGGCGTCGGTGGCGGTGACGACCGCACCGGATCGGTTGCGTGCCCGCGAGCGGCGGCCGGGGTTACCCTCCCCCACACCGGGCACCGTCAGCGCACGGGTGCGAAAGGTCGCCGCGGGCGGCGCGGACGGCTTCGGCGCAGATGACGACGAATTACCTTGCGGTACAGAAGGTTGCGACGATCCGTCGACAGACTCCCCACCGCCCGGCGGATCGGGGTCGGGCTCGGGTTCGGGCCCCGAATCGGTTGAGGCCAGCGCCTCGTCGAGCTGCGCCGGGTCGAGCCCCGGATCGTCGAACGGGTCACGACGGCGACGGTGCGGAAGCGCCAACTCGGCCGCGACCCGAATGTCTTCGGCCTCAACGGCTTGCGCGCCGCGCCAGGCCGCGTGCGCCACCGCGGTGCGGGCGACCACCAGGTCGGCGCGCATCCCGTCGACGTCGAATGCCGCACACAGCGCGGCAATTCGGTTCAGTTCAGCGTCGGGCAGCACCACATCGGCGACCCGCCCACGGGCGTCGGCAATCCGGCGGGCCAGGTCGCTGTCCTGTCCGGCATGGCGGGCGGCGAACCCGGCCGGGTCGGCTTCGTAGGCCAGCCGCTGGCGGATCACCTCGCTGCGCACCGCCACATCGCGGGAGGCACGCACGTCGACGGTCAGCCCGAATCGGTCGAGCAGCTGCGGACGCAGTTCGCCCTCTTCGGGATTCATCGTGCCGATCAGCACGAAGCGGGCCTCGTGGGAGTGCGAGATGCCGTCACGCTCGATGTGCACGCGGCCCATCGCCGCGGCGTCGAGCATGATGTCGACGAGATGGTCGTGCAGCAGGTTGACCTCGTCGACGTAGAGCACGCCGCCATGTGCGCGGGCCAGCAGGCCGGGTGAGAACGCGTGCTCGCCGTCGCGCAGCACCTTCTGCAGATCCAGCGAGCCGACCACTCGGTCCTCAGTCGCCCCGATCGGCAACTCCACCAGCCGCGAGCCGGCATCGACCTCGGCCAGAACTGCGGCCAGGGCCCGCACCGCCGTCGACTTCGCGGTGCCCTTCTCGCCACGGATCAGCACACCGCCGATCTCCGGGCGGACCGCGCAGAGCACAAGCGCGAGCCTCAGCTGATCGTGGCCGACGATGGCGCTGAACGGGAAAGCGGGCACGCTCAAGGCTGTTCGACTTCGCTGGCGGTATCCAATGTCGCCGGCCCGGCGGCTCCGGTCGTACGTCGCACCATCGGCACGTGCGGGATGCCGTCTTCCACGAATTCGGGCCCGGCGGCGACGAAGCCGTGCCTGGCATACATATCGGCGAGGTAGGTCTGAGCGTCGATCCGGCACACGTAATCGCCGACTTCGGCGATGGCGGCCTGCAGCAGCCGGGTGGTGTGGCCCTGGCCGCGGGCCGCGCGCTGGGTGCACACCCGGCCGATGCGGAACGTCTTCTCCCCGCCGGCGTGCTCCTCCATCAGACGCAACGTGGCGATCACGGTGCCGTCAGGCTGCTCGAGCCAGAAGTGCCGGGTCTCGGCGAGCAGGTCACGGCCGTCGAGCTCGGGGTACGGGCAGGCCTGTTCGACGACGAACACCTCGACTCGCAGCTTGAGCAGCTCGTAAAGAGTGGCCGCGTCGAGGTCCTTGGCCCAGAAGCGGCGTAAGGCGACCGTCACACCACTCCAGCGGGTTCCGGGTTACCGGACCCCGACGAAACAGGTGTGGGGTCCGATCCGGCGGCCAGCGCGGCACGGCTGGCGTCGACACGGCTCTCCAGGCCGAGCACCTTGGTGCCGTGCGCCCATACCTCGGCGAACAGCTCCGGGTTCTCCGAGAGCTTGACGCCCAAGGAGGGCACCATCTCCTTGAGCTTGGGCAGCCAGCCCTGGTAGCGGTCGGCGAAGCAGCGCTGCAGAACTTCGATCATGGCGGGGACCGCGGTCGAAGCGCCCGGCGATGCGCCGAGCAGACCGGCGATCGAACCGTCGGCTGCGCTGAGCACCGTGGTGCCGAATTCCAGCACGCCGAGCTTCTTCGCGTCGCGGCGGATCACCTGGACCCGCTGGCCGGCGATATCGATCTCCCAGTCCGAATCCTTTGCGGTGGGCGCGAATTGGCGCAGATCGTTGACCCGGTCGGCCTCGCTGAGCGCGAGCTGACCGATGAGGTACTTCAGCAGACCCATCTCGGTCAGCCCGACGCCGATCATCGAGGCGATGTTGTTGGGCTTCACCGACAGCGGCAGATCGGAGACCTTGCCTTCCTTGAGGAACTTCGGCGACCACCCGGCGAACGGGCCGAACAGCAGCCACTCGCGCCCATTGATCACGCGGGTGTCCAGGTGCGGCACCGACATGGGCGGGGCACCCAGCGGCGGGGCACCGTAGACCTTGGCGTGGTGAGCCGCAGCCAGCTCGGCGTTGCCGGTACGCAGCCACTGGCCGCTGACCGGGAAGCCGCCGTAGCCCTTGGCCTCGTCGATACCGGCCTTCTGCAGCAGGGGCAGCGCCCCGCCGCCGGCGCCGACGAACACGAACTTGGCCGACAGCTTGCGCTTCTGGCCGGTGCGCCGGTTGTGGATCTTGACCGTCCAGCCGCCGTCGGATTGCTTCGACAGATTCAGCACGTCGTGGCCGAACAGCGTGGTCATCCCGTGCTGGGTGCCGTAACCGAGCAGCTGGCGGGTCAGCGACCCGAAGTCGACGTCGGTCCCGTCCTCGGTCCAGTTCAGGGCGACCGGGTCGGAGAAGTCGCGGCCCTTGGCCATCAGCGGCAGCCGGCGGGCGAACTCGTCGCGGTCGTCGATGAATTCCATCGTGGCGAACAGCGGGTTGCGGACCAGGGTGTCGCGGCGGCGGCGCAGGTAGTCGACGTGGTCGGCGCCTTGCACGAAACTGACGTGCGGGATGGGGTTCAGGAAGCTGCGGACGTCGGGCAGGATGCCGTTCTCGTGCGCGTAGCTCCAGAACTGGCGGGTCACCTGGAACTGTTCGTTGACGTTGATGGCCTTGGCGATGTCGATCGTGCCGTCGGCTTTTTCCGGCGTGTAGTTGAGCTCGCACAGAGCTGAGTGGCCGGTGCCGGCGTTGTTCCACGGATCGGAACTCTCGGCGGCGGCCGCGTCGAGGCGCTCGACGAGCGTGATCGACCAGTCCGGCTGGACCAGTCGGAGCAGCGCCCCGAGCGTCGCGCTCATGATTCCCGCGCCAACCAGCACCACGTCGGTCTTGGTCGTATCAGACACCGCTTTGTCGTCCTTTACTCGTGACAGCTAGACAGATAATCAGGTTATCCCCCGCGACACTCTCTTATTCGCCAGAGTCGCCAGCACCACACCCCCGCGTTGCTCACAGTTAGGGTAGGTGCTGTGACGGCGCCGCAGGCCGAATGGGCCGACGATGTCCTTCCCGGCTACCAACAGGCCACGATGGCGCTGGGGCCGGACCCCGACGGCGAGGGCGATCTGTTCGCCACTCTGGTGCGGCGCGCTGACGGCGCACCGGCCGGCCGCACGGTGTTGGCGGTGCACGGGTTCACCGATTATTTCTTCAATACCGAGCTGGCCGATCACTTCGCGAGCGCCGGGTTCCGGTTTTATGCGCTCGACCAGCACAAATGCGGCCGATCCTGGCGGGACGGCCAGACCCCGCACTTCACCACCGATCTGGCCCGGTACGACCGCGAACTCGAGCGGGCGGTCGAAGTCATCGCGACCGAGAATCCCGGCACCACGATCCTCGTCTACGGCCACTCCGCCGGCGGGTTGATCGTGTCGCTGTGGCTCGACCGGGTGCGCCGGCGCAAGGCGACGGCGGCGCTGTCGCTCGGGGGTTTGGTGCTCAACAGCCCGTGGCTGGACCTGCACGGCCCGGCGATCCTGCGCACTCGGCTGACGTCGACGGCGATCGGCGCGATGTCACGCGTGCGCAAGACCCGGGTGGTCCGCAGTACCAGCAAGGGCGGCTACGGGCTGACGCTGCACCGCGACTACGACGGCGAGTTCGACTACAACCTGCAGTGGAAGCCGCTGGGCGGATTCCCGGTGACCTTCGGCTGGATCCATGCCATCCGCCGCGGCCACGCCACCTTGCATCGGGGGCTGGATGTCGGGGTGCCGAACCTGCTGTTGCGCTCCGATCACAGCGTGACCGAGAGCGCCGACGCGTCGAGCATGCAGCGCGGCGACGCCGTCCTTGACGTCGCCCAGATCGCGCGCTGGGCGGGCTGTATCGGCAACCGCACCACCGTCGTTCCGATCCGGGATGCCAAGCACGACGTGTTCCTGTCGTTGACGGAGCCCCGAGCCGGGTCGTACCGAGAACTCGACGCGTGGCTGGATTTCTATCGTGCGCATCTGGAATCGGCCACGTCGGCCGCCGGTCGGGGGTAAAGGAATGTCGTTGGAGCACTTCGATATCGCGATCATCGGGACCGGTTCGGGCAATTCGATCCTCGATGAGCGCTATGCCGGCAAGAAGGTCGCCATCTGCGAGCAGGGAGTGTTCGGCGGCACCTGCCTGAACGTCGGCTGCATCCCCACGAAGATGTTCGTCTACGCCGCCGAGGTGGCCCAGACCGTCCGTGAGTCCGCACGCTACGGGGTCGACGCCCACGTCGACGGCGTGCGCTGGAGCGACATCGTCTCGCGCGTCTTCGGACGCATCGATCCCTTGGCGGCCGGCGGCGAGCACTACCGGCGCTCCTCGCCGAACGTGACTGTGTACGGCAGTCATACCCGGTTCACCGGCCGCAGCGAGGCCGGCTACCAGCTGCGCACCGAGGCCGGTGATGAGTTCACCGCCGAGCAGGTGGTGATCGCGGCGGGTGCACGGGCGATGGTTCCGGACGCGATCGCCGGCTGCGGAGTCGACGTCCACACCAGCGACACGATCATGCGGATTCCCGAATTGCCCGAGCACCTGGTGATCGTCGGCGGCGGATTCGTGGCCGCCGAGTTCGCGCATGTGTTCTCCGCGTTGGGTTCTCGGGTGACCATCGTCATCCGTGGCAGCGGCATGCTGTCGCACTGCGATGACACCATCTGCGAACGCTTCACCGACATCGCGGGCAAGAAATGGGAAATCCGCAGTCACCGCAACATGATCGGGGCCAAGCAGGACGGCTCCCAGGTAGTCGTCGAACTCGACGACGGATCCACGGTGCGGGCGGATACCGTGCTGGTGGCCACCGGCCGCATTCCCAACGGCGATCTGCTGGACCTGGATCTCGCCGGTGTGGAGATGGACGAGAACGGTCTCGTGGTCGTCGATGAATACAAACGCACCACGGCGCGCAACGTTTTCGCGCTCGGCGACGTGT
>Ga0075365_10001295_pt1 | contig 11149 bp, 9 predicted proteins | sample EndMetdeltDD1765_FD_71387 | JGI IMG/M metagenome (GOLD analysis project Ga0075365, IMG submission 71387) | Populus endosphere microbial communities from Tennessee, USA - Endosphere MetaG P. deltoides DD176-5 | ecosystem: Host-associated > Plants > Roots > Endosphere | place: USA: Tennessee... | reverse complement strand
CCTGCACCTACGACCCTGGTGCGGCCCAGCCCGGCCTCATAACCCGCGTACAGCGCACCGGGTGCAAGCGCTACCAACTGCCCGGGCGTGCCAGAACTAACCGCTTCCGACGGCGGCATCGGCGCGCCAAGGCTTGCGATCCGCTCGTGGTAGATGCCGAGCAGTTCGCGCTCGGTGATGCCCGGCCTCAGCGCATCCTCCATCGCACTCAGCGCAGCCTCGGCGATCGCCGAAGCCACCTCGAGGCAGACGATCTCGTCGGGCGTCTTGATCCGTCGCGCAGCTGTCATCACGGGGCCGGCGTCAACGAGATCCGCCTTGGTGACGAGTTGTGGGATCAACGCGGCGAACATCGGCGTCAACCCGTCGGTGCCGACCCGTCGCGCCTCGGCCAGGCCGGGGATACTCGCCAAGTCGGCCGCCAGGTTCGCGGGATTCCAGCTCATCCGGTACAGGTCCTCGCGACTGATCTCCGGTGGCACTCCCTCGTCCCACGTCGAAAGCAGATGCACACGCCTGCTTTCCCGAACCACCACGGCGACCGGGGCGAACGGCAACACACCCGAGCGTCCCAGCTGACGAGCTCCCGACACATACCGAACGTTGCCGACGCCGCCGAGCATCAGCGCGTCGAGATCGTGGGTTTCCATGCCGGAGAATACTTTTGCGCGCCGTTCGGTACGCAGCCTGGTGAAGTCGACGCGGGCGTCGTCCTCGAGGCCCATCATGCCGATGAACACTCCGCGATCGCGCGGGACCGGGCTCACGTCGTCACTCCATACGGTTCGTACGTTGAGCCACTGAGTTTCACCCAGCCCGTATCTGTCACGGCCACAATGTCTTCCGATCGATAGCCGGCGTGACCCTCTTCCCAGATGACCGGCTCAAGAACGAGCACCATCCCCGGTTGCATGATGAGCCGCTCGTCGAAGCCCTCGCCCAAGTCGGTTCCGATGAGCGGCATCTCTGCGCTCTCCGTGCCAACGCCGTGCGCCAGATAGAAGTGCTCGATCCAGGGCCGCACACCGTCGTTGGCATCGATGGCGGCCTTGCCGAGTTCGAGCGCGGACACTCCCGGCTTGAGCACATCCAGCGCGGCGTCGACCACGGCACGCCAGCGGCGAAAGTGCTCCTGCTGCTTGGTGTTCGGACCCGCGCCGGTGGTCCACGTCCGGCCGTAGTCGGAGGCGTAGCCCTGCCAGGTGATTCCCGAGTCGACCCAGATGACGTCGCCCTCGCGGAGGAAGCGATCGGAGGTCACCGTTGGGTAGGCGAGGTCACCGTGGATCGTCCAGGGACCGAGCTCGCGGGTCGGCGCCATCACCTGCCAGATCGGATCGATGCCGTTCGCCGACGCACCGAGCTCGAAGACTCGACGAAGGAAAACCGCGCTCAGGTCGATCTGTCGCACCCCGGGACGCAGCGCGGCCAACGCATCGGTCATCGCAAGCTCATTCAGCCGCTGCGCGTTGCGAATACACGCGATTTCGTCGGGCGTCTTGGTCAGCTTCGCGGCGCCGACCACGTCGGAGGCGTCGACCCACTCGAACCGCGGCAGCCCGCGCAACATCGCGTGGGTCAGGTCGTCGACACCGACACGGGCTCCCGAAGCGAGGTGCTCTGAGAGCGCCGCGGCGAAAGCGTCGATGCCGTCGTCGAGGTCGGGGAACAACGGGCCGTGCAGGTGGTCTTCGGGAAGCTCGGCAGGCGCTCCGTCGGTAAACAGCGTGTACAGATGCGGCGCCGAATCTCCCTTGACCACCACCGCCACCGTGCGGAACAGCGCCGCACGGTCGCCGTCCTGGGCCGGTGCGGCAGCTCCGGTGGCATAGGCGACCGAACTCGACCCGAGCAGGACGAGGCCGTCGATGCCCTGCGCCTCGAGCTGCTGCTGCAGTCGCTCGAAGCGTTCCCTTCGCATCCGCGGGAGATCGGGCAGGTCGGGGATCGCCCGCCCGCCGATGGTCGCACCGTCGATGGGTTTCACCTCCCGGGGACTTAACTCCCTAAAAATGCAAAGATAGCTTAATGGGCCGTCCAGACGTCAGTGCCGACGTGATCGTGGGCTTCGATCATCACTCCAACGAGTTCACCCTCAACGAGAAGGAGCTCAACGCCAGCCTGCGCAGCCGGTGCCCCGTCGCGTGGAACGAGAAGTACGGCGGCTTCTGGTACGTCTCCAGTTACGACGCGGTGGAACAGGTCGCGCGTGACGGCGAGACGTTCGCCCACAAGTACGAACCAAACGCGGCCGATGGCGTGAATTACCAAGGCGAGATGGGTGTTCCGCGTCCCGAAGGGCAACCGCCGCTAGGCATCGGGGAGGTCGACGGCCCCTACCACCTGGCGCTTCGCAAGGCGCTCACTCCGTTCTTCTCCTCGGGCGCCGTCGAGAAGATGCGGCCGTTCATGGAGCAGTCGGTGCACTGGTTTCTCGACCAGAAGATCGCCGACGGCCGGACGGACCTCGTGCTGGATTACGCGAGCCCGGTGCCGGCCATCCTCACCATGCGGCTGATGGGCCTGCCGTACGACAACTGGCGGCTCTACGCCGACCTCTTCCACGGGGTGATGGACGCCGGCGACGCCGATCAATACAACAAGGTGATCGCCGAAGTACCCGCGATGATCGACGGGCTGCTGAAATTCGCGGCGAGCCGACGGGCTGATCCCGGCGACGACCTGACCAGCTTCCTGGTTCAGTTCGAATTCGAAGGTAAGCGGCTGGACGACAACCAGCTCATCGACATCCTCTGGAACCTCATCGGCGGCGGCGTCGACACCACCACGTCACTGACGTCGCTGAGCCTGCTGCACCTCGGCACGCATCCGCACCTGCGGCAGCAACTCATCGACCGTCCCGACCTCTACCGCACCGCGGCCGACGAATACCTCCGGTACTGCTCGGTCAACAAGACGCTCAGCCGCACCGTCAGTCGCGACACTGTCCTTGGCGGACAACAACTTCGGCGCAACGACCAAGTGCTCATCAGCTGGTTCGCCGCCAACCGCGACGAGCGAGAGTTCGAGCGCGCCGACGAAGTCGTGCTCGACCGGGCGCCCAATCGCCACGTCGCGTTCGGGCTCGGTCCGCACCGCTGCATCGGGGCGCCGCTCGCGCGAGTGACGTTCGCGGTGATGGTCAAGGCAGTGCTCGATCGCATTCCCGACTACGAGGTCGACGTCGCCGGTGTGCATCGCTACTCCGGCAACCCGAGCATGACCGGGCTCGGCAGGCTTCCTGTCACGTTCACGCCCGGCGCGTCGCTGGGCACTGCACGGCCGATCTAGAAGAGCGCGAACTGCTCCCCTGACAGCGTGGCATCGGTGAACTCCTCGATGTCGGTGCCGCCGATGACGCCGTCGAGTAGCCGCATGAAGTCGGCATCGTTGACCAGCGGCACGCCCAACTCGTTGGCCTGATAGCCCTTGCCGTGTTCGGGTTCGGTCTCGTTGCAGATGACAAGCGAGGTTTCGGGGTCGACGTTGTCGGTGTAGGACAGCCCGGCGTGCACGATCCGCTCGACCAGCTCCTCGTGGGTGCGGGTGACTTCAGCCGACAATGCGACCCGCATGCCCTGCACCAGCGGACGCCCTGGGACGAACCGGCCGGGGTTCATGTACGGGCACGGCAGCCGCGACGCCAACATCTTCAGCGGGCGCAGCTCGTCGTGGGTGACCTGGCCGTTGGGCCACTGCCGCCGCGACACCGAGCGGACCGGCAGCCACACCTTGCGTTCCCTGGCGCGGACCAACACCGGCTTGAGGATCTGGGCGAGCACCATCGCGTCGTCGAGCGCATCGTGCGGCTTGATCTGCGTAATGCCCCAATGCGACGCCAGCGTCGCGAGCTGCAGGTTCTCAGTGCCCAGCTCGAGGCGGCGGGCCAACTCGACGGTGCACATCACGGTGTCGACGGGCAGCTCCGCGCCGACCAGCTCGGCCTCTGCGGCCAAAAACGAGTAGTCGAAGCCGACGTTGTGCGCGACGAGGGTGCGGTCCTTCAGCAGCTCGATGAGGTCGCCGACGACGTCGCCGAAGCAGGGTTGGCCCTCCAACATCTCGGCGGTCAGCCCGTGCACATGGGTGGGTCCGGGGTCGACGCCGGGGTTGAGCAGGGTGTAGAGGCTTTGCTCGACGTTGCCGTCGTCGCCGAGGGCAAGCGCGGCCACGCTGACAATGCGGGCCTGCCCGGGGCGAAAGCCGGACGTCTCGACGTCGACGACGGCCCAGCCCGCGCCGATGTCGTTTGCCGGCCGGCCCCAGGTTTGGCTCACGTTTCGAGGATGGCACGGGGCCCCGACAATTCCCCTTAAGGCCTGGATCGCTACTGCAGCGTGTCGGCTCCCTAAAATGCCGGGGATGGTCACCACTCGTGGACGTGTCGCACTCGCGGCCGGGGCAAGCGCGCGCTGGGCGTCGCGGGTCACCGGGCGTGGCGCGGGCGCGATGATCGGCGGCCTGGTGGCGCTCGCGCTGGACAAATCCGTGCTCCGTCAGCTCGGCGAGGGCCGCCGCGCCGTCGTGATCACCGGCACCAACGGCAAGTCGACCACCACCAGGATGACGGCCGCAGCGCTGGGCACACTCGGGCCTGTCGCCACCAACGCCGAGGGCGCGAACATGGACGCGGGGCTCGTCGCGGCGTTGGCAGGATCGCGCACGGCGTCGTTGGCGGCGCTCGAGGTCGACGAGATGCACGTGCCGCATGTGGCCGACGCCGTCGAGCCTGCCGTGATCGTGCTGCTGAACCTGTCGCGCGACCAGCTGGACCGCGTCGGCGAGATCAACCACATCGAGCGGACGTTGCGCGGCGGGCTGGCGCGTCATCCCGGCACCGTCGTCGTCGCCAACTGCGACGACGTGCTGATGACGTCGGCCGCCTACGACAGCCCGCATGTGGTGTGGGTGGCGGCGGGTGGCGGCTGGGCCAACGACTCGGTGAGCTGTCCGCGGTCGGGCGAGATCATCGTTCGTGACGGCAGCCATTGGTATTCGACCGGCACAGACTTCAAGCGGCCCACCCCGCAGTGGTGGTACGACGACGCGAATATCTATGGGCCGGACGGACTTTCGCTGCCGATGACTCTTGCACTGCCAGGGACGGTGAACCGTGGGAATGCCACGCAGGCGGTGGCGGCAGCCGTGACGCTTGGCGCGGATCCGGCCGCAGCGGTGGCGTCGGTGTCGGGTGTCGACGAGGTCGCCGGCCGGTACAGCACGGTGCAACTCGGCGCGCATTCGGTGCGAATGTTGTTGGCGAAGAACCCCGCCGGATGGCAGGAGGCGCTGTCGATGGTGGACACCGAAGCGGGTTCGGTGGTGATCTCTGTCAATGGTCAGGTGCCCGACGGCGAGGACCTGTCGTGGCTGTGGGACGTCAACTTCGAACACTTCGTGAACAAGCCGGTGGTGGCCGCGGGCGAGCGCGGCACCGATTTGGCCGTGCGACTCGGATATGCGGGCGTCGACCATACGTTGGTGCACAACGCAGTTGAGGCCATCACATCGTGCCCGCCGGGGCACGTCGAGGTCGTCGCCAACTACACCGCGTTCCTCTCCCTGCAACGAGCGTTGGCGCGACATGCGTGAATCAACGGTGCGGATCGGGCTGGTGCTCCCCGATGTGATGGGCACCTACGGCGACGGCGGCAACGCGGTGGTGTTGCGGCAACGGTTGCGGCTGAGGGGGTTTGACGCGGAAGTCGTCGAGATCACGCTGTCAGACCCGGTGCCTTCGGAACTCGACATGTACACGCTTGGCGGGGCCGAGGATTACGCGCAACGGCTGGCGACCAAACACCTGCTGCGCTACCCCGGTTTGCAGGAGGCGGCCGGGCGGGGCGCGCCGGTGCTGGCGATCTGCGCGGCGATCCAAGTGCTCGGGCATTGGTACGAGACGTCGTCGGGCGAGCGGGTCGACGGGGTCGGGCTGCTGGACGTCACGACGTCGCCGCAGGAGACGCGGACCATCGGCGAGGTGGTCTCGCAGCCGTCGGTGCCAGGGTTGTCGGAGCGGCTCACCGGCTTCGAAAACCACCGCGGTGGAACGGTCCTCGGCCCGGCGGCCAAGCCGTTGGCGAAGGTGATCAGCGGGGCCGGCAACCGCGCGGGCGACGGCATCGACGGCGCGGTGCAGGGCAGCGTGGTCGCTACGTATCTGCACGGACCCTGTCTGGCTCGCAATCCGGAGCTGGCCGACCATCTGCTCTCAAGGGTGGTCGGCGACGTCGCGCCGCTGGACATCGACGAGGTCGCGCTGCTGCGCAAGGAACGCCTGGCCGCCCCTCGCCGCGTCTGACGGCAGCCGCTCAAAATTCGAGTAGTGCGATACGCGCGCCGGACGCCCCCCAACGGGCGACCATGAGGTGTCGGTGCCTTGCGCCGACCCGATCTATGGGGGGATCGCACCATGCCCGAGAGCCCAACGAAGGACTTCACCGACTGCCCTGACCGAAAGCTGCACCCGTGGCTGCGCGTGGTAGCCAATGGAAATCAGGCCGTCAACGCTATGCGCTCGGACGCTTCGTCGCGGACGGCTAGTGCCGTACCGATCGACGTCGCGGGGGAGCAACCCGCGCCCATCTATGAACAGCTCGCACAGCAAGTCGCCTATGTGCCGAACTGGACCCAACAGGTTGAGCCGCCAGCGGGCAGGCTTACCAAAAGGGCGAAGCTCTCCGAATCTGCGCCGCCCACCGAGTCGTACGTCAACGTCCTTTTCGAGTTCTATCCCGAGCAGTTGGCCGCAGCAGGTGCCGACAATGCGATGTCAAAGCTGGCGCAGCGGATTCAGGAACTGTCCGATGCCACGGGCACGGTCGACACGCAAATGTGGGCCAGGAGAAACCTGCTGAGCGCGACGGTGCCCGTGGCATCGCTCAAGGAGTTGAGCACTGACCCGGCGATCGCTTTCGTGCACAATTCCGATCCGCTCGCGTTGGACCGACCCGAGGTAACCGCCACCGCGGCCGTCAAGAAACCGGCGTCCAAGGCCGTCGGCGATGCTCGTAAGAATGGCCGCGGGGAGGACGTGCTCATCGGCATCATCGACGTCGGGGGATTCGATTTCGCGCATCCCGATTTTCTCGACGAACAGGGTCAGACACGGTTCATCGCGATCTGGGACCAGGGTGGAGATTTTCGCCGAGCGCCCAATGGATTTACGCGCGGCGCCGAGTTCCGCCAGAAGCACCTCAACGCAGCGATCAAGGCGGCGAACACGGCCGGGTTGCCACCGGCGGTCTTCATCGAGCGCCAGTCGCAAATACAGCCCGGTTCCCACGGCACCCACGTGGCGAGCATCGCCGCGGGCAATTCGGGTGTCTGCCCGAAGGCCAAGATCGCGGCGGTGCTGCTCGATGTCCCCACGGTCGACGACGACGTCGAGCAGCGGCGGACCACCTTCAGTGACAGCAGTTCCATCATTCATGCCGTCGAATACCTGCTCGGGATCGCCCGCGAGGAAAACCTGCCGATCAGCATCAACATCAGCCTGGGTACCAACGGCGGATCTCACGACGGAGCCGGTGGCGTATCGCGTTGGCTGGACGCCACTCTCGCTGAGCCCGGTCGGGCCATCTGCGTCGCGGCAGGCAACGCAGGGCAGGAGAAGGCGCGCGCGGACGGCGACCTCGGCTGGATCATGGGCCGCATTCATACCAGCGGACGAATCCCCGCGCGGGGGCTCGAGGTCGAGATCGAGTGGACAGTCGTCGGCGACGGTATCGAAGATTGGTCCGAGAACGAGCTGGAGATCTGGTACAGCGCCCAGGACCGTTTCACCGTCTCACTCAAGCCGCCGGGCGCCTCGCAGTGGATTGAAGTCAAGCCGCGAGAGTTCGTCGAGAACCGGCGGCTGGCGAGCGGCGTATTCGTATCCGTCTACAACGAGCTGTACCACCCCATCACCGGCGGCAATTACATATCCCTGTACCTATCGCCGAACCTGGAGCGCGACAACTTTCGCGGCATCCCCAAGGGGATTTGGCGAGTCCGCCTGCGAGGAGAGGAAGTTCGCGACGGGAGGTTCGACGCCTGGATCGAACGCGACGATCCGATGGAGATCGGCCGCCAAGGACAGCGAAGCATATTCCGGTTCCCCTCGTTCTTCACCGAACGCACCAACGTCGACTCTCACTCGATCACGTCGCTGGCTTGCGGTCACCGGGTGATCGCCGTCGCCAACCTGGATGCGGCCAAGGAACAGATCAACGCCACCAGCAGCCAGGGACCCACCCGCGACGGGCGGTCCAAGCCCGAGATCGCCGCCCCTGGTACAGAAGTCGTCGCGGCCAAGGGGTTTGGCAGCGACGACCAGCGCTGGATCGGCATGTCCGGTACGAGCATGGCCAGCCCGTATGTGGCCGGAGTGATGGGCCTGATGTTGGCCGCATCGGGCAACAATCTCACCGCCGCACAATGCCTGGGCATACTGCAACGCACCGCGCGCCCACTGGCCGGCACTTCGTATGCCTGGGTCAACGACGTGGGTTTCGGGCGAATCGACCCCGAAGCCGCGGTGCAAGAAGCCAAGTCGATCAACTCGCGCGTCGAACTCACGAGGTAATGCCATGAAACTCACCATCTTTCAGTCGGACAAAGGTGACTGCCTGCTGTTGGAGGCCAAGACCGGCCAGCTTGTTCTCTGCGACGGTGGCATGGGAACCAGCATGCGCAACGAAGTTCGCGGCGAGCTGGCCAAGCTACGCGAACAGGACCGCGAGTTGGAGTTCGCCTACATCTCACACATCGATGCCGACCACATCAATGGTGTTCTCCAGCTGTTGGAGGATGAAGCGGACTGGCGCGTCTTCGATCTCCACAAAGACGATCCCGAACCGACTCGCAAGCCGAAGTTCGACCGGCCGCCGGTGATAAAGGGCATCCTGCACAATGGTTTTCGCGATCAACTCAAGGTGAACGGCGGACCACTGAAGGACGAGATAACCGCCGCAGAGATCGAGCAGATACTGATGTCTGCGCCGCCAGCCCTGTTTGGCACGGCGGTGCCCGAGCTGATGACGATGGCCGACGAGATGCAGGCGATTGCGACCGGCATCCCGGAATCGTTGAAGATCGCCAGGCTGTCGGCCGCGGACGCGCTCGATATTCCTCTCAACAAGCCACCGGGGGTGAGCAAGGCGTCGCGCCTGTTGTTCGCTGGACAACCCGGTGACGAATTCAAGCTCGGCTCCATGAAATTCACCCTGCTCGGGCCCACCGAAGACGAGTTGAAGAAGCTACGCAAGGGCTGGGTCCACTGGCTGCAAAACAACAAGCAACGCCTCAAAGAGATTCGGGCAGAGCTCAAGAAGCGGGTCGACGACTTCAGCACGGGCGCGCTGGTCGAGTCACCGTTTGATCTGCGCAACTGGGAAGGCATCCCCGACTTCAAGGGCGTAACGATGCCGAACGTCGCTTCGCTGATGTTCATGGTGGAGGAGGGCAAGAAGAAGCTGCTGCTCACCGGCGATGGTCAGCAAGACTTCATCCTGGCCGGCCTCAAGCGCACCGGATTCCTCACCGGCGACAACGACCACCTGCACGTCAATGTCCTCAAGGTCCAGCACCACGGATCAGAGAACAACATGGACGACAACTTCGCGAGCAAGGTGTCTGCCGATCACTACGTGTTCTGTGGCAATGGCGAGCACAACAACCCAGACCTGAGCGTCCTTGACATCGTGTTCCGCTCACGAGAGAACGACGGCAAGAAGTTCGACTTCTGGTTCAGCACAACGGCGGACGCCCAGGACGAAGGCAGCGTGCGGCGCAGGCATTTCGAAAAGGTGGAGGAGCGCGCCCGCAAGCTGAAATCTCAGTCGAATGGCCGGCTTACGCTGCACTTCAACGAAAAGGTCGGCATCGAACTACCGATCTGATCGGCCTAGGCCATTGCGCGGCGGCCCGCCAACGCCCGGCCCAGCGTCAGCTCGTCGGCGAACTCCAGGTCGCCGCCCATCGGCAGGCCCGATGCAATGCGCGTCACCGTCAGGCCGGGGATGTCGCGCAGCATCCGCACCAAATACGTCGCGGTCGCCTCGCCCTCGGTGTTCGGATCCGTCGCGATGATCACCTCGGAGATCTCTGTTTCACCGAGGCGATTCAACAGCTCACGAATCCGAAGTTGTTCTGGCCCAATGCCAGACAATGGATCCAGCGCCCCACCCAAGACGTGGTAGCGACCGCGGAATTCGCGGGTGCGCTCGACGGCCTGCACATCCTTCGGCTCCTCGACCACGCACACCACGGTGACATCGCGACGCGCATCCGAACAAATACGACACTGGTCCTCGTCGGAGACATTCCCGCACACTGCGCAAAACTTCACGCCGTCGCGAACCTTGTTCAACACCGCGGTCAGCCGGTCGATGTCGGGCGGCTCCACGGACAACAAATGGAATGCGATCCGCTGCGCACTCTTCGGCCCGATGCCGGGCAGCTTGCCGAGCTCGTCGATCAGATCCTGGACGGGGCCTTCAAACACTCTAAAGTCCTGGCAGACCTAGGCCACCCATCCCGCCCGCGAGCGGCCCGAGCCGGTCGTGCGCCAGGATGGTGACCTGTTTGGCGGCATCGGCGATGGCCCCGACGACGAGATCCTGCAGGGTTTCGGGGTCGGCTGGATCCATCACCTTCGGGTCGATCGACACCGCCACCACTTCCCCGCTGCCCTTCATGGTGACCTGCACCAGGCCGCCGCCGGCCTGCCCGTGCACCTCGGCCGCAGCCAGCGCTTCCTGCGCCTCCATCAATTGCTGCTGCACCTGCTGTGCCTGCGCGAGGAGTGCCGACATGTCGGGCGTGCCTCCGGGTTGCATGACTGGTCCCCTTGCGTGTTAGTTGCAGATGGGTCTCGACTTGGTTGCGCTCATCCACAAGCGGCGGTTCGGGCTTTCAGCCTAGTCGCCAAGCGGGCTACCGTGGCGCCCGTGCCTGCCTGCCTGCGTGTCGGCGCCGCGATCGCCAGCGGTCTCCTCATCGCCGCTTCGACGCTCGTCAGCCCCGCATCCGCCGCCCCCGCCAACATCGCCGGGATGATCGTGTTCCTCGATCCCGGCCACAACGGCGCTAACGACGCCTCCATCGGAAAACAGGTGCCTACCGGTCGCGGCGGCACCAAGAACTGCCAGGAAAGCGGCACCTC
>Ga0075365_10001294_pt1 | contig 11152 bp, 13 predicted proteins | sample EndMetdeltDD1765_FD_71387 | JGI IMG/M metagenome (GOLD analysis project Ga0075365, IMG submission 71387) | Populus endosphere microbial communities from Tennessee, USA - Endosphere MetaG P. deltoides DD176-5 | ecosystem: Host-associated > Plants > Roots > Endosphere | place: USA: Tennessee... | reverse complement strand
CAAGATGATCTTTACCGTCGCCGAGCAGGTCGCCCATCTCTCGACGCGCGTGACCCTGCGGGCCGGAGACCTGATCCTGACCGGGACGCCCGCGGGCGTCGGGCTCGCGCGCAAGGAGTTCCTCAAGCCCGGCGACGTGGTGAAGGTGTGGGTTGAGGGCGTCGGCACGCTGGTCAATACCTGCGCGTAGGATGACACGCAGACGAGCGGGAGATGCGGATGGCAAAGCGCAAGCAAGCGGCTCGCAAGGGCGCCCGCGATGCCACGACCACGGGCAAAGCGCCGGCCAGGGCCAGCCCCGACGGTGCGGCGGAAAACCGAGCGTTTGAGGATCAGGTATCCGCCGGCGCGCTGTCGCTGCACCAATTGTTCGAGCAGCAGGCCCGGCAGATGCTCGATCGCACCGACCTCGATGAGGAGCAGAAGCAGAACGTGCTCGTCGCCATGAGCTGCCCGTGTTGCGGGGCGGGCGCCATGTCGTTCACGGTAAAGCTCAAGCGGTGAGGCCTGCCCGATCCTTCAGAAACAAAGAGCCCCGTATGGGGCTCTGAGTTTCGGATGAATGTTCTGGTTATTTGCCGCGGATCGTATCCTTCAATCCGCCGACCGTGTTCTGCACCTTCCCTTTGACCTGATCGGCTTTGCCTTCGGCTTCGGTCTTGGAATCGCCGGTGAGCTTGCCTGCCCACTCCTTCACCTTGCCCTTCGCCTGCTCGGCCGAGCCTTTGATCCTGTCCTTGTCCATGTTGGTCTCCTGTGAGGAATCTCGCCATCTCAACGTATACGTCGCGCTCGGGTTCCCTGCGCGGCGCTCCCGCGCTGCGCGGGCATGCGTCCGCGAGAACGCGAAAATCCCTTGGTTGTCAGCGCGATGTGCAGCTGCGGCGCCCATCTCTTATTTTCGTCGGCGTTCTTCACAAACATGTTGAAGCCGTGTTTCCTGTCCTGGATTGGGCTCCGAGCCGGTCAATTCACCACCCCGCGGGCGCTATCGATGTGGCCTGTGGATCGGGAGCGCGGACGCCGGCTTCCGGCGCGCCACCGACGCCGTCCTTTTCCCGCTTGGAAAGCGGTCGCGGATGCCCTAGATGTGCTTGCGCCAACGTGGATATTCGGGGCGTGCCGCTTCGAGTCCCGGGCGGCAACGATATTCACCGCCCTGGTAAAGCCAGCGAATGCCGGGTTGCAAGTTGGGGGATAGTTCAATGGTAGAACAGCGGACTCTGACTCCGTTAATCTAGGTTCGAATCCTAGTCCCCCAGCCAGATATCGAAACCGTTGGTGCCCCTCGATGAGACAGCAGCGAACGCTGGGTTCGACGCCCGACGCTGTACGAATGCCGTCGGGTGCTTTCAAAACGATAATCGGACAGTTCCACGTCTGCGTCCTGTCCATCGTCAGGCTCGGCTCGAAGTCCTACCATGGAGCCTTCTGATCAAACTCGGGATCCAATTCTCCGACCGCTCCCTCACATTTTGGCAACCATTTCTCAAAGGGCTCCTTCTGAAGGGCGCCGTTCCCAACCGGAACTAGCGACGTGTCCCAGGCAGTTTTCAAATACGCACTGGTGTCAAAAACCATGACGGCGCGTTCTTCCGCGCAACCAGCGTCCGCGCTAGATCCTTGCGCAAGCAGCACCGATATGCTCATCAACGTTGCAGTGCGTGGCGAGCCATTTCGGGCGAAGCCACTCCCATGTTAAGGAATGCGAGGACCACCTCGCCCGCCGACGAGAGTCTCATCGACCAATCAGAGAACGATGACCTCGACACAGCCTGCCGACCTGCCGGTGCAGGCGCCGGTCGAGTACGAGGTGGCCAAGGCCCTCGGCCTCAAAATCCCGGCGCCGCTGCTGCCGAAAGCGGGATGTGCGACGATTTGCCTATGAGCCAACGAAAAATACTTGAGCGCCTGGCAGCGGCGGTCATAAAACGCCCTTTCACCGACGAGTTGGGCGACAAAGGCTGGTTTCAGCGGATTGCTCGTGCGCGGCCTCATATCGTTTGCCGGCACCATGTCTTAATCGAGGGATGGCCCCGCTTCGCACGGCCGCTGCGCATCGCGTTTCTAACCGACCTTCATGCCGGATCACACACTGGCGACACCGTGCGCCTGACCGCAATCCTTGCGGAGGCGGCATCCTACTCGCCCGATCTCGTCCTGTTCGGGGGGGACTATGTAAACATGCAGTATTTTGGTGGCGGCCGGCTGGCTCCGCGCGTCATTGCAGCGCTCATGGCGCGCCTTGATGGGGCGCATGGCCGCTTTGCCGTCCTCGGCAACCACGACTACATCTACGGCGAGCACGACGTGGCCGTAGCGTTGCGTGATCATGGCGTCATGGTCCTGGATCACGAGCGGCGGACACTCACAATTGACGGCCATCTTATCGACATTATCGGCGTGCCTGACGCGCATGTCATCAGACCGCAAGCACATGCCCTGCTGGCCAGCATGAAACCGTCTCGTCCGGCCCTCTGTCTGGCACACGATCCGGCGTGGTTCGCGCACGTCCCTGCCGGCCCGTACCTTACCCTCGCCGGCCATACGCATGGGGGCCAGATCAGGCTTCCCGGCATTGGTGTCCTGATCAACGGCAGCGCAGCGCCCTTGCGCTGGAGCCATGGTTTGATTGTCGAGGGCGGTCGACAGCTTTACGTGAGCGCCGGCCTTGGAATGAGCGGACTGCCCATTCGGAACGTCCCGCCGGAATATGCCGTCCTCGATGTGAATGGAGCGCCCTAGTGGCTGCTTTTCAATCTTCCAAAGACCTTTCACAACGTCAGCAACCCCGGAACGCCGCAATCGACGCACCTGATCTTGCGAAACGACTATGCCGGCCATTTTTGAAAATGAGTTCCGGCAATTCCGGCGGGGGTCTCTCTTGCTCACAGAGTCCTAACCCCCTCGTTCGCGAGATACCACTCGACGGTGCGGCGCAACCCTGACTCGAGCGCCTCCTGCGGTTTCCAGCCAAGCTCTTCTCGAATTTTCCGCGCATCGATGGCATAGCGCGCATCGTGGCCAGGACGGTCCACGACGAATGTCATCAGTTCGCGTCGCGGCTTGCAGCCAGGCAGCGGTTGCGCCAATTCATCGACCAAATCACAGATCATGCCTGCCATGTCGACGTTGCGTCGTTCGTTGTTGGCCCCGACGTTATAGCAGTCTCCGACTTGCCGCCCCGCAAGATCATCGATAGGGCTCGGGCGTGATCGTCCACGAACAACCAGTCCCGAACGTTTTCTCCGCGCCCGTAGATCGGCATCGGCTGTCCCTTGAGAGCACAAAGGATCATCAGTGGGATGAACTTCTCGGCGCACTGGTACGGGCCAAAATTGTTCGAGCAGTTGCTGATGATTGTCGGCAAGCCGTAAGTTCTGTGCCAGGCGCGCACCAAGTGGTCGGCGCCTGCCTTGCTGGCGGCATAAGGCGAATTTGGGTGATAGGGCGAGTCCTCGCTGAAGAAACCGGTCGGTCCGAGCGAGCCGAATGCTTCGTCGGTTGAGACGTGGTGGAAGCGGAATCGTGCCGCAGGCGGGAGTGAGCGCCAGTAGCGGCAAGCGCTCTGTAGCAAGGTCGCAGTTCCAAGCACGTTGGTCTGTACGAAAACGAGCGGGTCAGCTATCGAGCGATCGACATGGGTCTCGGCAGCAAGGTGAAGCACCGCTGTCGGACGATATGCGCTGAAGATCCGATCGACGTCGGCGGCGGAGCGGATATCGACGTGCTCGAAACGGTAGCGCGGATGCCCGTCCACCTCCGCAAGGCTTATGGGATTGGCAGCATAGGTGAGCGCATCGACGTTGACGACACTTGCGCCGCCCTCGCGGATCAGATGGCGGATGACCGCCGATCCGATGAAGCCCGCTCCTCCGGTCACCACTATGACGTCATTATCCATGTCCGATACTACCCGCATCAAAACGAGCAATTATGCGCATATCGTTGATCGGCTTATGCCATCGGGCGGCTTCCGATCCAAGTCCGACGCAATCCTCACCTTCCATCGAGCACGGACGCCGAAGCGTTTAAGCAGATCGCGGTTTGGTCGAGCGTGGCGGCATGGGGGTGTGGTCAGCTGGCGGTTGTGGGGCAGCCTTTTGCCCGATCCGCATCGAAATAGCGAACGTAAACGGCGCCGGCAATCCAGGGACCTGGTCCCGCACAATATCGGGCAACCGGCAAATCGGGGACACAGCGACAAGGCCGACAAAACTGCCCTCGGTTGCGTCATCCACAGCAAGAACAGCAACGACGACCAGCAAGCAAGCGCATCTGAAGACATGCTCTGGATCGTTCGAACACCGCCGCCGCAGCACCGCTTGTGCGCAAAATATGTTCCATCGACTGCCATGCTGCGATAATCTCGGGGGAAGCAGCTGCATTCGTGGAATGAGCTTGCGTACGGGACAGGTGAGGAATGCGTCTTGTCAGTTGGACACGTGCGCTAGTTTATTTGACGATTGCAATCTTACTTCTCGTGGCCTGCCACAAGTTCTTCCGATTTATCGATGCTGCTCCATACGTCGCGTTTGACGACTCATTCGCAAACATTTCTGTCTTCTTGGCTACCGAAGGCAAGTACGGAATTCCTGTTGCCCCGTTTGCAGGCGTTGGACGTGCAATTCGACCAGATTCGACGATGAATTATGTCATGAATTATGGCCCGCCGACTTTTATTCTGGGGGCGGCGCTCGATTGGTTGTTTGGGACGTCGTATGCGGTCCTTCGTAGTACCTATTTTTTTTCGCTGGTGGCGATCGTCGTCCTTGCCGCAATCACGTTCAGAGCTCAAATGAGCGTTGCTGCATTGGCCTTTTCATCGCTGCTTCTGACAATGTTCTGGACAGCACAATGGCCCATGTTTCGACCTGACAGTGTCACGGCACTGCTGATCGCGGGGACCATGGCAGCGGGCACTTCCGCGTTAGCCTTCGGGCGCCATTCGGCTTGGCTGTTGACCGGCTTAATGGCTTCGCTAGCGGCCGGAAATCATCAGATCGCTTGGGCGGTCGTTCCCGCGTCCATTGGCATTTGGCTTTTGTCGCTGGCGACCGAGGAACGATCAACACGAGCCGAAAGAATACGTCATCACATCATCGCGTTTGTTCTTTTTGCATCTGGCGGGCTCGCAGGCGCACTGCTGTATCTCACAGGCATCGGCTTTCGGGTAAGCGCCGTAATCGATAAATGGAAAGGGTATGAGTCGGCGACGCGGGGCCTCCTGGACCCTGGAGATCAGTCATTCCTGCGGGTTCTCCTCCGGCATTTTGAAGCTGCTTGGGGTCAGTCAGAGATTTTCATGGTCGCTGCGCTGTACGCCTTATGTGTTATCGGCTTCATCATGCTGCTGCTTGCGCTGTGGTCTCGAAATAGACTTGTTGCTGCGCTGCTTGCTCCGCCAATCCTGATTGGGACTGCTTACCAGTTGTCTCTCGGATTATACACAAATTTTCATTGGGGATACGTAATACCAATACAGCTGACCGTAATCTGGACCGCATGTGCGACAATCGCTGCGGTGCTTCTTGTTCTATCTTATGCCTTGCGTCGGTGGGCGGATGGGTTTCAGGTTGCGATCAATCTGGCGGGAGTTGCTCTGGCTCTCACGTTTACCGGGTATTCATTACAAGCGAGAACGCTTTGGGAGCGTGTTGCGGACACACAGGTACCTTTTTCGGAGTATCTGTTCAACGTCCTGGCGGAGGTTCCAAAGAATGCCAAGGTATTTGGCGACATCTTTTTTGGGCTTGAAGCCGGCACCCGCTACAATTTTGTGAACGTATTCGAGGGGCTTGACCTGCTTGAACAGGTTGGCCGTAGTGAACGTGAGCGATTCGCCCCAACGTTTCTCGTACTGAATCGCTACCTGGATTTTCTGCTTTACGTATCATTGGGGGGAGTTCACCCAAGGGCAAATGCTTTTTGGTCCCTGAATGGTGGCGTCACCCTGCCGATCGCAGTGAGGGGCTGGAACTCTCATTACAACCTTGACACTCTCGTCGATGCGCCGCCCTACGGTACGACGCGAATTTACCGACGAGCCGCATCTGTCGGTTCCGGGGTGCCACTCGTGTCCGCGTATGTTCCCGAAGAGAAACGTTGGCTCAAACAATTGGGGGCCCCCATCAAAAGCGATGTGCACGAGGTCAGTCCCCTGCAGCTCTCGATGCAGCTCGGCTCGAATCAACTGACAGTACGTGCAGAACAGTCGCAAGCCATTTCTCTTGGTGCCGGGATCTACCTCGTTGGCGTACAAGTTGCTGGAACAGCCGAGGAAGAGTCCGGGAAAAGCGCTTGCTTTATTGCAGCAACCTCAACTCCAATAATACGAGCTTCCGGAGGGGACTTAGGGTTCGGGTTTCCATTGGCTCCGTGTTTCTTTCCGGGAGAAAGCGAGGTGCATCTGCTCGCACGTCATCAAGGAGGAGCTCTGATTATTAGTTTGCTCGGATCGAAATCCAAAGGCAGCTTTAAAGTCGTTACCGTTCGCCCGCTGCTACAGGAGGAAAACGGGAATTCTGGTAGTCCACTGCCCTCTTGGGACCAGTGGAAGGTGGCTGCCGCCGAGGGGACGCGAGAGGTCGACGGTGACGCTACGCGTATAGTCGGGGATCGTTCGCGCTTCGGCTATCAGTTCATTAGCCCGCCGATCGAGGTCCCCACGAATATTCCAGCGCAAGTATCAATCGATCTTACTCCAGAATACGGCGAACTGGCAGTCGGGGTGCTCGGGTACAACGGGGATCGATGGCTATCGGGCGCGAAGCGGGGTCGCCGCTTTCAATTCAACACCGAAGACTCGCGTGAGATCCGCGTGGTTATTAGTAACGCCAATGCGGTGGAGTTGGACAGACCGGCCCAATTCCGCGTCGCAGGCGAAGCCAGGATGACATTTGAATTCGGGGGACAAGGGCAATATGTGGATGCGCTTGCGGCCTGTATTCGCAACCCATCGGGACTAAGGCCCGGCTACTGCCTGGAAGAAACCACTCCGCAGCTCGGGCGACCGCTTTCGGCAAATGCTTCGGGGCAAGGGCCGCGTTTCCATATTGATCCGCTAGAAAACACAGCCTGGGAGGAATTGATCCCACCGACCCGGCGTGAGGGGACGGAGCTCCGGATTGAAGGCGAGCCGGCTTTTGCTGCAGCCTACGCCGCCAAATCGACACGTTATCGGCTCGCCAAGGGAACATTCGTGGCGGCCGCCGGGACCGTACACAAAGGCGGTATCGTCCTCGGATTGCTAGACGAGCGCGATCAGTGGGCGGCGACGATTGCCGTTCAGCCGGGCCCATTCCGCAAAGCGCTCGAGGTCCCCGCCGATGGCGAGTATCGGATCGTGATCGCCAACAATTTGCCGGTCGGGCAGCGGAGCAATGATGTCGAGGTGACAGAAATTGGTCTTGTGCGCCCCGACCCGGCTGAGCCGCATGTTCCACCAGGTGGTCGACAGTGACTGCGCCAAGGCATCTTCGCTCAACCTCTCCACGCTGATGCGCGCGCATAGAGCCTGCGCCGGTGTGACAGGAGTTCGCGGCCGACAGCGCGCGGAATGATCACCGGATCGTCGTCTTTGACGGTGACGTAGCGGGGTACAATCGCCCGGTAAATATTTGGAACGGTCGCAGTTGCCTGGGGGTCAAATATTCCGGCCAGCGTTCCATGCCGGCTCGTGCCGCGAGATTGTATGGCGCACGCGGAAGAAAGCCGTAGCGATGGGTGCGGAAGTCGGCGAAACCTGCTGCTTCGGCTGCACGCTGAATTGCACTGGGCCACATACGGTAGATGCCGGCTTCCTCCCGCAAGCGCATTCCTGGAGTGCAGATGATCTGCACGAGGTACAAAGGATTGAGCGGATTGGGTTCGACAAAGACGAAACGTCCACCCGGTAGCAACAGGCGCCGGGCAGCGCGGAAGTACGGCTCCAGTTCATGCAGATGATGCATCATGAAGAAACCCGCCAGCAGGGTATAGGTGGGCTCGAGATCTTCCGTGACTTCTAGGATGTCACCGACTTCGACCCGCAAATGTGGCCGAGCCCCGATGTTCTGGCGACAGATCGATGCGAGTTGTGATGAGAGCTCGATGGCGGTCAGCGCGCATCCCCGTTCCGCGAACAGGACGGAGAAGCGTCCCATCCCGGCGCCCCATTCGCACACACGTTCGCCCTCCCCGAAACCAACTGCCTGCATTGCTTCGGCGAAATGGCGGCGTACATATGGAGTGTCGACCGCCAACATGCGCACCGGTCGGCGTTGAGCGTAATAGTCGACCTGTGCATCAATCTGGGCACGCTTTCCCTGATCGTGCGATGCAATTGTATTATTCATGGAGCTTGTTCCCGGCCAATCGCCATGTCCCCGGCCCCCGGCTGTCGCAGATACAGGCTCATGGACAGGCGCCGCACGGCGAAGATTTGCCACAAAGACCACGCGCCCTTCCACCAACGTCGCCCAGCGCTGTAACTGGAACGACCAGTTGCGCGCGACGCGCGCTCGATCGGCACGCTGGTGTAACGACCTCGGGCGCCAGCGATGGCGGCCAAAATCGAGATGCGCCGAGGCTGCGTGGCCGCTACCGCCTCGATCAGGCGCCGGTTCAGTAAAACGAACAGGCCGGCGCCACGCGGTAGTCCGCCTAGACGCTCCACGCAGCGCCGGTAGAGACGCGAGCTAACCAGGCGGGTTCGCGACTGATACTTGCCGAACCGGTCCGCAAACACCGCCTCGTATCCTTGCACCGCGTGGGGCCACAAGAGGCTCAGTCCTTCCGGCGGATCTTGCAGATCGCCATCAATAATCAGCGCCCACTTTCCGGTACAAGCGCGCAGACCGGCGCGGATCGCGGCGTCCTGGCCCTGGTTTCGCGATAATCGCAGCACGCGCAGCAGAGCGCCGAATTCCAGTCGCTCCGCCAGGTCGGCCGTGCTTTCCGGGCATGCGTCGTCGACCAATACCAGCTCACAAGACAATCCCAACGCCTGCGCCGCACCGATCGCGCGTTGGCACAGCGGTTCGAGGAATTCGCGTGTCCGGTACATCGGCACGACCCAGCTCAGTTGTGGCCGATCTTCGGATATCCCCGCGGCGCCCGACATCACATTCCGCTCCCGCTGCCTTGCAAAAGGTATCGTCGCCCGGCTTCGCTGACCACCCATGCCCAATAGGCCTTGAGCCCGCTCTCCAGACCGTGCTGCCCTTGCCAGCTGAAGCCCTCCTCGGGTTTCGGGGGCACTCCGAGAGGTCTTGAGTCGCCGTACGCATCCGGATCCGCATAGGTGGCAGCACCGATCACCTTGCGCCCGCTGATGCTCTCCACGGCACGTGCCACTTCGTGAGTGCTGTACAGGCGCCCTGAACACACGTTGAAGATCGCTACCCCCGGTGCGGTGCGCTCGCAAGCAAGCAGACAGGCAGCAACGACGTCGTCCAGGTACACCCAATCGCGCAGACGGGGGTCCGCACTCAGAGCCACGTGTCCGCCGTTTAGTGCGGCCGAGAAGAGGCGTGGCAGCAGCTTCTCACGCTGTTCCCAGGGACCGTACACACTGAATAGGCGCAGCTCCGTTATCGAAGCGCCGGTCTCCCTTCCATACTGCCCGATCATCAGGCTTTCAGCCGCCTTCACCACGCCGCGGAACGCGCCAGGCTGGAGTCGATGCGATGGATGGTGCGGCATGCCGGTCGCGCCGTAGCTGATGGCGCTGCCGAGATATACCAGACTGGCGCGCGAGCGTGCGCGGGACAGTGCCTCCAACAGACTAAGGCTGCCAATCAAGCCGCGCTGCAGCATCTGGAGGCGCGTCTCATGAGTGCGCGCGTGTCCGGCTGGAAACGCTGCATGGACGATCGCCTGCGGCTCAATATGTCCGATCAGCGCATTCAGTCCGGCGACATCTTCGAGATCATGGCGATGGCAGACGACGGCCTCGTTGCATCCGTCCAGGCGCTCCACACTCGTTCTCGGGTGCAACAGGCCATGCACATCGTGGCCGCGACGCACGCCCTCGCGCACCACCGCTGAACCAATCACTCCGCCAGCGCCCAGCACCAACAAGCGCATTTACGATCCGGCTGTTGCCATTCGTGGAGGAGTCAGTCGCGCGATATGGGCGCAGAGCGTTGCGTGATCGTCGGCGATGGCCTGCGTGTCACGTTGCAGCAATTCCGCAAACAGCGTGCGCAAGGGACGCGTTGCCCCGGCGATGTCGGCCTGAGGCACATCCGCCCGAAAAGTCCGGCGCGCTACGGCGAAGCAACATGATTGTCGTGCCATTTCAGCGAGCAATAGGCGACATGGCACCGGTCGACCCAGATCCGGTCGCGTCACGCCTGCAAAGCCCAGCGGGCCGGGGTAGTGGTCCCTGAATGCGTCGATCGTGCCGTCGCATAGAGCGGAAAACAGATTCGCACTCCGAAGATCGATCTGCAAATCATTCAGCCCTATGTACACACGTGACAACGGAAGCTGCGCCCATTCCTTCGCCAATGCCATCGCCTGCGCAGTCTCGCACAGGATGCTCAACGCGCAGCGGCCGGCCAGAGCCGCGATGCACTCTTCCACCTCGCTCACGCTGCGTACCATTGGCAACCAGATTTCGTCCGCTCCTAGTTCTGCAGCGCGAAGTGCTTCGCGGACACGCTGGTTCGGCCCATTATTGATTCGGCAGATCAGGTTCCCCTGAATACGCCGGCGCATACTGATCAGATCGGCTTCGGTGCCGCGATTGATTTCGGTAGCAAACCCGAACTGGCGAACCGACTTGCCGGACCATTCCCAATCGACCACGATACTGTTCATGCCGGCCGTCGTTGCGGCCGCGGCATAGTCGAGGTCATGACTGAACAGGACGAGTTGTAACGGCGCTTCCAGCACGAGCCACTCTCATTTAGCTCGTTGGGAGTAGGTGGCTTTGATTTCGCCACAACACACTGGAAAGCCCATCGTTCGACATTCTCCGCAGCGCGAACCCTGCCACCACCCATACCAGCGTACCGTGCCAGGCACGTCAATATGAATTCCGCGAAGCTGAGTTCGCGTAGCAGCGCCTGCCGATGAATGTTGTGGACCGCGCCCGCGAATGCGTCCGGCTTGCCGGACTCGCAGCGGCTAGAAATACGTGGCCCTGCTAAACATTGCGCGCGCC
>Ga0075365_10001293_pt1 | contig 11157 bp, 12 predicted proteins | sample EndMetdeltDD1765_FD_71387 | JGI IMG/M metagenome (GOLD analysis project Ga0075365, IMG submission 71387) | Populus endosphere microbial communities from Tennessee, USA - Endosphere MetaG P. deltoides DD176-5 | ecosystem: Host-associated > Plants > Roots > Endosphere | place: USA: Tennessee... | reverse complement strand
AGAGAGTCGCGTCGGCCTCCGACAGGTCGAACTGTGCGGACACGGTTTCGAGCTCGTCCGCAAGGTTCGCCACGGTTCGAGCGACCACTTTGGCTCGGCCGCCGACACCGGAGGTGAACTGAACGGAGAACTCGCCAGCCACCGCAGTCGGCGCCGAATACGCGGTGCGCCAGAGAAACAGCGGGCCGAGCCGGTCGGAGATGTCCAGACGGGCGGGCGGCTCGCCCTCCGGCCCGATCAGCCGTTCGTCATCGCTCCCTGGAGAAACGATCAATGTCGGCCCGGTGCGCCGGATGCACTCGGCGACTTCGCGCGCTTTGAAGGCCGGTCCGATCAACACGACGCTGGCGTCGAGTTTCAGCGCGGCGACGACGACAATCGCGAACTCCGGCGTATTCCCCAGGAGCACGCCGATGCGGTGGCCCGGCCTGATGCCCGTTCGCGTCAACGCCGCCGCGACTCCCTCGGCCGCGCGTTCGATCTCCGCCCCTGTGTACGCGTGACCGCGGTGAATCAGGGCGGGACGCGTGCCACCCATCCTTGAGAGCGACCGGAGCGCGATCGTCATTTCAACTGGCGTTCGACCTGCGCTCGCTGGTCCTTCCAGCGTGACACCTGTGACGAGCCGCCACTGACGCCGAGGCCGTCCAGCACGCCGGCGAACTCCGCCATGAGCTCGCCGAATCGCGCCGAGTCGTCCGCCGAGAACACGGCGCCATACCCCGGGCACTCCTCGAGCCGCAGATCTTCGCGCACGAATCGGAGGCACTGCCGCGCGTAGACCGCGATTTCCGCCCGGTCGCGCGGGTTCATGCACTCGAGGCGCCACGCCTCCTGCCACAGTGGCCCGCGCGAATCCGACTCCGCCAACCGCGCGAACTGGTCGCGCAGGTTGACGACGTCGGTGGCACTCGCCGGCGCCGCGCCGGCTTCGCCTCGCGTCAGCAGGTAAATGAAGATACCGAGGTGAAGCGCGGTCTGGGCGGCGATGAAGGCCATGCCTGGCTGGTCCGCTTCCAGGGCGCCGTCGATGTCGAATTCCAGACCGCCGTGCATCGCGAGGAACCGTGCGGCGGCGTGCTGCGACACGAAGAACTCCGTCGCCGACCGCCGATGCTTCGTGATCGCGAACTCCACCATGGTTGGCGCCTCTCTAGACGATCAGCCCGAGGTCGACGAGGTCGAACAGCAACGCCTCGACGGCCTGCTCCGGCATCGCACCATCCGCCGCGGCGCGCGCCTTCACCTCGCGGCGGCGCGCAACGCCGTCGACGGCACACCAGACCGCCTTTGCCGCACCGGTCAGCTCGAACAGCGTGCTCTTGTTCATGACGATGTAGGCCACGCCGGCGATCTCCACCAGGCGCGCCGCGGCCGCGGGGCGATAGACCACTTCGTCCAGCGACCATCCTTGATACCGGCCGACGCCGGCATCGCGGCAGAACCTCGCCACCTCTGCGACGTAGTCTTCGATTTCACGCGTGCCGATGGCCTTGAGCGACCACGACCATTGGTAGATCGGGTCGGTGTCGGCCACAGAACGGCGAAGCTTCTCGAACCGCCACTTGAAGGACGGGAACGATTCGCCGCGCGACGCCAGGAACGAGTCGGTGGCCGCCGCCGCCGCCTTCTGCGCCGCGATGTAGCCGCCGGTGCGCCTGCCGAGAGCCAGCAACCGGTGCGCTTCGTCCAGCGCCGCCGCGGCTCTGACGCCGCACCACGATTCGACGAGCGCGTCGATGCACGCCTTCGTGAACCTGGCGCGGAGCTGCGTGAAGGCCGGTTCGTTGAGAATCGGCGCGGCAATCAGGAAGCGGTAGTAGGTATCCAGCTTCGCCAGCGGCAGCCGCGAGACCGCCGCCAGATCCGCTGGATCGATCCGCCCGAGCGATTCGGCGATGTCGAGCAGCTGGGACCGCGTGTAGGCCTGATAGTCGAGGTAGACATCGCCAACCGGGACGATCAGCTTCGCCTCGTCGTGGGTTCGGTCGTCGGCGGTCACGACGTAGATGTCGTAGTCGGAGCGCGCGTTGCCGAACCCCTCCTGCCGCGAGCCTGACATGACGACGATGTCCGAGGGATCGCGGGCGATCGCCGCGGCAATGCGATCGAGCGACAGAGACGCCTCTGCCGGCCCGCTCGAGACCGCGCCGCGTGCCGGCTTCATGCGCGCCTCGAGCTGACGGTCGAGGCGCGCGCCTCCTGCCAGGATTCCGCGAGGCGGACCGCCGTCTCGACCACCGGCACCGGGTGCTTGCCGATCGACGTTTCCGTCGAGAACATGATCGCGTCCACACCCATCTCGAGCGCGGCGCAGAAGTCCATGCACTCCGCGCGGGTGGCGGAGGGCTCAGTCAGGAGGGTCTCGAGAAAACCGGTCGCGGCGATGCAGTAGCGGCCGGTGCGCTGGCACGCCTCCACGATCGACTTCTGCGCCGACCACAGCCGCTCGAAGCCGATATCCACGGCGAGATCGCCGCGCGCGATCATCACGGCGTCGGCCGCGCGCGCGATCGCCTCGGCGTTGGCCACGGCCGTGGCGGTCTCCAGTTTCGCGACGAGGTACGGCTGCCAGTCGAGCTCGTCGCGCAGCCACGCGCGCGCCACCGCGACATCGTCGCTCGAATCCACGTAGGACAACGCGAGCCAATCGAAGCGGCCGGCGTGCGCGGCGCGGGCGAACGTCTTGTCTCGAGCGGTCAGCGAGGGAATCTTCAGCGGAACCCCTTCGGGCATGAACGCCCGCTGCCACTCCATCAGCCCGGCGCGGGCAAAGGTCCCGCGCATGAAGCCATCGCCGGCGTCGGAGACGACAAACCGGTTCTCGCCGTCGCCGATGATGAATGCATCGCCGGGCTTGACGTGACAACCGACGAGCTCGGGCTCGATCCAGAATTCAGACGCGCCTGCGCCGGCTTGCTGAAAGGCGACCTGGTAAGTGCGCGCCGGTTCGACCTCGAGCGGCGCCCGGCTGTTCAGCCGCGGCTTCCCTCCCGGCAAGTCCGCCATCGTCAGGACGGAGACGCCGAGATCGCGCGCGACGTCCCGCACCATCGCGCAGTTCGCCAGATGAATGTCAGGGCGCAGCTTCGAAAATGGGAACCTGATGCAACGAACACCTAGCTCGAGAAACACCGCGACGATAGGTCGGTCCCACGACGCGGGCCCGATGGTCGTGACAATGTCCATGATGCCAACCCTGCAATGGACGCAGCGGCGCCCCCCAAGGGAGCAGAGTCTACGCCGCTGGGTGATAATTGGCAACCGCGGATGCCCGTCCGGACATCGACAGGAGGGGACCTTGAAGGACGCACGTGAGATAGAGCGAAAATTCAGGCTGACCGCGCTGCCGGATCCGAAACAGATTGGCGCCGGCGTCGACATCGCGCAGGGATATCTCTCCGTGTCCCCGGTAGAGATGCGCGTCCGCAAGAAAGGTGACCGGTGCTACCTGACCGTCAAAGGTGACGGCGACATCGATCGCGCCGAATGGGAAACGGAGATACCCTTCTGGGTGTTCGATCGACTGTGGCCGCAGACTGTGGCACGGCAGCTCTCCAAGACGCGGTATTCCGTGCCGGATGGAGACCGTCTGCTGGAGATCGACGAGTATCACGGCGCTCTGGCCGGGCTGGTCACCCTCGAGTGCGAGTTTCCGACTGTCGACGCGTCGTCGACGTTCATCCCGCCCCCGTGGGTCGGGCCGGCCGAGGACGTCTCGACCGACGCACGCTACAAGAATCACCGGCTGGCCGAGTGGGGCCTGCCGAAGTAGGCGGCGCGCCGGTTCGCCCTCAGGCTCGGGAGATCAGCCCGCGATCGCCGTCGAGCGTAACGCTCATGGACGTCGTCAGCACGGTCGTCGCGTTCGCGACCTCGGTCACGCACGGAATACCCAACTCCAGCGCGACCATGCAGATGTGACAGATGATCCCGCCCTGCTCGCAGATCAGGCCGGCCGCCTGCACGACGCCGAGCGCGTATTCCGGGTGACTGCACGGCACGACGAGGATCTCGCCGGGCTGCACGTCGACGGCATCCCGCGGGTTGGTCACCACACGAACCGGTCCGGTGACGACGCCGCCGCAAACGGCGACCCCCTCAAGCAGCCGGCTGGACATCAGGCCCTCCGGACTCATCGCGATGCCGGACGCGCCTGCAGGATGTAGATCGCACCATCACGGACACCATACTCCACGTCCTGCGCACCGCCGAACTCGCGTTCGATCGCCAGGGCCTGTTGCGCCGCCAGCCGCACGTGCGCGAGATCGAGCGGGACGCGCTCCCGCATCTCCTCGACCGCGACGTTCGTTCGATTGAGATAGTACCGGTTCGGCGACACGGTGCCCGATACGACCGGCTCACCCAGTCCGGCCGTGCACTCGATCAACAGCTGCGCCGGCCGGTTCGGCGCCTGCGTGAGGACGACGCCGGCGTGGTCGGTCTGGACGAGCTCCTGCACGAGCACCGCCATCCGCCCGGGGTCCGCGATACGCCTGCGCCGCCGGTAGAGGGCCGCGCCGGCGCCGGCAATCGAGGCGAAGCAGCGCACGACCATCCGCGGCACGAGGGAGCGCTCGACGTTCAAGAACGAGCGGTACTGCCCGGCGAAACTCGCGCCCGGCAGATCCTCGTTCGTCGCGCTGCTGCGGACGGCGAACTGCTCCGCGGCCGACATCCGCAGCCATGTGTCGATTTCGGCGGCCGCTGCGCCCGGCAGACTGGCCTCTTCGAACCGGGCCGTCACCTCGTCCTCGATCGCGACCAGCCGGTGCGGCGAGGCGGTGACACTCTCGACGGCGAGCGTCCGGAATCGATCGAGGCCGTTGGCGGCAAGGCATTCGTCGAAGCGCGCCGCGGTGACGACCAGCGCCGGCGGAACCCGGTAGCCACGCGCGACAAGCTCGCCAAGCCTCGCCGCTTTCTGACCGCACAGCGGCGCATCGGCGGCGCGTGTATTGGCCAGCGTTCTGAGCACGGCCGGCTACCCGACGACCAGCATGCCAAAGCCGACAACCGCTTCGCGCCGCGCGCGGTCGGTAATGTCGAGCGCACGATCGCCATAGGCGGCCGACAGATCGGCCCACAGCCGCGCCATCGACGGATTCAACCGGATGTCGTCGAGGATCACCAGCGCCGGCGTCACGAGAGGCAGGTAGAGGTCGAGACAGCGCTTCGTCTGCTCGTACTCGTGTGTGACATCGACGAACATGACGTCCACCGGACCGCTGAACGACGCGCGAACCCGCTCCGCGAGGCCCGGATCGAGGCAGTTGCCGATCAGCCGCGTCACCCCGGGGTTGGCCAGAAAGGCATCCGGGTTTCTCGCCCTGAGATCGACGGTGACCAGTTCCGGCGGCGGCCCGCTCCTCTGATGGGCCATGCCGCGAGCGGCCGAGAAGATCGCCCCCCCGAAGTGAGTACCGAGCTCGAGCATCCGCGAGGCGCGACGAAGCGCCAGCAGGCCCGCCAGGAAGTAGTAGTACGGCTGCGGCCCGTCGATATACGGTCCCTGCCAGTGCGGCTTGCCATAGCTGCACCCCGAGAGGTCGATGTGCTCCACCGCGAAGTCGTAGGCACGCTCGAGGATGGCTGGCAGGTCACTCAGCGGTTCACTCGCCATTGACGGCCCCGCGGACTAGCCATAGGCACCACTCGGCAGGAATCCGAGCAGCCCACGTAACCGCGGACTGGCATCACGATACACGTGCTCCGGCATCACGTAGTTCATGAACGGATAGTACTTATGCCCGACGATCCGGCGCGCGTAGGTCACTTGCGTGACATATCTCACCCGATCGCTCGTGTTGGGCGCGCCGCGATGCCAGGCCTGACTGTTACACAGCACGGCGCTGCCCGCCGGGCCGGTACACGACACGATCTTGTCCTTGTCGCTGTACTTCTGCGGGTCGATCTGCGGTGGGCAGGGCCGGCCGAACAGATGCGAGCCGCGGATGATTTCGGTCGGGCCATGCTCGAGAGCGTCGACATCGGTGAGGTAGTAGTTGACCGAGAAGACCAGCACCGGCAGGCGCACGTTCGTCGGCGGCTCGCCGTGCGTGACGAGATAGTGAGGTGGATCGTCCTGATGCCACGCGCCGACGCCGCCGCCGCCGGTCGGCGATCGGAACGAATTGTTGTGAATGACGTGCGTCACGTCGCCGATGATCCGCTCGGCAAGGGTGACCACCGGCTCGAGGTCGAAGAGGCGCAGGTTCGCGTTGCTATGCTCGAACATCCGGTTCGCCAGCTCGATGTGCGAACGGTAGCGCTTCAAGGTCTCGGTGGTGACGCGATCGAGATCGGCCTTCAGTTCGGCCACGTGATCCGGGGCCAGCACGTTCGGCAGAAAGAGGAACCCGTCGCGATGGAACTGTTCCGCCCAGGCGCGGATTTGCACCGGATCCGGCGTCGTCGAAGTCGTCGCCGTGCCGGAGTTGGTGATAGTCATGGTTATGACTCCTTGACTCGCAACCAGCGGAGAAGGTTCTCCGAAAGCCGGATTATGCCATATCACTTCAGGGCGGCATGGATCCTTGTCGCCCGTCCGGCACTATGTTATAAGCCCCACCTATGACCGCGGCGCGGCCGCCGGAGCGTAGGAGTCTCGACTACACCGCGGCCACGGCCGACCTGCCGGGCGGGCCTGGCCGCATCGACGTGATCGTGCCTGTACATGGCGCCGCGCCCGAGTTCGACGCCTGTCTGCGCAGCGTGGTTCGGCACACGGACTGGAACGAGCACGCGCTCGTCGTGGTCCTCGACGGGGCGGGCCAGGACGACGCGAAGGACTCGCTGCGGCGGCACGGCGGCGCGGTCCCCGTGACGGTCATCGAGAACCCGCAGTGCGAAGGATATGTGGCGAGCGTCAACATCGCGATGCGCGCGTCGGCGCACGATGTGCTCCTGCTCAACAGCGATACCGTCGTCACCGCCGGCTGGATGGAACAACTGCGCCGCGCCGCATATTCGGCACCCGGCATCGCCACCGCCACGCCGTTGTCCAACTCGGCGGCGCACTGTTCGATCTCCTGCCCTTTCCGCGACGAGACGTACACCGATGCGGCGATTGCCGGCATCGCCGACCTCGTCCGTGGCTGCTCGCACCGGATCTATCCGCGGATCCCCTCCGGCATCGGTTTCTGCCACCTGATCAAACGGGCCGCTCTCGACGCGCTGGGGTTCTACGACGAGGCGTTCGCGCCCGGCTACGGCGAGGAGGCGGACTTCTGTGTCCGCGCGCTCAAGGCCGGATACGTCCACGTCGCCGACGACGCCACCTTCGTCTTTCATCGCGGAAGCCGGAGCTTTGGTTCGTCGACCAGCGCCCTCCGGCGCGCCGCGATGGAAAAGCTGAGCCAGCGACATCCTGAGTTCATTCCGACGATGGCGGCGTTTTTCCGGACCGATCCCCTGAAAGAGGTACGGTCGAGGGTGGCGGCGGCGTTCGCGGAACGCCCCGAACCGCTGCCGTAGTTTCGAACACATCGGGCTGCTCGGTATCATCCGCGGCCATTCGTACGCCGGCGAGCTCGTCGGGCGCGAGCGCTCGCGGCAGCACGTCGTCGTCGATCAGGGCCGGGGCGCCCAACGCGGCGGTAATCGCCTGCCACATCCGGCACAGCGCAAGATGGTGCTGCCCGCGGCGAAGCGGATCCCGATGGCCGTCGATCGCGGCGCACAGCTCCTGCACCGCGCGTCGCGCGGCGGCCGGCCAGTCCTCACGAAACAGCGTGCGCTGGCTCGGCACGTCCGCCGCCGACAGCAGCGTGGTGGCCACGTCGTCCGCCTGAAACTCCGCGGAGGTATAGGAACGTGTTTCGTGCGGGTTCAGGACTTCGCGCGGAACCGCCGGACGCCCGCACCACACGAGCGGCCCGTGAGTGGTGACCAGCGTCAGTTCGCCGGCTTCGGTGCCGAGCGTGATGCGATGCAGGAGATACGAGAAGTCGTCCGGGTTGACGGGGTGAAGCTGATTCTGGATTCGCAGCGACACCGGGACGCCGCCCAGCACGCCGTCGAGGCTGCGGAGCGGTCCCGCGCCGGGACCCGGGGCGCCCGGCGACACCGGGGGAACGGCTTCGAAGCGCCATGGTCCGATCCGGCCGACGGCGAGGCACAGGACGTCGAGCAGCGCGTACGCCACCTGGAACGAGCAGGCGGCGTCGAGATAGCGCGCCGGACGGACGGCCAGCAGCGCGCCGGCCGTCCGGATGAATCGGCGGACCTCCGGCAGATGCGGGTAGAAGGCGTTCAAGTGGTACTGGACGCCGCATCGCCGCGCGTGGCGAAGGCAGTCGGCCAGTTCGTCGTGATGGACCGGATGTTCCTGCAGCACGTTGATGCCGCGGGCCATCAGCCGCTGCGCCAGTTCGCTGCCTTCGCCCCCCAGCAGACCGCTGCGGACGACCACGCACGCCACCTCGACGTCGGGCAAATCGTCCACGCGGGCGAACAGCGGCACGCCGTAGTGCCGGCTGCAGGCGCGCGACCGGTCGCTGTCGCGGGCCAGGATGCCGGCGAGCCGCACCGTCGGGTCCGACTTGAGCCCTTCGAGGTAGACCTGCCCGAAAGTCGTGCCGCAGACGACAACGGAACGGGGTGCCCGGGGCTCAGAACCCGAGCGCGCGACTGGCATACGCCACCCTTACTGGCCCCGGCGCGGCGCGTCTCGTCGCGAGCCGTCTGCCGCGCGCGGGAAGGCGGTTCAGGGCTGCGGACCGCAGTTGAGTCTCCACGGCGTGCCGAACCGATCGACGAGAATGCCGAACCGCGTGGCCCAGAAGGTCTGCTGCAGCGGCAGCACGACCGTACCCCCCTCGGCCAGCATGGCGAAGATGCGTTCCGCCTTCGCGGCATCGTCGAGATTGATCAGCACGTCGAGTCCGGCCGGTTTCTTGTAGGCCTCGGGTGCGACGTCCGCACCGGAGAGGACGGCGGTGCCGCCGATGCTCAGCGTCGCGTGCATGATCCGGTCGTGCAGCGCCGGCGCGGTCTGTTGTGCCATGGGACTCTTGCCGTAGGTCAACAACTCGCTGACGGCGCCCTCGAAGCAGCGCGCGTACAGCGTGAACGCCGCCTCGCACTCGCCGTTGAACGTCAATTGCGGCTGAAACCACATGCGAACCTCCGGACAGCTGTCGAGCTCCCTGCGATCACGATGTCGGGGTCGAGGGCGGCGTGATCCGGCTCGATAGCGGGCGAAGCTTACACTGCCACCGCGTGCGCTGCAACCGGAGCGGTTGCCCGAGCCATCGGCGAGGCGTATAGTGACGTCGAATCGGCGGCAGCATCGGGTCGTCGAGTCCAATCAGAGCCGACGCGCGGTCTGGGAGACCGAGAACTGATGACCGACTATCCACGGTGGCCGGCGGACGTGGCGGAACGCTATCGGGCGGCAGGGTACTGGCGAGGCGAAGTCCTCGGCAGCCTGCTCGCCGACTACGCCCGCACCGACGCCGGCCGGATCGCCGTCGTCGATCACCGGCGCCGCTGGACGTACGGCGACCTCCATCGCGCGGCCGACCGGCTGGCCGCCGGCTTCCGCCGCCTCGGTATCGCCGCCGGCGATCGTGTCGTCGTGCAGCTCCCGAACGTCGGGGCCTTCGCCACGGTGTCCGTCGGGCTGTTCAGGCTCGGTGCCGTGCCGGTGTTCGCGCTCCCGACGCACCGCAGAAGCGAGATCGTGTATCTCTGCGACCACGCCGAAGCGGTCGCCTACATCACCATCGACACGCTGTTCGGGTTCGACTACCGCGGGCTCGCGCGCGACGTGTGCCGCGAAGCGAAGACGGTCCGGCACGTCGTCATCGCCGGCGACGGGGAGGAATTCCCGTCGCTTGCGGACGTCGAGGCCGAGCCCGAACCCCTGCCCTCGCCGAACCCGTCCGACGTCGCGTTCCTGCTGCTGTCCGGAGGCAGCACCGGGCTGCCGAAGCTGATCCCGCGAACGCACGACGACTTCGCCTACCAGCTGACCGAGACCGCGAAGGGTCTCGCGTTCGACCGGAACGGCGTCTATCTCGCGACGCTGCCGGTCGCGCACAACGCGGCGCTTGGCTGCCCCGGACTGCTTGGCGCCCTCAAACTCGGAGCGAAAGCAGTCCTGCTGTTGAGCCCGTCGCCGGATGAGGCGTTCGCCGCCATCGAGCGCGAAGGCGCGACGCTGACCACGCTGATGCCGCCCTTGATCCAGCTCTGGCTGGAGGCGGCGGAGTTCAGCGATGTCGATCTGTCCGGGATCCTGGTGCAGGTCGGGTCGGCGCGGCTCGCGCCGGAGCTGGCGGCGCGCGTTCAGGACGAATGGGGCGCGAGACTGTCGCAGTGGTTCGGGATGGCCGAAGGGCTCCTGACCTTTACGCGGCTCGACGACCCCGACGAGCTCGCCAGGACGACCGTCGGCCGGCCCCTGTCACCGGCCGACGAGATCCGGGTCGTGGACGAGGAGGGACGCGACGTGCCCGCCGGCTCGACCGGCGAGCTGTTGACGCGGGGCCCGTACACGATCCGCGGCTACTACAAGGCGGACGACTACAACGCCGTCACGTTCACGCCTGACGGCTTCCTGCGCACCGGCGATCTGGTCAGCATGCGAGCGGACGGCAACATGGTCGTCGAAGGACGGCGCAAGGACGTGATCAACCGCGGCGGCGAGAAGGTCTCGCCCGGCGAGGTCGAGGACGCCTTGCTGCTCCATCCGGGCATTCGCGAAGTGGCGGTCGTGGCGATGCCGGATCCGGTCATGGGCGAGCGCGTCTGCGCCTTCGTCGTCGCACGCGACGCGGCGATCGCGCTGACCGACGGACGCGGCTTCCTGCGCAGCCATGGGATCGCCGACTTCAAGCTCCCCGATCGCATCGAGAACATCGCCGCGCTGCCGAAGACGAAGGTCGGCAAAGTCGACCGCGGCCTGCTGCGGCAGCAGATTGCCCGCGCGCTGGCGTCCGAGTCCAACTCCGCCGTCTGAGCGCCATGCCCTCCCGCCAGATGAACCGGCGCCTCTGGAGCAGCTATGACTGGCGGCGCGGCGGTGAAGAATGGTCGGAGAACTGGGGCACCACGGCCAACCTGTGGTACGGCACGCTGATGCCCCGCCTGTCCGCGTGGCTCGGGGATGTGCGCGCCGTCGAAATCGGCCCTGGACACGGACGTCTGACC
>Ga0075365_10001292_pt1 | contig 11157 bp, 11 predicted proteins | sample EndMetdeltDD1765_FD_71387 | JGI IMG/M metagenome (GOLD analysis project Ga0075365, IMG submission 71387) | Populus endosphere microbial communities from Tennessee, USA - Endosphere MetaG P. deltoides DD176-5 | ecosystem: Host-associated > Plants > Roots > Endosphere | place: USA: Tennessee... | reverse complement strand
ACCGGCGACGGCAGCATCCGCGGGCGGGAGATCGGCGGCCAGATGCTGCTCTACACGGGCGACGGCTCGATCACGCTCGAAGCCGCGAGCGGCGATCTCGACGTCGACACCGGCGACGGCAGCGTCAGCGTGTCGGGCAAGCTCGGCGCGGTCAAGCTGCACACGGGCGACGGCTCGATCACCTTCCGCGCCGAGAACGGAACGGCGATGACGGGCGACTGGTCGATGACGACCGGCGACGGCGGCATCGCGCTCTACCTGCCGCAGGACTTCGCCGCGGAGATCGACGCGCACACCGGCGACGGCTCCATCCGCAACGAGCTGAAGCTCCAGGCCGAAGCCGAGGCCGACAGCGACCGCGATCGCGATCACGACCGCGAATCGAGCCGCCGCACGCTGCGCGCCAAGCTCGGCGCCGGCGGGAAGACGTTGAAGCTGCGCACCGGCGACGGCTCCATCCGCCTCAAGAGCAACTAGCCAGGGAAACGGCCGCGGCCGTTCTCATCGAACCGGCGTCCGCCGGTACTTCGTCGGGTCGCTGACGCCCGCATCCCGGAACGCGTCTCTTCTCTCCCGGCACTTGCTGCACTGTCCGCAGTGCAGCCCGTCCTTCGGCTGCATGCAGGAGAGCGTCAGCTCCAGCGGCACGCCGAGCTCCACGCCTTTCCTGATGACGTCCGATTTGTGCAGCGCCGCGAACGGCGCGTCGACGGCGATCGCCGTGTCGAGGCCGAGCGACAGCGCGCGCGACATCGACGAGAAGAACTCCGGCGTTGCGTCGGGGAACGGGTTGCCGGCGAGCGTGCCCATCAGCAGCCGGGCCGGATCGCCGGGCGACGCGTCGCCGGCGCGGACGATGCGCGAGAGGTGCACCGCCGCCTTCGACGCGAGAATCACGTTGCGGCCGTGGATGTAGACGTCCTCGTCCGGCGTGTCGAACGCGGGCGGCTCGCCGCGCACGGCCCAGTGCGTCGGCGGGAAGATGTCGCGCATGTCGAACGACAGCGCGGCGAGCGTCTCGGCGCGGCCGCGCCGTTTGCCGGCCGCGAGCAGCCGAGCCGCCATCGCGCGCTCCTCGTCCTCCCACGCGAAGCCGACGCCCACGTAAATCGGATACACGCGTCCGCGCCGCAGCGCGTCGGCGGCGAGCACCGCGCTGTCGAGGCCGGCCGAGAAAAGCACGGCGCATCGGTCGGCGCCCGCGGCCGCGTCTCCTCCGGCCGCTCGCTTATACTTTTCTGTCATGTATCTCGTCACGAAGCGGATCGAGTTCTGCTACGGCCACCGCCTGCTCGACTACGACGGCGTCTGCAAGCACCCGCACGGCCACAACGCATCGGTCGAGATCGACGTCCGCACCGACAGTCTCGACAGCCGCAACATGGTCGTGGATTTCAGCGACATCAAGCGGATCGTGAAAGGGTGGATCGATCGCGAGCTGGATCACAAGATGATTCTCCGGCACGACGATCCGCTCGTCGAGCCGCTGAAGCGCCTCGGCGAGCCGATGTACCTGCTCGACAGCAACCCGACCGTCGAGCGCATCGCCCGTCTCATCTACGAGCAGGGGCGCGCGCTCGGCGTCGACATCCAGGCCGTCCGCGTCTGGGAGACGCCGACGTCGGTCGCGACGTACTCGACGTGACGCTGGTCGCGCCGGACCCGAAGGTCGGCCCTACTTTTTCTTGAAGGGCAGTTCGTAGGAGAAGTAGCCGAACACGCCGACGAACTCCTTGTCGTTGGCGAACGTGACCGGCATCGCGACACCCACGATGATCTGCGTTTCGTCGCCCAGGTTCCACCCTCCGCGCACGCCTGGCGACAACGTGAACGTGTTCGTGCGCACGACGTCACCCTCGTCGTCGCCGTCGGCGTCGAAGGTCATGACGGACTCCAGCATCAGGTTCAGCATCGGCCGCAGACGGTAGATCACGCTGCCGGCGAGCATCGGCGTCACCAGGTCGGGAAGCTTGCCGTGCGGCAGCCACGTGAAGCCGCCGTTCCAGTGGAAGTACAGATCGCGGTGCTGCTTGCTGAACGGCAGGTTGACCTGGAGTCCGCCGAGCCCTTCGCCCGCCAGCTCCCGCCCGGTCGGCAGGATGGCGCTCACGCGCGGCGAGAAGGCCGGGCGTCCCGGCCCTTCCTCCATCGCCTGGAAGCGGTAGTTCAGGAACGTGTTGTTGACGCTCGCGTCGCCCGCGACCGAGTTGGCGCCCACGGTGTACGAGAGCTGATGGCGGACGGTGGGCGCGGGCCACTCCTGCGTGAACGTCATCACCCAGGCGCCGTCCTGGCGGAGCGCGCCGACGATGTTCTGGAAGATCCGCGCTTCCTGGTTGAAGGCTTCCTCGACGAGGAACGAGTTGTCGAGGATCTGGAACGGCTCGACTTTCTCCCGCGCCGCCGGCGCGGGCTGCGGCGCCGTCTGCGCCCACGCGCCGCCGGCGAGCAGCAGGACCATCACGATCCCCGTCACCGCCTGCACGAGCACCTTCGACGCCGCGCGGGTGCCGATGGTGACGTCGCCGGTGTCGCGCCCGCGCAGGCGGACGCTGTCGGCGGCGGCGTCGCGCTCTTCCACCTCCACGGCGGCGCCGGGCTTGAGATGACGACGCTCGACGAACCGCAGGAACTCCGGGTCCTGGTCGGTCACGCGCGAGACGGTGACCGGCACGCGCAGCGGACAGGTGAGGAGCGAATCCATCGGGCGCCGCTCCAGCACGCCGTCCGAATCGGGGATGGGATCGCCGTGCGGATCCGCGGCGGGCCGTCCGAGCATCTCGTCGATCCGATCGATCAGCCGATCGGAGACGGCGTGCTCCAGGTGCTCGGCCTCGTCGTGCACTTCGGTCCAGCTCATGCCCATCACCTTCACGAGAAAGAGCTCGATCAGCCGGTGGCGCCGGACGACGAGCGCGGCGAGCTTCTCGCCCGCGGTGGTGAGCCGTACGCCCCCGTACGGCTCGTACTTCACGAGGCCCGACTCCGCGAGCGTCTTCACCATCGTCGTCGCCGTTCCGGGGACGACGCCGAGGGCGGAGGCGAGCTGGCCCATCGGGACCAGGTCCCCCTTGCGGTCGAGGCGCAGCTGGGCCTGAAGAATGGCCTTCAGGTAGTTCTCGACGGTCGACGAGGACGGACCCATTTGACTTTTTATACTACAACGTTATATTTTTTGATGAGTCAAAATTGACAATGAGGCGAATCGAATGCCGGACCTGTCACGCCGCTCGCTCCTGAAGCTCGCCGGATTCGGTGCCGCCGCCGGCGCGTCCGCCCTGAACGCGCGGGCCCTGGCGCACCAGGACCATGCCGACGGCGCCATGCAGCATACCGTCCACGCGATGGGGGCGGTCGGCCGCGTCTCGACGGAGAGCTTCGATCCCGGGGCCTATCTCCGCAGCTTCAACGGATCGCACCTGCCCGCCGACGAACGCGCGAGGTTCTACCGGGAGACGCCGCGGCCGGACGGCTCGCTGCTGCGCGAGTACCGCATCGTCGCCGTGGACCGCGAGATCGAGATCGCGCCGGGCATCTTCTTTCCGGCCTGGACCTACAACGGCCAGGTGCCGGGCCCGACGCTGCGGGCCACCGAGGGGGACCGCGTGAAGGTCACCTTCATCAACCAGGGCTCGCACCCCCACTCGATGCACTTCCATGGCTGGCATCCGCCGGAGATGGACGGCTCGCTGGCGGATCAGCAGGTGATGCCCGGCGCGACCTTCGTGTACGAGTTCGACGCCGAGCCGTACGGGCTGCATCTCTATCACTGCCACACGGCGCCGCTGAAGCGGCACATCCACAAGGGGCTCTACGGCGCCTTCATCATCGACCCGAAGACCCCGCGGCCGCAGGCCGACGAGATGGTGATGGTGATGAACGGGTTCGACACCAATTTCGACGCCGACAACGAGGTGTACGCGGTCAACACGGTCGCGCACCACTTCATGCACGAGCCGGTTCGCGTCCGGACGAACGCGCTGGTCCGGGTGTACGTGATCAACGTCACCGAGTTCGACCTGATCAACAGCTTCCACCTGCACGGGATGTTCTTCGACGTGTTCCGCACCGGCACGTCGATGACGCCGGGCGAGAGCACCGATACGGTGATGCTGTGCCAGGGAGAGCGCGCCATTCTCGAGACGCGCTTCCGCTATCCAGGCTCGTTCATGTTCCACGCGCACCAGAGCGAGTTCGCGGAGCTCGGCTGGATGGGCATGTTCCAGGCGGAAGGAGCACGCCGTGACACGTAACGCCTGGCTTGCCGCCCTCGTCCCGCTGGTGCTGCTCGCCGCGCTCATCACCGCGCTGGTGACACTGAAGCCCGGCGACACGCTCCGTCCCGAGGGGATGCCTCCGGTCGAAAAGCTGCGCGTCGAACGCGCGGTGCTCGGTGAAGACGGCATCCGCCTGTCGGTGATGAACGACGGTCCCGATCCGGTGACGATCGCGCAGGTCACCGTGGACGACGCCTACTGGGCGTTCACGGCCGACGGAGGCACGACGCTTCGGCATCTCGGACGCACGACGCTGCTCGTGCCCTATCCGTGGGTCAGCGGCGAGGCGCATCTGGTCAAGCTGCTGACGTCCTCGGGGACCGCGTTCGAGCACGAGATCGCCGTCGCCGTCGAGACGCCGCGCGTGACCGGCGCGCACCTCCTGGCCTTCGCGATGATCGGTCTCTACGTCGGGGTGCTGCCCGTCGCGCTCGGACTCTGCTGGTTCCCGGTGCTCGCGCGCCTCGGCCGCACGGGGCTCGACGCGGTGCTGGCGCTCACGATCGGCCTGCTCGGGTTCCTGCTGGTCGATGCCGCCCACGAGGGCTTCGAAGGGGCCGCGGAGCTGGCCGACTCGTTCCAGGGCGTGGCGATGTTCGTCGGCGCCGCGGGCGCGGCATTTCTCGGACTCGAAGTGCTCGGTCAGTGGCTCCGCGCCGCGCGGGCGCGCCGCAAGGAAGCGGAGCCGAGCGCCGGCGCCGTGCTCGCGCTGCTCATCGCGATCGGCATCGGCCTGCACAACTTCGGAGAGGGGCTCGCGATCGGCGCGGCGTTCGCTCTCGGGGAAGCGGCCCTCGGCACGCTGCTGATCGTCGGGTTCACGCTCCACAACACCACGGAGGGACTGGCGATCCTCGCGCCGATTGCGAAGGAGCGTCCCTCGATACCGCTGCTGATCAAGCTCGGGCTGATCGGCGGCGTGCCGACGATCGCCGGAGCGTGGCTCGGCGGATTCGTCTACTCGCGCGCGATCGCGGTGCTGTGCCTCGGCCTCGGCGCCGGCGCCATCGCGCAGGTGCTGTATCAGCTTTCGAAGCAGATCGCCGGCAGCCGTCCCGTGATGGAGCGGTTCGCGACGGTGCCGGTTCTCAGCGGCCTCACGGCCGGATTCATGGTGATGTATGCGACAGGGCTTCTCGTCGGCTAGGGCGATCGGCAGCATCTTGATTGCGGCCGCGGGGGTGCTGGCGGTCGCCGCGCAGGACCCCGCGCCGCGCGAGGTCCGCCTGGTCGTCCGCAACATGACCTACTACCTCGACGGCAGCGCGGACCCCAATCCCACGCTCCGCCTGAGCCGCGGCGAAAGCGTCCGGATCGTGCTGCGCAACGACGACGCCGGCATGAAGCACGATTTCGTCGTCGGCGACTGGAACGCCGCGACGGGCCTCATTCCCGGCAAGCGCGAGACCGCCGTCGTGATTCACGCGCCGTCGACCGCAGGGCGCACGGTCTATCACTGCACGCCTCACGAAGAGACGATGAGAGGTACGATACTGGTCGAATGACCGGTCTGAGGCGGGCGCTCTCGACGGAGACTTCGAAAGCCGTCTACGTCCGCCGGCTCTTCCACACCATCGCGGATCGCTACGACCTCATCACGCGCCTGCTCTCGTTCGGCCAGGATCGACGATGGAAGGCGCGGCTCGTGTCGCTCGCGCCCGCGGACGCCGGACGCGCGCTGGATCTGGCGAGCGGCACGGGCGACATCGCCTTCGCCGCCGCCGCCCGCGGCTGGCGCGTCACCGCCCTCGATCTCACGCACCGGATGCTGCAGCTCGCGCAGGCGAAGACCGGATCGTCCGCGGTGACGTTCGTCACCGGCGACATGATGGCGCTGCCGTTCCCGTCGTCAGCCTTCGACCTCGTCACCACCGGCTACGGCATCCGCAACGTGCCGCGCATCGAGCCGGCGCTCGCCGAGATCCGCCGCGTGCTGCGCCCGGGAGGCGTGCTGCTCTCGCTCGACTTCAACCGCCCGGCCAATCCGGTGATGCGCGCGATCTACCTGGGATACCTGACGATGGTCGGCTCGGCGCTCGGCTGGGTGCTGCACCGCGATCCCGACACCTACCGCTACATTCCCGAGTCGATCCGCCGTTATCCCGGAGCGCACGGGGTGGCGGCGCTGCTCTCGAGCGAGGGATTCACGGACTGCCGCGTCATCCCGCTGCTCGGCGGCCTGATGGCCATCAATACCGCGCGGCGGCTTCGCTAGCTGTGTCGTGGGATACCATCTCACACATGGAAGTTTCTGACGTCCGCCGCCGCGTGCGCAGCGCCATCGAGGAATCCCGCAGGCAGGCCGAGGAGCGCCGGGCGAAGAAGGACACAGCCGTGCGCGAGTGGGAGCGCGTGCTCGCCGACGTCGCCATTCCGGTCTTCCACCAGATCGCGCTGGCCCTCAACGCGGAAGGCTATCGCTACCAGGTGACGACTCCCGGCGCCGCCGTCCGCCTCGTGCCGGAGCGCGGCGGCGAGGAGTTCCTCGAGCTCGCGCTCGACACCGAGCACGACGATCCGGCCGTGACGCTGCGGTCGACGCGCGGCCGCGGACGCCGCAGCGTGACGACCGAGCGATCGCTCGGCGCGGGATCCGCCGTCGGCACGCTGACCGACGGCGCGCTCGCGGAAGCGGTCATCGAGGATCTGAAGCCCCACCTGTAACGGGCGGTGCGCGAACCGCCCGTCCTTCACGCCGACGTCGTCAGGTCCCGGATTTCCGCGTCGCTCAGCCCCACGTCGTCCCGGAGGATCTGCACCGTGTGCTGCCCCAGCGCCGGGGGCGGCGTCCGCACGCCCGCGGGCGTCTCCGACAGCTTCAGCGGCGTGCCCAGGACGCGGATCGGCCCGGCGGTCGCGTGCTCGAGCGGGACGATCATCCCGCGCGCGGCGACCTGGGGATCGGCGAGCGCCTCGGTGACGGTGCGCACGGCGCCGTTGGGGACGCCGGCCGCCGTGAGCGCGCGCAGGAGATCCGCGCGAGTCCATGCCGCGAGCAGCGGCGCGAGCGTTCGGCGCAGCGCATCGCCGGCGCGCACGCGATCCTGGTTCGTGCGGAATCGCTCGTCGGAGGCCAGCGCCGGCTGGCCGAGCACTTCGCAGGTGCGGCGGAACTGATCGTCGTTGCCGACCGCGAGGACGAACTCGCCGTCGGCGGCGGCGAACGTGTCGTAGGGGGCGATCGACGGATGGCGGTTGCCCATCCGCATGGGGGTGGCGCCGGTGGCGAAGGCGCTCGACGCCTGGTAGGTCAGCAGCGCGGTCACCGCATCGAGCATCGCGATATCGACCCGCTGCCCGCCGGCGCCGCGCTCGCGCGCGAAGAGCGCCGCGAGGATGCCCTGCACGGCGAACATGCCCGTGGCGATGTCGGCGATCGCGACGCCGAGCCGGAACGGCGGGCCGTCGGCCGCGCCGGTGATGCTCATCAGGCCGCCTTCGGCCTGCATCATCGCGTCGTAGCCGGCCTCGAGGCGCCGCGGCCCTGTCTGGCCGAACCCCGAGATCGAGCAGTAGACCGCCCGCGGGTTCTGTGCCCGCACCGCTTCGTATCCCAGCCCGAGCCGCTCCATCGTCCCCGGCCTGAAGTTCTCGACGAGGACGTCGGCGCGCGCCACCAGCGCATCGAGCACCCGCCGCGCGCGCGGATGCTTGAGATCGAGCGCGAGGCTCTCCTTGTTGCGGTTGACGCTGAGGAAGTACGCGCTTTCAGTGCCGACAAACGGCGGACCCCACGCGCGCGTGTCGTCGCCGCGTCCCGGCTGCTCGATCTTGATCACGCGCGCGCCGAGATCGGCGAGCTGCATCGTGCAGTACGGACCGGCCAGCACGCGGCTGAAATCCAGGACCGTCAGACCCGCGAGCGGGGCGGCGGCGCCGGGACGGACGTCGCTCATCGTGGGGCTGCGGCCGGCGCCGGCTGAAGACGGCGCCGGATGGTCACGAGATCGCTGAGCAGCGCGTAGGCCGTATGCGTGAGGCTGCCGCTCAGTTGACAGATTGCGACGTCGCCCAGCAGATCCGTCGTCAACACGAGCGCATTGGCCATGCCGCTCAGGCCGGCGAGCAGATCCGTATCCGGCAGCTCGACCGGCCGTACGGAGGTCACCACACCATCGGGCGTGCTGCGCGCGGATCCGACGAGGCGGACGCGCGCGCCGCGCGCCTTCGCGGCCATCGCCTGGCGGCCGATGGACGGGCCGATGCCTTCGCGCTCCACCGCCAGCGGTGTCGTCCGCGCGCGCATGAACACGTTGGCCAGCGCCGACACCTTCGCCGCCGCGTCCCATCCGTCGACATCCAGCGACGGATCGGCTTCGGCGATGCCGGCGGCCTGCATGCGCTGCAGGGCGGCGTCGAATCCTTCGCCTTCCTCGAGCGCGGTGAGAATGTGGTTGGTCGTGCTGTTGACGACGCCGCGGAACCCGGTGATCTGCACGGCCGGGAGCGTCTCGCGCACGAGGTTGAAGATCGGCACGCCGTCCATGACGGCCCCTTCGAAGAGGAACGATCGGTCGCGATCGGCGGCGAGGGCGTCGAGCTCTTCGAAGGCGAACGCCGCGGGTCCCTTGTTGGCGGTGACGGCGTGACAGCCCGCCTGCAGCGCCGCGCGCACGTGATCGATCGCGGGCTGGCCGGCCTTGATGTCGAGGGTCGTCGTCTCGATCAGCACCTTGATCGGCGCCGCGCTGCCGGCGAGCCGGCGGATCACGTCGAAGCCATCGGCCGGATCGGATCCGTCCGCCGCAAGAGGACGGCCTGCGTCCACGTCGACCGCGAGGCCGACGGCGTCGAGCCCGGCTTCGCGGAACACCGCGCCGTGGCGCCGTGTCGCGATCCCGACGATCCGGCACTCGAGGTCGTAGTCGAGCGCGAGCCAGTCGCGCCGTTCTTCGAGCAGCCGTGCGAAGCGGCGTCCGACGTTGCCGAAGCCGACCAGCGCCAGATCAGCGCGCATGAGCGCCGATGGTGCTCAGGAATTCGCCGATCAGCGTCAGCGCGGACGTCAGGTACTCGGGGTCGGAGCCGAATCCGATGCGGAGATAGCCGTCCATGTCGAAGAAGTCGCCGGCCACGACGAGCACGCTGTGCCGGTCGCGGAGCTGCTCGGCCAGTTCCGAGGAGCGCATCGGGTGCGCGTAGCGCAGGAACACGATGGCGCCTGCCTCCGGCGCGACGTGCGTCAGGCCCGGCTGGTGCTCGATCCAGCGGCGGACGATCGGATAGTTGTTGCGGATGATCATGCGCGTGCGCGCGAGGATCTGCTGGCGCCGCCCGGGCTCGAGCGCGATGCGCGCGAGCCGGTCGTTCAGGGCGCCCGGCGCGATCGTCGTGTAGTCGTGGACGGCCCACAGGTCCGACAGGAGATCGGGCGGCCCGGCGATCCAGCCGATGCGGAGTCCGGGCAAGCCGTAAGCCTTGGACAGGCCGCTCGTGACGACCGCGCGCTCGTAGCGGCCCCACACCGACGGCGTGTCGTCGGCGTCGCGCTCGGCGCCGCGATAGATCTCGTCGCCCACCACCCACGCGCCGACCGTCGAGGCGATCCGGCAGATCTCGTCGAGCGTCTGCGCGTCGACGCGCGCGCCGGTCGGATTGTTGGGATTGCAGAGGAAGATCGCGCGCGTGCGCGCGTTGACCAGCGTCGAGAGCTCCGCCGTGTCGAGCGTCCAGCGTCCGTCGCGCTCGCGCAGGCTCCACGGACGGACGGTTGCGCCGAGCGCGCGCGCCAGGCCGGGCACCTGCATGTAGTTGGGCGTCATCAGCACGATCTCGTCGCCCGGCTCGACGAGCCGCATCAGCAGGACGCAGTTCGCTTCCGATCCGCCGTTGGTGACCTCGACGTGCGCCGCCGACGCGCCCGGATACATGGCGGCGATTGCGTCCCTCAACTCGATCGTGCCGTTGGTCTGCGGGTAGCCGAGCTCCTGCTGGAGCATGGCGTCGTGAAGCGCGGTGGTGTCGACGAGCTCGACGACGCGCATCGGGTGCACGCCGCTTTCCGACACATTCCACGCGACACGATTCTCCCAGATCGACTGGAAGCGCTCGAGCGCAAATGTCTCGATCCGCATGCCGGAAAGTGTAGTCGAAAAGCTCCGCTCGGGACGCTCGCGGCAGCCTATGCGCTATCCTTGAGCGCGACCCAATGCCGTCCGATCTGGCCCCAGAGCTCGCGCTGATTGCCGCCGGCGAATTCCTCATGGGCTCGGAAGACGCCGAGGAGGACGAGCGGCCGGTTCACCGCGTACACCTGGACGATTTCTTCCTCGGCGTGCAGCCGGTCACCAACGCCGAGTACGCGCGATTCGTGCGCGACACCGGGCATCGCTCACCGGCCGTCTACGAGCTGCCGATCGTCGTCAAGGCCGGCGGTCCGGATCGCGAGCGCACGTTCCGGCAGGTCGGCATGCCGTACGTGTGGGAGGACGGCCATCCGCAGGCCGAGCGAGCGGATCATCCGGTGACGCTCGTGCGCTACGACGACGCGGCCGCCTACTGTGCGTGGCTGTCTGCGGTGACGGGCAAGGCGTTCCGCCTGCCGACGGAAGCCGAGTGGGAGAAGGCCGCGCGCGGCGGGGCGGAGTCCAAACGGTACCCGTGGGGCGACAGGCTCGATCGGAACATGGCGAATTTCCTGGTCGACCCGGCGCTGAAGTCCACGCACGGCACGACGCCCTGCCGATCCTACCCGGCGAATCCCTACGGGCTCTTCGACATGGCGGGCAACGTGTGGGAATGGGTCTACGACTGGTACGACGCGCGCTACTACACAACCGCCGGCGCGCGAAACCCGACCGGTCCGCCGCTAGGACACCTGCGGCTCGTGCGCGGCGGCAGCTGGCTCGTCGCGGACGTGCGCATGCTCTCGTGCAGCCAC
>Ga0075365_10001291_pt1 | contig 11158 bp, 11 predicted proteins | sample EndMetdeltDD1765_FD_71387 | JGI IMG/M metagenome (GOLD analysis project Ga0075365, IMG submission 71387) | Populus endosphere microbial communities from Tennessee, USA - Endosphere MetaG P. deltoides DD176-5 | ecosystem: Host-associated > Plants > Roots > Endosphere | place: USA: Tennessee... | reverse complement strand
GACCCGGCCGAGGACGCGCTGGCCCGCGCCACCCTGCTCCAGCAGGCCTCGAAGGCCGCGCTGAAGGAGCTCGACAAGCAGGAGTACGAGGACCGGCACGGCGTCATCGACCTGATCACCCAGCGCTTGGAGCAGCGCAACTTCGCGGCCTGGGAGCGGCTGGCCACGGTCGAGGGCCAGGAGTCACCGAGCGACCAGTACAACCGGATCCGGCAGGCGATGATCCAGGCCGAGCGCGAGCGGGTCCTCGAGATCCGGGACGCCGGCTCGGTGCCCTCGGAGGTCGTCGAGGACGTGCTGGCCATGCTCGACATCGAGGAGTCGATGCTCGACCGCGCCGCCGAGGACCGGCGCGACGTCCAGTTCGCGATGTCGGTGCGCCGTACCGGCGACTCCTGCGACGACCTCGTGGCGCACCCGGCGGTCGACACCGTGGAGAACCCGGTCTGCCAGCCGTGCCTCGACGAGGGCATCCACTGGGTCGCGCTGCGCCAGTGCCTGGTCTGCGGCGAGGTGCGCTGCTGCGACTCCTCGCCGAAGCGGCACGCGACCGCGCACTTCCACGCGACGGCGCACCCGGTCATCGAGTCCGCCGAGCCCGGTGAGGACTGGCGCTGGTGCTACGTGCACCACACGACCGGTTGAACACCCGCGTGAGCTTCGGCCCCAGCCCACGACGGACCGCTTGCTTCGCTGCGCGAAGCTCCGCCGTCCATCGTGGCCCGAGGCCGATCACGCGGCGTGCGCCCTCCGGGCGCAACGCTCGCTTCGCTCGCCCGCTCCGATTGCGCGCCGCTCTCTCGCGCTTCGCGCTCGGCTCGCTCAGGGTGTGGGCCTGAAGCGGATCGGGAACCGGATCGCGCCGGTGTTGCCTGACACGGGCAGCCACTCGCCGGGCCCGTCGGGGCGGGCCTCCGGCATCCGCCGCGCGAGCAGCGGCAGGGCGACGGCCATGTCGGTGCGCGCGACGAAGTGCCCCAGGCAGTGGTGGATGCCGGCGCCGAAGCCGTGGTGCGGAACGCGGTCGGTCGCGGTGATGTCGAACGCGGGTTCGCGCACGGCCCGAGGGTCGGTGCCGGCCGCGTGCGACAGCACCTGCACGATGCCGCCCGCCGGGACGTGCAGGCCGTCGAGGTCCACGTCCTCGATCGCCTCGCGGGTGACCCAGGTGACCGTCGGGTTGACCCGCATCACCTCCTCCACGGCCGCCGGGCCCAGGTCGGGTCGCTCGGCGAGCAGGGCCCACTGGTCGGGGTGCTTCAGCAACGTCTGCAGGGCGAGCCCGAGCTGGTTGCGCGTCGTCTCCATGCCCGCGAACGCGAGGAAGACCAGCGCCACGGACAGCTCGCGCCCGGTCAGGTCCTCCACCTGGACGAGCGTCGTGACGAGGTCGCCGCGAGGGTGCGCCCGACGGTCGGCCACGACCTCGTCGACGTACGCCGACAGCCCGGCCAGCGCCGCCTCGATCCGGGGCACCTGTCGGCCGACGTCGATCGAGAACGACGCGCCCAGGTCGTCGGCCCAGTGCGCGACCTGGGGCCACTCGTCCTCGGGCAGCCCGAGAAGCAGGCAGATGATCCGTGCGGCGTACGGCTCGGCGAACTCGCCGATGAGCTCGACCTCGCCGCGGTCGGCGAAGCCGTCGATGAGCTCGTTGGCCAGGGCCTGGAACGTCGGCGTCATGGCCGCGATGGCACGGTTCTTGAACGCGGGCACGAGCAGCCGGCGGATCCGGGCGTGGTCGTCACCCTCGAGACTCAGCAGGGTCTCGGCCCACCACTGCGCGAACGGCCCGTCGTGCACGCCGTTCTGCGCAGGCCACCGTGCGTTGCCCTGCCGGAACCTCCGGTCGCGCAGCAGCGCGCTCGCCTGCTCGTGCCGGAGCACGGCCCAGCCCCAGGTCGTCTCGACGTACCAGTCCTGCTCGCGCGCCGCGTGCACCGCGGGCGACGTCACGTCGAAGGAGGGATCGCCGAGGTCGAAGACGGCACCCACCACGGGCCGAGCCTAGGTGCGCACCACCCCGGGCTCGAGGAAGGTGGTGAACGCGGTGATGCCACCCGGCCCGAAGGTGAGCACCGACAGGCCGTGGCTGAGGTAGGCATCGATCTCCTGGTGCCAGGAGCTCATGGCCAGGGCGGGCTGGCCGTTGGCGGTCGTCGCCTCGGCCCGCCAGCGCCGGCCCTCGGCCAGTGGTACCTCGGAGAGGAACGTCGTCACTGCGACCCGGCCGCGGTACCACTCCGCGTACGGCGGCATCGTCATCTCGACGTCCTCGGCAAGCAGGGCGACCACGGCGTCGACGTCGTTGCGCTCCCACGCCGCCATGAACGCCGAGACCGTGGCCCTGACCTGGTGGTCGCCGACCTCCCGCAGCACCTCCTGCTGGCTGCGGTCGGGCAGGACGGCCTTGACGGACCCGCGTGCGCGAGCCAGCGCGCTGGTGACCGACGGGACGGTCGTCTCGAGGATCTCCGCGGTCTCGGCCGCGGAGAACGCCAGCACGTCTCGGAGCACGAGGACCGCGCGCTGGAGTGCAGGCAGGTGCTGGAGCGCGGCGATGAACGCGAGCTCGACGGACTCGCGCTGCTCGTAGACGGCCTCCGCCGGGGTGGCGCCCCACGTGAGCCCGGCGTCCGGCAGCGGCCCGAGCCAGGCCGTCTCGGTCAGCGGCGGCGCCATGCCGTCGGCCGGGTCGGCCGCCGGCCCCAGGTCGACCGGGACCAGCCGCCGACCCCGGCGCTCGATCTCGCGCAGGCAGACGTTGGTGGCGACGGAGTAGAGCCAGGTCCGGAGGGAGCTGCGGCCCTCGAAGCCGTCCACGCCGCGCCATCCGCGCAGCAGCGTCTCCTGCACCGCGTCCTCGGCGTCGTGGGACGAGGCGAGCATCCGGTAGCAGTGCAGCAGCAACCCCGGCCGCAGGGGCGCGACGAGCTCGGCGAACTCCTCCGACGCCAGGGTCATGACGCGGTCATCCCGAGTAGCTCCCCACGAGCGTCATCTGCCGGAGCTGCGGGGTGTCGGCGCACCGGTCCTCGACCAGGGTCGTGGTGAACCGCTGGAAGGCCTCCGACACCTGCACCTTGCCCCCGTCGCCCTCCTCATCCACGACGTGGACGAACGAGACGCCGTCCTCGAGGAGGTAGACGGAGTACGTCACGCCCTCGGTGTTGCGCGCCGCGAGGTCCGCCATCACGTCGCGAACGTACGCCGTGTTCTCGTCCGTTCGCCCGTCCTTGACCCGGTAGGTCACCATCCGTGCCGTCATGCTGCTGCTCCTCCGAACGTGCCGGACCGGCCGGGTTGGCCGCTCTCATCAGATGTGATCCGCGCCGTCGCCGGAACTGATCGGTGCCTGGTGACGCGTCACTAGGCTCGGGACATGCGGATCACGAAGTTCGGCCATGCGTGTGTGCGCATCGAGCACGACGGCGTCACCGTCGTCGTCGACCCCGGGGTGTTCACGGAGGCGGAGGCGGTGGACGGCGCGGACGCCGTCCTGATCACCCACGAGCACCTGGACCACTACCTGCCCGACCACCTGCGCGCGACCGATGCCCCGATCTGGACCATCGGTGCCGTGGCGGAGAAGATCCGAGCGGATGCCCCCGACATCGCCGAGCGGGTCACGGTGGTCGCACCGGACGAGTCGTTCGACGTGGGCCTGCCGGTCCGGGCGGTCGGCGAGCTGCACGCCGTGATCCACCCGGAGGGGCCGCGGTTCCACAACAGCGGCTACGTGCTGACCGTCGGCGACGCCAGGCTCTACCACCCGGGCGATGCGCTCACCGTGCCCGACGAGGACGTCGATCTGCTGTTCGCCCCGGTCTGCGCGCCGTGGATGAAGGTCTCGGAAGGCATCGACTTCGCACGCGACGTGGGCGCGGCGCGGAACGTCGCGATCCACGACCGCGTCTACTCCGACGCAGGACTGGGCATCGCCGACGCCCACTTCACGACCTTCCTGGAGGCCCAGGGCCTGCAGTACGTTCGCCTCGCCGACGGGAAGGACCTGGAATGAGCACCACACCGACGCCACCTGCGCAGCCGACGCCGAACCCCTCTGCTGCCTCCCAGAAGGTCGCCGACCTCGAGCAGCAGCTCGCGGAGACCGCGGAGCGGATGAGCAAGGTCCAGGAGCAGCTGAGCCAGGCCCGCGCCGACGACCCGAACCACCCGCAGGTCCCCGTGCCGTACGACGGACACGCACCGGTCGTGATGATCAACGGACAGCAGGTGCCCGCCGGACAGACGATCGACCTGAGGGCGATGCTCGGCGGCATGTTCGGCCCGACCGCCGCGGGCGCCGCCGGACAGGCCGGCGCGCAGGTGGTCAACATCCCGCCGGTGATCAGCGTCAACGGCCAGGTCGTCAGTGGCGGACAGCCCGTCGACCTCGCCTCGGTGATCGGTCCCGAGGCGCTTGAGCACGTCCGGAGCTCGCTGAACCAGCTCGGGCTCGGGGGGAGCCTCGGGATGCTGTTCGGGGGTGCGCCGAACCTGGCCGCCCCCAGTGCGAGTCCACCGGCCGCCGGCACCATGACGCCCGGGCCCGCGGCGGCGATGCCCTACGCGAGCACGCCCGGCGAGGTCAGCGGTTCCGGTGGCAAGTGGCTGGCCATGCTGGCCGCCGTTCTGGTCGTCGCCCTGATCGGCGTGCTGGTCTACCTCGGCGTCACGAACTGAGCGACTACGCGTACGCGTAGTCGTCCAGCGGGAACGACTCCGCCGCTCGGTGCGTGTGAAGCGTCGAGCTCGGCCGCAGCAACGCGGCGTCGCCGTGCTGGTTGAAGTAGTAGCTCCGCGCCGTCGCGCAGGACCCGAGGTTGAACACCGAGTCGCCGAGCCGCTCGGTCGCCCAGCCCAGGAACTGCTCGTTGGCCGGGTCGGTCACCTCGAACGTCGTGGCGCCGCGCCGTGCCACCTCGCCGAGCAGTCGCTCGAGGTGCTTCATCTGCGCCTCGATCGTGGTGAAGAACGACAGCCCTGAGTAGGCGTACGGCGACGCGAGGTTGAGCAGGTTGGGGAAGCCCGGGACGGCGATGCCCTCGTACGCCTGGAAGCGGCTCTCCCGCCACCAGCGGCCGAGGTCGCGACCGTGTCGGCCGGTGATGGAGATGGCCGGGAAGTTGGCGTCCCACATGTCGAAGCCGGTGGCCAGGACCAGGACGTCGATCCCGGTCTCGCGACCGTCGGCCGTGACCACACCGGTCGGGGTGATCCGCTCGATCGAGGTGGTCTCGAGGTCCACGTCGTCCTTGGTGAACGCGCGGTAGTAGGAGTTGGAGAACGTCGGGCGCTTGCAGCCGAACGAGTAGTCGGGGGTCAGCTTGGCCCGCAGCTCAGGATCGGGGACGCTGCGGCGCAGGTGGCGCTTGGCGACCCGCTCCGCCATCCGGTTGAACACCTTCGCCTGCCGGTACCTCAGGACTCCGGCGACCATGATCGCCTCCAGCACGGCCGTGTTGACGGTGCGTGCGGTGCGCTGGGTGGCCGGGACCTTGGCGAACGCCTTCTGCACCCAGCCCGGCATCTCGCGGTCCAGCTTGGGCGTCACCCAGATCGGGGTGCGCTGGAAGACGGTGAGGTGCCCGGCCCGCTTCGCGAGCTCCGGGATCAGCTGCACGGCGGTCGCGCCGGTGCCGATGATCGCGACGCGCTTGCCGTCGAGGTCGGCGCCGTCGTCCCACTTCGCGGTGTGGATCACCGTGCCCGCGAAGTCGTCGACGCCCTCGATGTCCGGCTTCCTCGGCTGGCTGAGGAACCCGGTCGCGGTGACGAGGTACGTCGCCCGCAGCCGCTCCCCGCCGGCCACCCGGACCTCCCACTCCTGGGCGTCCTCGTCCCAGGTCGCACCGTCGACCGCCGCGTCGAAGCGCATGTGCCGGCGCAGGTCGTAGCGGTCGGCGACGTGCTCGGCGTACTGCTTCAGCTCCGGCCCGCGGGCGTACCAGTGCGACCAGTACGGGTTGGGCTCGAAGGAGTAGGAGTAGGTGACGCTGGCGATGTCGACGGCGAGCCCGGGGTAGCGGTTCACGTGCCAGGTGCCGCCGAGGCCGTCCTCGCGGTCCAGCATCAGGAAGTCGTCGATGCCCAGCCGCTTGAGCGAGATCGCCGCGCCCATGCCGCCGAACCCGGTGCCGACGATGATCGCCTGGTGACTCTGGGACGAGGTCATACCCTATTGAATATCAGTCAACAGGGACGTGTCGCCTCCTACCCTGGTCGGATCTTCCGTCCGCGCAGCGACTCGTAGGCGGGGCGGCACGCTTCGGCCACGGCGTCGTCGTGCGGGGACAGGTCGACCGTGCGAGGTGAGTACGGCGCGAAGCCGGTCGAGGCCAGCACGGCGTCGTACCAGTGCGGCGCCCAGACCCCGTCGGACTCGCGCGGTCCGGCCGGCCAGCTGAGCATGGCGTCGGTGAACCCGATGCCGAGCCACTCGCACAGCCAGCGCAGGTGACTCTCCGGGTCCGCGAGGAAGTCAGCTGCGTCGACGACTGGCACGTCGAGCCCCGCCTCGTCCCAGTGGTCCATCAGCCACACCTGCTGGAGCAGCCCGATGTCCTCCGGCTCGCACGCCTCGCGGGAACGCACGTAGGACGCGACGACCTCGACGGGGTCACGGATCAGCTGCACGTTGCGGAACCCGTCGGTCCAGGACGGGTCGGTGCTCGTGTCGAGGTGGTGTGCCATGTGCTTCGCGTAGTGCACCGTCACCCCGTCCGGCGTCGGCACGGACAGGGTCGCCACCGCGTCGTCGTACGACGTCGGCTGCGACGCGAGCACGTCGTCGCGGCCCGGGTGGTCGAGCCCGGTCCGGGCCAGGTAGGCCGCATACAGAGGCTCGTCGACGACGACGGTGTCCGACCGGTTCTCCCAGGACCGCATCATCGCGGTCGAGATGTTGCGAGGCCCCGACCACATCGCGACCCGGACCGTCACGGCCGGGACCGCCCGGCGACGTCGGTCGCGATCCACTCGGCGTACAGCTCCTGGAGCCGGGTGACGACCGGTCCGCGCTCGCCGGTCCCGATGGTGCGGCCGTCGACCGAGCGCACGGGCGCGACGCCGGCGAACGTGCCGGTCACGAACGCCTCCTGTGCGCAATAGACCTCGGTGAGACTGAACGTCCTCTCGTGGGTGGAGATCCCGTGCGCCCTGCACATTGCGACGACGTTGCCGCGGGTGATCCCACCGAGGCAGAAGCGTCCGTCAGACGTCCACACCTCCGGCTCGTCGGGCGTTCCCTTCACGACGAAGAAGTGGGTGCTGTTGCAGGTCGCGACGAAACCGTGTGGGTCCAGCATCAGCGCCTCGTCGGCGCCGGCCTGGTAGGCCTGGATGCACGCGAGGATGTCGTTGAGCTTGCTGTGGGCGTTGAGCTTGGGGTCGAGGGTGTCCGGCGTCGCCCGCCGGACGTGGGTGGTGAACAGCGTGAGTCCGTGTTCGACGGTCTCGGGGGTCGGGAGCTTGTGCTCGGCGATGATCACGATCGTTGCTGGCCCGACGGTGACGCGAGGGTCCTGGTACGGCGTCGACTTCACCCCGCGCGTACACATGAGCCGGACGTGCACGCCGTCGGTCATGCCGTTGGCGTCGAGGGTGTCGTACACCGCTCGGGTCAGTTCCTCGCGGGTCACGCCGAGGTCGATCATCAGCGCCGTAGCGCCCTGCCACAGCCGGTCGAGGTGCTGCTCGAGGAATGCCGGGTGGCCGTGATGGACCCGCAGTCCTTCCCAGATGCCGTCACCGAGGACGAAGCCCGAGTCGAACACCGAGACGGTCGCCTCGGCCCGCGGCTTCAGCTCGCCGTTGACCCAGATGAGGATCTCGTCGTTGCGCGGGTCGTGGGGGTGGTCATGGGCGCCGGAGGGCATGCGCCCGACTCTAGGGAGTGGGCTCAGGAGAGCGCGTCGCGCACCGGGACGAACTTCGCCTGGGCCTCGGCGAGCTCGGCCTCGGGGTCCGAGTCGGCCACGATGCCGCAGCCCGCGAACAGCCGCACCGTCGAGCCGTCGAGGCGGGCGGACCGCAGCGCGATCGCCCACTCGCCGTCGCCGGTCGCGTCCATCCAGCCGACCGGGCCGGCGTAGCGGTCCCGGTCCATGCCCTCGATCTCGGCGATCAGGGCCGAGGCCGTGGACGTGGGCGTGCCTCCCACGGCGGCGGACGGGTGGAGCGCCTCGGCGAGCTGCAGCGAGGACACGGTGTCCGCGTCGTGCACCACGCCGGCCACGTCGGTCGCGAGGTGCATGACGTTCGGCAGGTGCAGGACGAACGGCGCCTCCGGGACATTCATCGACGAGCAGTGCGGCTCGAGGGCGTCGGCCACCGAGCGCACGGCGTACTCGTGCTCCTCGAGGTCCTTCGACGAGTGAGCCAGCGTCGCGGCGAGTGCCATGTCGCGGTCGTCGTCGGCCGTACGCCGGATGGTGCCGGCCAGCACACGTGACGTGACGAGGCCGCGCTCGCGCCGGACCAGCATCTCGGGCGAGGCACCGAACATGCCGTCGACGTGGAAGGTCCAGCAGGTGGGGTAGTCCTCGGCCAGGCGTCGCAGCGGCCAGCGCACGTCGAGCGGCTGCTCGGCGGTGGCGACCAGGTCGCGAGCGAGCACGACCTTCTCGAGGTCGCCGGCGTCGATGCGGGCCACGGCCTCGGCCACGACGCCCATCCACTGCTCGCCGTTGAGGGCGCCGTCCGCGAACACGAGTCCCTCGGGCGCCCGCGGAGCCTCGGCGAGGGTCACGGTGGCGGCGGTGTCGAGCGCGCCACGGGACACCGTGGTCAGCCAGGTCCGGTCGCCACGGCGGCCCACGATGACCTCCGGCACGACCAGGATCGAGCTGCCCGGCTCGTCGGCGAACGCGAAGCTGCCGAAGCACACGAGGCCGGTCCCGGGATCGTCGACCTCGTCGCGCACCACGGCGTGCGCCGTCGTCTCGGACCACCACTTCGCGGCGTCCGCGAACCGGGTGGGTCCGGTCGTGTGGATCTCCGCCGCCCGTCCCCAGCCGACCAGACCGTCGCCGCGGCGCAGCCACGTCACCGGGTGCGCGGACGGCAGGACGTCGAGGAGCGAGGAGTCGGCCGGAAGGTCGAGCGGGATCGTCCTGACGACCAAGGGGAGGGGGGTGAGGTCCTCCGAGGTCGTGCTTGTCACGAGGCGAGCGTAGCCACCACCGGCCCGGCCGCCTGAATCGCGGCTAGGACCAGTAGACGATCACCGTGTCGCCGACCTGGACCTGGTCGAACAGCCAGGCGATGCCCTCGTAGTCGCGCACGTTGACGCAACCGTGGGAGGCGCCGGCGTACCCGACCGACGCGAAGTCCGACGAGTAGTGGACCGCCTGGCCGCCGGAGAAGAACATCGCGAACGGCATCGAGCTCCCGTAGAGCTTGGAGACGTGGTCGCGGCTCTTGTAGCCGACGTGGAAGGTGCCCTCGCGGGTCGGCGTGTACGACGAGCCGAAGCGCACGTCGAAGGTGCGCTGCACCTCGCCGTCGATCACCCACCGCAGCGTCTTGCTCGACTTGTCGACGCACAGCACGCGGCCGGTCAGGCAGCGGGCGTCGAGCGCGCCGGGGATGTTGTGCAGCCCCAGCTGGTCGCGGCTCGGGTCCGAGGTCATCGCGTGCAGACGGTCGAGGGTCCTCTGGTCGACGAGGCCCGTGGTCGCGATGCCGCGCTTCTCCTGGAAGCCGCGGACCGCCTCGACGGTCTGGTCGCCGTACCTGCCGTCGACGTCGCCGAAGTACCAGGCGATCTGGGCGAGCCGGGCCTGCAGGTCGCGGACCTCGTCACCGCTGTCGCCCGGCCGGAGCACCGGGCGGCCGGCGTCCTGGGCGCTGAGCGGCTGCTCCGGAAGCCGGACCGGCGTGTGCTTGACCGGCCGGACCGGAGCGGTCCGGGGACGCGGCGAGCTCTCCGGGACGGCCGGCGGTGCGGCGTACGACGCCTCGTCGGACCCGCTCCCGCCGGACTGGACGCGCATGGCGTACCCGGCGGCGACGGCCGCGCCGACGAGCAGCGCGACGGTGAGCAGGCCGAGCGCGAGACGGCGCACGAACGACATGGGAAGACTCCTTCAGTGGTGCCGGGGAAGTCGAAGGTCTCCGGCTGTCAGGGTGACGCCTGGCCGCGCCGTTTGGTTGCACGACACGCCCCACTTCTAGAGTCGGTCCGTGGTCCGCGCCGAGCTCGACAAGGAACCCGCCGACGTCCGGCGGATGTTCGACGCCGTCGCGAAGCGGTACGACGTCACCAACGACGTGCTCTCGCTCGGCCAGGACCGGCGCTGGCGCCATGAGGTGATCACGGCCGTCGGGCCGAAGCCCGGAGAACTGGTGCTCGACCTGGCCGCAGGCACCGGCACCTCCAGCCAGCCGTTCGCCGACCGCGGCGCAACCGTCGTCCCGTGCGACTTCTCGATCGGGATGCTGAAGGTCGGCAAGCAGGCCAGGCCGCGCCTGCCGTTCACCGCGGGTGACGGGACGAAGCTGCCGTTCGCCGACGCCACGTTCGACGCGGTCACGATCTCGTTCGGACTGCGCAACATCGTCGACCCGCTCGCCGGCCTGCGCGAGATGCTGCGGGTGACGAAGCCCGGTGGCCGCCTGGTGGTCTGCGAGTTCAGCCACCCGACGTTCGCACCGTTCCGCACGGTGTACGTCGAGTACCTCATGCGGGCTCTGCCGCCGGTCGCCCGCGCGGTCTCGTCCTCGCCGGACGCCTACGTCTACCTGGCCGAGTCGATCCGGGCCTGGCCGGACCAGGCCGGGCTGGCGGCGATGATCGGCGAGTCCGGCTGGCAGGCGCCCGAGTGGCGCAACCTCAGCGGCGGGATCGTCGCTTTGCACCGCGCGACCGCCTGATCCGACCGATACTCGGCGGCGTGACCGCCACCGACGAACCGCTGGTGCTCGAGGCCGTCGTCGCGGACGGCTCCGCCGAGGAGGCGGTCCGCGCCATGAGGACGCACGCGACCGCCCGGCAGCTCGCCGTGCCGTTCGTGCTCAAGGCGGTGGTCGTCGGCGCGCTCGTGGCCGTGACCCGCCAACCGGCCTGGTTGCTCGTGCTTCCGGTCTGGCTGCTGGTCGCCCGCCTGCTCACGACACGGGTCGGGCCGACCCTGACGCAGATGAGGACGCTGTC
>Ga0075365_10001290_pt1 | contig 11158 bp, 7 predicted proteins | sample EndMetdeltDD1765_FD_71387 | JGI IMG/M metagenome (GOLD analysis project Ga0075365, IMG submission 71387) | Populus endosphere microbial communities from Tennessee, USA - Endosphere MetaG P. deltoides DD176-5 | ecosystem: Host-associated > Plants > Roots > Endosphere | place: USA: Tennessee... | reverse complement strand
ATCGTGCACTGCGCCATCGGGCGGAACCGTCCGTGGCGCATGTCGTCGGCGCGGTCCCACATCACCTTCACCGGTTGACCGATCGCCTTCGACACCTGCGCGGCCTCGATCACGGGCTCGCAGAACAGGCGGCTGCCGAACGCTCCGCCGGCGCGCACGACGTGGAGGCTGACGTTCTGCTGCGGCACGCCGATCGCGGCCGCAACCTGTTGGAGCGCGAACACCGGGGTCTGCGAGGCCACCCAGCATTCGGCTGAATCGCCGGTGACGCTGACCACCGCAGAGCGAACCTCGAGCGGCGCGTGGGCCATGAACGGGTACTCGAAGCTGGCGTCGACCGTCTTGAGCAGCAGGCTCGTCGGCGAGACGGGGAGGTTGATCGCCTTCAGCGTGGCCCGGATGTCGGCGTCGGAGGTGTGCGCGAGCGGGCCCGGCGCCCAGTTGATGACGAGCGCGTCGCGCGCCCGGAAGGCCTCGTGATAGGTGCGCGCGGAGACCGCGATGCCAGACGGGATCTGCGTCACCGCGACGACACCGGGCATCGATCGCGCCACCGTCGCGTCGTACGAGATGACCGTGCCCTTGATGTCGGGCGGGCGAGCGACGAGGGTCGGCAACGCGCCCGGCACGTCGACGTCGAGTGCGTACTCGGCGGCACCCGTGACGATGTCGCGTGCGTCGGCCCGGCCTTGTCTCGTTCCGATGACGCGCCGTTGTGCCGCGGCTTTGCGCGTGGCCTGGACGGCCGGTACGAGCACCTGTGAGGCACTCTCCGTCAACTCGCCGTACGTGAGCGATCGGCCGTCGGGCGCGAACACTGCGGTGTCGTGGGTGGTGAGCGTGTTGGCCGGCACGCCGAGTCGTTGCGCGGCTGCGGTGATCAGTCGCGCCCTCGCCGCGGCCGCGAGCGCCCGCGCCGGCTCCCACATCGCGCGCACGTTGCTCGAGGAACCGGTGATCGTGAACGGCCGGTCGAGGCGAGCATCGCTGAGCTCGACGTCGACGTCGGTGAGGCGAGCGTCGATCTCCTCGGCGACCATCATCGCCACCGCCGTGGCGATGCCCTGCCCCTTCTCCAGGCGGGGCAGCTCGAACCGAACCCGATTGGCGGTCGTGACCTCGAGCACCAGGTTGTACTGGTAGGCCGCTTCGGCGAGAACGATCAGGTCGCCGAGATCCAGCAGGTCAGAGGCATCGGGCAAGCCGATCAGGCCACCGCCACCGCCACCGGCCCTGGCCGTTGGGCGATCGAGTTCGAGCTTGGCCGCGAGGGCGAGGGTCGGTGACGCGAGGAGGTAGCCAACGAACTGCCGCCGGCTCGCGCCAGGTCCTCCCGGCGCCGGTGCTGCACTGACATCCGCTGACATGCCATGACCCCCGTCGAACGCCGCACGTCCCGCCGACGCCGCGTCTGGGCGCATTGTTCCCCTCCGGCGACGGGGATGTCAAGCGCCGTCAGGACTGAACGATGGCGGCGAACGTCTTGTTGACGTGGGTGGCGATCTCCTCGTCGGTCATCGGGCGATGAAGGACGATCGCGTTCATGAAGATCGGGCCGACCAGCAGGTCGGTCATCCACTCGGAATCCAGCGCCTTGGGGATGCCGCCTCCACGTTGTCCGCGTCTGATGAACTCGGCGACGGAGTCGCGGCATCGCCGCGCCGAACGGTTGTAGATCGTCGCTGCGTCGGCGTTGTGCTCCGCCGCGACCCCGAGGGACGCGACCAGCGTGCGGCACGTGTCGTCGCGCAAGAACCGGCCGACGGCGAGCGCGCTCGAGACGACGCACTCCTGCGCCGTGCCGTCACCGCCGGGCGGGGTCGACGCCTCGTCGAGTTGCGCGCCGAGGTATTGGAGGGCGTCGAACAACACGTCGTGCAGTTGCGGCCAGTGACGGTAGAGGGTGCTGCGCGACACGTCCGCGGCCTCGGCGATCGCGTCCATCGTGAACCCGTCCAGGCCGCGCTTCTTCATCAGTTCGATCGTGGCGTCGAGGATCTGCCGGCGGGTGCGGACGACGCGACGGTCGACACACTCGACGTTCGAAGTTATAGGACGAATCTGTTTGATTTCGGACATTACCGTTCTATTCTATCGACATGACTGAACGAACACCTGCGATCGATCCCGGAGCAAACCTCAGCGCCACGGGGCGGCGATTGGGGATCATCCTCGCCGTGCTGTGCCTGTGCCAGTTCATGGTGATCCTCGACATCACGATCGTGAACGTGTCGCTGGAGAAGGTACGCGAAGACCTCGGGCTGTCGGCCTCCGACCTCTCGTACGTCGTCACCACGTACGGCACGCTACTCGGCGGGTTCTTGATGCTCGGCGGACGCTGCGCCGACTTCTTCGGCCGCAAGCGGATGCTGATCATCGGGATGTCGCTGTTCGCCGTTGCTTCGCTCACAGCGGCGCTCGCCCAGGAGGGTTGGCACCTGTTCATCTCGCGGGGCTTCCAGGGTCTCGGCGCGGCGTTCCTCACCACCGCCGCGCTGTCGACCCTGACGAGCGTGTTCGAGGAAGGTCCGGCCCGCAACCGCGCCCTCGGCATCTGGGGTGCGTTGGCCGGCGGGGGTTCGGCGATCGGCGTCATGCTCGGCGGGTTGCTCACCGACGGGCCCGGCTGGCGCTGGATCTTCTGGCTCAACGTGCCGGTCGGACTGGCCGCGATCGTCCTCGTGATCCGTTTCGTGCCGTCCATCGCTGCACCACGGGTCAGCAGGCTCGACCTGCCCGGCGCGGTGACGCTCACCGCTGGTCTGTTGCTGGTGGTTGCCGGCATCTCGCGCAGCGACGTGGTGGGCTGGGTGTCCGCGTCGACGTTCGGCGCGATCTTCGGTGGGTTGGCGTTGATCGGTGCATTCGTCGCGATCGAACTGAACACGACGGAGCCGTTGATCGACCTGCGCATCTTCCGCCGGCGGATGTTGCGTGGCGCCAACCTCGTCGGCGTGCTCACGTTCGGAGCCCTGGCCGGGTACTTCTTCTCCGCCTCGTTGCTGATGCAGCGGGTCTTCGGCTTCTCGCCACTGAAGACGGGCTTCGCCTACGTTCCGCTCGCGGTTGCGGTGGTGGTGGGGGCCGGTGTCGCCTCGAGGATGGTGGCCACGGTCAACCCGCGCAACATCCTGCTCGTCGGCCTGCCGTTGGCTGCCGCGGGATTCGTGCTCGTCGCCGCAGCGCCGAACGACCCGAACTACTGGCAGCACCTGTTCGGTCCGTTCCTGCTCGTGGGGTTGGCGCTCGGTTCCAGCTTCGTGCCGATCCAGATCCTCGCCTTCGGCGGCACCACCCGCGAGGAGAGTGGACTGGCGGCCGGACTGATCAACACCAGCCAGGAGGTCGGTGGAGCGGTCGGTGTCGCAGTCCTGTCGACGGTCGCGGTGAGCCGCACCAACCACGTCATGACGGGAATCGCCGGCGCGCCGACGATCGACGCGATCCACAGCGGTTACCGCTACGCGCTGTTGGCCAACGCCGGGCTCGTGTTCGCCGCGTTCGTGGTTGCGCTCGTGTTGCTCGGCGGTCGGGTCCCCGCGATCGACGAGGCGGATGCGGAGGTGCGCGAGCCGGTCGCCGTCTGACAGGCGCGCCTTGGTGACTTGATCGATGCGCACCGCCCGGCACGCAAAGGGGGCCTGGACCGGGCGGGCGCATCGAAATCCGGAACGTCGTCGACGTTCATCTGCATCAGAGAGGCAGTGGGGTGGCTTTCGGATACGAGAAAGATCTGCGATCGGCTCTCCTGGGTGAGGGCTTGGCCTCGACCCATAGCCTGTCGCGATGACTGAACGACCGACGATGCACCAGGTTCCTGCCAGCAACGACAGCGGCTCGGAGTCGGGCATGGGTGCTCCGCCGCCCGAGCCGTCACATGCCGAGCGCTGCCGCACGCTGGTGGCCTCGCAGACCAGGGGAGCGCTGTCGACCCTCGCCGCCGATCCGGCCGGCTACCCGTACGGCTCGGTCGCGACGTACGCGCTGGACGAGCGCGGCAACCCGCTGTTCTTCGTGAGCCTGATGGCAGAGCACACGCAGAACGCGATACGCGACGCGCGGGCAAGCCTGCTCGCCACCGAACCCGTGCCCGATGGCGCCGATCCGTTGGCCAGTGGGCGCGTGACGTTGATGGGCCGCCTGGAAGCGGTCGCCGAACCCGATCGCCAAGTCGCCAAGGAGCGCTACCTCGTCGCCAACCCATCGGCCGCGTACTACATCGAGTTCGGCGACTTCGTGTTCTACCGCCTCACGGTCGAGAGCATCCGCTACGTGGGTGGCTACGGGCGGATGAGTTGGGTCGACGCCGCCGCGTACGCCATCGCCGAGGCCGACCCGCTGGCCGACGCCGCAGCCGGGATCATCGAGCACATGAACGCCGACCACGCCGACGCGCAGGTGTTGTTCTGCAAGCACTTCGCCGGACACTCAAACACGACGTCCGCCTCGATGTCGGCCGTCGACCGCTACGGCTTCGAGATGATCGCCATCACACCGACCGGGCGACACGCGGTGCGCCTCGGCTTCCCCGAGGCGTGCACCGACGGCACCCAGGTCCGCAAGGCGATGGTCGCGATGGTCGCCCGAGCCCGCGCCGCCGCAGCCGCCGGCTGAGGTCGGCTGCCCGCGTCAGGCAAGCGGGGTCTGCAGCAGGTCGAGCAGGCGGCAGAGGGATGAAGTGGTTGCCGCGCGGGTGACGGCGTGGATGGTTCTCGTGACGCCGAGGTCCTGGGCGGCGACGGTGACGTCGTGTCGGCAATCGTCGAGCACGCGGGCAGGGACCACGGTGACGCCTTGGCCGGCGGCCACCAGCGCGAGCAACGTGGTGTTGTCGGCGATGGTTCCGACGATCGTCGGCTCGATGCCGGCTGCGTGCAGGATCCGTTTCGTTGCCAGCGCGCACCGGGTGGTGCGACCGTTGAGAAGCCACGGTGCGTCGCCGAGCTGATCGATCGTCGTCGTGCGGGCCATGTCGGGCGGGAGGATCAGCGTGAGCCGATCACTGACGAGGGGTGTGAACGTGAAGCGGCGGTTGTGCTCGGCCGGCAGTCCGTCGTACTCCTGAGTCAGCACGACATCGACGGCTCCGAGCCCGAGGTCACGCAGCGCCTCGGTGTCCTCGGCCTCGGAGATCTCGACCGCGGCGAGCTCGCGCAGGCGGCCGAGGCGTGGGATCAGCAGAGTGGAGATCGCTGACGCGAAACCGGCGAAGACGACTCGCGGGAGGTCGATCGGTTCCTTGACGGTGGCGCGACCGCGAGCTTCGAGGTCGAGCATCTCGAACGCGATCGGCAACAGCGCCGAGCCAGCGGCGGTGAGCGCCACCCGGCCACCCACCCTGTCGAACACGTGCATGCCGATGTCGGCCTCGAGCTTGGCGATGTGCTGGGAGACAGCGGGAGCCGTGTAGCCCTGCGCCAGCGCGGCCGCGGCGATCGTTCCGCGCGTGGCGACCTCGGCGAACGACTTGAGGTGCACGAGATCCATCACGAAACGAAACGTTATGGCAGCAACAACGGATCAGAACTGTTCGTTTTGGCCGCCGCCCGTCATCGTGTCGGCATGAGCATCGAGGAATCCATCGACCTGAGCGGCCTGTGGGTGCCGATCGTGACACCGTTCGACACGGGCGGCGAGGTCGATGTCCCTTCGCTCGATCGACTTGCGCGACGCCTGCTGGGCGACGGGGCGACCGGGCTCGTCGTGCTCGGCACGACCGGTGAGCCCGCCACGCTCACGAGCGATGAGCGTCGGCGCGTGGTCGAGATCTGCGACGCCGCGTGCCGGGGCGCAGGACGCGGGCTGATCGTCGGCGCAGGAACGAACAGCACGCGCGGAACGATCGATGAGATCGACCACCTGACCGCCGGCACTTCCGCAATCGCCGCGCTCGTGGTGGTGCCGTACTACACGCGTCCCTCGGAGCGAGCGGTCGTCGAGCACTTTGTCACGGTCGCGGACGTCAGCCCGGTGCCGATCGTCGCGTACAACGTGCCGTACCGAACCGGGCGGGGATTGGGCTCGTCGGCCTTGCTCGAGTTGGGCGTGCACCCGCGCATCGTGGGCCTGAAGCAAGCCGTCGGTGCTCTCGACGTCGACACCCTCGAACTGCTGGCTCGTTCCAGATCCGACTTCCAGGTCCTCGCCGGCGACGACGCGTTCGTCGCGCCAACCGTGCTGATGGGTGGGGCTGGGGCGATCGCTGCCGCGGCCCACATGTGCACGCCGATGTTCGCCGAGATGACGGCGAGTGCGCTCGCTGGTGACCACGTCCGGGCGCGCGATCTCGCCGCCACGCTCCTTCCGATCGTCACGATCGGGTTCAGCGAACCGAATCCAGCGGTGTGGAAGGGCGCCCTCGCCCGACAGGGGCAGATCGCGACCGACGAGCTGCGCCGACCGATGACGCCGGCATCGCCCGCGACGGTCGATCGCCTCCTTGCCGCTCTCGACGAGATCGCGCCGTTCAGCGCAGCTGGATGAGGCCGTTCATGTCGTCGACCGGTAGTCGCTCGTCGGTGTAGGCGGTCACGGCGATCTCGGTCAGGTTGACCAGTCCGCCGGTGGTGTTCAAGAACGCCGTGTCGGCTGCATCGCGGCCCGTCGCGATGCGGACCATCGTCGCCCGCGGCGCGAGGCACGTGGCATCGACGACCTGCCAGGCCCCGTCGACGTGTGCTTCGGCGACGGCATGGAAGTCCATCGGGCTCAGACCGGGCGCGTAGACGGACGCAAGGCGTGCTGGAACCTCGCACGCACGCAGGAACGCGATCACGAGGTGTGCGAAGTCGCGGCAGACACCTTGGCGGGCCAGCATCGTCGCGATCGCGCCGTCGGTCTGTCGGCTCGATCCAGGGACGTAGCCGAGCCGAGTCCCCACCCAACTCGACACGGCAGAGAGCAGGTCGCCGCCACTCAGGCCGGAGAACTCGGCGCGAGCGACAGGCGACAGCTCGTCCGACTCGCAGTAGCGGCTCGGCCGGAGGTACCGGATGAGGTCGATCGGCAGCACGTCCGCCACAGGGCCCGAAGGGGCGACAGTCGCTGCGTAGCGAACGACGAATCGACCAGCGGGCACGCGCTCGGCGACATGCAGACGAGTGCCGTGATCATCGAGGATCTCGGCGAACTGCAACGGTTCGCCATCGGATGACAGCTCCAACGTTTCCGCGATCACATCCGGCCCGCGGGCGACAGCCACCGACAGAACGGCATCGATCGGCGTGATGACATCGCACTCCAAGTTGGCCATCACGGAACGTTGCATGTCTCAGCATGCCCCGTCCGGCGAACAATGTCGACGGCCGCGCGACATGTTCACGCGACGCTGTCTTGGCGAATCGCCACATGGGCGAGCTGACGTGTCAGCGTCAGCGGCCTTCGCCGGGGATCCCGCAGAGCCTGCGAAACTTGGCTGCTGATCGCGCCATTCGGGAGCGATCAGCAGCCACGTTTCACGAAGGCGTCGAATCTTGGTGGCAGGATCGACAGATTTGGTTGGATCTGCCACCAGGATTGACGTCGATCACTGTCAGACGGCGCCTGGCCGGCGGGTGATCAGGCGGGAACGCGCGCTTTGAAGAAGCCGCGGATGGCGGCGGCCATCTCGGCGCGGATCGGGGCGCCGGACAGGAGCATGTCGACGGCCGGGATCGAGGTGTGGATCTGGCCATGGCAGGGGAGATGACGGACGGGCACCCCGGCGGCGGCCAGGGCCTCGGCATAGGCATCACCCTCGTCGCGGAGTGGATCGAACTCGCAGGTCACGATCATCGCGGGAGGCAGGTCGGCCAACGACTCCGCACGAATCGGTGCGGCCTTCGGGCTGATGCGGTCATCGGGATCCGCATAGTGATCCCAGAACCAGCGCATCAGCGCGGTGGTGAGCACGTAGCCGTCGGCGTTCTCGGTGTACGACGCGCGACTGAAATCGCTGTCGGTGACGGGCGTGAGGAGGAGCTGCCCCACGAGGCGCGGGCCGCCCGAATCGCGGGCGAGTTGGGCCACGATCGCAGCGAGGTTGCCACCCGCGCTCCAGCCGGCTACGGCAAGCTCGCCGGGGATGCCGCCGAGCGCGGCAGCGTTGTCGGCGATCCACTGCGTCGCCGCGAACGCGTCGTCGGCCGCTGCCGGGAAGCGCACTTCGGGTGCGTGGCGATAGTCGACGGAGACGAAGATCGCGTCCGAGCGCACACACAGATCGCGGCACAGCGGGTCGTCGGAGTCGAAGCTGCCGAGCACCCACCCGCCACCGTGGAAGTACGCGACGATCGGATGCGGCCCGGGCGACGCAGGACGGTAGAGGCGATAGTTCAGGTCGCCGCCCGCACCGGGGAGCACGCCATCCACGATCTCGCCGACGTCCGGTCCCGGCGCCCGCTGGGCCGCGATCGCGTTCGAGAAGTCGCGCGCCTCGGATGCCGACATGCTGTCCATCGTCGGCAGGTTCATCGCGGCCATCGCCTCGAGCATCAGCTGCACGTCGGGTTGCACGCGGCAGACGATTCCGTCGTTCACACGTTGAGTCGATGGTCCCCGCCGCTCGAAGCCGAGGTAGTCGTCGGCGACGATCTCGTTGCAGATCGCGCGGTAGCGGTCGACGCCGCCGGCATACGGCAGGAACACACGCGGCTTGCCGGGAACGTTGGCGCCCATGTACCACGAGTTGGCCTGTGGCATCAGTGTGATGTCGGCGTAGTCGTTGACGTGCTGGACCCAACCGTCGACCGCGGTCTGGGTCGGCTCGATCGTGCTCAGGCCGGCGCTGCGGAGGTTGTCGATGCAGTCGGCGATCCAGTCGACGTGCTGCTCGATCGACACCATCATGTTCGACAGCACCGAGGGACTGCCGGGACCGGTGATCATGAACAGGTTCGGGAAGCGCGCGGCCATCAACCCGAGGTAGGTCTTCGGTCCCTCGCTCCAGGCGTCCTTCAGCGTCAGGCCGTCGCGGCCCGCGATGTCGACGCCGACGATGGCGCCGGTCATCGCATCGAATCCGGTGGCGAAGACGATGACGTCGAACTCCAGCGATTCGTCGACGAGGTCGATGCCGGACTCGGTGATGGTCGAGATCGGATGGACGCGCAGGTCGACGAGGCGGACGTTCTCACGGTTGAACGTCTCGTAGTAGCCGGTGTCGACGCACAGCCGCTTGGTGCCGATCGGGAACGTCTTCGGGCACAGCGCTTCAGCCGTCTCGGGATCCTTCACCGTCGCGCGGATCTTGTTGCGCACGAACTCGCACAGCAGCTCGTTGGCGGCCGGATTGACGAGGTGATCCATGTAGCTGTTGATCACCTGGATGATCCCGCCGTGCTCCCACACGTCCTCGTACTTGGCGAGGCGCTCCTCGTCGGACACGGCGAGCGCGCTCGTGGTGCTGATGTCGACCGTGACTCCCGCGCCGCTCCAGCGCGCGGCTTCGCGGTACTGGGGTCGGCCCTTGGCGAGGGCGTCCAGCTTGTCCTGCGGGATCGGGCCGTTGTTGGCCGGCATCGAGAAGTTCGGCGTGCGCTGGAAGACGGTGAGCTGAGCAGCCTGGGCAGCCATGACCGGGATCGACTGGATCGCCGACGAGCCGGTGCCGATGACCCCGACGCGCTTGCCGGTGAGGTCGACGCCTTCGTGCGGCCAGCGGCTGGTGAAGTACACCGCGCCCGTGAAGCGGTCGGTGCCGGCGATGTCGACCTCCTTCGGCATCGACAGGCAGCCGGTGGCCATCACGTAGAAGCGACTGGTGATCGTGTTGCCGTCGGACGTGCGCAGTTGCCAGCGCGAGTCGTTGTCGTCCCACACGGCCGATTCGACCCGCGTCGAGAACTGGATGTCGCGGCGGAGGTCGTGCTTGTCGGCGACGTGCTGCGCGTAGCGGAGGATCTCCGGCTGGGGCGCGTACTTCTCGGTCCACTGCCAGGTCTCGTCGAGCTCGGCGTCGAACGAGTACGAGTAGTCGACGCTCTGGATGTCGCAACGCGCGCCCGGATAGCGATTCCAGTACCACGTGCCACCGACATCGGCGCCGGCCTCGATCACACGGGCCGACAGCCCCAACCCGCGCAGGCGGTGCAGCAGGTACATCCCGGCGAAGCCGGCCCCCACCACAACCACATCGAAGTCCACATCCGCCGCCGTGGCATCAGCACCCGAACCGTTGGTCGACACGTCGTTCTCCCTCAACATCCCTCAGCATCGACGCCCCCGCGCCGATGAACGGTCCCCATGCTCGCACAGCGAGCGCGGTGGAGTCACCACGCGTGCGGTGGGTGTGATGCAGCGTGTGCTGCGCCTGCGTTGCCGCCCGACCGGGCGGCGGTGAAGGTCATCAACCAGGCGCAGCTTCCTCGATGACATCGGGCAGCTCCTTCGACGGTCCGCGTGGCACGCGCACCGCCGGGGCCAGCGCGTCGTGGGCGATGTGGTGAAAGCCGTCGACGACCGACCAGATCCAGAGATCGGCTGGGCCGTCGCAGCCGCTCTGACGACTGGCCACCACGAGCCGGTCGCCGCTCAACCATCCGACCGGGCGGATCGTCACCGGCGAGTCGGCGAACGGTGAACCGGCGATCGTGCGGATGTCCTGCGGTGGGCCGAGGATGTCGGCGGTGAACATGACGGTGCCACTCGGCTCGCACGGCCCGGTGCTCCACGCCTCCGCGTTCTCGAGCTTGCTGACCACGAGGTTGGCCTCGTGGTTCACGTCCTTGTGCGCCTCGTCGCCGATCGGAACGAGGATCAAGCCGGAGAAGTCGAGCCGGTGGACGAAGCCGTGGATGAAGTAGAGGCTCGTCGCGTCTGCGGAGAAGGCGAGATCGGTGACCGGAGTCGACGGGTCGGCGACGCTGAGGATCTGCTTGGGCTCCTTGCCGAGGTTGCTCGACAACCAGATGCCGTACGCGCCGTTGTCGGCGGTGCCGACGGCGATGATGCGCTTGCCGTTCGGGTGATAGATGGCGGCGTCGGTGCGGGCGAGGAAGCTGATGTCGCTGATCCCCTCGGGTCCCTGCCGGATCAGCCGGTGGGTCGCAGGATCGACGCCGATGGTGGCAGTGCCGGTCGGAGCGGACAGCGTGACCGAGGTGTTGGTGGCGCCGAAACCCGTCGACCGTGTGCCGCTCGCGCTGGTGGCCGACGTCGGATCGGTGAGGACGCGGCCGGC
>Ga0075365_10001289_pt1 | contig 11162 bp, 13 predicted proteins | sample EndMetdeltDD1765_FD_71387 | JGI IMG/M metagenome (GOLD analysis project Ga0075365, IMG submission 71387) | Populus endosphere microbial communities from Tennessee, USA - Endosphere MetaG P. deltoides DD176-5 | ecosystem: Host-associated > Plants > Roots > Endosphere | place: USA: Tennessee... | reverse complement strand
GCTCGCGCGCCTCCTTCAGCCGCTCGCGGTACTCCTGGAGCAGCCTGTCCGACTCCTGGCGCTGCTTCTCGGCGGCGTCGATCGAGTCGCGAATCGCGTTCGCCCGCTTCTCGAGGGCCTCGCCGATGCGCGGCAGAGCCACCTTGGAGAGGACGTACAGCGTCAGGCCGAACAGGAGCAGCGTCCAGATCATCAGCCCGAGCCCGGGCGAGACCAGGAAGCTCGACGATGCGAGCGGCAGGTGTGCCATCTGACCGACGGTCTCCACGCGGCCTAGAGGAAGAACGCGATCAGACCGAAGATGAACGTGTAGAAGGCGACGGCCTCCGTCAGCGCGAAGCCGAGCCAGCGGATCGCCTGCAGCTCGTCCTTCATCTCGGGCTGGCGGGCAACGGACTCGATCTCCTTGCCGAAGATGATTCCGATGCCCACACCGGCCCCGATGGAGCCGAGCCCGGCCCCGACGCCGAGCGCGATCGCCTTGCCGGCGTCCGTGATGCCGGTGTCGGTGATCCCACTCGATTGGGCAATGAGGTCAACCATGGTTACTCCTTCGTTTCCTTTCGTGTCTCAATGACTCGCGGAGGTCGCGCCCCCGATGTAGATGGCAGTGAGGATGGAGAAGATGAATGCCTGCAGGGTGGCGATCAGCACCACCTCGAAGATGAAGAATGCGAACGCCATCGGGAACGTGAGTGCCCCGAGCGCCGCCAGTCCAAGCAGGACCGCCAGCCCGCCTCCCATGAACAGGATCAGCAGGTGGCCCGCCAGGATGTTCGCGAACAGTCGCACGGAGAGCGAGATCAGCCGCACGAAGTGGGAGATGGCCTCGATGCAGAAGATCGCGGCCTTGCCGATGGGGTTCATGTCCTCGAGGCCCGGCGGCAGCCACGTCTTCAGGTAGCCGAAGAGCCCGTGCCTGCGGACCCCCTCGACGTTGTAGGAGATCCACACGATCAGCGTGAGCATCAGGGGCACGGAGATGTTCGCGGTCGCCGCGTAGATGGCGAACGTGGGAAACGCGAGCCCGAAGATGTCGACGGTCTCCTGTGTGTTCGTGGGCAACGGGATGTAGCCCAGGAGATTCGAGAACCAGATGAAGAAGAAGAGGGTCGCGCAGAAGGGGAACCACTTGATCGCGAAGTTGCCCTCCAGGTTCTGGCCGGCGATCTGGTTGCGGGTCAGGTCGTAGGCTGCCTCGATCGCCATCTGGATCTTGTTGGGCTTCGCCTGCATCCGGCGCGAGATCCAGACCATCGTGCCGATCGTCGCGGCGCTCGCCAGCGCGAGGTACAGGACCGCCTTGTTGATCGAGAGGTCGAGTGGCCCGAGGTGGATCGGGATCCAGGCGTCGAGCTTGAACTCGTTCTGTGGCTGGAACTCGTCGTTCTTGCCGGCGCTCCCGAAGATGATCCCGAGCAGGATCACGATGCCCAGGTAGGTCCCGATCGCGAGCAGGACCTTGGTGCGCGTCTTCATCGTGCCTCCCCGTCCTCGGGATGCAGGAGGCGATCGAAGACCTGGCTGCCGAAGTAGAGGGTGAACAGGGCAGCGCTGAGGAGGGCGGCCGCGAGTCCCGCCTCGCGATCGGTGAGCCCCACGATCAGCACCGCGAGCGCGATCAGCCATACCCGGCCCAGCGTGCTCGCGCCCATGATTCCCAGGGCCGCGCGGCGGTCACCGCTCGCCATCGAGCTCCTCACGCGTCTGCTCGCGATGAGCTGGATTCCGCGCTGCGCGAGCCAGGCGGCGGCCGCAACCACGTAGCCCAGCATGGGCCAGCCGGCGATGAGAAACGCGGGCAGCGCCAGCGCCAGGAGCAGGAGATCGCCGTATCGCAACGCCATTCCGGCCACGCCCCCGTTCCCGAGGCCCCTAGAGCCGTCTAAAGCGAGCGTAGACAAGGGCAACCCCCACGACGAGCCCCACGAAGACACCCGCCAGACCAAGCGGGACCGCCAGGCCAACCAGCGAGCCGAGCCCGTACCCGGCTGCAGCGCAGCCCACGATGGCTGCGATCAGCATGGCTCCGGCCGCCGCAGCATCCGCCCTCCCCGGCGGAGGATTGGTCATAAGGGGTCTCGAAATCGGGACGAAACAATCGAACTGGTCCAAAGGAAGAGATAGCCGCGCTGTCCCGGCGAGCCCGGTCCCAGGCGGCGGGGCGAATATATCCGAAACGGTAGTGGCCCGATTCGGGCCACTAGTGGCGTTCGGCGCAAGCCAGAGCGGTTTTCGCCGCGCTCAGGTGTCTTTCTCCAAGGCGGCGAACTCGCCGGTCTCCGCGTCCACGGCGGGGAAGGTCCCGGTCTCGAGCTCGGTCGCCACGCCGGCGTCGACCTCCTCCGGCCCGGAGACGGGCACCCCGAGCCCGACGAGCTCGCGGAACCGCGAGAGGCGGAGCTTCAGGATCTCGAGCGCGAGCAGCAGGTACACGCTCGCCGCCACGGCGGCGACGCCGCAGGCGACGACGACCGCTGTCCAGAGCGCGTCGAAGTGCCCGTGGTTGTCGCTGTAGGGGACGAACCGGAGCGCCAGGGCGAGACCGGCGAGAACCAGGGCCCAGCCGTAGAGGTAGGCGAGCGTCCGGCGCTGGGAGAAGCCGATGTTCGCCATCCGGTGGTGGAAATGCGAGCGGTCGGCCGCGTAGATCGGGCGCCGGTGCTTGATGCGCTTGGCGATCACGAATCCGGAGTCCAGGATCGGCACTGCGAGCACGCACAGCGGGAAGAACAGCGCGACGACGGCGTTGGTCTTGAGCGAGCCGAGCACCGCGACCGCCGCGAGCAGGTAACCCAGGAGATTCGACCCGGTGTCGCCCATGAAGCTGGACGCAGGCGGGAAGCCGTGTCTCAGGAACCCGAGTGCGGCGCCGCCCGTGAACGCCGCGAGGACGCCTGCGCCCGGACGGTCGAGGGAGAGGGCGATGATGGAGAGCGTCAGCGCCGAGATCACGCACACGCCCGCGGCGAGCCCGTCGACGCCGTCGATGAAGTTGATGACGTTCATCACGGCGACGAAGCCGATGACGGTGAGGATCTGGCCCACCGCCACGTCCCCCAGGACCGGAACGTTGTGAATCAGCACGTGAGTGAGGTCGACGCGCCCGACGAAGGGCAGCGTGAACGTCGCGACGCTCACGCCGTTGAAGACGGGGATCATCGCGGCGGCGATCTGGCCGATGAGCTTGACACCGGGGGGCAGATCGAACACGTCGTCGGCGACCCCGACCGCGGCGATGAGCGCCGCCCCGGCGAGGATCGCCCGCGTCACCGGCGCCCAGGGCAGGAACAGAGCGCCCGCAACCAAGACCCCGGCCAGCATCGCGAGGCCGCCCAGCTTGGGGGTGGCGATCGAGTGAAGGCTGCGCTCGTTGGGGATGTCGATCGCCCTTATGCGCCTTGCGAGCCGCTCGGTGAGCGGGACCAGGGCCCACGCGATGACCGCGGCGACTCCGAACGCGTAGAGCGCAAAGATCTCGGGCGGTCTTCCGTCAACGAGCAATTGGGGGCTCTCCCGCGGGCGAGACTAGCGCTGGGCGCGGGCCTCAAGGATGGCGTCGACGAGCAGATCCGGGTCGCGCGGCTCCCCCGCTCCGGCCGGCGTCTTGCGCTTCTCGAGCTTCAGCTCGCGTGGATCGTCGAGCGGAATCAGCCTCCCGGCCGCGATCAGCTGCTCGTCCACCGCCCCCATGCGGCCGCTGAAGATCGTGTAGGCCGGGGTGCCGAGCGCCACCGCCTCCCGGTTCATGGTGCCGCCGGCGCTCACCACCAGGTCCGCGAAGGCGATCAGGCTCTGCGCGTCGATCGCGGCGTCGGGGACGATCACCCCCGCGGCCGCCCGCGCTCGGGCGCTGAACGCCTGGGCGTCCGTGCGGGGAATGACGACGCAGGTCACGCCCTCGGCGCTCGCGAGCCGGTCGAGCAGACCCTCCTCGAGAGGGTTATCCGCGTGGTAGGCCGAGGTCTCAGGCGACGGGCGAAAGACGACCAGCACGTGGGAGCGATCGACGCCGAGCTCGTCCAGGACGCCCTCTTCGGGCTCGAAGTCGGCGAGGTAGTAGTCCTCCTTCAGCCCCGGGTAGCGGAAGAGCTTGGCTTCGCTCGCCCCCGCGCGGCGCATCGCCTCGACGGGGATGGCGTCGGGAGCGAGAACCCGGCGCGCAACCCGAAACGCGAGCTGGCGTTGAAGCCCGGCGTACTCGTAGTCCTGCATCTGCACCGACGGGATCCTCCACACGGCCGAGACCACGCCGAGGTCGACGGACCCGTGACCGATCGCGAGCTCGAAGCGCTGCGGCCGTGCCCATCGTGCCAGCGCGAGGCTTCGGGTCCCCACCGCCCGAACCTTCTTCACGCTGGACGCCCCGGCGTGCCTGCCGACCGCCTCATAGGGAATGCCGAGCCGGTCCAGGACGCCCAGCGTCTGGCCGTACTCGCGCGCCGTGACGCGGACGGCGTGCCCCCGCGCCTCGAGCCGCTCGATGATCGGCCGCAGGACGAGCGGATGCGCGGCCGCGGTGCAATCGACCCAGATTCTCAACTGCCGGTCGCCTCCTCCGGACGGCGATAGGTGTGCCAGTAGAGGACCGGGCCCTCGCCGAATGCGCCGCGCCGGTTCAGCTCGAGCAGCGCCGCGACCGTCTTGGCGGTGTAGACCGGCTCGAGCGCCAATCCGGCGCGCTCGCCGAAGAGACGCATCGCCCGCTCGCCCGCCTCGGTCGCGTGTCCGTAGCCCGGTCCCAGCCAGTTCGCCTCGACGGTCAGATCCCCGGCGGAGGGCGAAGCCTCTCCCACATCCACACCATGGCGGCGCAGCATCGCGAGCGTGCGCCGGGCGCGAGCGGCGATCCTTCGCGCATCCATTCGGATGATGTCGCTGACGAGGACGCAGACCAGTCGCGACCGCATCCCGGCGAGGCGCAATCCGGCCAGCAGCCCGGCGGAGGTCCCACCGCTGCCAAGCGGCACCACCACGTGCGAGGGCTCCGGAACGTCGCCCGACTCGACCTGCGCGGCCAGCTCCAATGCGGCATCGACGTACCCGATCGAGCCGAGGGCATTGGAGCCGCCCGGGGGGATGCGGTACGGGCTCCCCTGCCCACGCGCCGTGCGGGCGGCGATCAGCCAGGCGGCGATCAGGAACGACGTCACGAAGCCGGGCGCGAAGTGAAGCTCCGCGCCGGAGCCCCGCAGCCGCGCAAGCTGCGCCTGGACGTGCTCGGTCTGGGGCTGCGGCACCAGGACCAGGATCGTTTGCATGCCGAGCCTGGCCGCGAACGTGGCCGTGGCAAGGCCGTGATTGGTGCCGAGCGCCCCGCCGGTGATCACCGAGCGCTTCCGCCGGCGCCGGGCGTCCGCCAGGAGCCATTCGAGCTTGCGAGCCTTGTTGCCGCCAATCTCGCTGTAGGCGCCGTCATCCTTGATCCAGACCGGCGCGGCGCCTCCTTCGTCCGCGAGCGCGGCGGTGACGTCGCGCACCGGCGTCGGGGCATTCCCCAACCGCACGCGCTCCAGGTCGATATCCAGGCGCATCGTGCGAGCAGGCTACGCCGCGGCGGCTACGAGCAGGTGGGCCGCGCCGAGCTGGACAGCGGCTGGGCACCCGTCGGCGTCAGGTCGAAGCCGACGGGCTCGGCGGCCGAGGGGATCTGCACCTGGTCGCCGTTCAGCTCGATTCTGATCTGGCCGTTGCCGAGCGTGAGCTGCATGTCCCGGTCCTTGAACGGCCCCCGGTCGTCGCCCACGGTGAGCGTCTCGCCGTTGACGAGGGGCGCTCCCGAGTGATTCACGAGGCAGACCCACACCGTCCCGGTCGGCTGAAGCGTCACCGAGGCCTCCGTGGGCGTTGAGGTCGTCGTCGTGGTCGACTTCGCCGCGGAACCGCCGCCCTTGCCGCCGGGGTGATTGCGGTGGTCGTCCTTGTTCTCCGATCCGCCGGTGACGGCGAGCACGACGAACAGGATCACGAGGGCCCCCACCACCGCGGCCATGATCGGCACCGCGCGTCGCACGAAGCGGTCGGCCGGCGCGGGACGGGGCGGCTCGAACGGCGTCTCCGCCGGATGATCGGGCTCGGCGCCGAAGCCCAGGCGGTCGTACTCGTGCACGAGAGCGGCCCCGTCGAGGCCCAGGTAGTCGCCGTAGGTGTGCAGGAACCCGCGCAGGTACGCGGTGCCCGGCAGCACCGCCCAATCCTCGTTCTCGAGCGCGGCGAGGTAGCGGCTTCGGATCCGGATCGTGCGCTCGACGTCGTCGAGCTCGATGCCTGCATCGTGCCTTGCTGTGCGCAGCGCCTCCCCGATACCCATGGGCATGGACACATTGTCCAACGACCGGCCGTCGAGGGGTGCGTTGCTGTGCGCTCTGGGACTAGACCGGCGTCGCCGTGAGCTGCGGGTAGAGCGGGTAGCGCTCCATGAGCGCCCGGGTGCGCTCGGCGAGCGTGCTCTTCTCGGCGTCGAAGCGGTCGGACAGCGCGACGCTGATCACCTGCGCGATCTCGCGGAGATCGTCCTCGCCCAGGCCTCGGGTCGTCAGCGCCGGGGTCCCGATTCGCAGGCCGGAGGGATTCATGGGCGGGCGCTCGTCGAACGGGATCGCGTTCCGGTTCACCGTGATTCCCACCTCCTCGAGGCGGTTCTCTGCCGTCTTGCCGTCGAGCCCGGTCGGGCCGAGGTCGACCAGCACGAGATGCACGTCAGTGCCGCCCGTCAGCACGTCGATCCCGCCCGAGATGAGCTCCTCGGCGAACGCCCTCGCGTTGGCGATCGTCTGACGCTGCCGGGCGCGGAAGGGCTCGGACTGCGCGATGCTGAGGGCGACGGCCTTGGCGGCGATGATGTGCATGAGCGGGCCACCCTGAGTGCCGGGGAAGACGGAGCGGTCAATGTCCTTCGCCAGCTCCTCCTTGCAGAGGATCATGCCGCTGCGGGGGCCGCAGAGCGTCTTGTGGATGGTGGTGGTCGTGACGTCGGCGTGGGGCACCGGGTTCGGGTGCTCACCGGCCGCGACGAGCCCCGCGAAGTGAGCCATGTCGACCATCAGCTTCGCGCCAACGCTGTCGGCGATCTCACGGAACGCCGCAAAATCCAGGTGACGCGGATAGGCCGACCAGCCGGCGACGATCACCTTCGGCTTGTGCTCGTGGGCCAGGCGCTCGACCTCCTCCATGTCGCAGAGGAAGTCCTCGCGGCGCACGTGGTATGCGACGACCTCGTACAGCTTCCCCGAGAGGTTCAGCTTCATTCCGTGCGTCAGATGGCCGCCGTGATCGAGCGCCATACCCATGATCGTGTCGCCCGGCTCCAGCATGGCCATGTAGGCGGCGTTGTTCGCCTGGGCGCCGGCGTGGGGCTGGACGTTCGCGTGCTCGGCGCCGAAGAGCTCCTTTGCCCGGTCGATCGCGAGCTGCTCGGCGACGTCGACCTCCTCGCAACCGCCGTAGTAGCGGCGCCCCGGATAGCCCTCCGCGTACTTGTTCGTGAGCACCGATCCGGCGGCGTCCAGCACCGCCTGTGGCACGAAGTTCTCCGACGCGATCATCTCCAGCGTGTTCTGCTGGCGATGCAGCTCCCGCCGGAGAACCTCGGCGATCGCCGGGTCGATATCGGCGAGCGGCGCGGTCTGAAAGTCGTCGGGCAGGTCGGGCATCCCGCCGAAGATACCAACGCCCCTGGCGGGCAATACTCCAGGGGATGCCGCAATCGAATGTCGAGCTGGTTCGTCAGGGCTTCGAGGCGCTCCGAGAGGGCGATCCCGAGGCCCTCGCTCCGTTCATCCACCCTGAATTCGAGGCGACAACGCCGCCCCAGCTGGCGGCGGAGCCGGATACCTACCGCGGCCACGAGGGCGTCCGCCGGTACTTCGAGTCGTTCTACGAGGCCATGGACCGCATCAGCTTCGAGGCGGAGGAGTTCATCCCCGTCGGGGAGCTCGTCGTGGTGCCCTGCGTGCTGCATACGCGGGGACGGACGACTGGCATCGAGACCGAGCAGCGCGTCGCCTTGGTCTACGAGCTCAAGGACGGGAAGGCGTACCGCATAACCGTCCATGCCACAGTGGAAGAGGCGCTGGCGGCGGCGCGGTCAAGGGACCCCGCCTGAGAGGTTTTGTCGCCTCGAGGACGCTATGGCGTACCTGGATCGACAAAAGCTTCGTGAAGGCGGGTTTCGAGGTCCGCGCGGGGCAGGGCGCCCTCGCGCGGCACGCTCCACTTGCCCTCGCCCTCGAACGCGGTCAGGTCCACCACGGTCGACGGCGCCCCGCCCAGCTCGCCGCCGTCGATCGCCAGGTCCGCGCCCCCGATGATCGCCGGGTCGACGCCCTCGAACCGGCTGGGCGCCGCGTCGCCGCTGCGGTTCGCGCTGGTCTGGAAGACGGCGCAGCGGGCGCCCGCGAGGGGACCCTCGATCAGGCGCAGGCCGAGGCGCTCCGGGTCCTCGCGGCAGGCGAGCGGATACCGGTGCTCCGGGTTCGGCACGACCGCGGTAACCGGCCCGGGAAGCAGCGCGCCGAGCGCGTCCCGGGTGCGGGGACCCAGCGTCCAGAGGACCTCGCGCATCGCGAGGGGCGCGAAGTACATGATCGCCGACGACTTCCGCTTGCCGCGGCCCTTGAGCGCGTGGATCCGATCGATGGCGCGCTCGTTCAGAGGGTCGCAGGCCAGGCCGTAGAGCGTGTCGGCGGGAAAGACTGCGATTCCTCCACTGGCAACACAGCGCTCGAGCTCGGCTCGCGCCCGGTCGGCGCCGTCGCGCTCGATCGAGACGACCATCAGGCGCTCATGCGACCGAGCACCACGCGCGGCACCTGAGCCAGGTCCTGACGCCCCTCGACCTGCATGAAGCCGAGATCGACCAGCAGCTCCGCCACCGCGCCGGCCTGTCCCGCCCCGACCTCGAAGGCCAGGGCTCCCGTGTCGGTCAGAGCCGCGGACGCGGCCGCCGCCACAACGGCGATCGCCTCGAGTCCCTCGGCGCCGGCCACCACCGCCTGGCGCGGTTCGTAGTCGGTGATCTCCGGCTCGAGAGAGGGGAGCTCGTCCTCGCGGACGTAGGGGAGATTCGCGAGCACGAGGTCGAAGCGCCGGTCCGGGGGCACGGTTCCGATCTCGAACGCCACACGATCGGCGAGGCCCAGCCGCTCGGCGTTCTCGCGCGCGAGCTCGATTGCCTCCTCGGAGGTGTCGGTGGCCGCCACCTCACACCCGGGCAGCTCCCCTGCGACCGCCAGCGCAATCGCTCCCGAGCCGGTGCCGACGTCGAGAACGCTCTCCGGCTCGAGCTCCAGGGCGATCTCCACCAGCAGCTCGCTCTCGGGCCGCGGGATCAAGACGCGCCGGTCCACCGCAAGCTCGATGTTGCGGAAGCCCTTGCGCCCGAGGATGTAGGCGACGGGCTCGCGGCGGATCCGGCGCCTGACCATCTCGCCGAAGCGGCGTGCCGGCCCGGGCTCTACCGGGGCGTCGGGATCGGCCGCGAGGCCGGCGCGATCGCGCCCCGTTGCCTCGGCCAGCAGGACCTCGGCGTCAAGGCGCGGGGTGTCCACCCCCGCCGCCGTGAAGGCATCGGTTGCGGCACTCAGGGCCTCGCCGACCCGTCCAGCCCCTGCGGCCGCGGGCATCAGGAGGCGGCGTCCGCCGTCTGCGCTTCCAGGCGCCGGCGCTTCTCCTCGGCCGCGAGCGCGTCCGTGAACTCGCGGAGGTTGCCGTTGAGTACCTCGTCGAGGTTGTGCGCGGTGAGCTTCACCCGGTGATCCGTCACCCGGCCCTGCGGGATGTTGTAGGTGCGGATCTTCTCCGAGCGCTCGCCGGAGCCGACCTGCGAGCGGCGCTCCGAGGCGATCTCGGCCTGCTGGGCCGCGAGCTTCTGATCGTAAAGGCGCGCGCGCAGCACCCGCATCGCCTTCTCGCGGTTCTGGAGCTGGGACTTCTCGTCCTGCATGGAGACCACGATCCCCGTGGGGACGTGCGTGATGCGGACCGCGGAATCGGTGGTGTTCACCGACTGGCCGCCCGGCCCCGAGGAGCGGTAGACGTCGATCTGCAGGTCGTTCGGATCGATGTCCACCTCAACGTCCTCGGCCTCGGGCAGCACCGCCACCGTCGCGGTGGAGGTGTGAATGCGCCCCTGCGACTCCGTTTTCGGCACTCGCTGCACCCGGTGCGTTCCGCCCTCGTACTTGAAGATCGAGTACGCACCCTCGCCCTTGACGGCGAAGGTGACCTCCTTGAAGCCCCCCACCTCGGCGGGCGAGGACGAGAGGACCTCGGTCGCAAAGCCCCGGAGCTCCGCGTACCGCGTGAGCATCTTGAAGAGATCCCCCGCGAACAGGGCGGCCTCGTCACCGCCGGCGCCTGCCCTGATCTCCACCAGGACGTTCTTCTCGTCGTTGGGGTCGCGCTCGACCATCGCGAGGCGAATCTCCTCGGCGAGCTGCTCGAGACGCTGCGGCGCGTCGGAGACGAGCTTGCGGAGCTCGGCGTCGTCGCCGTCTTCGGCCAGGAGCTCCCGCGCGCCCTCGAGGTCGTCGCGAACGCGCGTGTACTCCTCCGCGAGCTCGTGCGCGGGCTCGAGATCGCGGTACTCCCGCCCCACCTCCGCGTAGCGCTCGCGGTCGCCGATCACGTCAGGATCGGACATCTGCCGCTGGAGCTCCGCGAAGCGCTCGGAGATCTGTTCGACGAGTTGGTCGATCATGGCCTCAAGCATTCAAGTGTGACGCGACCCGTACCGGATCGTGGGCGGCGCCTGGCTAGGCGACGATCTCGATATCGGCCTCGCGGGCGGCCTGCTCCGGGCTCTCGACCGCGAGCACGGCGTCCAGCGCGGCGATCGCGACAGCGAGCTGCTCGCGGTCGGGCTCGCGCGTCGTCAGGTTCTGCAGCATCAGACCCGGATACATGACCGCGCGCACCCAGCGCTTGCGGCGGTTGCGCCCCGCCCACTTGATCACCTCGTAGGAGATGCCGGCGATGAGCGGGATCCCGAGGATCCGCGATGCCAGCAGCCAGTACCACGCGGGCAGCCCCAGCGGCGCGAAGACGAAGATCGCAACCACCATGACGACGAGTAGGAAGCTCGTGCCGCAGCGCGGGTGCAGGCGCGAGTAGCGCTCTGCGCGCTCGGGCGTGAGCCGGTCCCCGGCCTCGTAGCAGGAGAT
>Ga0075365_10001288_pt1 | contig 11164 bp, 7 predicted proteins | sample EndMetdeltDD1765_FD_71387 | JGI IMG/M metagenome (GOLD analysis project Ga0075365, IMG submission 71387) | Populus endosphere microbial communities from Tennessee, USA - Endosphere MetaG P. deltoides DD176-5 | ecosystem: Host-associated > Plants > Roots > Endosphere | place: USA: Tennessee... | reverse complement strand
ATGATCGTGCTCGGCCTCGGCATGGGCCTCACCACCGCACCCGCCACCGAAGCAATCATGGGCGTCGTCCCCAAAGAGAAAGCCGGCATCGGCTCGGCCATCAACGACACCACCAGAGAAGTCGGCGGCACCCTCGGCGTCGCGGTCATCGGCAGCGTGTTCGCATCGCTCTACGCCAACCACCTCAACCTCCCAGCCGGACTCCCAGCCCAAGCCGCTCACGCAGCCCGCGACTCCGTTGGCGGCGCGTTCATCGCCGCCCAACGAGTCGCCGACGCCGGCCTCGGACCCATCGCCGACCAACTCCGAGCCGCCGCATCAACCTCGTTCTTCGACGGCTTCGCCGTCGGCTGCCTCGTCGCCGCCGGCGTCGCCGCGCTCGGCACCATCACCGCCGCCATCTTCCTCCCCGCCCACGCCCTCAGCACCGACGCTCCCACCACCGACACTCTCACCGACGACGAACCGTCATTCGCGACTGCTGACGGCCCCGTTCCCGTCACCCCGGCATGACCGAACAACCGGCGCGCCACGAGACAACGACATCGATCATGACCAACAACAACACCCTCTCGACGATCCACGTCCCCGGGACCAGCGACTACTTCCTCGAGACAGCAGGCGCAGACGGTGAGGGCCGACTTCGGTACATCACCGGTGGGCGCGGCGCACCGCTGGTGCTGTTGCACACCGTGCGAACCCAAGCCGAGCACTTCCGCGAGCTCATCCCCCTGGTCAGCAACAGCTACACGGTGTACGCGCTCGATCTGCCCGGCATGGGCTACTCCGAGATCGTCCCCGGCGCCTCATACGACGAACCAGCGATGAGACACGCCGTCACACGACTGCTCACCCAACTCAATCTTGCCGACGTCACGTTGCTCGGCGAATCGATGGGCGCGGTGCTCGCCCTCACGTCAGCGGCTGAGCTCCCAGAGCGCGTTCGCCGAGTCGTCGCAGTCAATGCCTACGACTACGCGGGCGGCATCAAGCGGTCCGGGTTCCTGGCCCGTTTCATCGTGAGTGGGATCGTCACTCCAGGAATCGGTCGGCTGCTCGCCGGGCTCGAACCGCGACCCATCATCGGCGCGATCCTGCGTGGCGGCCTCGTGAAACGGACTGCACTGCGCGACGAGTACCTCGACGAACTGCTCCGAGTGGGCCATCACCCGGGCTACCCGACCGTCGCGCGAGCGGTGTACCGCAACCTCCGAAGCCTCATCGCTGCCCGCCAGCAGTACCCAGCCGTCCGTGCACCGATCCACCTCGTCTACGGGGACAAGGACTGGTCACGGAAATCGGACCGACTCGCCAACCAGCGTCAACTCCCAACCGCACAATCCATCAACGTCGCCGACGCCGGCCACTTCATCAGCCTGGAGCGCCCCGACGTACTCGCCGAGTTGCTGAACTCCCTCGCGTAACCAGTCGAAACGCCGGGCCCAACTTGTGGAGATCTGCTCGTAGTCGTCCAGCGTCATCGCCCACGTTCACTGATCGGCGCGGTTGGCTGCCCGGGCCAGCGCCGCGGCGACGACCGCCAGCAGCGAGCATGCTGCCAGCGTCGTCGCGAGCGCGTTGGCGCTCGCGTGGGGGTCTGTGGCCCCGGCGAGATACAGGCTGCCGAGGGTTGCGACGCCGATGGCGAAGCTGAGTTGCACGATTGTGTTGAGCAGGCCGCTGGCGGCTTGGGCCTGCGCGGACGGGATGCGGGCGATGGCCCTGGCGATCACGGGACTGTACCCGGCGCCGAACCCAGCGCCAGCGCAGGCGAGCAATGGCAGGGTCATTGCCGCGTCCCACGGCAGGCGCAGAACGAGGCCGAGCGCGCCGTATGACACAGCGCAGACCATCAATCCGCCGACGACGATCGATCCGGTCCACGCCGCGTGCAGCCGCGGGACGAGCAGGCTCGCGGCCCCGAAGCCGACGGCATACGGCGCGAAGATCAAGCCGGACCGCATTGGGCTGTCACCGAGCGCGCCCTGCAGGTGAAGAGTCAGTGCGAACAGGCATGCACCGTAGGCGGCCATCAACGCGCTGACGGCGCCGAGGCCGAGCGTCAGCGGACGCAGGCGGAGCAGCATGGGATCAATGAGCGGCGCCCCACCCGCGCGGCTGAGCCGTCGCAGGTGCCGCCACGACGCGAAAGTCATCGGGACGACATCAGCGAGCAGCGCCCAGGTCCACCATGCCCAATGCGCTTGGCGACCGAACGACAGCGGTATGACCAGAGCCAAGACTGTGCTCGACAGCATGACGACGCCGATCACGTCCATCGTCTGAGCATTGGCACCCCCGGTGATCGGCAGCACGCGACGGCCGAGCAGGAACAGACCCACGCCGATGGGGACATTGACGAGAAACACGGGTCGCCAACTCAGCCCCGCGACATCGGCGCTGACGAGCGCGCCGCCGACGACTTGGCCGGCCACTGCGCCGCACGAGATGACAGTGGCCCAAGCGGCCAGGGCGCGGGCGCGAGTGCGGCCGCTGAAGGTCAGCTGCAATATCGTCATCACCTGCGGAGTCATCGCCGCCGCAGCGGCACCCTGCACGGCGCGGGCGAACACGAGGACGGCTGCCGTCGGGGCCGCTCCGCATACGAGCGATGCAATCGTGAAGCCGCTCAGGCCGACGAGGAACATCGTTCGATAGCCACGTGCGTGTCCGAGTCGTGAGCCGGTGATCAACAGAGCAGCGTACGCGATGGTGTACGCGGAGATGATCAGTTGCAGGCCGGCGCCGCTTACGTGCAGTCCGGCGCCGAGTCGTGGCGCGGCGACGTTGACGATGGCCACGTCCATCGCCGCCATGAACGTTGCGCCGAGCAGTACGCCCAACAACAAGCGGTCGTTGCGCGTGAACGTGGCGACTCGTTCGTCGGGGTCGTCCACGGCGAGTCGGTCGGTTGCGGCAATCTGATTCATGATGTCGGCCTCCGTTGACTGTGGGCAGATCGATGATCCGTGCCTCTGAGACGAGTGTGAAGCGTTGCCTTTCCGGAATCGATTACCTGTGGGGTAACGCAGGTGGGTCCTGCATCACAGTTCGCCGGCGCGCGCTGCGTCGAGCGCGGCGTCGATGGCGTTCTGCGGCGGTGAGCTACTTGTTCTGGAGGGCGATCCGAAACGCGAACTCGAACCGACCGGCAGGAAGCCGGTAGTCGGGTCGTACGTCGGGTCCGCAGCTGGCGGTGCCGAGACCGCGATGGGCGACGTCGAGGTGGACGACGAGTTGGTCGCGGGCAACGAGATCGGATTGGTTCGCGGCTGTTGTCAGGTCTGCTGTGGTGTAGTTGATCGCCGACATGTGAAGAGTCGTCGGGAGGAGTGCGTCGATGCGTACGCGCTGACCGGTTCGGCCGTCGATGCACTCGAGCCAGCGGCAGTCACAGCGGAGTCCGAACTCCTGCGGAACCAGGTACGGCGGGGTGTCAGGTGCACCGGTCCACACCCCGACGGTCGCGCTGGAGCGCCGGTCCGGGTAGTTCTCGTGCGGACCGAGGCCGAACCAGCGCAAGGTCGAGAAGCGACCCGGCAGGCTGAACTGCACGCCCACGCGGGGGAGGTCTGCGAGGCGATCAGGAACGATGACGATGTGATGTTCCGTGATGGACTCGTCGGTTTCATCGATGCTACGTCTCACGGTGTGTTCGACGAGGCTGTCGGCCGGAAGGTTGTCGATGCCGGCCCTTGTCCAGTCGAGCAAGCCCCCGCCGCTGACGCGCATCTGCGCGGTGAGCTCTGGCATCAACTTGAAGCCGTCGTTGTCGACCGGTGCGCGCCACAGGGCCAGCTCGACGGGCGCGACGAGAAGGTCGTCGATCGGCGAAGCGCGACGATCGCTGGCGCGGGGCAGTCGTGGGCGTCGCCGCGTGGCCGTGCGGAGCGAGGCCTGATCGATCGCGACGACGTGCCCAGCGCCGGCGAACCACGCCGGCGCGCGGAGGGCCCAGCGCACCGTCAGGAACACGTCGCTGTTGCCGGCGGGCACGGCACACGGCAACGGGACATCGATCGCCCCGTGGGGCTCGACGCGGTGCCGGGGAAGCCGTCCCGATGCAGTCACGACATCATCCGACCACAGCTCCCACGTCCCGACGAGATGATCGAGGGAGGTGAACGACTGACGGTTGCGGATGCGCAACCGTTGCTTGACGCCGCGGCCGACAACCTCTGTGACCACCGGCCGATGGACCCACGCGACCTCGTTCATCGCCGGGTGCGGGTCGAGGTCGGCGGACATGAGACCGTCGGCAACAAAGTTGCCGTCGTTCGGCGTGTCACCGAAGTTGCCGCCGTACGCGAGCCGCAGTCGGCCGTCCGGGCCGATCTGGCGGAGGCCGTGATCCTTCCACTCCCAGATGAAGCCACCCTGCAGGCCCGGGGTCGTCGTGATCGTCTCCCAGTAGTCGGCCAACGAGCCGTTGGAGTTGCCCATCGCGTGGCTGTACTCGCACATGATGAGGGGACGCGTGGCCTCCGGATCCATGCCGTATCGTCGAATCGCCTCGATCTCGGGATACATCGGGCACACCACGTCCGTTGCATGCAGACCGCCGGCTGCCCAGTGCGCGCCCGGGGCTGCGGGCGGATCGGTCGGCAGTCCATCGCCGTGGAAGATCGCACCCTCGTAGTGCAGCGGTCGGCTCCCGTCGGCACGCCGGATCCAACCGGCCAGTGCGTCGTGATTGGCGCCGTATCCACTCTCGTTGCCGAGGCTCCACATGATGATGCTGGGATGGTTGCGGTCGCGTTCCACCATTCGTGAACCGCGGGCGACGAACGCGCTGCGATACCGAGGGTCGGCGCAGATGCTCGTGTTGTATCCGTGGCTCTCGACGTTGGCCTCGTCGACGACGTAGAAGCCGAGCTCGTCGCAGAGATCGTAGAACGCGGTGTCGTTCGGATAGTGCGACGTGCGTACCGCGACGATGTTGTGCGATCGCATCGCGACCAGGTCTGCGCGCATGTCGGCGACGGTGACAGCTTTGCCGCGGTCGGGATGGTGGTCGTGGCGGTTGACCCCGAAGATCCACACCGGCTGGTCGTTGACCAGCAGCTGGCGATCGCGAATCTCGACGCTGCGCACACCGACGCGTTGATGCGCGGTGTGCACGACGGCGCCTGCCGGAGAGAGCAGTTCCACCGTGATCTCGTAGCGGTCGGGTCGTTCGGCCGACCAAGGCTTGGCTGCCGGTATCTGCCATGCAGCGCGCGCGATGTGTCCCGTGAACCGGTAGACGGCGAGGAAGTTCGACGGGACGGGCGATTCGATCGGTTTGCCCACCCGGCGCCCATTCGGTGCGGTCAGGGTGGACCTGAGCCGGTACCCCGGACTTGGCCGTTGGACGAAATCGACCGTTGTCGCGACCTCGACGGCGCCGACGCCGAGGTTGGCGTCGTAGGCGGTCGTGGCAACGATGTCGCCGATGTGGACGAGTGGTCGAGTCTCGACGAACACGCTGCGATGGAGCCCTGCCATCCACCACTGATCCTGGTCTTCGACGTAACTGAGTGCGCTGTAGCGGATGACCACGATGGCGACGTCGTTCGCGCCGGAACGAACGAGCGCGGTGATGTCGTACTCGCTGGGCAGGCGGCTGTCGGTCCCGTATCCGGCGAACTCGCCGTTGACGTACACGGCATGCACGCTCTCGGCTCCGGCGATGTGCAGTACGACCTGTCCGTCCAGCCAGCTCGCAGGAATCGTGATCGCTCGCCGGTAGACGCCCGTCGGGTTGCGTGTCGGGAGTGCGGGGGGCGGGCCCGGGAAGGGCATCTGCACGTTGGTGTAGTGCGGGAGGTCGCCGACGTCTTGCATGGTCCAGTTGCCGGGCACCGTCACCAGTCTCGATGGAGCCGGGCCCGAGATCGCCTGCGCGTCGACGTCGTCGGGTTTGTCGAACAACCGGAACGACCAGCTTCCGTCGAGGCTTCGGCGGCGGAAGCCGTCGATCGGTGCGTGCATGCGCAGTCGGTTGATCTCGATCACGTTTGGATCGGTCCACGGCCGGATCCCCCCGATGTCTGGCAGCATGTCGAATCCTTTCAGCCGAGCCGGCGCAGTCGCGCCGCGAGATCCTCGGGCCGAACCGGGTTGAAGTACTCGCCGGCTGCCACCTCGGCCGCGGCGATGTAGCGCGACACGCCCGGGCCACGCCACGGCGAGACGACATCGATGTGTAGCCACGCGTTCGGGTATTCGCTTGCCGCGTCGGCCGTCGTCGGTCGTTGCATGACCCACATCATGTACGGCAGCGGTTGGTCGTAGAGCCGGTCTAGCCGGGTGAACACGTCGACCAGGATGCCGGCCAGATCCTGCTGCTGGGTGGGGTCGAGGCCGGCCAGATCGGCGACCCGCTCGATCGGGGCGAGCGTGAGCGCCACGGGATAAGTCGGTGCGTACGGGACGAAGACCTGCCAGCTGTCGTTGGACACGACGGCGCGATCACCCGCATCGGCGTCGGGCTTCCAGTCGGCGGCGAAGATCTCGCGGGGCCGCTCGGGCACGTGGTCGTAGGCGTAGACCTGGCCGTGCGGATGGGAGATCGTCGCGCCGACCTCCGCCCCGCGGTTCTCGAACACGAGCACGAAATCGACATCGTCGCGGGCGCCGAGCTCGAGCGTCCGGTTGGTCCACAGGTCGACAACCTTGCGGACGCCCTCGACGCCGAGTGACCACAGTGTGGCGTCGTGCACGGGCGTGTACAGCAGCACCTCGCATCGGTCGTCGGGCAACGCCGGCCAGCGATTCGTGAACCAACGCACATCGAACGGTTCCGGCGCCTCGAGACCGCCGGGGCAGAACGGGCATCCAACAGTTGGGAGGTTCGGGCGCGCCTGGCGCGATCCGACGACGTGCACGGTCGTGCCCAGGTGCGGGTCGACTCGCTGATCGGGCGGAGCGGGACGGGTGCGGATCGGCGGCGGGGTCATCGTGGGGTCGGCAGGCGAAGGCCCGTGGCCGAGTCGAAGTAGTGCAGGGCGGCGTCGTCGGGGATGAGGCAGACCACGTCGCCACGCATGGTTCGACTCAGGCCCTCGGCTCGCGCGACGACCATGTTCGTCAGCCCGTCGACCGTGCAGTACAGGAAGGCGTCCGAGCCGAGCTCCTCAACAGTGGTGACGGTGGCCTTCAATCCGTCGGATGCTGCCACGCGCAAGGACTCGGGGCGCACGCCGACCGTGACTTGATCGCTCGTTGCCGCACCGCGCATCTCAGGCGAAACCGGCAAGGTCATCGTTTCGAACTCCGCGCCTGCTTCGGTGAGCGTCGCCGGAAACAGATTCATCGCAGGTGAGCCGATGAAGCCGGCCACGAAGAGGTTCACCGGGTGCGTGAAGAGATCGCGTGGCGACGCGCATTGCTGCAGTACGCCGTCCTTCAGCACCGCCACGCGGTCGCCCATCGTCATTGCCTCGACTTGGTCGTGGGTGACATACACCGTGGTCACGCCGAGACGTCGCTGGAGGGCGGCGATCTGGGTGCGGGTCTGGACGCGCAGCTTCGCGTCGAGGTTCGACAACGGCTCGTCCATCAAGAACACCTTCGGCTGGCGGACGATCGCACGGCCCATGGCGACGCGCTGACGTTGGCCGCCGGACAGCTTGGCCGGCTTGCGATCGAGGTACTCCTCCAGGTCGAGCAGCTTCGCCGCGTCCTTGACCCTCGTGGCGATCTCGCTCTTGGGGATCTTCTTGATCTTCAGGTGGAACCCGATGTTCTCGCCGACCGTCATGTGCGGATACAGCGCGTAGTTCTGGAACACCATCGCGATGTCGCGAGCGCGCGGCGGCAGCATCGTGACGTCGACGTCGCCGATGAACACCGCGCCCTCGTCGATCGGCTCGAGGCCGGCGAGCATCCGCAGGGTCGTGCTCTTTCCGCATCCGGATGGACCGACGAGCACGAGGAACTCACCATCGACGATGTCCAGATCGAGCGAGTCGACCGCCGGTGGTCGCCCCGGCTGGTAGATCCGGCTCGCGTTCCGGAACATCACTGTTGCCATCGTTCCCTCCTCAGGCTTTGCCGCGCAGGTCGATCGAGTCGATGTCCGGCTCGGATGGATCGGCGATCAGCACCCGCCGTACGTGGCCCTCGAGCGTGTCGAGCGCCGTCGCCGAGAGGCCGACGTCGGTCACCACTGTGTCGGCGTCGTGCAGGGGTGCGATCGCGCTGAGACCGGTGATGTTCCACTTCGTGTGATCGGCAAGCACGACCAGTCGCTGGGTCGCCTCGACGAACGCCTTGTTGGTCTCTGACTCACTGAGGTTCGGCGTCGTGAATCCGGCCTTGGCACTCATCCCGTGCACACCCATGAACACCGCATCGAAGTGGAGGGTGCGGAGAGCCTGCACAGCGACCGGGCCGACAAGGGCATCCGATGGTGTGCGCATCCCACCGGTGAGGATCACCGTGCGATCCGAGCGCTGGATCTGGTGGAACACCTCGGCGACGCGGATCGAGTTCGTCACAACGATCAGATCGGCGATATCGGTGAGGTGATAGGCGAGCTGCCACGTCGTCGTGCCGGCTGTGACGCCGATCGCCGTCCCGGCGCGCACCAAGGTCGCGGCCGCGCGTGCAATGGCGAGCTTCTCGTCGGTGTTGCGCAATGACTTGGCGGCAAAGCCCGGCTCGGCCGCACTGCGGTCGCCGATCGCGGTGGCGCCGCCGTGCACCTTCTCGACCAACCCGGCGTCGTCGAGGACATCGAGATCGCGGCGCACCGTCATGTCGCTGACCCCGAGCTGGGCGGCCAGCTCGGCGACTCGCACCGCGCCCTTGGCCTGAACCTCACCGAGGATCAACTCGTGCCGCTGGCGGGCGAGCACACGGGCGGATCCGGCCTCGATCGGCTGCGGTTCGGGCTCTGGCACGTCGCCAACTGTGCGACATCGCCAGCGGAAAGTCAACAGAATCGAACGGGAATCTGGGTGATCATGTTCGAACGATCAGCAGTTCTGTGGGAATCTGTTCAAATAGTGTGGAAAGTGTTGACAACGGTTCATCTCCATGTCATATTTCGTTCGCTTCAGACAGGTCCACATCCAGTCTGCGAACACTCACATAGGGGGATTCATGTCCGGTGCCACCGAACACTCACCGCATCCGCGCGATGTCGGGTTCTCGATCACTCGTCGTCAGCTGATCGGCGGGGCGTCAGCAGCCAGCCTGGCGGCCTTCCTCGCGGCGTGCGGTAGCGACGCCAAGAAGAGCGATTCGACAACGGCGGCACCCACCACCACCGCCGCGGCAGCCGCACCCACGACCGCAGCGACCACCGAGGCCACGACCGCCGCAACGACCGCTGCAACGGAGGAGCCGGCCTCGAGCGCGGCGGGCACACCGGCCGGTGGCCAGGTCACGTTCGGTTCCAACTACAGCGATGACAAGGACAGCCGGGCGATCAAGGCCGCGCTCGACGCCAGCGGTCTCGACGTCAAGATCAACACCACCGACCACAACGGTTTCCAGGACAACATCACCAACTACCTGGCCCAGCCCGACGACGTTTTCACGTGGTTCGCGGGGTACCGCACGCGCTTCTTCGCCGACAAGGGTCTGATCGGCGACATCAGCGACCTGTGGGCCGACTTCGGCGACTACAGCGACAGCTTCAAGGCCGCGAGCACAGGCAACGACGGCAAGCAGTACTTCGTTCCCTTCTACTACTACCCATGGGCGATCCACTACCGCAAGAGCCTGTTTGCCGAGAAGGGCTACTCGATCCCGACGAACAAGGACGAGCTGATGGCGTTGGCTACCAAGATGCAGGCCGACGGTCTCATTCCATTCGCGTACGCCAACGACGGCAAGTGGCCGGTGCAAGGCACGTTCGACATCTTGAACATGCGCCTCAACGGCTACCAGTACCACGTCGATCTGCTCGCCGGGAAGGAGAGCTGGACCGATCCCAAGACCAAGGCCGTGTTCACGATGTGGGCATCGCTGCTGCCATTCCACCAAGAGAACGCCAACGGCCGCACCTGGCAGGAGGCAGCGACTGCGTTCGAGAAGAAGGAAGCCGGGATGTACTACCTCGGCACGTTCGTCGCGAACAACTCCACCGATCAGGAGTACCTCGACGATCTCGACTTCTTCAACTTCCCCGAGCTCGACCCGGCGATCGGCGCCGACGCCCTGGACGCGCCGATCGACGGGTTCTTGATGGCCGCCGAGCCGAAGAACGCAGATGGCGCGAAGGAGCTTCTGAAGGCCTTGGCGGGTCCCGACACGATCAATGCGTTCCTGGCCGTCCAGGGCAGCAGCGTCGCCGCCAACAGCACGGCCGACGTGTCCGGCTACACCAAGATCCAGACCAAGTCGGCCGAGCTGGTGAGCAAGGCCAAGAGCATCGCCCAGTTCCTCGACCGCGACACGAGCCCGGACTTCGTCTCCAATGTGATCGGTGACGCGTTTGCAGCGTTCGTGGCCGACCCGTCACAGGTCGACAGCATCCTCTCCAGCATCGAGGAGCAGAAGTCCACGTACCTCAGCTGAGAGTACGGTGGACTCCGTGTCAACGCACGTGACAGACGTGTCGGACAGTCCAGACGTCCCAGACGTTCCAGTCGTCGCGGCCCTGGCAGGGATGGCGCCTCGCTCGCGGAGGCGCCGCCTCCGATACAGCCAGCTGCAGCGAAGTGACAAGGTGTGGCTCGGCCTCATGGTCGGCGTGCCGACGGCGTTCCACATCGTGTTCGTGTGGCTGCCGGCCATCGCCACGATCATCCTCTCGTTCACGAAGTGGGACGGCATCAAGCTCGGCTCATGGACCGGCGTGGGCTTCCGCAACTACTGGTCGATCTTCACGGTCTTCGACTCCAAGTTCTTCCCGGCGCTGTTCAACAACCTGATCCTGCTCGTGTTCCTGGGTCTCTGCAGCCTGGTCGGGGTGCTGCTCGCGTACCTGCTCGACAAGGGTGTCCAGGGCTCGCGTATCTACCAGAGCATCTACTACCTCCCCGTCGTGCTGTCGCTCGCGGTCGTCGGCTTCATCTGGAAGAGCGTGATGTTCTCGCAGTCGCAGGGGTTGCTCAACCTCGGGCGGGACAAGCCGATCGATTTCGTGGGTGATTCGCACAAGCTTTTCGAGTTCCACCTCCCGGGACTCGACACGCCGCTCGGACTCACCCGCAACTTCGCCGCGATA
>Ga0075365_10001286_pt1 | contig 11168 bp, 12 predicted proteins | sample EndMetdeltDD1765_FD_71387 | JGI IMG/M metagenome (GOLD analysis project Ga0075365, IMG submission 71387) | Populus endosphere microbial communities from Tennessee, USA - Endosphere MetaG P. deltoides DD176-5 | ecosystem: Host-associated > Plants > Roots > Endosphere | place: USA: Tennessee... | reverse complement strand
CGTCGGGCCGGGGCGAACCCGGACAAGCTCTTCCGCTACCCGGGTTTGAAGGAGGACTACTACCTCGCCGACTTCGAGCCCGGCAACACCGTCCTCGATGAGCTCGGCATCAACCCGTCGCGGGTGCTCGTCGTGATGAGGCCCTCGCCGGAGACGTCCGCCTACCACGCACAGAACACGCTCGAGGAGCGGGTCCTCGACCGCGTGCAGAAGGCCGAGGACGTCACCTGCGTGGTGATTCCGAGAACGGATGCCCAGGCACAGCGGGTCCGCGAGCGCGGCGACTCGAACCTTCTGGTGCCGGATCGGGCGATCGACGCGCAGAGCCTGATCGCGCTCGCCGACCTGGTCGTGAGCGCCGGGGGCACGATGAACCGCGAGGCGGTCGCGCTCGGCACGCCGGCGTACACGATCTTCAGCGGCCGCATGGGAGCCGTCGACGAGCGCCTCATCGCGGACGGACGGCTGCGGCCGTTGACCGATCCGTCGGAGCTGCCACTGCTCAAGCGGGACCCGGGTCACGATGCGCGGCAGCCACGCGATCCCGACCTGCTCGTCGACGCGATCCTCGGCGCGGTCTCGCCCTGAGCCGACGCCTGCCGGAGCTACCGTTACTCTCGCCGCGGGAGAGGCCCTGTGCTAGTCGACGGAAGACCCCCGGAGATATATGCGCTCTACGCGTTTGGGGTCGCGGCGGTCCTCGCATGGGTGCTGGTGCCCGCCACGGAGTGGCTCGCGTACCGGATCAAGGCGATCGACGAACCGAACGAGCGCAGCCTCCACGTCAAGCCGACTCCCAAGCTCGGCGGGCTCGCGATGCTCGTGGGGGTCGTGGCGGCGGGCGTCCTGTTCCTGCCGTGGGCGCCGGTGACCAGGGCGATCCTGGCGGGCGCGCTCCTGATCGCGGCGGTGGGCGTGCTCGACGACGTCTTCGACCTTCCGCCCGGGGTGAAGCTGATCGGCCAGGTCGTGGCGGCGATGATCCCGGTGTTCAACGGGGTGACGGTGGCCGACTTCACCCTGCCGTTCGTCGGCGGGGTGGACCTGACGCACGTCCTGCTCGACAACGTCCCGCTGCTCGGGAAGGTGACCGTCGGCCAGGTCCTCACCGTGCTCGGCTTCGTCGCGGTGATGAACATCATCAACTTCATCGACGGGGTGGATGGCCTGGCGGCCGGCGTGTGCCTGATCTCCGCCGTGACCCTCTCGATCATCGCGCTCTCGCTGCAGCGCCCGGGCGCCGGGGTGCTGGCGGCGCTCACGGGCGGGGCGGCGCTCGGCTTCCTGCGACACGGCTTCCCGCCCGCGTCGAGCTTCATGGGCGACACCGGCTCGAACCTGCTCGGCTACCTGCTCGCGGCGGTCACCGTCCTGGGGTCCCTGAAGACGAACGCCGTCGTCGCCCTGTTCTTCCCGCTGTGCGTGCTCGCCGTGCCGATCCTGGACTCGGGCTTCGTCATCGCGAAGCGCATCAAGTACCGGCAGCCGATCTACGCGGCCGATCGTTCGCACTTCCACCACCGGATGGCGAACATCGGCTTCTCGCAGCGGCGCACGCTCGCGTATCTGTACGGCTGGGCGCTCGTGCTGGCCGGCCTCGCGCTCGCGCTGCGCTTCGTCCCGTACAGCGACAACCACGGGCATTTCGACCCGCTCTGGACGGCGGTGATCGTCGCGTGCGGGGTCGCGGCCGTGGCCGCCAGCATCTATCTGCTGCTCGCGCTCGAGATCCTCAAGATGCGCATGTCGCGCTTCCGCCAGCTCGTGGGCCTCGGGGTCCCCGTGTCCGGCCCGGAGGAGGTCGATTCCGGGGTGGCGCGAGAGCTGGAGACGGGGACGTTCCCGGCCGTCGACCCGGAGACCGGCGAGTTCATGGCGGTGGAGAGAGAGCCCTGAGTCCCCGACGGGACTGTGCCGAAGGGCACTAGGACCCCGGATCGATCCCGGTCGGTTTTGGATATATTCGCCTCGCCGCCTGGCACCGGCTTTCGACGGGCCTGCGCGGCTATCTCTTCCTCTGGAGCAGTTCCGATTGTTTCGTCCCGATTTCGAGACCCCGAATGACCGAGACCCCGCCTGGGGGGGCGGATGCGGCCGCAGCCGGAGCCATGCTCATCGCCGCGATGCTGATTTGCGGTGCGACGGGGTACGGGCTCGGCTCGGTCGTTGGGCTTGCGGTCCCATTCGGGCTCGCCGGCCTCTTCGTGGGGCTCGTCGTGGGGGTTGCCCTTGTCTACGCTCGCTTTAGACGGATCTAGCACCGTTCCCAGCCGAGGCCGTGCGGGAATGGCGCTCAGGTACGTGGACCTCGTGCTGCTCGCGCTGGCGCTCCCGGCCTTCATCGTCGCGGGCTGGCCGCTGCTCGGCTACGCAGTGGCGGCGGCCGCCTGGCTTATCCAGCGTGGAATCGACGCGCTCGCCACCCGGCGGGTCAAGAGCTCGATGGCGAGCGGCGATCGCCGTACGGCGATGGGGGTCATGGGCGCGGCGACGCTCGGCCGCGTGTGGCTGATCGCCCTGGCCGTGCTGCTGGTCGGGCTTGCGGAGCGCGAGGCCGGTCTCGCCGCCGCCCTGCTCAGCCTCGCCCTGTTCACGGTCTTCCTCGGCACCCGCGTCGTGGACCGGCTCCTTCACCCGGAGGACGGACGATGAAGGGGACGAAGACGCGCACCAAGGTCCTGCTCGCCTTCGGGGCCTATCTCGGGATCGTGATCCTGCTCGGCGTTCTCTTCGGCAGCGCCGGGAAGAACGACGAGTTCGAGCCGCAGAACGAGTTCAAGCTCGACGCCTGGATCCCGATCCACATCGGGCCCATCGACCTCTCGATCAACAAAGCCGTCCTCTACCTCGCGCTGGCGAGCGGCCTGACCATCGGAATGATGGTCTGGATCTCGAAGCGGATGCAGGCCAAGCCCAACCGGATCCAGATGGCCATCGAGGCCGCCTACGACCTCACGCACAACCAGATCACGACGCAGAACATGAGCTCGAAATACGCCCTCAAGTGGTTCCCGTTCTGCGCGACGCTCTTCTTCTTCATCTGGTTCTCGAACCTCCTCGGCTACATCCCGTTACCGGTCAACACCGCTGAGACGGTGAACATCTTCGGCCTGGAGCTGCCGACCTTCTCGATCTACGCGGCCACCGCGAACATCTCGGTGCCGTTGATGCTCACGCTGATCGTGTGGTTCTCCTACAACATCGAGGGGATGCGCGAGCACGGTTTCTTCGGCTACCTCAAGACGTGGCTTCCGCCGGGCCTCGAGGACATGAACCCGATCGGCAGGGGCGCGATCTTCGTGATCGAGGCGATCTCGCAGTTCGTGCGGCTGATCTCGCTGTCCGTCCGGCTCTTCGCGAACATCCTCGCCGGCCACCTGCTGATCCTCTTCATGGGCGGCGGGCTCGCCGTCCTGCTCGGCCTGGCGGCCCTCGGGGCGTTGACCTTCCCGCTGGCCTTCGCCTTCTTCATCTTCGAGGTCGTGCTGATCGCGACCCTGCAGGCATTCATCTTCTCGATCCTCACCGCCATTTACATCGGGGGCGCGACCTCCGCGACTCACTGAGACACGAAAGGAACCCAAGGAGAAACCATGGCTGACCTTCTCATTGCCCAATCGAGCGGGATCACCGACACCGGCATCACGGATGCCGGCAAGGCGATCGCTCTCGGCGTCGGGGCCGGGCTCGGCTCGATCGGCGCCGGCATCGGCATCGGATTCATCTTCGGTAAGGAGATCGAGTCCGTCGCCCGCCAGCCCGAGATGAAGGACGAGCTCCAGGCGATCCGCTGGCTCGGCTTCGCCCTGACCGAGGCCGTCGCCTTCTACACGTTCATCTTCGGTCTGATCGCGTTCTTCCTCTAGGCCGGGTTGGAGCTCGTTCAAATGGCCGCAGAGCTACCAGTCGCGTCATCCAGCTTCCTGGTCTCGCCCGCGCTCGGGCTGATGATTTGGACGCTGCTGCTGTTCGGGCTGACCCTGTACGTCCTGTCCAAGGTCGCGCTGCCCCGCATCGGGGAGGCGCTCGAGAAGCGGGCGAACGCGATTCGCGACTCGATCGACGCGGCGGAGAAGCAGCGGGCGGAGGCTGACAAGCTCCTCCAGGAGTACCGCGAGCGCCTCAAGGAGGCCCGTGAGCAGGCGGACGACATCGTCGCCCGTTCCCGCAAGGCCGCCGAGGCGGCCGAGGCCGAGGCGGTGGCCCAGGGGAAGGACAAGCGGGAGGAGCTCGTCGCCGCCGCGCGGCGCGACATCGACCTCGAGACCAAGCGCTCGCTGGACCGCATCCGCAAGGAGGTCGCGGACCTCACCGTGCTCGCGACCGAGAAGGTCACCCGCAAGACGCTGGACGCCGACGACCACAAGCGCCTGATCGAGGACGCCCTGAAGGAAGTGGACTTCTCGGCCCTGTCGCCTGCGGGTGAACCGGAGAACCAGTGACCCCATTTCTCGAGAGACCCGGCCGCGCCCGGACGAATCCGAGCAAGCTCGGATCACCGGTCGCCCTCGGCTCCCTGGGAGGACGCGGGCGGTAGTTATGGAGGAAATTGCTCGTGTCTATTCCGAGGCGCTGTTCGAGGTTGCCAAGGACAAGGGGAAGCTGGACGAGATCCACGACCAGCTGGACGCCGTGGCGGACGCGATCGCCGAGAACCGCGACCTGCAGGTGTTCCTCTTCAGCCCCTACTTCTCGTCGTCCGAGAAGCGCGAGGGCATCGGGCGGGTGGTCTCGGGGGCGGACGAGGAGCTCATGAACTTTCTCGAGCTCCTCGCGGAGAAGCACCGGATGCCGGTCGTCTTCCGCATCCGGCGCCGCTTCGACGAGATGTGGGCGAAGGAGAAGCGCCAGCTCGAGGTCAGGCTGACGAGCGCCGTCGAGCTGCCGGCCGACCTGGTGAAGCAGGTCGGCAGCGAGATCGAGGAGCAGACCGGGCAGACGATCGAGCTCTCCACGGACGTCGACGAGGGCGTCCTCGGGGGGATCGTGCTGCAGGTTGGCAACATGGTCCTCGACGCGAGCGTGCGAAACAGGCTGGAAAGACTGCGAAGGGAAGTCGCGAAGGCGGCATAGGTGTGAATGAGGGGCTTTAGCCCCGAAAGCAGCATGTAAGGCCGCCGAAGGCGGCCGCAAGAAATTCAAGAAGCAAGACAAACGCATCGCGTAGGGCCGCCGAAGGCGGCCGCAAGAGATTCAAGGAGCTAAGAAAACGTGGAGATCAAGCCGGACGAGATTGCGAGCATCCTCAGGGAGCGAATCGAGGGCCTCGAGACCGAGGGCGCCGACCTCGCCGAGGTGGGGACAGTCCTGTCCGTCGCCGACGGCATCGCGCGCGTGCACGGGCTCGACAACTGCATGTCGCTCGAGATGCTCGACCTGCCCCACGACGTGACCGGGCTCGCCCTGAACCTCGAGGAGGACAACGTCGGCGTCGTGCTCTTCGGGGAGTGGGCCAAGGTCGTCGAGGGCGACACGGTCAAGCGCACCGGCAAGCTGCTCGAGATCCCTGTCGGCGAGGGGCTCCTGGGTCGGATGGTCGACCCGCTTGGCCGCCCGCTCGACGACAAGGGCGACATCTCCTCGAGCGAGACGCGTCCCGCCGAGTTCAAGGCACCGGGAGTGGTGCAGCGCCAGCCCGTGAACACGCCGGTCCAGACCGGGCTCAAGGCGATCGACGGGATGATCCCGATCGGCCGTGGCCAGCGTGAGCTGATCATCGGCGACCGCCAGACCGGGAAGACCTCGGTCGCGATCGACACGATCATCGGCAACAAGGACAAGGACCTTGTGTGCATCTACGTCGCGATCGGACAGCGCATGTCCACCGTCGTCCAGGTGATGGAGATGCTCGAGGAGCACGGCGCGATGGAGAACACGATCATCGTCGCCGCCGCTGCCGACGAGGCCGCGCCGATCAAGTACATGGCGCCGTATGCCGGCTGCGCGATGGGCGAGCACTTCCTCTACAACGGGAAGGACGCGCTCTGCGTCTACGACGACCTCACCAAGCACGCCTACGCGTACCGGCAGATGTCGCTGCTCCTGCGCCGCCCGCCCGGCCGCGAGGCCTACCCCGGCGACGTGTTCTACCTGCACTCGCGGCTCCTGGAGCGCGCGGTGCGGCTGAACGAGGAGCTCGGCGGCGGCTCCCTGACCGCCCTCCCGATCATCGAGACGCAGGCGAATGACGTGTCGGCCTACATCCCGACCAACGTCATCTCGATCACCGACGGCCAGATCTTCCTCGAGGCCGACCTCTTCTACAAGGGGACCCGACCCGCGATCAACGTCGGCATCTCGGTTTCGCGGGTGGGAGGCAACGCGCAGACGAAGGCGATGAAGAAGGTCGCCGGAAAGCTGCGCCTCGACCTCTCGCAGTACCGCGACCTCGAGGCGTTCGCGCAGTTCGGCTCCGAGCTCGACCCGGAGACGCAGCGGTCGCTTGCGCGCGGCGAGCGTCTGGTCGAGATGCTGAACCAGAAGGAGCGCAAGCCCCTTTCGGTGTCCGACCAGGTCGCCTCGATCTACGCCGGCACCGGCGGTTACCTCGACCGCATCAAGACCGATCGGGTTCAGGAGTTCCTGGAGCGGTTGCTGTCAGGGCTCCACTCCGACAGCAGCGACCTGATGAAGGGGATCGACGAGTCCGGCGAGCTCTCCGACGAGGAAGAGAAGAAGCTGGGCGACGCGATCGCGGAGGCGATCGACGACTTCGGGCCCGACTTCGACGAGGAGGGCAATCCGCTCGAGGAGGGCGAGTCCGACCGCGTGCGCGAGCGTCGCGATGAGGACGAGGACTCCGATGAGGACAAGGGCGAGGGTGACGGCGAGGCGAAGGACGAGGCCAAGGAGTCCGAGGACGAGGAGCGGGAGGAGGTGCCCGCATAGCCACCCAGAAGGAAGTCAAGAACCGCATCTCCTCGGTCAAGAACATCCACAAGATCACCCGGGCGATGGAGATGGTGGCGGCGGCGCGCCTGCGACGCGCCGAGCAGCGGATCGCGGCCATGCGCCCCTACGCGCAGGCGATCCGCAAGATGGCGCGCCAGGTCTCGGAGTCGGCCGTTGGCACCGTGCCCCGGATCCCGCTGCTCGAGAAGCGGGAGAACACCGAGACGGTGGGCCTGCTGCTGGTCACGGGCGACCGCGGCCTGGCAGGCGCCTTCAACACCCAGATCATCCGCGAGGGCCTGCGCCTGAAGCGCGAGTTCCGCAACGAGGGATCTCAGGTCGTCTTCTCCGTGGTCGGGCGCCGGGGCTTCTCGACGATGCAGTTCCGCGGCGAGGAGATCGCGCACGACTACCTGGGCTTCACCGACCGCCCCGCGTTCGCCAATGCGCGCGAGATCTCCCACGACCTGATCCAGGGCTACGTCGACGGCGAGCTCGATCGGGTTGACGTGGTCTACAACCGCTACGTGTCGCCGCTCACCCAGTACGTCCGCAGGCAGACGCTGCTCCCGCTCGAGGAGGCCGAGGTCTACGGCGAGGGGATTCCGGAGCCGGAGGAGCCCGCCGACCCCGAGCTCGCCGAGGCTCACATGAAGGGTTCGTGGTTCTACGAGCCGGAGCCCGAGGAGCTGCTACCGATGCTGTTCGAGGAGTACGCGTCGCTGTCGATCTTCAGGGCGCTGCTCGAGTCCGCCGCGTCGGAGCACGGCGCGCGCATGACGGCGATGCGGAACGCCGCGGAGAACGCACAGGACATGATCTCGAACCTCACGCTCGAGATGAACCGGGTGCGGCAGGCGGAGATCACGCAGGAAATCTTGGAAGTCGTAGCCGGAGCGGAAGCGCTCGGATAAGGAGATAAATGGCTGAGAGCAACGGAAACGGGCAGCGGGTTGGAACCGTCGAGCAGGTGACCGGCGTCGTGGTGGACGTCGCGTTCCCCGACGAGGACCTGCCCGAGATCTACCACGCCCTCAAGATCGAGGTGCCCGAGGGCGATGGCCGCGATGCCATCGACCTGGTGCTCGAGGTCGAGCAGCACCTCGGCGACGACCGCGTGAAGGCGGTTGCCATGGACGCCACCGACGGCCTGCGCCGCGGGGACAAGGCGATCGACACCGGGGGGCCGATCACGGTGCCGGTGGGCGACGTCACTCTGGGCCGCATCTTCAATCTGCTCGGAGAGCCGATCGACGAGGGCGAGCCGGTCAAGGACGAGAACCGCTGGCCGATTCACCGCGCGGCGCCCGAGGTCGAGGATCTCACCCCGACCCAGGAGATCCTCGAGACGGGGATCAAGGTCGTGGACCTCCTCGCCCCCTACGCGAAGGGCGGCAAGGTCGGCCTGTTCGGTGGCGCGGGCGTCGGCAAGACGGTCCTGATCCAGGAGCTGATCCGAAACATCGCGGAGGAGCACGAGGGCCGATCCGCGTTCTGCGGCGTGGGCGAGCGGACCCGCGAGGGGAACGACCTCTGGCTCGAGATGAAGGAGTCCGGGGTCCTCGACCGCACGATGCTCGTGTTCGGGCAGATGAACGAGCCCCCCGGCGCGCGCCTGCGCGTGGCCCTGTCCGGGCTGACGATGGCCGAGTACTTCCGCGAGGAGGGCGGCCAGGACGTGCTGCTCTTCATCGACAACATCTTCCGGTTCGTGCAGGCGGGCTCGGAGGTCTCCGCGCTTCTGGGCCGCATGCCCTCGGCGGTCGGCTACCAGCCCACGCTCGAGACGGAGATGGGCGAGCTCCAGGAACGGATCACATCCACCCAGCAGGGCTCGGTGACCTCGATTCAGGCGATTTACGTGCCTGCCGACGACCTCACCGACCCCGCACCGGCGTCGGTGTTCGCCCACCTCAACGCGACCACGACGCTGTCCCGCCAGATCTCGGAGAAGGGGATCTACCCGGCGGTCGACCCGCTCGACTCCACGTCGACGATCCTCAAGCCGGAGATCCTCGGCGAGGACCACTACCGGACGGCGACCGAGGTCCAGGAGGTACTCCAGCGGTACCGCGAGCTGCAGGACATCATCGCCATCCTCGGGATCGAGGAGCTCTCGGACGAGGATCGCCTGACCGTGAACCGCGCGCGCAAGATCGAGCGGTTCCTCTCGCAGCCGTTCTTCGTCGCGGAGGCGTTCACCGGACGCAGCGGCGAGTACGTGCCGGTGGCCGAGACGGTCCGCGGCTTCCGCGAGATCCTCGACGGCGAGCACGACGACCTGCCCGAGCAGGCCTTCTACATGAAGGGCACCATCGACCAGGTGGTCGAGGACTCCCGCGGGGAGGGCGGCAAGGACAAGCCCGCCGAGGAGGCCGAGGAGGAAGAGGACGATCGCGCGGACACCGAAAGCGCGGAGTCGGAGAGCGAGAGCAGCACGGAGTCAGAGGGCTCCTAGCGGGTGGCCGGCGAAGAGCACACGCTCGAGGCCGAGGTGCTGACGCCCGAGGGGGAGGTGTTCAGCGGCGAGCTGCGGCAGCTCTCGACCCGCACCAGCGTGGGCGAGGTCGGGATCCTGGCCCGCCACGCCCCCATGGTCGCCCGCCTCGTGCCGGCGGAGCTTCGACTGCATCCGCCGGACGGCGAGGTGCAGCGCTACGCACAGGGGGAGGGTTGGCTCGAGGTCTTCGCCAACCGCGCACGGGTCCTGATCGCAGAGGCGATTCCCCCCGACGAGCTCGACACGAGTGACCTCAAGGAGCGCCTGGACGAGGCGGAGCAGCGACTGAAGGACGCCGAGGAGGGCTCCGCGGCGGAGGAGCTCGCCGAGCGCGAGAAGGCGCGTCTGCAGGCCTTCCTGGAGATCGCGGAAGGCAGCTCCTCGTAGCCTTTGAGCGTGTGGAAGCCCGCGCGCTGACCGAAGAGCTGATCGCTTACGACACCTCCACCGAGGAGGGCATCAAGCTCTGCGCCGGATTCATCAAGGGCTGGCTGGACGCCCGTGACATCGTCGCCGAGCAGATGGGCGTTCGGGGTCTGCCGGTCACCGTCGCCGAGGTGGGACCCGCGGACGGCCGGCCCGTGCTCCTCCTTCACGGTCACCTCGATGTCGTGCCGGGCCGGCCCGAGCAGTTCATGCCACGCGTCGACGGCGACCGGCTCTACGGCCGCGGCGCGTACGACATGAAGGGCGCCCTCGCCTGCCTCCTTCTCGCCCTCGCCGACCTGCGGTCGCAGGACACAGTAAGGGTGCGCTTGGGGATCGTCCCCGACGAGGAGTCAGAGGAGGAGACCGACCGCGGCGGCGACCGCCTCGTCGAGGCCGGGTTCGTTGGGGACTTCGCGATCACGGGGGAGCCGACCGACCTTCACGTGGGCGTGGCCGCGAAGGGCGTCCTCGCCATGCGGCTGCTGGTGAGTGGCCGCGCCGCGCACGGCGCCACGCCCTGGCTGGGCGAAAACGCGATTCTCCGTGCGTACGAGGTATTCCGCGAGCTCGAGTCGCTACCGTTTGCGGGCCAAAGCTCGGAGCTCTTCGATCGGCCGTCCATCAACCTCGGTCGCATCTTGGGCGGCGACGCTCTCAACAAGGTCCCCGATTCCTGTGTCATCGATGTCGACGTGCGATACCTGCCCGAGCAGGACCCCGGCGAGATACTCGCGCAGGTTCGCGGCCTGGAGGGGACCCGCGTGATCTCGACCTTCTCACGTCCGCCCGCCGAGGTGGATCCCGAGTCGCCCTTCGTGCTCGCGCTGCTGAGCGCGGCGGGCCCTCAGGGCGATGGAACCGCTCGCGGGGTGGTCGGCCGGGACGGGGCCTCCGACGCCGTCTCGTTTCTGCGTGCCGGCGTTCCCGCGGTGGAGTTCGGCCCCATCGGTGGCGGCCACCACGGCCCCGACGAGTGGGTCTCGGTTCCGTCGCTCGAGAGGTACCGGCACTCGATCGTTGAATTCGTCAGGAGCGCCCCCCGGATAGCCAGATGATGGATCGCGACGACGAACAGACACCCCGCGAGCCGGACGGGGGGACCGAGGGCACCGAGTCGCCCGACGAGTCGGCGGCCGGCCCCAGCCCCGCGACGTGGGCAGGGCGCCAACGCAGCTCGCCGGAGGACGCCGGCGAGCATCCCCAGCTTCCCGAGGACGAGGCGGACGAGGGCGAGCCTGCGGAGATATCCGAGGATGGAGCCCCGGAGGCGGCCCGGGAGGCGCCGGAGGAGGCGCAAGAGCCCGACGCGGACGTGGACGACGACGCGGACGAGTCCGAGGACGGTGAC
>Ga0075365_10001285_pt1 | contig 11170 bp, 10 predicted proteins | sample EndMetdeltDD1765_FD_71387 | JGI IMG/M metagenome (GOLD analysis project Ga0075365, IMG submission 71387) | Populus endosphere microbial communities from Tennessee, USA - Endosphere MetaG P. deltoides DD176-5 | ecosystem: Host-associated > Plants > Roots > Endosphere | place: USA: Tennessee... | reverse complement strand
GGTGCCCTCGACCGCCTCGGTGACGACGTAGAAGTGCTCGCACGAGTGCAGGGGGACGCTCACGCCCACCATCGCCCCCAGCGCCGCCGCCCACTGGCCCCCGCAGTTGACGACCACGTCGCACTCGACCGTGCCGCCGTCGGTCTCCACCTCGGTGACCCGCCTGCCGTCGAGGGTGAACCCGGTGACCCGCGCCCGCTCCACGACTCGGGCACCGCCCTGCCGGGCACCCCTGGCCAGCGACTGGGTGAGGTCGGTCGGGTTCACCTTGCCGTCGCCCGGCAGCCACAGCGCGCCGAGCAGGTCCTCGACCTGCATCACCGGCCAGAGCTCCTGGGCCCGCTCCGGCGAAACCTGCTCGCACTCCATGTCGTACGCCGCGGCGTTGGCCGCGGTCCGACGGAGCTGGACCATCCGCTCCTCGGTGCGCGCCACGATCACGCCGCCGACGTTGCGGTAGCCGGTGGCCAGTCCGGTCTCCGCCTCGAGGCCGGCGTAGAGCTCGGCGGAGTACTGCACCAGCCGGGTCCCGCTCTCGGACGCCCGCAGCGGCCCGACCAGCCCGGCCGCGTGCCACGTCGTACCGCCGCTGAGGTGCCCCTGCTCGAGCAGCAGCACGTCGGTCCGGCCGAGCTTGGTGAGGTGGTAGGCGACGGAGGCGCCGATCACGCCCCCGCCCACGACGACGATCTCGGCCCGGGAGGGCAGCTCAGCCACTCGCGACGTCCTCCAGCAGGCGCGCCAGGTCGGGGCCTCGGAGGGTCGCCTCGGCTTTGTCGAACCGCTCCATGCCCCAGCTGTGGAAGTCGTAGTCGATCGGACTGGACGCCGCCTGGATGAAGCCCCAAAGCGACCAGCCGTACTGGCTGCACAGCGCCTGGAGCCGCACCCTGGCGAAGTCCGCCGGCGCCGGGTCCCCGAAGTAGGCCTCGGTCCACGCCTCGGTCATCTCCGGCGTGAAGCTGCACTCCGTCGAGGTGTTGCCGAGCTCGAAGCAGGCGTCGTTGTTGCCGCTGTACTCGTAGTCGATCAGCCAGACCCTGTCGCCGTCGTCGATGTAGTTGGCCGCCAGCAGGTCGTTGTTGCAGGCGACCGGTGGCCGCGGGGCTTTCTCCAGTGCCCGGCGCACCTCGGCCCACGCGTCGGCGTGGTCGTCGTAGGTCGCCGGGACTCGGAAGCCACGCTCGCGCACGCTCCTGAGGTAGCCGGCCTGCCGGGCGAACATGTCGAAGTCGTTGACGAAGGCCGGCCCGCCGTGCAGCCGGCGGCAGGCGTCCGCGGCCCGGGACATCACGCCGGTGTCCTCGAAGTCCGCGTCCTCGAGGGCCTTCCCGGCCAGGTAGCCGATCGCCAGCATCCCGAGGTCGGGCCGGTACTCGACCACCGGAGCGCCGACCCCGGCCTCGCCGGCCAGCGCGGTGTTGGCGTGCTCGGCGTCGCGGTCGATGCCGAGCAGCCCGGCGTCGCTCGACGAGCAGCGCACCACCAGGTCTAGCGGCGGGCCGTCGTCGTCGGTGGTGACCCTGACGTTGTGGTTGGTCAGACCGCCCGGCAGCTCCGCGGCGTGCCAGGACCGCCCCGCCAGGGTGGCGAGGCGGTCCAGGTCAGGACTCACGGGTGGGTGTCACTCCTCGAAGGCGTCCACGACGGCCTGGTCGATCGTGTGCTTGGGCCCGGTGAACCACTTGCGCGCCGAGACCTGCCACCAGATGGCGACCAGCAGGATCGTGCCGCCGGTGAGGATCGGCGCGTAGTTCACGAACTTCCACTCGAAGGCGTCACTGAAGATCCAGCCCGACGGATAGAGCGGCAGGATGAAGTAGATGCAGATGACCACGATCTCGATCACCGCCACCAGGTTCATCCACTTGTACTTCGATCCGTTGTTCCAGGCGCCCACCTCGAAGGCGTCGCCCATCTTCCAGCGCAGGTAGATCGGGATCGCGAAGGCGAGGTAGAGCCCGATCACCGCGACCGAGACCACGGCGTAGAACGCGGTCGGCAGGATGATCGGCGCCTCCTCGGTGCCGAAGTTGACCTCGATGAGCGCCGGGAGCGTGATCAGGCCGGCGATCACGGTCACGAACATCACCGCGTTGGCCGGCACCTTCTTGGCGTTGACCTTGGACCACAGCCGCGAGCCTGGGATCGCACCGTCGCGGCTGAACGCGAAGGTCATCCGGGACGCACTGGTCAGGCAGGCGGTGGTGCAGAACAGCTGGCCGAACGCCGAGATCGCGATCACGATCTTGTGCGCATCGGTGCCGAGCGCCTGTCCCAGGATCACGTCAGACCCGTAGTAGCCGACGTTGATGCCGGCCGTGACCGCGTCGGGGTCCTGCACCGCGAACAGCAGCGCGACCAGGAGGATCCAACCGCCCACCGCGGAGTAGAAGATCGACCGCCAGATCCCCTTGGCCGCCGAGTCCGATGCGGCCGAGGTCTCCTCGGACAGGTGGGCCGAGGCGTCGAAGCCGGTGATCGTGTACTGCGTCAGCAGGAAGCCGAGCGGCAGAACCAGGAACCAGAACATGAACGACCCGTTGGAGCCGTCGTCGTAGCCGGAGTTGTTGATCCGCTCGCTCAGCACCCATCCGACGCTCTGGTGGTTGTCCGGGACGATGATGAGGATGCCGATGATCAGCGCGGCCCCGGCGACGTGCCACCACACCGAGATGTTGTTGATGACCGCCAGCAGGTGGCTGGAGAAGATGTTGGCCAGGGCGGCGAGCACCAGGATGACCAGGAACTCGACGAACACCCGCTTCAGGCTGTAGTCCGCCGCCCAGCTGTCGCTGAACAAACTGATCAGGATGTCCATGAAGTTCGCGGCGCCGTACGCCACCGACGCGGTGACCGCGATCAGGCCGATCAGGTTGAGCCAGCCGGTGAAGAACCCGGCCCTGGGCCCGCCGAGCTTGGCGGCCCACCAGTAGATGCCGCCCGACGTTGGGTACGCCGAGACCAGCTCGCTCATCGTGAAGCCGATGAGCAGGATGAACAACGAGATGACCGGCCAACCCCAGGTGATCGCAATCGGGCCGCCGTTGCTCCACGCCTGGCCGAACGTCGTGAAGCACCCGGCCAGGATCGAGATGATCGAGAACGAGATCGCGAAGTTGGAGAACCCGGACCAGGAGCGGGACAGCTCCTGCTTGTAGCCGAGTCTGGCCAGGTGGGCCTCGTCAGCGTTGTGGATCTGCGGCTCGTCTACAGCCATTCCGCCCCCTCGGTGCGCGGCCGCCGTCCGGCGGTCCGGAGATGGCCAGAAACTAGACCCGCGCCAAGCAGGGTGTAAACAGTCGGATGTGAAAAAGGTATGAACTCAGGCCATTTCGCTCCGCGTCATTGACAGCCGCGTGAACCCGGCCAGAGCATGACCGCCATGAGCACGACCCCCGAGCACCTGCCTGACGCAGTGCTCCGGCCGGTGCGTGGGCATCACGCGTTCGAGTCCTGCGTCGAGCAGCTCGCCACCGCCATCCGGCTCGGGGTCTACCCGCGCGGCAGCACCCTCCCGGCCGAGCGGGACCTGGCCGAGCGGCTCCAGGTCTCCCGGGCGACGCTCCGCGAGGCGATGGCCGCGCTCCGCCAGGCGGGGCTGGTGGAGACCACCCGTGGCCGTGGGGGCGGCACGGTGGTGACGCTCAAGCCCAGCACCCCCTCCGCGCGGGCTGCGGCGCGGTTCACCGCAGCGCGACGCAGCGACTGGCTGGACGCGCTCGACTTTCGGCGGATCGTCGAGCCCGGCGCGGCGGCGCTGGCCGCATCCCGCCCGCTCGACGGCGTACGCCTCGCTCAGCTCGAACGGGCGCACGAGGAGGTCGCCGCGGCCAGGAAGCCCGCCGAGCACCGGCAGGCGGACTCGCGGTTCCACCTGACGGTGGCCGCGCTGACCGACTCGCCGCGCACCGTCGAGGCGGTCACCTCGGTGCAGGCGACGCTGCACGAGATGCTGCTGGCCATCCCGGTCCTGGGCACCAACATCGCCCACTCCGACCGGCAGCACGCCGCACTGGTGCGGGCGGTCAAGGCCGGCAAGCCGGACCGGGCCCGCCTGGTCATGGAGGAACACTGCGACGACACGGCCGCGCTGCTGCGCGGGCTGGTGGGCTGAGGGCCGAGGGGGACCGATGGAGAAGCGCAACGACCGACATCTGACGATGGCCGAGCTCGTCTCGCGCATCGACGAGGGGGCCATCGACACGGTCGTGGTGGCCTTCACCGACATGCAGGGCCGGCTCCAGGGCAAGCGGCTGCACGGGCGCTACTTCGCCGACGTCGTGGTCGAGCACGGCACCGAGGGCTGCAACTACCTGCTGGCCGTGGACGTCGACATGAACACCGTCGGCGGCTACGCGATCTCCTCGTGGGAGCGCGGCTACGGCGACATGGAGTTCGTCCTGGACGAGCGCACGATCAGGCTGCTCACCCACCTGCCGGCCACCGCGATGGTCCAGTGCGACCTGGTCTGGCTCGACCACTCCCCTGTCGTCCAGTCGCCGCGGACCATCCTTCAGCGCCAGCTCGACCGGGCCGCCGAGCAGGGCTGGGCCGCGCTGGCCGGGACCGAGCTCGAGTTCATCGCCTTCGACACGACCTACGAGGCCGCCGCCGACTCGGCGTACCGCGACCTCACGCCGGTCAACCAGTACAACGTCGACTACTCGATCCTCGGCACCACCCGCGCCGAGCCGCTGCTGCGGGCGATCCGCAACACCATGTACGACGCGGGGCTGGACGTGGAGGGCGCGAAGGGCGAGTGCAACTTCGGCCAGCACGAGATCGGGTTCCTCTACGCCGACGCGCTGACCACCGCGGACAACCACAGCGTCTACAAGACCGTCGCCAAGGAGGTCGCGGCCCAGCAGGGCAAGTCGCTCACGTTCATGGCCAAGTTCAACGAGCGCGAGGGCAGCTCCTGCCACATCCACCTGTCCCTGCGTGGCCAGGACGGGTCGCTGGTGTTCTGGGACTCCGACGAGGCGCGGCCGACCCCGCTCTACGACTCGTTCGTGGCCGGCGTCCTGGCGACCGCGGCCGACTTCACGCTGCTCTACGCCCCCAACATCAACTCCTACAAGCGGTTCGCGGCGGGATCCTTCGCCCCCACCGCAATCGCATGGGGACAGGACAACCGGACCTGCGCCGTGCGGCTGGTCGGCAAGGGCGCCGGCGCGCGCATGGAGAACCGGATCCCGGGCGCCGACGTGAACCCCTACCTCGCGCTCGCCGCGATGCTGGCCGGCGGCCTGCACGGCATCGAGCAGGAGCTGTCCCTCGAGGAGGAGCTGGTCGGCAACGCCTACGACTCCGACAAGCCGCACGTGCCGTCGACGATGGCCGCCGCCCGGGAGCGGTTCGCCGGCTCCGAGGTCGCTCGGGCGGCGTTCGGGGCCGAGGTCGTCGACCACTACGTGAACATGGCTGACGTCGAGCTGGCGGCGTACGGCGCCGCGGTCACCGACTGGGAGCTGCGTCGGGGGTTCGAACGCCTATGAGCACATCAGCCGCCGTCTACACAGTCGTGAACCCGGCCACCGAGCAGCCCGTCGTCGACGTGCCGCTGACCGACCTCGCGGGGACCGACGCCGCCATCTCGGCGGCGCACGGGGCGTTCCAGAGCTGGCGATCGGTGGCCCCTGGCGAGCGGGCCACGCTGCTGCGCCGGTTTGCAGCCGTCGTGGACGCGCACGTCGAGGAGCTCGCCGAGCTGGAGGTGCGCAACTCCGGCCACACCTGGGGCAACGCCCGCTGGGAGGCCGGCAACGTCCGGGACTGCCTCAACTACTACTCCGGTGCGCCGGAGCGGATGTTCGGCAAGCAGATCCCGGTGGCCGGCGGCACCGACGTCACGTTCTACGAGCCGCTCGGCGTGGTGGGCATCATCGTGCCCTGGAACTTCCCGATGCCGATCGCCGGCTGGGGGTTCGCGCCCGCCCTCGCCGCCGGCAACACCGTCGTGCTCAAGCCCGCCGAGCTGACCCCCCTCACCGCCATCCGGATCGGCGAGCTCGCGCTCGAGGCCGGGCTTCCCGAGCACGTGCTCAACGTCGTACCGGGCAAGGGCTCAGTCGTCGGTGAGCGGTTCGTGACCCACGAGCTGGTCCGCAAGGTCGTCTTCACGGGCTCGACCGAGGTCGGCAAGCGGGTGATGGCGGGCTGCGCAGACCAGGTGAAGCCGGTGACCCTCGAGCTCGGCGGCAAGAGCTCCAACATCGTCTTCGCCGACGCTGACGTGGCCGCTGCCGCCGCCGCGGCGCCGTACGCCGTGTTCGACAACGCGGGCCAGGACTGCTGCGCCCGCTCGCGGATCCTGGTCGAGCGGTCGGCCTACGACGAGTTCCTCAGCGGCCTGGAGAGATCCGTGGCGGCGCTCCGGGTGCTCGACCCGGCCGATGAGTCGTCCGAGATGGGCCCGCTGGTGTCCGCCGGGCAGCGCGCGTCCGTGCAGGCCTACCTGGACGAGGTGGAGGTCGCCTTCGCCGGCTCCCGCCCCGAGGGGCCGGGCTGGTGGGTCGCACCCTCGGTGGTCACCGTCGACGATCCCGGTACCCGGATCTGGCGCGAGGAGGTGTTCGGCCCGGTCGTGGCGGTGATGCCGTTCGACGACGAGGCGGACGCGGTCGCGAAGGCCAACGACTCGGAGTACGGCCTCTCCGGCTCGATCTACACCAACGACCTCGGGCGGGGGCTGCGGGTCGCCCGGGCCGTCGAGGCCGGCAACCTCTCGGTGAACTCGCACAGCTCGGTGCGCTACTGGACGCCGTTCGGTGGCTACAAGCAGTCCGGCCTCGGTCGCGAGCTCGGTCCGGATGCCCCGCTGGCGTTCACCGAGGAGAAGAACGTCTTCATCAGTCACGGGGAGGTCTGACATGGCGGGCAGGATCCAGGACCGGGTGGCGGTCGTGACGGGCGGCTGCTCGGGGATCGGGCTGGCGACGGTGCGCCGGTTCGTCGCGGAGGGGGCCAAGGTGGTCATCGGCGACCTCTCCGACGACCGGGGCGCGGAGATCGTCGAGGAGCTGGGCGGCGCCGAGGTGGCGACGTACGTCCACGTCGACGTGACCAACAAGGACCAGGTCGACGTGCTCTTCCAGACCGCCAAGGACACCTACGGCGCCGTGGACATCGCGTTCAACAACGCCGGCATCAGCCCGCCCGAGGACGACTCGATCCTCGACACCGACCTCGACGCGTGGCGCCGGGTCCAGGAGGTCAACCTCACCAGCGTCTACCTGTGTTGCAAGGCGGCGCTCCCCCACATGCTCGAGCAGGGCCGGGGGTCGATCATCAACACCGCGTCCTTCGTCGCGGTGATGGGTGCCGCGACCAGCCAGATCTCCTACTCGGCCTCCAAAGGCGGGGTGCTCTCGATGACCCGGGAGCTCGGCGTCCAGTTCGCCCGGGAGGGCGTCCGGGTCAACGCGCTGTGCCCGGGGCCGGTCAACACACCGCTCCTCCAGGAGCTCTTCGCCAAGGACCCCGAGCGGGCGGCGCGTCGGCTGGTGCACATCCCTATGGGGCGGTTCGGCGAGCCCGACGAGATGGCGTCGGCGGTGCTCTTCCTCGCCTCGGACGACTCCTCGTTCATGACCGCCAACACCTTCCTCGTGGACGGCGGCATCACCGGGGCCTACGTCACGCCACTGTGAGCGCGCCCCTGATCGGCCTGACCACCTACCGGGAGGACGCCCGATGGGGGGTGTGGGACCAGCGCGCCGACCTGCTGCCCTCGCAGTACGCCGCGGCGGTCGTCGGGTGCGGCGGTGTACCCGTCCTGCTCCCGCCGGTCGACACCGAGGGCGCCGCCGGCACCGTGGTCGCGCGGCTGGACGGTCTCGTCATCTCCGGCGGTGCCGACGTGGAGCCCGCCCGCTACGACGCCGAACCGCACCCGCGCACCTCGAGCTGGCGTCCGGACCGGGACGCCTGGGAGCTCGCCCTCCTCGACGCCGCCCAGGCCGCGGGGCTGCCGGTGCTCGGGGTCTGCCGGGGCATGCAGGTGATGGCAGTGCACGCCGGCGGCACGCTCGACCAGCACACGCCCGACCTGGTCGGCCACGACGAGCACAGCCCCGGAGGTGACGAGTTCGGCTCGGTCGCGGTCCGGACGTCGCCGGGCACCCGCACCGCTGGACTGGTCGGCGAGTCGCTCACCGTGAACTGCCACCACCACCAGAGCGTCCGCGAACACCCCGGCTTCGTGGCGGCCGCGCACGCCGAGGACGGCACCCTCGAGGCCATGGAGGCCACCGGCTCGGACCGGTTCTGCGTGGCGGTGCAGTGGCACCCCGAGACCGCCGCGGACGTCGGCCTGCTGGCTGGGCTGGTGCGCGCCGCGGCGGCCCATTCGGGCCGCTGAGCTACTTCTTCTTCTTGGGTTTGGGCTTCAGCGTCACCGTGGGCGAGGTGGCCATCGTGGCGGTGTTCGCGGTGTTGATGGACACCACGCGGTACTGCGTCTTGGACTCCACCTTCTCCGACTTCCGACTCGCGGTGCAGTCCGGCTTGAGCGGCTTGGCCCCGCCGAGGTTGTTCCAGCCACGCCCGACCTTGACCTGGAACAGCACGGTGCGACTCGCGCACACTGCGCTGGGCGCGACGACCGCGGTCAGCTTGGTCTTCTTGCCCTTGGTGACCTTGACCTTGTCCGCCTTGAGCCGGACCTGGTCGGGGCCGGGCGCCGGCGGCTGCGGCTGGGTGCCGCCGCCACCGCCCGCCGTGACCTGGAAGACCTCGAGGACGCCGGTGTTGCCGCGCTGCGCGTAGAGCTTCCCGTTGCGAATGTCGAGCTGGCCGTAGTAGGGACCGGCGGTGGCGGCCCGGCAGGTTGCCCCGCCCGGCCCGCAGGCCTCGAAGCCGGTCCCGCCGGCGACTCCGATGCCGTAGCCGGCCAGGAAGGACCCGTCCCGCTCGAACTCCAGGATCCGGCGGTTGTTCTGGTCGGAGACGAAGTAGTGGAGGTCGGCCGGGTTGAGCACGATCGAGAACGGGTTGTCGAACTGGCCGTTGCCGGAGCCGAAGGTGCCGAAGCTACCTGCCACCAGCCCGTGGAGCGTGTCGACGATGGTGACCCGCGGCGCGGCCGGGGAGGTGTTCGCGCCGCTGGACAGCACGGCGACGGAGCCGTCCAGGCTGGCCGCCACGGCGGTGTCGATCGGGTAGTTGAACACGTCGGTGTGGCCGAACTGCTTCCCGCAGTTGTTCGGCGGCTCGCCTGCTGCCGGCGGGCCGGTGGCAGGCAGCACGCACGACTCCATCGCGTTGGCCGGGAAGCCGGAGTTGATCCCGCCGCCGTACCACGTCTGTCCGTAGAACGGGTGCTCCGGCGCGTTGTTGGTCAGGTCCAGCAGGCCGATCTTGCCGGTCTGGCCCAGGGCGACCCGGCCCCCGCCGAGGGAGTCGACGCGAAGAATCATCTGGTTGCCGCCCAGGCGGTACTTGGTGTCCGAGTCGGCGCTCCGCTCGTCGGTCCCGTCGACCGCCACCCAGCTGCGCAGGGTGTCACCGGTGATCACGAAGACACGGCCGCCGGCGTAGCCCATGCTCTTCACCAGGCCGTAGGCACCGGCCTTGTTGAAGCCGTCGCCGAGCTCGTTACCGGCGTCGTCGAAGTGCCGGACCCAGATGTTGGACGTGCCGCCGCTGGCCGTCCAGAACGTCCCGTCGGGAGCGAGCGCGTAGACGCCCGCGCCGGACACGTTGATCGTGGTGGGCGTGGACAAGGAAGCCGACAGGGCCTCGTCCGGCGTCCGCGGTCCGGTGTCGTCCTGTGCCGCCGCACCTGGTGCGCTCAGGCCCGCGGACAGAAGGACACCTGTGCTCAGGCAGGTCAGGACGGCATGACGCAGTTTCACGGCTCTCCCCCAGGTGTGTGGCTGGGACAGAGTCTGCCTCGACCCCGGGCCCGGCGAGAATGGCCCGATGGGGCCACTGACAAGCCGGTTCCGGCGGCCTCGGACCGAGGTCCTGGTCAGCGCCCACCGGATGGGCTCGGGCGGCGACCGGTCCCGCGAGAACTCGCTCGAGGCGCTCGAGGCGGCGGTGGGGCTCGGGGTGGACTTCGTCGAGTTCGACGTCTGGCGCCGCGAGGACGGGACGTTCGTCGTGGCCCACGACCGCGAGCACGACACGGGGCTGGAGTACGACGCGGTGCTGGCGGCCCTGGCCGGCCACGCCGGGGCGCACATCGACCTGAAGTTCACCTCACCTGCCGCGGCCTATCGCGAGAGCACGGCGTGGGAGGTCGAAGCGGCCCGGCGCGCTGTGGGGAGGTCCTTGGCCACCGCCACATGATCGTCACGACCGGCGACGACCGCGCGGTCCGCGCCGTGCGGGACTGGGGCGAGGCCCAGGGTCTCGACCTCGTGGTCGGGCTGTCCCTGGGCCGGTCGGTGAAGCGGCTGAGCTGGCTGCGCCGGATCGACATACGCCGCTCGGAGCTGTTCCCCCACCCGCGGATCAGACGGTCCGGGGCCAACCTCGTGGTGGCGCATCACACGCTCGCGCGGCTCGGGGTCGCGGCGTACGCCCGGCGCCGACAGCTGCCTCTGCTGGTGTGGACGGTCGACTCGGAGGAGTCGCTGCGCTACTGGCTGCGCCCGGGCCGGGCGTGGCTGGTCACGACCAACCACCCCGGCCGGGCCCTGGAGATGCGGTCGCGCCTCAGCCGATGACGCACTTCGCGAGGTCGTCACCCAGTCCAGCGATCGCCTCGGAGTCGTCCTTGTTGCCGTCGAAGTCCTCGTCGCCGTCGACCAGCGCCTGGAGGGCGTCGTCGGACAGGTCGGAGTCGTGCAGCACCTTGGCGATGCAGTCGATCACCTCGTCGCTCGCGCCGTCGGTGAGCTGGCCGAAGGCATCGTTCTTCTTGAGGGCATCGGCGATGTCGCCCTCCGACGGGCGTCCGCCACCGCCGCCACAGGCGGTGAGCACGGCCAGGAGGGTGAACATGGCGACGATCTTCTTCATCTGCTGCTCTTTCGTCAGGGCAGCCGAGTGACCGGCTGCCGTCCGGGTCCGAGCGGAGCCTGTCGGGTCCGAGGGCACCTGTAAAGCCCCTGGGACAGGGTCGGGACCGGCGGTTTCAGCCCCGCGTTGACACAATGTGGCCATGACCGCGCACACCGGCACGGAGACCGTGACCGACGTCCTCGGCGAGCCCTAC
>Ga0075365_10001284_pt1 | contig 11170 bp, 10 predicted proteins | sample EndMetdeltDD1765_FD_71387 | JGI IMG/M metagenome (GOLD analysis project Ga0075365, IMG submission 71387) | Populus endosphere microbial communities from Tennessee, USA - Endosphere MetaG P. deltoides DD176-5 | ecosystem: Host-associated > Plants > Roots > Endosphere | place: USA: Tennessee... | reverse complement strand
ATCGAAGGCGCGCTGGCGGCGGACGCCGCGGACGCGCATCAGTCCGGACGCGAAGGCGACCGACGCGCCCGGCAGGCGCTTCATCCACGGCGTGCCGCGCGCCGAGAGCGGCGCGAGCACGAGCGATCCCGCGAGCGCCTTGCCGCGCATCTTGTCGGTCATCCGCTCCGCCGGGGCCATCGCGATTCCCGCGTCGCGATACGCCTCGGTCATCGCGGCCATCGCGCCGTGGAGATGGATCGGTCCGCCGGCCTGGCCGGCGAGGCCCGCGAGTATCCGCTGCGCCTTTCCCAGGACATAGCAGAAGAGGACCGAGGGTCTGCCGTCGTCGCGGTTCGTCCGCCACCACGCGGCGATCTCGTCGATCGTCGCGGCGGGCGGATCCCAGGCGTAGATCGGCAGCGCGAAGGTCGCCTCGGTGATGAAGGTGTGGCAGGGCACCGGCTCGAAGGGGGCGCAGGTGGGATCGGCCTGGCGCTTGTAGTCGCCGGAGACGACCCAGACTTCACCGCGGTGCTCGATGCGGATCTGGGCGGAGCCCAGGATGTGGCCGGCGGGATGGAACGACACCCGGACGTCGCCGATCGCGCGCACCTCGCCGTAGGGCAGCGTCTCGATGACGCCGTCCGGGATGCGGCGGCGGAGGACCGCTTCCCCCGGCGCGGCACACAGGTAGCCCGCCGAGCCCGGCCGCGCATGATCGCTGTGCGCGTGAGTCACGAGCGCCCGCTCGACCGGCTCCCACGGATCGATGTGAAAGTTGCCGGCCTGGCAGAAGAGACCCGAGGGGGAAGAGGAAATCATCACGACACGGTGCTACGGATGCTGACGTGTGGCACCTTCAGCACCAGGACCCGCACCAGCGCCGTTAGCACCCTTGGCACTTTTTAACACCGTCAGGCCCACCAGCGCCACCAGCACGACACCGTACTCGATCCACATCACTGGCTGCGGCACCACCCACCGGTGTCCCTGTTTGGACAGGTGCCAGACCACGTAGGCCGGCAGCACCGAGTAGGTCCAGACGATGAGCGGCAGCATCGGCCGGGTGAACAGGAACGGCGTGAAGTACAGCAGGTACCACGGATAGACGACCGGCGCGGCGGCGAGCGACGCGGCCATCGGCCACGCCCATGCCGCCGGATCGTCGGCGGATCGAGTGAAGCGCAGCCACGCCGCGACGCCGAGGCCGGCCAGCAGCGCGACCGCGGCGGCGCCCTGCGGCGTGATCCACGGGATCAGCGCCTTGAACAGCGGGCCGTTGAAACGAATGGCCGCGACCACGTTCGGGATGGCGCCGAGCGGCAGGACGCCGGCGGATCGGAACGGGAAGTAGAGCGCGGCGAGGACCAGCGCCGCGACCGCGGCGTCGCGTATACGAATCCGCTTCCAGAAGAGCGGCACCAGCACGATCGGCAGCAGCTTCGACGCGACGGCGATGACGAAGGCGATCGCCGCGCGCATGCCGCGGCCGGTGCTCAGCATCCACGCCGCAATGGCGATCCACAACGCGCCGAGCGCGTCGACGTGGCCGCTCAGCGCAATCTCGAGGATCACCAGCGGGTTCCACGCATAGAGGAGCGACAGCCACGGCGATCGGTTCGACGACCGGAGCCACGCGATCAGCACCGCGATGGTCAGCAGATCGCAGAGGACCATCGAAGCCTTCATCGCCTGCGGCGTGTCGCGGATCGTGACCACCAGCCGGAAGAACAGCTGCGCCGCCGCCGGATAGGGCGTCTGCGCGTTGCGGCTCGGCATCAGGCGCGTCTCGTCCGTGTGCGTCGCCGCCACGGCCGGGTCCGACGGGATGACCGCGAAGGGGTTGTAGCCCAATCGCTGCAGGCGGCCGTCGTACATGTAGCGCACCATGTCGTTGTCGATCCCGATCGGCTGGAACGTCAACGCCGCCCTGAAGGCGACCGCGAAGAGCAGCGCCGCGATCAGCAGCCGTGGCAGCCGGCTGCCGGCCGCCGGCGCGGCCGGGGCCGACGGTCCGAGGAGTTCGCGCGCCAGCAGGCCATAGGCCACGCCCATCATGGCCGCCAGCGCGAAGAAGAGCGGTGATCCGAGGGTGGCCTCCGTGACGGCGAGGACGATGGCGGCGGTGAGGATGGCGGCGCCGCCGCCGTAAATCAGCAGGCGCAACAACGTGTCCACATGAGGGTATCGAATCTATCTTGTCACGGCTCGGCTTGGCAGGCGAATTGCGTTAGGGTATGGGCATGCTTCGAGAAACGCTTCGGATGATGGTGTTGCTGCTGGCCGGGTTCGTCTCGGCCGGGACGATCGCGTGGGCGCAACAACCGGGGCCTGTGCCGCCGCAGTTGCCGCCTGAAGGGCCGGCCGAGGAACCGACCTCCTGGAAAGAGCGGCTCAAGGAGCCCGATCAGGGCGGCGGACTCCACTTCACCAAGCACTGGGCCGTGGCCTTCGGCGGCATCAAGCAGGGATCGGCGATCGCGCTCGGCCCGGCCTTCAGCAACAAGTTCGAGAACGGCTCCTACGTCCAGTTGAAGGCGGTCTTCTCGATCAAGAAGTTCAAACTGCTCCAGGCGCGGTTCGATACCCCGCGCTTCTGGGGAGACCGGGCGGTCTTCATCAACCGGGTGCGATGGCAGGACGCCCCGAAACTGAGCCTCTATCAACTGGGCATGGAGTCTCCCGAGGCGCGAGCCGACTACGCTGAGCGCAAGACCGAGGTCAGTACCCAGATGCGGGCGCGGCTCTCACCGCATGTCGGCCTCGCCGGGGGCTTCGGCGTCGAACGATTTTCCACGAGGGAGGGGCCGATCGACAGCAAGGGGGCGATTCAGCTGCCGGTCTTTCCGGACGTGCCGGGCCTCGCCGCGCATCCCTGGTTCGCCCACACGGTCTTCGCGCTGGCCTACGATACGCGCACCGCGCCCGACTACAGCAGGTCCGGCCACGTCGTGGCGGCGGGGTTCCACGACTACCACGACCTGAAGGACGGCCAGGCCGCGTTCCAGATGTACGAGGCGGGCGGCCAGCAGCTCGTGCCGCTGTTCGGCGAGCGCAGCGTGCTGGACCTGCTCGGCCGCACCTGGTTCACGGACTCGAGCGGGCCGCGCTCGGTCCCGTTCTACCTGATGCCGACGCTCGGCGGCGGCGACTACCTGCGCGCCTTTCCGACCTATCGCTTCCGCGACCGCGAAGCGTGGTACGTGAAGGCGGAGTACCGCTGGGCCGTTCACAAGATGGCCGATGTCGCCGGCTTCTACGAAGGCGGCAAAGTCGCCGCCACGGTGGACGAGCTCGACTTCGACGACATGGCGCACTCGGTCGGACTCGGCATCCGCGTGCACTCGACGAAGGCGAATCTCTTCCGGGCCGACGTGGCGCATGGCCGCGAGGGCTGGGGCTTCCGCGTCGGCTTCAACGCCGGGGGGTCGTAAGCGCCGCGCCGGTTTCGGCCGTCACGGTCAGTCCGCGCGCGACCATCAGTTCGGCGTTGAGCACCGCCGCGCCCGCGGCGCCGCGCACCACGTTGTGTCCCATCGCGATCAGCTTGTAGCCGAGGATCGGGCAGCGCCGCACCCGGCCGCAGTGGACCGGCATGCCGCCGCCGAAGGCCACGTCCAGCCGGGGCTGCGGCCGATCCTGCGCCGTGTGCAGGATGATCGGCCGCGCCGGCGCGCTGGGCAGCAGCCGCTGCTGCGGCTCCGCGGTGAAGTTCTCGAGCGCGGCGGAGACCTCTTCCAGCGTCGGCACGGTGGCCAGCTCGATCGACATCACCGCGGTGTGTCCATCGGGTACCGGCACGCGCGTCGTCTGCGCGCTGACGACGAAGCTGGCGTGGCGGATCGTGCCGTTCTCATGGCGCCCGAGAAGCTTGAGCGTCTCGGTCTCGATTTTCTCTTCCTCGCCGCCGCCGATGTAGGGGATGACATTGCCGAGGGCGTCGAGCGAGGCCACTCCCGGGTAGCCGGCGCCGGAGAGCGCCTGCAGCGTCGTGACCATCACCCGCCCCGGCTGGAACTGACGCAGCGCGCCGAGGACCATCGCCACCACGATCGTCGAGCAGTTGGGGTTGGTCACGAGGCTGCCGGTCCAACCGCGCGCGCGGCGCTGCGGTTCGAGCAGCGCCAGGTGATCGGGATTGACCTCGGGAATCAGCAGCGGCACCAGCGGGTCCATCCGGTGGTTGCGCGCGTTGCTGACCACGTGCCGTCCGCTGGCGGCGAACGCCAGTTCCGCTTCACCGGCGACCGACGAGTCGAGCCCGGAGAAGAGCAGCGACGGCGCGTCCGCCACCGCCGACAGCGGCGACACCGTCAAGGCGGCCGTCTCGGCCGGCAGGCGCGTGGGCAGGCGCCACGCGAGATCGCCGTAGCGATGTCCCGCCGATCGCTCGCTCGCCGCGAGCCAGGTGACGCGGAACCACGGATGGTCCGCGAGCAGGGCGACGAAATGCTGGCCGACGACGCCCGTGGCGCCGAGAATTCCGACGTCGATTCGCTGAGTCATTAGACAGATACCGTATCAGGAGTGGCTACCGCAAGCGCCCGCGCCTGCTCGATCGCCGTGAGCCCTTCGAGAAGATCCGCGACGAGATCGCGCTGATGCTCGCAGCCGGTCGACAGACGCACCAGCGTGTCCGCCAGCCCGAGCTTCGCGCGTTCCTCGGCCGGAATCGACGCGTGCGTCATCCTCGCGGGGTGGCAGACGAGCGCCTTGACGCCGCCGAGGCTCTCGCCGAGCGCGAAGAACCGGCGCGACGAGACGAACGAGACGACCTCCTCGACCGTGCCGTCCAGCTCGAACGACACCATCCCGCCGAAGCCGGTCATCTGCCGTTTCGCGATGGCGTGGCCGGGATGGCTTTCGAGGCCGGGGAAGTACACGCGCTTCACGAGGGGATGTCCGTCGAGGGCCTTGGCGATCGCTTCCGCGTTGTCGGCGTGGCGCTGCATCCGGAGCTCGAGGGTCTTGAGTCCGCGCAGCGTGAGCCAGCAGTCGAACGGCGCCGGGACGGCGCCCGTCGCGTTCTGCAGGAACTTCACCGGCTCGAACACCGCGGCCTCTTTCGCCAGGACCGCGCCCTGGATCACGTCGGAGTGACCGGCCAGATACTTGGTCACGCTGTGGACGACCAGGTCCGCGCCCAGCTGGAACGGCTGCTGGAAGAGCGGCGAGGCGAACGTGTTGTCGACGACGAGGAGCGCGCCGGCCGCGTGCGTCGCCGCCGCGATCGCCGCGATGTCGTAGACCAGCAGCCGCGGATTGGTCGGCGACTCGATCCACACCAGCCTGGTTTTCGGCGAGAGCGCCGCCTCGAGCGCCCCGTCGACGCCCAGGTCGATCTGCTTGATCACGCAGCCGATCGGCTGGAAGACCTTGTTCAGGATCCGGTAGGTGCCGCCGTAGACGTCGAGCGGAATGACGATCTCGTCGCCCGGCTTGAGGTAGGCCTGGAGAACCGCGTTCTCCGCGGCGAGACCGGAGCCGAACGTGGCGCAGTACTCCACCCCTTCGAGCTCGGCGAGAACCCGTTCGAGCCTGGCCCGCGTCGGGTTGTTCGTCCGCGAGTAGTCGAAGCCGCGGTTCACCCCCGGTTCGTCCTGCTCGTAGGTCGACGTCTGGAAAATCGGCGCGACGAGCGAACCGGTTTCAGGCTCCGACGGCTGCCCGGCGTGAATCGTCTTGGTGGCGAACTCCATGTTGCGTGCTCCTGTCTGTTCGACTGGTGTCGTCTGGGTCGATCGCGTGGCGATCGATCGAGGGAAATACGTGGGTCACCGGCGCCGCGGCGTGCATGCTGCGGACGACCAGGTGCAGACCGGCCTGCGCGGCCGCGGCCAGCGCGGCGCGCTGCACCAGGTCGCAGCCGGTGTCGGCCATGCGGATCGCGTCGTCGATCGAAAGTTCGTGAATCGGCCGCGCCGCGGCGTCGCGGTGCGGATCGGCGGTGAAGTAGCCCGCGACATCCTTGACGAGCTCGCACGCGTCGGCGCGCACCGCGATCGCGAGCAGCACGGCGGTCAGATCCGATCCGCCGCGGCCGAGCGACGTGATCGCGCCGCCGGCGCTCACCCCCAGGAAGCCGGGGACGATGACGATGCGGGAGGCGGCGAGCGCGGCGAGGAGGCGCAGCGGCCGCACCGTCGTGCCGGTGATCCGCTCGGCGACGAGACCGGTTTGATGAACGTTGAAGGGAATCGCGCTGATGCCGAGGCGCTGGAGGTGAAGGGTGAGGCGGGCGACCGATCGCAGTTCGCCCGTACACCACAGCAGATCGAGCGCGTCGGGTTCCGGGTCGGGCGCGATCGCCCGCGCCTCGGCGAGGAGCTCGTCGGTCGCGCCATACTGCGCCGACACGATGACGACGAGCCGCTCGCCGGCGTGCTGCGACAGGCGGTCCTTCAGGAATCCCGCCGTCGCCGCGTACGACGCATCGTCGCGCAGCACCGACCCGCCGATCTTGAGGACGCTCAACATCGAGTCTGCCCCGAGTCCGGTCGAGGGGCGTCGTCCCCGTCCACGCCGACGGCGGGGAACGCCGTGGCCGCCGCGCCGGTGGCGGCCTGGAGTGCCTCGAGGGCGCTCTGCACGCGCGCGTAGCTGGCCGGACAGGTGAGGGCGTAGGTTCGCGCGCCGCGCCGAGCCACGCGCGTGCTCCAGATGCCGTAGGAGCCGAGGAGGTCGGCGACGTCCGACGCCGGGACGGGCCCGCTCAGGCGAACCAGCCATGCCGAGTGCGGACGCGCGATCGACACGGCGGTCTGCGACGGCTCCGGTTGCGGGATCTGCACGTGCGTCTCCGCGACCAGCTCCGCCACGTCGTCCAGCAGCGTGTCGGCGGTCACGTCGGGGCCCGCTCCCGGTCCGATGAAGCACAGGGGACCGCCATGTCGAGCCGCACCCTCGATCACGATGCCGTTGGTGACGCCGCTGACTCGCGCGAGCGGGTGGGCGCCGGCGACGAAGGCCGGGCCGACGAAGGCGTGGACCGCGCGGCCGTGCCACGAGGCCCGGGCCACGGGCCGGATCGCGCCGTCGAAGGCCGCGGCCGACGTGATGTCGTCCGGCTCGACGCTGTCGATGCCATTGAGCGGAAACGCGGTGGGGGCGACGAGAAGGCGGCCGAACACCCGGACGAGAATCGCGAGCTTCTCCGCGGCATCCGCGCCGCTGACGTCCATCGTCGGATCCGGTTCCGCGAAGCCGAGCCGCTGCGCCTCGGCCAGCGCGGCGTCGAAGCGCGCGCCGGAGGCCATCGCCGTGAGAATTGAGTTCGAGGTGCCGTTGAGGATGGCCGTGACGCCGGCGGCGCGCGCCGCCAGCGGCCGCCGCTCGAAGCCGCCGAGAAACGGGACGCCGGCGATGCAGCTCGCTTCGTAGCGCAGCGCGGTGGCGCGCCGGCGGGCGAGCTGCGACAGCTCGTCGCCGTGGGCCGCGATCAGCGACTTGTTCGCGGTCACGACCGGGATGCCGCGGTCCAGGGCGCGGCGGACGAAGGAGAAGGCGGGCTCGACCCCGCCGATCGCCTCGACGACGACGTCGACCGGTTCGGCGAAGAATGCGTCGACATCGCTGGTGAGGCGCGAGACCCAGGCGGAGGCGGGGCGCGGCCGCGCCGTGCTGCGCACCAGCGCCGTGGCGACGACCGGCGCGAATCCGCGCGCCGAGAGCGGCGCGGCGGCCTCGCGCACGTGGCGCGCGAACGCGGCGCCGACGTTGCCGAGGCCCAGCAGGCCAACCCGGCACGTGGCCGGAATGGCGGCTGTGGCACTATCCGCGACGGCCCCGGCATGGGCCGCAGCGTCGAGTACGGTCGTAGTCACGACGAACGCTCCGCGAGGGCGAAATCACGACCCCCGCTGTTAAATCGATGAGAGCTTCGGGCCGCCCTGAGGGGTCGGCCGAGGTTTCATCTGTCCCGTTTATCGGGCAGGAATTAGCACCTTGGCTCTAGGGCCGGGTTGCTGTGGCTTCGTCGGGCCTGTTCCCTCTGCCACTCTGGATAAATGTCCGCGGCGAGCGCGAACAGGAGAAAGCGTAGGCCAGTCATGGCCTCACTGTCAAGAGGCAGAGCTATGTCATTCGCGGATGGGGCCCATCCAACGGGGAATTGCGCTGCCGGCCGCATGACCCGTTCACTATGATGTCGGGGTGCCGCTGAACATGTGGGGCTTCGCCGCGATCACGGTGCCGCTGGTCGCCACGCCCGGCGCCTCGACGGCCGTGGTCCTGCGCAACAGCCTGGCGGGCGGCATACGGTCGGGAATCGCGACCGCCATCGGCGCGAACACCGGGTCGGCGTGCTACGGCCTGCTCACGGCCTTCGGGATTGCCGTGACGCTCCAGCGCTGGCCGATGGTCTGGCTCGTCCTCCGCGCCGGCGGTACGGCGTACCTGGCGTGGCTGGGCCTTCGATCCCTGCGTCTGGCGTGGACGTATCGCGCGCCCGACGCGCGGGTGGCGGGCGGCCAGCCGCGTCCGCCGCTGTCGCGCAGCCTGCGCGAAGGATTCGTCACCAACGCCCTGAATCCGTCGCTGGCGACGTTCTACCTGTTGATCGTTCCGCAGTTCGTGCCGCGCGGCGCGCCGGTGGTGGCCAGCGTGCTGACCCTCACGGCGTTCCACGTCGCGCTGGCGCTGACATGGCACCTCACGTGGGCCGCCGCCGGCGGTACGCTGTCGGACACGCTGACCCGGACGAGGCCACGCCGCGTCCTCGAGGGCATCAGCGGCGTGGCGCTCCTGGCGCTGGCCCTCAAGATGGTCCTGTAGCTCCCGCGTTCAGGCGGGAGATCCGCTCAGGCGGACACCTTCCGGCCCTGTGTGAACGTCACATATCCGACGATGATGCCGAGGATGCCGCCCGGCAGCATGATCTGCCAGTAGTAGGCCGGCTGCCCCGCCATCTTTTGCATCAGCGAGACGAAGAACGCGAGCGTCAGTCCGACCGCGAGTCCGAACACGATCGCCGTCGTCAGCGATTGCGTCCGCTTCGCGAACCAGCCGATCAACAGACCGGTGATGATCCCCTTGACGGTCGATCCGATGACGATGCCGACGATGCCGGCCTTGACGGCCGGGTCGTTGGGCGCCGAGACGAGTGCGGACAGGCCGTCGAGTACGCCGAGCACGCCGCCCAGCACCAGGCCGAGCATGGGTTTGGTCACAAAGCCTCCTCTATCGGTCTATTACGCGTCCGGCGCGGTTCCTTTACGAGACGTCTACAACCTATCGCACGAACGGCTGGCGCGTTGGTGGCGCGCGAGCGGGTATCGCGAGCGGGCCGGCAGCGGAGCGAGCGGCGACGCGGCGAGCGAGCGACGCGACCGGGAATCCGAGGCGCGGCCCCTCGGGAAAACTACGGGCGCCAGAAGAGCAGCAGGCCGCGCATCGCGAGGTAGGCCAGTACCAGGGCGATCGGCGTGCGGTAGGTCCGGGCCACGCGCCGCGTGCGCTCCAGCACGGTCTCCTTGTGAGCCGTCACCGCCGCGCCGTCCAGGAACCGGCGGACGTCGGCCGCCAGGTCGGCGACCGTCTGATAGCGCGCCCCGGGGTCAGCCCTCCGGGCGCGATCGACGACAGATCTGAGAGGTCGCAATAACCGCGATGCGGATTCGCCCGACAGGCCGTCCAGGATCGCACCCAGTGCGTACACGTCCGACCGCGCGTCGACGGTTCCGCGTACTTGTTCCGGCGCCATGTAGCCGTCGGTGCCGCCGTGGATCGTCGCCGGGGTCAAACCGGGGTCAGACCCCGGATGCGCCACGCCGGGCACCACGTCGGGGTCAGACCCCGAGTGCGCCGCGCCGGGGTCAGACCCCGGCCGGGCCAGCCCCCAATCGAGGACGAGCACCTGGCCGAACGGGCCGATCATGATGTTGGCCGGCTTCAGGTCGCGATGGATCACGCCGCGGGCGTGGGCGAACGACATGGCGTCGCAGATGCGGTCGAAGAGCCGGAGGCGGTCGTGAAGCGGCAGGCGCGCGGCGCAGACGTCGAGCCGCTCGCCGCGGACGAGCATCATGACGGTGAACACGCGGCCGTCCGGCAGCCGCCCGACGTCGTGGACCGGCACGATGCCGGGATGTTCGAGCGCCGCCAGCGTGCGCGCCTCCCGCCGCAGCCGGTCGGCCTCCGCCGCCGTCGACCACGCCGTCACCTTGATCGCGACCTCGCGCCCCAGCTCGCGATCGCGCCCGCGGAAGACGATCCCCATGCCGCCGCGTCCGATCTCGTCGAGCACGTCGTAGCGGGTGCCGGCGAAATCGGGATGATCCTCGAGGCCGCGCAGCCGCGCGATCGCCGCGTCCGACACGAAGGTCACGACGCGTCCACTCCGAGGAGATCGCGCGCCTCGGCGCGGAACTCCTCGTCGCTCGCGCAGACGTCGCGGAGCAGCGTCAGGACGATGTCGCGGAAGGCGCGGCGGGCCCAGGCCAGCTGGTTGGTGACGTCGGTGACGCGAAGCCCGGTCTCCTGCGCCAGGGTGGCATAGGTCGGCCGCGCGCCGTCGACCGGCTCCTCGACGTCGTAGCGCACGAACAGCGTGAATGCCGGGCCGTGCCCCTCGGCGTCGCAGCGCGCGCGCAGCAGATCGACGGCGTCGGCGAACAGCCCGCGGACCCACTCGAGATAGAACCAGCGCTCCGGGTCGGGCTCGTCGCTGCGCGCGTGGGCCGCGAGGTCCGCGTCGAAACGCGCGAAGTCGACGCCGGCGATCGTGAGGCCGCCGCCGCGTTTGAGGCGCCCGGCCGCCTTGTCTTCGTTCGCGAGAAAGCCGTCGAGGCACGTGCGCACGAACGTGCGGAAGCGGGCCTTGCCGGGATCGTAGCGGGACAGGTAGTCACGCTCGAACGCGCGGGTGAAGAACTCCTGGGTCAGGTCCTGCGCGTCCTCCGGGCTGCGCCGCCATCGCAGGCGGACGTAGACATAGACCGGACGCCAGTAGCTGCGGGCCAGCGCCTCGTGGGCCGCCGCCCGGCGCGCGGGGTCGGCGCTTCCGAGATCCCGCACGACCGAGGGACGCGTGGCGGGGAACCCCCCTTGGGTCATGGCGTCATTCTAGCGTCGGCAGCGGCGCGTTTCGTGCATTTGCGCGGCCGCATGTTCAAGGGCGTTTGCCGTGTGCTGTCGATTCTGCCTGTCATTCTGCTGGCCGGTGCCCTGCGCGTCCAGGCCCAGACGACCC
>Ga0075365_10001283_pt1 | contig 11173 bp, 9 predicted proteins | sample EndMetdeltDD1765_FD_71387 | JGI IMG/M metagenome (GOLD analysis project Ga0075365, IMG submission 71387) | Populus endosphere microbial communities from Tennessee, USA - Endosphere MetaG P. deltoides DD176-5 | ecosystem: Host-associated > Plants > Roots > Endosphere | place: USA: Tennessee... | reverse complement strand
CCGCGGTGGCTTGGAGGGCGGTCCCTACCGTTCGGTAACATCGGCGCCATGCAGAAGATCCTCGAAGCGATCCAGGCGGGCGCGAGTGGCGACGAGTTGGAGAGCCTGCCACTGCCCGAGTCCTACCGTGCCGCGTTCGTGCGCCGCGAGGACGCGACGATGTTCGAGGGCATCGCCTCCGCCGACAAGGATCCGCGCAAGAGCCTGCACGTGGGCGACGTCGCCCTGCCGGAGATCGCCCCCGACGAAGCCGTCGTCGCGGTGATGGCGAGCAGCATCAACTTCAACACGGTGTGGACGAGCATCTTCGAGCCACTGCCGACGTTCGGCTTCCTCGACCGCCTCGGCAAGGAAAGTGAATGGGGCGCTCGCCACGCGTTGCCGTATCACATCGTCGGCTCCGACGCAGCGGGTGTGGTGTTGCGCGTCGGATCGGCGGTGCGCAACTGGAAGCCGGGCGACCGAGTGACCGTGCATTGCAACCACGTCGACGACCAAGACCCGTCGGCACACGACGATTCGATGCTCGCCAGCAACCAACGGATCTGGGGCTTCGAGACCAACTTCGGTGGCCTCGGCGAGCTGACGATCGTGAAGGCCAACCAGTTGATGCCGAAGCCGACACATCTCACGTGGGAGGAATCGGCGGTCAACGCGCTGTGCAACAGCACCAGCTACCGCATGCTGGTCGGCAAGAACGCGGCGCGGATGAAGCAGGGCGACACCGTGCTGATCTGGGGTGCCACCGGTGGCATCGGCGGCTACGCGACCCAATACGTCGTCAACGGGGGTGGCACCGCAGTCGGCATCGTCAGCTCGCCCGAGAAGGCGGCGCTGCTCAACGAGCTCGGCGTCGAAGCCGTGATCGACCGCAAGGCCGAGAACTACCGCTTCTGGAAGGACGAGCACACCCAGGACGAAAGCGAGTGGCGCCGTTTCGGCAAACAGGTCCGCGCGCTCGCCGGCGACGATCCGGACATCGTGTTCGAACACGTCGGCCGGCAGACGATGGGTGCCTCGATCTTCGCCTGCAAGCGCGGCGGCACGGTCGTCACGTGTGCGGCGACGAGTGGCTACATGGTCGAGTTCGACAACCGTCACTTCTGGATGAAGCTGAAGCGGCTGATCGCGTCGCACTTCGCCAACTACGCCGAGGCGTGGGCCGCGAACAAGCTGATCAGCCAGGGCAAGATCCAGCCGCTCCTCTCAGCCGTCTACGGCCTCGACGGAGTCGGCGAGGCCGCGCTGAAGATCCATCGCAACGAGCACGAGGGCAAGATCGGCATCCTGTGTCTCGCTCCCACGGAGGGTCTCGGCATCGACGACCCCGAGAAGCGGGCCGCGATCGGCGAGGACAAGATCACCATCTTCCGTCGCCACGGCGGCTGACTCTGTTGCCGCGTCAGCCGGGCGCGGCGCTGAAGGAGTAGTCGCCGGTTGCGGCGCCGTCTCCCGACACGACGATCTGATACTCGCCGTTCGCCGGAACGGTGACGCTGCCGATGTCGTCGCAGACCAGGCTTGGTGGCGTGATCGCTGTTCCATCGGCGGCCAACACAACCCACAGCAGCCCGTCCGTATCGCAACCCGGGTCGGCCGTGAACGTGACGGACTGACCCTGTTCCGCTGAGAACGTCCAGGTGTCTTGGCTGCCCGGCACGTCGATCGTGCCCGATGACGTCGATCCAACGGTCAGCTCACGCGACCTGTCGGGGCGGCTGGTGACCCATGTGAATGCGTAGTTTCCCGTCGCGCCGTCATTGGCGGCGATGCGGACGTGATAGCGCCCGGCCGTGGCGAAGGCGACCCGACCGAGGTCCGAGCACATCCCGCTGCTGTGCGACACGGCGCTGTTGTCCGCGTTCTCGACGAGCCAGTAGCGATCGTCCTGCGAGCACGCCGGGTCGGCCGCGAAGTAGGCGACGACGCCGGCTTCGACGTCGAACTCGTAGACGTCCTGTGCGCCGGGGAGATCGGTCTCACCCGTGACCGTCTGGCCACTGCTGATGGGCAGCGTCTTGTCGGGGCGGGACGCCTTCCACGCCAGCTTGTACGAGCCGGTCGAGCCGGCAGTGGAGAACACGCGGACGCGGTAGCTGCCGGCATCGGCGAACTCGACCCGGCCGAGGTCGTCGCAGATGATCGCTCCACCCGACGCGGCCGAGCCGGTGTCGGTCTCGATGGTCCACTGCGGGCCGGGCGCCGAGCAGCCGTCGGACGCGAAGTAGGCGATGGTGCCCGCTGCAACCGAGAAGTCGTAGAAGTCCTGTGCACCGGGCAGATCGATGTTCCCCTCCACCGCCTGCCCGCTCGCGATGTTCAGGATTCGATCGACGCGGGAGGTCTGCCGGACGAACGAGAACGCGCCCCCCGCGCCCGTGCCGTCGGAGAAGACACGCACCCGATACTCGCCAGGTGCCGGGAGCTCGACGCGTCCGATGTCGTCGCAGATGACATTGGTGGTGCTGATCTGAGCGCCCGCCGAGTCCTCGACGGCCCATTCCAATCCCGTTGCCGTGCAGCCAGGGGCAGCGGCGAAGTAGGCCACGGTCGCGGTGTCGATCGTGAAGGGGATGTTCGTCTCGCCACCGGCGGCGACGTCGCCCGACGACGTCTCACCGGCGGTCGATGCGGCGTTCGGCGCGGCACTCACTGCGGAGGCTCCCTCTGTCGCCGGAGGCGCTGTGCGTTGGGTGTCGTCGCGGGAGACGAACAGGATGATTGCCGCCACGAATGCCAACGCAGCTGCGCCCAGCACGATCTTGAGACCTCTGCGGCTCTGCTTGGCGACGTGTTCAACTGCTTGCGTCCGTTGTTGATCCGGTCCGTGTCGGTCCACCCGTTGTGCATGCGACGTCGGCTGGCTGCGTTGCGCGTCGGGCTGCGGCTGGTGTGACTGGCCGCGTTGCGTGTCGGCCTGATGCTGTGGCCCGCGCTGCGCGTCGGGCTGATGCACGGGTGCTTCTTGTGTCGGGGGCGCGTGCTGAGCCTCGCCCCGCGGTTCGGGCAGCGGCCGGCCGGCGGGCGGAGGATTGTGAGACAACGGTGGCTGGCCGCTCCCGGAACTGTCATCGCTCATGTCCTGGCTTCTTTCCCCTGTCCCGGACGACCGAATTCTACGCTCGTACTGATTGGTCGACCCCGGACGTCCGGGCGTTACACGGCATCGCGAGCGACATGTCCGTCTCGTCCAATGCGCGAGGCGCTGACTCTGGCACCCTTCCAGCATGAGACCACACGTTGACTTCATCACTTTCGCCACCCGCGACCTCGACGCCGTTCGTGCGTTCTACAGCGATGGATTCGGCTGGACGCCGTTGCTCGACGTCCCCGGCGAGATCGTGTTCTACCAGGTCGGTCACGGCCTGGCGCTGGGCCTGTTCGATGCCGCGAACTTCGCAGCTGACCTGGGTCGCAACGCTGACTCCGTTCCCGTTTCCGGCGTGACGCTCTCGCACAACGTCGACGACGCGGATGCGGTTCGAGCGACGTTCGAAGCGGCTCTCGCCGCCGGCGCGACCCCGCTGAAAGACCCGCAGTACGCCGCGTTCGGCGGCTTCCACGCGCACGTCATCGACCCGAACGGCATCATCTGGGAGATCGCCAACAACCCCGGCTGGAGCGTCGCTGCCGACGGCACCGTGAGCCTGGGCCCTGTCGACGGTTAGACGCTGCTCGATGCTGACGCCCAACGGCGCGGAATGGAAGGGCCGGACGACGCGAACGTAGGCTCGGCACCATGTTGCTGACAGAGATCGACCACGTTGCCATCGCAGTCCGCGACCTCGAGGCCGCGATCGATTACTACGAGCGAGCGTTCGGCGCCACGGTCGAGCACCGCGAGGTCGTCGAGTCCGACGGCGTCGAGGAGGCGTTGCTGAAGGTGGCTGAGAGCTACATCCAACTGCTGACCCCGACGAGCGATTCGTCGCCGGTGGCCAAGGCGATCGAGAAGCGGGGCGAGGGACTGCATCACATCGGCTACCGCGTCAATGATTGCGGCGAGGCGCTCGATTCGATGGTCGCTGCCGGCGCGACCCCGATCGACAAGGCGCCCCGCCCCGGCAGCCGCGGCACCACCGTTGCCTTCATCCATCCGAAGGGCAGCTTCGGCACGCTGATCGAGCTGGTCCAGGAGAACGCGGGCGCGCACTGATCCGTCGAACGATCAGTTCTGGAGCGCGTTCTGTTGCGGCGTTGATCGGTCGCCGTGGCGATGCACCCAGGCCGCGAAGCCGGGGAGGATGAACCGAACCGCGCCGCGCTCTGGTGCGTAGAGGACGCCGTGGCGGTTGATCAGCCGATCGCGTGGCGCAGTGATGCTCGCGATCGGCCGGTTGAGGGCGCGGGCGATCGCACTCGTCTCGGCCGTGTCGTTCGAGTCCGCTTGCTGGGCGGCCATGTACAGCACGTAGCGGTCGGCCGGTGAGATCCGCCTCCACGTTCCCTCGAACACGTTCTCCTCGAGGTACTGCCGGGTCTGTTTGACGGCCGTGCGAGCGTGCACCGCGCTCACGCCTGTCAGCTCACCCGCGGCATCCCAGCAGCGCGAGCCCAGGAGCTGGATCGCGTACGGGTACCCGCCAGAGGCGTTGGCGAGCAGATCGAGTGCCTTCGGCTCGAGGCGACGACCCGCGTGAACGAACGGCACCTCGATCGCGTCGCGTGTCGCGGCGTCGTCGAGCAGCCCGATCGGTGTGAGGTGCAAGCGCTCGAGGAACGTCACTTTCGCGTCGAGCAACGTCTGACGGGTGTGGGGCAGCCCGGCGCCCACGAGCGCGAGGGGCAGGCCCTGCACGTTGGCGAGTTGCTGCAACGACACGCCGAGGTCGCGCAGGTCGTCGGGGTTCGCCGCTTGCATCTCGTCGGCGAACAACACGATCGTGCGTTGGCGTTCAGCTGACTGGCGGGCGATCATCTCGAGCAGGCCGTGGGTCGACAGCGTCGTCGGTTCCGTGTGACGCCGGCCGGCGATCGTGGCCTCGGCACCGATGCCGGCGGGTGCTGCCTTCAGCGTGACCTCTGTCGCGTTGAGACGGCGCAACCCTCGCTTGGCGAAGGTGCGCAAGTGTTGCTCGATCATCGTGCGCTGCTCGGTGAGCCGCTGGTGCAGCGGCTCTGTACCGGACCAATGCATCGCCAACATCTGGCTCTCGGTCGATGCCGCCCGCTCGATCTCGGCGAGCATGACGGTCTTGCCGGTGCCGCGTGCCCCGACGAGGATCGTGTGGAAGTCGTGGCGGCGGGCTCCGCGTTGCAGAGCCGACAACGTCGCCCGCAGCAGCTCGTGCCGACCGGCCAACATCGGCGGCGGCACCCCGAAACCGGGGTTGAAGGGATTGTCTGAATACAGCTGGATACTTCTCGGCCTCGCGCCCATAGCTGACCGTACCGAAGGGGTGTGACGCGGAGACTGGACGACCGACCGGACCGAAAACGGCAACGAGGGCCGCTCGCCCTGGCGGAGGCGAGCAGCCCTCGAGCCGCAGTCGGAGCCGAGGCAAATCAGCTCCTGCAAGGATGTGTGCAGACCTTCGATGGGCGAAGGTCCGCAGGCCGGTCAGTTCTTGTTGAAACGGTCCTTGACCTTGTCGACACCTTCGTCGAGCTTGTCCTTGACGTCCTCGAAGAACTCCTTGACCTTGCCGGCCTTTTCGTCGTTCCTGCCTTCGCGCTTCAAGTCGTCGTTGTCGGTGAGGTCACCGGCCGCCTGCTTGATTCGCCCTTTGGCCTGATCCAGATCGCTATCCATGTTGAGGTCCCTTCGTTGCGATGGAGGTGGGGGGTCACCGGCGACGCATCCAACGAGGAGATGATGCGCCGCCGGCTCCTCCAGCGTCGATACGACTGTGCCCCTGGCGCGACGCCTTGAAACGCGACGTTCGGACCGTCGGGTCGTCTCCTGCTCATCTGTCGCCTATCTGCAGCTCACTCGGCCTCGAGGATCAGGCCCTTCAGGTAGGACGCCTCGGGGAACGACAGCGGCACGGGATGATCGCTCGGTTGGGTGAGCTTGCCGACGATGCGCAAGGTGCGTTTGGCGTCGAGCGCCGCGCCCGCGACCACCTTCTGGAACAACTCGTCGCTGACGCCGCCGCTGCACGAGAACGTCAGCAAGATCCCGCCGGGATTGAGCAGCTTGGCCGCGAGCAGGTTGAGGTCCTTGTAGGCGCGGGTCGCGCGGGCGACCTGGGCTTCGGTCTGAGCCAGCTTCGGCGGGTCGAGCATGATCAGGTCGAAGCTGCGCGCCCTGTCGCGCAACGTGCGCAACTCGGCGAACGCGTCGCCCTCGATCAGCTCGCCGACCTCGACGCCATTGAGCTCGGCGTTGCGCCGCGCCCCTTCCAATGCTGGCCCCGACGAATCGAGGCTCGTCACCGCCGCCGCGCCATTCGCCGCGGCGATGACGCCGAAAGCACCGGTGTACGAGAACGCGTTGAGAACGCTCCGCCCTGCGGCCACCGTCGCGATGGCCGCCCGCGCGTCGCGCTGATCGAGGTAGAAGCCGGTCTTCTGTCCGGCCGTGAAACCGACCGCGTAGCGATGGCCGCGCTCGTTGACGATCGTCTCGTCGGCCGGCTCGCTGCCGCGCAGTCGCCCCGTTCGCGGCGCGAGGCCCTCGCGGTCGCGCCCGTCGACATCAGAGCGCTCGTACACGCATCGCACGCCGGACAACGACATCAACGCGTCGGCGATCACATCGCGCCACCGCTCCGCCCCCGCCGAACCGAGCTGCACGACGATCGAGTCGCCATAGCGGTCGGCGATGAGCCCGGGCACACCGTCGGCCTCGCTGAACACCAGTCGCGCCGCGTCTGTGACAGAGGCCAGACCGTTGCGGCGCGATGCCGCGGCGACGATGCGGCCGCTGATGAGAGCGTCGTCCACGACGGTCTCGGCATCGAACGTCCACATCCGGGCGCGCAAGCGCGACTCTGGCGAATACGCGGCGCGGCCGAGCGCTTCGCCTGCCGCTGACGTCACGAGCACCGTGTCGCCGGGCGATGGGGTGCCGTCGACGCGAGCGACGCTGCCGCTGAAGATCCACGGGTGGTGGCGGCGGACGGACTTGTCGCGTCCGGGCCGCAACACCAGCGTGGGTTCCATCCGCAAGAGGGTAGGGGCGCCAACGAGCCCGGCTGCAACGACCCGCCTTCGGCGAAGGCCGGTGTCGGCGGTCAGGCGGTGGTCAGGCGGTGGTCAGGCGGTCGCGTCGGCGCAGTTGGGGACCCAACCGCTGGTGCGCATCTGGTGCTCGAACATGAACGCGATCGAATCGGCCAGCGCTTCCTGGCTCTTCAGCACCTGCGCGAACTGGTCGCTGAGCCGCTCGAAGCGGTCCTCGAGGAGGGCGATGCGCGCCAGCGCGCTGACGTCGATCGACGAGTCGGCGGAGCGTGGGGCGCCCTCCGCGTTGGGCGTGCTCGGCTCGACGTAGGTACGCGGCTCGTTGCTGAGCACTTCCTCGCGCAGGCGCTCGAGCAGTCCCAAGATGGTGGCCTTCTCGCGGTCGAGATCGGCACGGGACTCGGCCCGGGCGGTCTCGACGGCGTGCTGGGAGATCTGCGCGTACGCGGCGATCGAGGTGAACTGCGACTTGAGCTGCTCTTCCACCATGGTCAAGCGCTCGCGCGTTTGCAGCGCGGCGGTCGTCGCCTCCTGCTCGCCCTCACCCGGAAGAAACGGCGCGCCGTCTCGATCGGTGAACTCCTTGAACATGTCGCCCTTGCGTCGCATCAACACTCCCTTCGCCCGTTCTCACATCCAGGCGATGCGGAAACACTATCGGTGCCTCGACCGTCCCTCTTGAGCGCCTCCTGGCACGAGGGTCGCGACTCCGGACAGTTGTTCTGCAGAGACGTTGACGTCTGTACTGGCAATCTCCCCCGAATGTCAGCGGCAGTCAACGGCTCTGTCAAGAAATCGAAAACAACTTAAGGAAGATCTTTGCACTGCCGAAGACTTCCTCGCACCGAGCGAGCGTGAGGGTTTTCTCGGTGCGTTTCGTGGGATATCGACTATGCGGAGGAACGCACCAAATGGAAAACACAATCGAAATTGAAGAGTCCAAGGGCAAGAACAAGGGTTTCACCCTGATCGAGTTGCTCATCGTCATCGTGATCCTCGGCATCCTCGCCGCGGTCACCGTCTTCGCCGTCCGCGGCATCACCGACCAGGGCCAGACCAACGCCTGCAAGGCTGACTCGAAGACCCTCGAGGTCGCTGTCGAGGCCTACTTCGCCCAGAACGCGGCGACGGCCATCCCCGGCGCCGACGCCGAGGCCACCCTGGTCACCGAGGGCCTGCTGCGCTCCGCGTCGACGCTGTTCGACGTCAGCTCGGCTGGTGCAGTCACGGCCACCGCCGGCGGCGATTGCGCCTGATCCACTGACGCTCGCGTCGGTCATTTCGACAAAGGGTCGGGCCTGTGGCCCGACCCTTTCTCGTTTCCCGGCACAGCGTCGTCGATCGGCTCGCCCATCATGAGACTCGAGGACCGGAGCGCAGCGGACATGAGTTCGCCGATCAACGTGCGCGTTGCGATGCCGGCGGTGGCCCTGATCGCTGTCACGGCGATGGTCACCGCTCGGCACACATCGGGTGACTGGAACTTCTTCGTCGGCATGTCCAAGGCCCTCTTCGGCCCGGACGGCACGTCGGTGTACGGGTCGCACCCCAACATCCAGACCGGCCCGCTCAGCCTTGTGGCGTTCCGCCTGTTGTCGATCGAGCTGCTCAACTTCGCGTGGTTGCGGGCGTTGGTGTTCCTGATCATCGAGCTGGTGGTCATCCGCGCGTTGATGGCCGCGAGCGCGCGACCCCTTGCCGATCAAGGCCGCGGCGGCAACACGACGTTTGTGATCAGCGGAGTCGTGCTGGCGTTCTGGTGGCCGTTCCTGGCGTACTCCGGCCACATCGACGATGCCCTCGTGCTCGCGATCGGTGCCAGTGTGTTCGTGCTCGTCGCCCGTCATCGGCGAATCGCAGCAGCCGTGCTGATCGGCATCGCGATCGCCGTGAAGCCCTGGGCCGTTCTCCTCATCCCGTTGACGATCGACCTGAGCAGCTGGCGACGTCGAGGGCTGCTCGCCCCACTCGTGAGTGCGGGGGTCGGCGCGGCCCTGTGGTCGCCGTTCCTGCTCGCCGACGCGCGCACGCTGGACGGCCTCAGGCCGACGGTCCGCCTCGCCCCCGATTCGGTGCTGCGGCTGCTCGGCCTGACTGCGGCCGACCTCTCGCCGTCGTTCCGCTCGATCCAACTCGTGCTCGCGACGATCGCGGTCGCGGCCGGCGTGCTCCGCTCTCGCCCGGCGGCCGGTCTGCTCGCCGGCTTCGGGGTGCGCCTGGCCCTCGATGCCGGCACGTGGAACTACTACGGCACCGGGTTCATCATCGCAGCCGCGCTCTTCGAGTGTTGGGAGTCGAGGAGCCGGGTGCCCTGGACGGTGCTCGTGGCGACGGCCTGCCTCGCGCCGGCATGGGTCGTCCCGCAGCCGGAGGTCCGGGCCGTGCTGAGGTTGGCGGCGTGCCTGCTGCCGGTCGCGCTCGTGCTGTGGCCGCGGCATGCCGACCGGGCGCGGGCGACCACCGAGCATCACAACGACCACGTGCGCGAGCTGATCGGTGTCACGTCGTGATCACCGTCGAGAGAACCGTCGAGCGCGCAGCGCCGGTCGAGACGTATCCGCAGCCGCGGCGGGTGCGCGCCATCGATCGGCGGCATGTCGGGCTCGGACTGATCGCGATCTTCCTGGCGTTGGTCGCCGTGTTCTCACGCGGCGGTTGGCACCTCGACACGGGCGACAGCAACAACCTCGTCCGCGGGGCACGGGCGACGTTGAAGTGCCTGTCCGGCGGACAGTTCGTGCGCTGTGGATACATCAACGGGACCATCCACACCTACGTGCATCACTTTCCCGTCCTCCAGTACTTCCCCGCGATCTTCCTCTCGGGCCTCCGTCTCGGCGACGCGGCAGTGTTGCGCGGTTTGGCGTGGATCAGCCTGCTCGCGTTCGCGGGCGCTCTCGCCTGCATCGTTGCAACCTTCAGGACGCGACCGAAGCACGGTGTGATCGCGGTGCTGTGCATCCTCGCCAGCTCGTTCGTGTACCAGGCCACCTCGGCCTTCGGGGAAGCGCTCACCGCCGCACTCATCGTCGCGGCGGTGTGCGCCGCGATCCGCCGGCGACCGTTCGAGCTCTTCCTCCTCGTGCTGCTGGCATCGATGGGGAAAGAGACGCTGGCGCCGTTCGTCGTCGCGCTCGTGCTGATCTGCGCGCGGGACGACGCCGATCGACTCTTTCCGCGCCGAGCACTGGTGTGGGCGGCGGTCGGCGGCGGCGCCCTCGCGATGACGGTCAACGCCGCGTTCAACATCTTCCGGTACGGCAGCATCGGCGATCGGCTCTACCTCAGCCCGTACTTCCGAACGCCTGGCATCGCGCAGAAGGTCGAGTACCTCGCTGCCATCGTCGTGTCACCGGCCGGTGGGGTCGTCTGGTACTGGCCGGTGTTCAGCATCGTCGCCGTCGCCGCAACCGTCGTCGGGTTCCGCCGCGCTCTCCGGCGCGAGCAGCGCGCGACCTACCTCCCCGTGCTCGGCGTCAGCTGCATCACCGCGGTCTGGCTGGCGTCCTTGAGCGCATGGTTCTCTCCGTTCGGTTGGGTCACCTACGGGCCGCGCCTGCAGGTGCCCTTGCTCGCTGGGCTCGCGGTCGCGTACGTCCACCTCGTCGGTGACAGCCTGGTTCGGGCTGTCGCGCGCTGGAAGGCGGCGCTCGTGATCGCCGGTGTGGCGCTCTGCCTCGGTGCGGTGCAGTTCGGAGCGCCGTGGCGGGCCAAGACAGCGATCGCTCATCTCGTCAGCGCCACGCCCGGTTGCCCGCGGTTCACGGAACTGGACGTGACCGTCGACGCGCCGATGTTCTACCGGTGCTTCGGCCAGGCGCTGTGGCGCGTCCGTCCGTTCGTGCTGGGCGATCTGCTGCCGTTCGGTCTCGGGGTTGCGCAGCTCGCGTGGATGGTGGGACTGGTGGGTGCGTTGATCCTCTTGCGTTTTGTCGCAACGAACGGACCGTCACGGAGTAGCCCAATCGTCGGGCGTTCGGGCCGATCACCTCGATCGATCCGTTCGTCAATTCTTCTTCATGAAGTTCAAGTCGAGGGCTACGTG